>WBZU01000036.1_pt1 | contig 162111 bp, 147 predicted proteins | sample 5204311 | NCBI WGS metagenome assembly WBZU01 (sample SAMN12344359, study PRJNA552823) | activated sludge metagenome | biome: Activated sludge suspended growth; feature: Nitrification reactor; material: Wastewater; isolation source: activated sludge from nitrification reactor of wastewater...
GTCGTGGATGCGGTCCGCGCCTCGCCTCCTGCACGCGGTTCGAGGTGCGACGTTGCGGGTGCACCGAAAAAGCCGATGATCAGGTGCCCGGCGTCAGCTGCAGCCGCCGGCAGATCTCCACCGTCAGTGCCGCCTGGTTCATCGTGTAGAAGTGGATGCCCGGCGCGCCGCCTTTGATCAGCCGCTCGCACAGCGCCGCGACCACATCCAGCCCGAAGGCGCGGATCGACGCCGCGTCGTCGAGGAAGCCTTCCATCTTCAGCGCCACCCAGCGCGGGATCTCGATGCCGTCGCGCGCGGCGAACTGCGCGATCTTCGCGTAGTTGTGGATCGGCATGATGCCGGGTACCACCGGCACCTCGGCGCCGAGCCGGCGGGTGGCGTCGACGAAGTGGAAGTAGGCGTCGGCGTTGTAGAAGAACTGGGTGATCGCCGCGCTCGCGCCCGCCTGCACCTTGGCCACGTAGTGCTGCAGGTCCTGCGCGGCGTAGCGCTGCGCCGGGTGGTATTCGGGGTAGGCGGCGACTTCGATGATCCAGTCGGGCCCTTGCGTGTCGCGGATGAAGCGCACCAGTTCGGCCGCATAGCGGAAGTCGCTCGCGCCGACCGCACCGCTGGGCAGGTCGCCGCGCAGCGCGACGATGCGGCGGATGCGCTGCGCGCGGTAGCTGTCCAGGATCTCGGCGATGCCGGCGCGTGTCGAGCCCACGCACGACAGGTGCGGCGCGGCCTCGAAGCCGGCCTGCGCGATCGCCTGCACCGTGTGCAGCGTCTTGGCGCGCGTGGCGCCGCCGGCGCCGTAGGTGACGCTGAAGAACTCGGGCTGCAGCGCGCCGAGCTGCTGCACGACGGTCTTCAGCTTCTCGTCGCCCACCGGCGTGTTGGGCGGGAAGAATTCAAAGCTGATGGGGAAGTGCGGATTCATGCGTTCATTCCAGGCTGCCGAGGTGCCGTTGCGCGGCTTCGGCCAGCCGTTGATCGAAGGTGAGCAGCGGCGCCTTCAGTTCGGCAGCCAGACAGAGGTAGGCGGCGTCGTATGCGCTCAATTCCAGGCTTTGCGCGACGTCGAAGGTCGGCAGCAACTCGGCGTCGTGCAGCACCACGCGCTGCTCGGCCAGGGCCTGAAGCCCGGCGCGGGCGATGGCGGCCGGCACGCCGCTGCGGCACTTGCTGCGTGCCACGTTGGCCAGTTCGTACAGCAGCAGCTCAGGGGCATGCACGGCCCTGCCGGCCAACAGGGCGGCGGCTTCACCGGCAGCAGGCTCGGCCCAGAGCAGCGCGGCCAGAACGCTGCAGTCCGCCACCACCGCAGGCCGCTGGTTCCACAACGCCGGCGGTTCGGCGACGAACAGCGGGCGCGCCGATGCCGGGCTCAGGGGCGTGCCTTCGGGCTGCCCCCTGCGGTGTTCGCCCTTGGGGCGGCCCGGCGGGATCACTGGACGACCCTGCGCACTGCGTGCTCCGGGATTCGCGCTTGGGAGCGGCCCGGCGTGCTCATCGCGAATCGCGGTCGGCGCGGATGATGTCGACGCCGAGCGGCGCCCGCGCGAGGGACGGATCGGGTGTCCAGCCGCTGGCCCTGCGCTCGGCGAACAGCTGCTCGATCGTCTTCCAGCCCAGGACCCGGCTGTGCGCGATTTCACCGGCCGCCTGCACGCCCGGCGACCGCAGCCCTGCGGGCGCCCCGGTTTCGGCGGCCGCCTGCTCGACGATAGCCATCAGCTCGCCCTGAAGCGAGCGATGGTTGCGTGCCGCGCGCTGGCGCAGACGCTCGGCGACGGCCTCGGGCACGTCCTTGATCGACAGATTGACAGCCATGATGCCTCCAAAATGGATGTGCGGATCCATTTTGGATCCGATCGAGGCGTCGGTCAACGCGGCTGGCCGCGCCGGCAGACCGGCACGGCGACGGCTTCACTCAATACCGGTAGCTGTCCGGCTTGTAGGGCCCCTGCACCGGCACGCCGATGTAGGCCGCCTGCTCCTCGGTCAGCGCGCTCAGCTCGGCGTTCAGGGTCGCGAGCTGCAGCCGCGCGACCTTCTCGTCCAGCTGCTTGGGCAGCACGTACACCTTGCCCTGCTCGTAGAAGTCGCTGTGCGTGAACAGCTCGATCTGCGCGATCGTCTGGTTGGCGAAGGAACTGCTCATCACGTAGCTCGGGTGGCCGGTGCCGCAGCCCAGGTTCACCAGCCGGCCGCGGGCCAGCAGGATGATGCGCTTGCCGTCCTCGAAGATCACGTGGTCGACCTGCGGCTTGATCTCCTCCCAGCGGCACTTCGCTTCCAGCGACGCGACGTCGATCTCGTTGTCGAAGTGGCCGATGTTGCAGACGATCGCGTTGTGCTTCATCGCCGCCATGTGCGCGTAGGTGATCACGTCCTTGTTGCCGGTGGCGGTGACGAAGATGTCGGCCTTGTCGGCGGCCCAGTCCATCGTCACGACGCGATAGCCCTCCATCGCCGCCTGCAGCGCGTTGATCGGGTCGATCTCGGTCACCCACACCTGGGCCGAGAGCGCGCGCAGCGCCTGCGCGCTGCCCTTGCCGACGTCGCCGTAGCCGGCGACGACCGCGATCTTGCCGGCCACCATCACGTCGGTGGCGCGCTTGATGCCGTCCACCAGGCTCTCGCGGCAGCCGTACAGGTTGTCGAACTTGCTCTTGGTGACCGAGTCGTTGACGTTGATCGCGCGGAACAGCAGCGTGCCCTTGGCGCTCATCTCCTTCAGGCGGTGCACGCCGGTGGTCGTCTCCTCGGTCACGCCGATGATCTGCGCCGCCTTGCGGCTGTACCAGGTGGCGTCCTCGGCCAGCTTGGCCTTGATCGCGGCGAACAGTTCGCGCTCTTCCTCGCTGCCCGGGTGGGCCAGCACCGACGCGTCCTTCTCGGCGCGCTTGCCCAGGTGCATCAGCAGCGTGGCGTCGCCGCCGTCGTCGAGGATCATGTTCGGGCCTTCGCCGTCGCTGCCCGGGGACCCGGCAGGGGCCCCCTTGGGGCCGTGACCGAACTCGAAGATGCGGTGGGTGTAGTCCCAGTAGTCGCGCAGCGTCTCGCCCTTGTACGCGAACACCGGCGTGCGCGCCGCGCTTGCCGCCAGCGCGGCGGCCGCGTGGTCTTGCGTGCTGAAGATGTTGCACGAGGCCCAGCGCACCTGTGCGCCCAGCGCCTGCAGCGTCTCCACCAGCACCGCGGTCTGGATCGTCATGTGCAGGCTGCCGGCGATGCGGGCGCCCGCGAGCGGCTGCTTTGCCGCGTACTCGGCGCGGATCGCCATCAGCGCCGGCATCTCGCTTTCGGCGATCGTGATCTCGCGGCGGCCCCAGTCGGCGAGCGACAGGTCGGCCACGGCATGGTCTTGGGCGGGTTTCAGGACGGTGTTCATCGGATCGGGCTCCAAACGGGGTGACCCCGCGCGCGGGCCGTGGAGCTTGGCGATCGAGACTCACCCACGACGACACGTGCAGGTGAGCGCGGTTGCAATGGAAGGCCTCCCGAGCCTGGCCTGCGCAGACGGCAGGTTGCAACGCTCCTCGGAAGGCGGCGCCGATTGTAGCGGCGCGGGTGCGGCGCTCGCCGCGGCCGCAGAGCCCGGCCGCGACGATCGGGGCGATGCAGCTGCCGCGGCCGCCGGCGCTGCGTGCGCCGCCCTGCAGCGGGTTCAACAGGGCGCCCGTCGCCGGCCGGCGCGCCGAAAACTCAGCTCAGGCGCGGCGGCGGCGCGCGGCCAGCAAGCCCGCCAGGCTCAGGCCGACCAACGCCAGCGGCGCCGGCTCCGGCACCTGCCGGGCGACCTCGAAGTTGTAGCTCGAGCCCTGCTGGCCGATGGTCCAGCCGGCGTTGTCCACCGCGCCGCTGAACGAGCCCCAGCCGCTGCCGATGCCCAGGCTGAAGCCGATGATCTTGGCGCTCGGGAACTTGGCCTGCCATTGCGCCAGCGTCTCGTCGTAGCCGTATCCGTTGCCGTTGATGTCGGTGCCTGTGGGCAGCCCCAGGCCGAAGTTCCAGAGGAAGGAACTGGCGGTGATCGACTCGGTGACCCAGGTATTGGTCGATGCCACCCAGCCCGCGGACTCCTTATAGACGCGCTCGTAGACCAGGCCGCCGCGGTCGCCGGTGGTCGTGAGATCGCCGTCGGCGTCGAGCAGCACCCGCATCACCGGGGTCAGGTGGGCGCCGGCCGTGCCGCCGCTGGCGCGGTACCAGTCGTAGCTCATGTTGGTGAGGTCGGACAGGTTGCCCAGCGTCCCGGTGGAGACATAGTTGCCGGACAGGCTCACCGCGCCGGGCAGGAACTCGATGTCGGCCTTGTGCGAGGCGCCACCGGGGCCGGCGGTGCCCGACAGCGCCGCCGAGCCGTTGCCGCTGCGCGGCAGCGCGTCGCTGATCCCGACCGAGCCGCCGTTGCGCACGTTGTTGTAGTACCAGCCACTGGCGCCGACCGCCTGGCCCTGGTTGCTGGTGCTCGCGTTGGTGAAAGCGTCGCCAGGGGCGGGGTTGTTGGCGAGCACGACGGTCGCATGGGCGCCGGCGCTGAGTGCGGCAAGCGCCGCGCCAGCGGCCAGGGTGCGGATGGCAAACGAAGAAGTCATGAACGAGGGCTCCGGTTCTTGCTGGGTTGTTCGAAGGATGAATTCCCGTAACCACCTCTTGAACGCAAGAACCGAGCCACGACTGCAAGCCGTTGATTCGTAACGGTCTTCTAGGATGCGTCCGCATTCGATGTAAAGAAACCCGACACTGCGCGGCCGCGAGTCCACGCGACGAGCCGGCACGCAGCCAGCCCCGCTGGCCCGGCATGGCGGCGCAGCGGCCGGTCGTGCCGCCGCGATCAGGTGTCGGCGCTGGCCGGCGAATATTCCTCGGCCAGCCCCGCGATCAGCGCGGCCCGCCCGAGCAGCAGCGGGTCGACCGCGCCGATTACCGTGGCGTCCTTGTTCGCGTAGGGCAGGCGGTGCAGCAGGAAGCGCATCGCGTTCAGGCGCGCGCGCTTCTTGCAGTCGCTCTTGATCACCGTCCAGGGCGCGTCGGTGATGTCGGTGTGCAGGAACATCTGCTCCTTGGCCACCGTGTAGTCGTCCCACTTGTCCAGGCTGGCCAGGTCGATCGGGCTGAGCTTCCACTGCTTAAGCGGGTGCGCGCGCCGCTCCTTGAAGCGGCGGCGCTGCTCGTCGCGGCTGACCGAGAACCAGAACTTGAACAGGTGGATGCCGCTCTTGACCAGGTGGCGCTCGAACTCCGGCGCCTGGCGCATGAACTCGTCGTACTCGCGGTCGGTGCAGAAGCCCATCACGCGCTCGACGCCGGCGCGGTTGTACCAGCTGCGGTCGAACAGCACGATCTCGCCGCGCGTGGGCAGGTGCTGCACGTAGCGCTGGAAGTACCACTGGCCGCGCTCGACCTCGCTCGGCTTCTCGAGCGCCACCACGCGCGCGCCGCGCGGGTTCAGGTGTTCCATGAAGCGCTTGATCGTGCCGCCCTTGCCGGCGGCGTCGCGGCCCTCGAACACGATCAGCACGCGCTGCCCTGTGTCCTTGACCCAGGCCTGCAGCTTCAGCAGCTCGACCTGCAGCCGGTACTTCTGCTCTTCGTAGGTCTTGCGCGACAGCAGGAAGCGGTACGGGTAGCCGCCCGCGCGCCAGTCGGCCACGAGCGCCTGGTCGCGGCTTTCGCGCCGCGTCCCGGCGTCCCCGCCTTCGGACAGCGCCTCCTTCAGCGCCGCCAGGTCGTCGGTCGAGGCGCCGGCGAGCACGGCGCGCAGCGCGTCCATCGCCGCGCCGTTGCCGCTGTCGGACAGGCGCTGCAGGATGTCGCGCAGCGCCGCGCCCTGCGCATCCTGCTTGCCCAGCGTGGCTTCGCGCACCACGTGCTGCTGGATCGCGTGCGCCGTCAGGTCGGGCGCGGTGTCGCCCAGGCGCGCGCGCCGGTGCGGGTCGGCGCTGCGGCGGCGGCGGCCGCGCGGCAGCGGCGCGGGTTCGGCCTTGCGGGTTGCGTCGCGTGCGTCCTTGCCCATGCTCGCCCTTTCAGCGCCGGCTGTTGCGGGGCGGCCATTATCCGATTCGGGCGCAGCGGCGGCGGTTGCGCCGGGTCAAGCCGAAGCGGGCGCCTGCGCGGGCGTGCCAGACTCGCCGGATGCCCGATCCCCGTGCCCGTGCCGCGCCCGCGCTGCCGCTGCAGGCGTTGCCGCCGGCGGCGCTGCGCGCGCTGCGCGGCGTGCTCACCGACATCGACGACACGCTCACGCGCGACGGCGCGCTCGATCCGCCCGCCGCCGCGGCGCTGGCCGCATTGCGCGCGGCGGGCGTGCCGGTGATCGCCGTCACCGGCCGGCCGCAGGGCTGGAGCGAGCCCTTCGCGCGCAGCTGGCCGCTGGCGGCGATCGTCGCCGAGAACGGCGCGGTCGCGCTGATCCCCGAAGGCGGCCGGCTGCGCATCGAATACGCGCAGGACGCCGCCACGCGCGCACGCAACGCGGCGCGCCTGCGCGCGGCGGCGGCGCGCGTGCTGCGCGAGGTGCCGGGCGCGACCCTCGCGCGCGACAGCCCCGGCCGCGTGACCGACATCGCGATCGACCACGCCGAATTCGCGCGGCTGGATGCGCGCCAGATCGAGCAGGTGGTGGTGGTGATGCGCGCCGAGGGGCTGAACGCCACCGTCAGTTCGATCCACGTCAACGGCTGGTTCGGCAGCCACGACAAGGCCAGCGGCGCGCGCTGGATCGTGCGCCGCCTGTACGGCCGCGAGCTCGACGCCGAGCGCGGGCAGTGGCTGTACGTCGGCGACTCGACCAACGACCAGGCGATGTTCGGCCGCTTCCCGTTGTCGGTGGGCGTGGCCAACCTGCTGCACTTCGCCGACCGGCTGCACACCTGGCCGCGCTACCTGGCGCGCGGCGAGCGCGGCGCCGGCTTCGCCGAAGTCGCGGCGACGCTGCTGGCGGCGCGCGGCGCTGCGGGTGCGTGACGCGTTCCGGCGCGGCCCGCGCCGGTCACCCGCCGGGCCGGACACGAACGCGCGGCGGCGTGCCGACGCGGCCAAGGCCGCGCCCGATCCCGCGGCCAGCGGCCCCGGCGCAGGCGGCGCGCGCTGCGGCATCTCCGCCCGGCGATTCGCCGCGCAAGCGACGCGCGCCGCGCGGCCGGCGACAATGCCCCGATGGCCGCTGCCGCAACCCCCGCCGGATCCGCCGCCGCGCACCCCGCGCTGGCCGGGCTCGCCGTGCTCGAGCGCGGCTGGCTGTCGTCGAACAACGTGCTCGTGCACGCGCAGCGCGGCGACGACGGCGCCTGCCTGATCGACACCGGCCACGTCGTCGAGGCCGACCGGACGGTGGCGCTGGTGCGCGCCGCGCTCGGCGCGCAGCCGCTGGCGCGCGTGCTCAACACGCACCTGCACTCGGACCACTGCGGCGGCAACGCGGCGCTGCAGCAGGCCTTCGGCGCCGCCGTGCTGATCCCGCCCGGGCAGGCCGACGCCGTGCGCGCGTGGGACCTGAGCCGCCTGGGCCACGATGATTTCGGCCAGCGCGAGCGCTTCACCATCGCCGCGACGATCGGCCCGGGCGAACGCTTTCGCGCCGGCGGGCGCCACTGGGAGGCGCTGCCCGCGCCCGGGCACGACCCGCACTCGCTGATGTTCTTCGACGCCGCGGCCGGCGTGCTGCTGTCGGCCGACGCGCTGTGGGCCAACGGCTTCGGCGTGGTCTTCCCCGAACTGGTGGGCGAGCCCGGCTTCGGCGACGTGGCTGCGGTGCTCGACGCGATCGAAGCGCTGCCGGTGCGCGTGGTGGTGCCCGGCCACGGCGCGCCCTTCACCGACGTCGGCGCCGCCTTGCAGCGCGCGCGCTCGCGGCTGGCCGCCTACCGTGCCGACCCGGCGCGCCATGCGCGCCACGCGCTGAAGGTGCTGCTCAAGTACCACCTGATGGAGCTGCGCGCGCAGCCGCTGGCCGATCTGCTGCAATGGGCGGCCGATGCGTCGCTGGTGCAGCGGATCTGGCAGCGCTTCGGCCGCGGCGACAGCGAATCGCCGGCGGCGTGGAGCGAAGCCTTCGTCGCCGAGCTGTGCGCCGGCGGCGCGCTCGCGCTGCGCGACGGCGTGGTGCACGACCTGTAACGGCACACCGGCGGCCGACCAGCCGCCGCCCTGCGGCCGCCCTGCGGCCGCCCTGCGGCCGGATGCCGGCGCGGCGTGCCGGCAGTGCCCGCTCACGGCCGGCCCGCGCCGCTGCCTGCCGTGCGGCGCTGCCATGCTCCAATCCGGCATGCAAGCGCGGGAATTCATCGACAAGTGGCGGCCGGGTGCCGCCGCGCACGGCCTGAACGAACGCGCCGGCGCGCAGGCCCACTTCATCGACCTGTGCCGCGTGCTCGGCGTGCCCGAGCCCGGCGACCCCGACCACTACTGCTTCGAGCGCGGCGTCGCCAAGACCGGCGGCGCCGGCGTGCGCACCGACGGCTTCGCCGACGTCTGGCTGCGCGGCCACTTCGCATGGGAATACAAGGCGCCGGGCAAGAGCCTGGAAGCCGCGCTCAAGCAGCTGATGATGTACGCGCTGCCGCTGGACAACCCGCCGCTGCTGGTGGTCAGCGACCGCGAGCGCATCGAGCTGCACACCCACTTCACCGGCACGCCCAGCGAGAAGCACGCCTTTGCGCTGGACGACATCGCGCGCCCCGAGGTGCAGCAGCGGCTGCGCACGCTATGGACCGCGCCCGACGCCTGGCGCCCCAGGCGCAGCAACCGCGACATCACCGAGGAAGCCGCGCGCAGCTTTGCCGCCACCGCCGAGCGACTGCGCGCGGCCGGCGCGGCGCCGCACGAAGTGAGCCACTTCCTGACGCAATGCCTGTTCTGCTTCTTCGCCGAAGACGTGGGCCTGCTGCCGGCGCGGCTGTTCGAGCGGCTGGTGGGCGTGGGCGTGGCGCCGGCGCAGCTGCGCGCGCAGCTGGGCCGGCTGTTCGAGGCGATGCGCGACGGCGGCCTGTTCGGCGTGGACGCGGTGCCCTGGTTCAACGGCGGGCTGTTCCGCGAGATCGCGGTGCCGCCGCTGGCCGAACCCGACGTGGCCGCGCTCAAGGCGGCGAGCGCGCTGGACTGGAGCGCCATCGACGCCACCATCTTCGGCACGCTGTTCGAGCGCGGGCTCGACCCGGCCAAGCGCAGCCAGCTGGGCGCGCAGTTCACCGACGCCGCCACCATCTGGCGGCTGGTGCAGCCGGTGGTGCAGCGCCCGCTGCTGGCCGAATGGGTGCGCTCGCGCGCCGAAGCCGAGCGCGCGATCAGCAGGAGCAAGCGCCACGGCGACAAGGCCTGGCGCGACGCGCAGGCGGCCTTCGTCGGCTTCCTGGAGCGGCTGCGCGCGTACCGCGTGCTCGACCCGGCCTGCGGCAGCGGCAACTTCTTGTACCTGGCGCTGAAGTGCCTGAAGGACATCGAGCACCAGGTCAACCTGGAGGCCGAGGCGCTGGGGCTGGAGCGCCAGATCGACGTGACCGGGCCGCACAACGTGCTCGGCATCGAGATCAACGAATACGCGGCCGAGCTGGCGCGCGTGACGGTGTGGATCGGCGAGCTGCAGTGGCGCATCCAGCGCGGCTACGGCTTCAAGACGCAGCCGGTGCTGGAGCCGCTGGACCACGTCGAATGCCGCGACGCGGTGCTGGGCGAGGGTGGTCGGGAAGCGGACTGGCCGCAGGCCGACGCGCTGGTCGGCAACCCGCCCTTCGTCGGCGACAAGAAGATGCGCGCCGAACTGGGCGACGCCTATACCGAGGCGCTGCGCGCCGCCTACAAGGGCCGCGTGCCCGGCGGCGCCGACCTGGTGTGCTACTGGTTCGAGAAGGCCAGGGCGCAGATCGAGCGCGGGCAACTGCAGCGCGCCGGGCTGGTGGCGACCAATTCGATCCGCGGCGGCGCCAACCGCGCGGTGCTGGATGCGATCGTCAAGAGCACGCGCATCTTCGAGGCCTGGAGCGACGAGCCCTGGATCAACGACGGCGCGGCGGTGCGGGTGTCGTTGGTGGCGTTTGGCAACGAGTCGGGAACCGCAGCACAGCTGAACGGGTCGGCCGTGCAGCGCATCTCGGCCGACCTTGCGCCCGCTGATCCGGCCTCGCGCTCGACCGATCTGACGGCCGCAACGCGGCTCGCGTACAACGCCGAGGATTCCTTCTCGGGCATCCAGAAGACCGGCCCGTTCGAGCTGCCGGGCGACGAGGCAAGGTCGTGGTTGGCGTTGCCCAATCCGCATGGACGCTCCAACGCCGAAGTGCTGCGTCCGTGGCTCAACGGCCTGGACGTGACGCGGCGCAACCGCGACGTGTGGATCGTGGACTTCGGCGCCGACAGGCAGGCAACGGACGCAGCCTTGTATGAGCGCCCCTTTGCCTTCGTCACCGAGCGCGTCAAGCCCACGCGCGTGGGCAAGCGCGAGGCGCGCACGAACGAGTGCTATTGGCTTTTCCAGTGGTCGCGCCCGGTGATGCGCAAGGCCATCAGCGCGCTGCCGCGATTTCTCGCTACGCCGGAGGTGGCCAAGCATCGCGTCTTCGTATGGCTGCACCGTGCGGTCATCGCAGACAAGAATCTGGTGGTGATCGCCCGCGCCGACGACGCCACCTTCGGCGTCCTGCACAGCCGGATGCACGAACTGTGGTCGCTGCGCCTGGGCACCTCGCTCGAAGACCGGCCGCGCTACACCCCGACCACCTGCTTCGAGACCTTTCCCTTCCCCGCCGGCCTGACCCCGGCCGACACCGCGCACCAGCGCACCGAGGCGATCGACGGCGGCGCCAGCTCGCGCTTGCAGGCGGGAGCCGCGGCGCCGGCGCAGGCGCCCGCAGGAGCGCCTGCTTCACCCTGCCTCGTCCCGGCCGACCTGCCCGACGACATCCGCCCGCAGGCCGCAGCGATCGCCCGCGCCGCCAGGCGCCTGACCGACCTGCGCGACGCCTGGCTGAACCCGCCCGAGTGGACCGAACGCGTGCCCGAAGTCGTGCCGCTGGGCATGGACCATTCGCCGTACCCGGACCGCATCGTCGCGAAGCCCGGCTTCGAGCAGGAACTTGCCAAACGCACGCTGACGAACCTGTACAACCAGCGCCCGGCCTGGCTGGCGCAGGCGCATGAAGCGCTCGACGCCGCGGTAGCCGCCGCCTACGGCTGGGCCGATTGGACGCCGGCCCTGCCCGACGACGAAATCCTGCGCCGGCTGCTGGCGCTGAACCTGCAGCGGGCGGACATCGGCGGGCCGGCTGCTCGGTGACACGCTCGGGCGTCACTGCGACAATCGGTCCGACATGGACGCGCAATCGCTGAGCTTCACGTTGGTCGACTCGTCTGCCGGCTACGAGGCGACGCCCGAGCGCGTCCGGCTGGATGCGCTGGCGGCCTTCGCGTCCGACGTGTCGGCTCTGCTGCGTGGTGCCAACCGCGAGGTCGATCCCGCCGAAATCGATGTGTCCGTGCGCGCGGGATCGTTCGTCATCGTCACGGCACCGATTGCCGCCGCGCCCACCCTCTTCAGGGATCTGCGGTCGCTGCTGGACAGCGAACTGCTCGATACCCTGGACGCCAGGCGTCGCGAAGTGATCGAGCGTTGGCAGAAGCTTGCACGCCAGGCGCGCGGCGTGGCTTACAGAATCAGTGCGCCGTTCCTCGCGCGTCCGCTGCTTGTCGACGAGCGCACGGATTTCCGCGCCGACGATGCCGACCAGTGGGTCATGGTCGAGCGCTACTTGCGGGGTGAGATCCAGGATCTGGGCGGCGCGAAGAGGGCCAATGCCCATGTGCGCCTGCCGGACGGCAGCTTGTTGTCCGTGGCCGCCGAGCGCAAGGTGCTCAAGGAAGACACGCAGAACCGACTTTACAAGCCTGCCATGCTGCGGATTCGGGCACGCTACAACGTGTTGACGCGTGAGCTCCGGGATGCGCAACTCATCGAGTTCGTCGAATACGCTCCTCGCTTCGACGAAGCCGAAATGGAGCGGCTTACCCGGCGGGGTGCGCAGGCCTGGCGGGACGTGGAGGATGCCGCTGCCTGGGTGGATGAGTTGCGCGGGGGGCGCGATTGAACAGCGTTCTGCTGGACACGAGCTTTCTGATCAGCCTGAGCGACCCTGCGCGCAAGCATCACGAAGCGGCACAGCAATACTTCAAGGCGTGCATTGATCGCAGGGTGCCGATGTTTCTGTCGAGCATCGTCATCTCCGAGTACCAGGTCAGGCAGGCGATCAACGATCTGCCCTTGCGCAATTTCATCGTCCTGCCCTTCAACGTGGATCATGCGATGGCGTGCGGTCTGCTGGTGCGCGCTTCGCCCCGGGACGCCGGCGATGATCGGGTCCGTGTCAAGGACGACTTCAAGCTGATTGCGCAGTGCCAGTGCGATGCCGTGTCCCACGTGCTGACCGAAGACGCCAGCACATTGACGAAGTACATGGAACGGCTGAGCGCCGAAGGCCACCTTGAAACGCGCTGCATCCTTCTCAAGGCAGGGTTCGACGCAGCGTGGTTCGAGAGCGGCCAAGCCAGGTTGGTGCCGTAGAGGGCATCAGCCTGAATTGCCGCCTGTCGTGGGGGTTGAAGCCGGGGTGGCCGCGAAGGCCGAAGGGCCGATCTTGCGCTGGTCATTGTCGTTTCGGCTGGGGCGACTGCATGCTCGACGCGACCGGCTGCGAGACCTGCGCCGGCTGCTGGCACTGAACCTGGCGCGCCAAGCTCCCGTCTGGATAATCGGGTCATGTCCTCGCGCCCCCCGCTCGCGCCGCTCCTGCTCGACCATCGCGATGCGGTGGCCGATCTGTGCCGTGCCCATGGCGTCGACCGCCTGGAAGTGTTCGGTTCGGCGGCCGACGGACGTTTCGACCCCGGCCGCAGCGATATCGACCTGATCGTGAGCTTTGCGCCCGGGGCACCCGGTTCGCGCGCCGAGCGCTACTTTGCGCTGGCGGATGCGCTGGAACGGCTGCTCGGCCGGCATGTCGATCTGCTGACCGACCAGCCGATCCGCAACCCCTATCTGCGCCGGGCGGTGGATGCGACCCGGCGCGACCTGTATGTCAGAGCGCCTGCCGAAGCATCTGGATGACGCGGCCCATGCGGCCCGCTTGGCGCTGCGCTTCGCAGCGGGCTGCAGCCTCGACGGCTACCGTGCCGACGAGCTGCGCCGATCGGCGGTCGAGGGGCGGGTGGAGATCGTCGGCGAGGGCAGCCGCGGCTGCGTGGCGCTGTACCGCTGCGACGCTCTGGACGTTGCGGTGGAAGTGCTGGCGCTGCGTGGGCAACGCGAGAGCGGCTTCCGGGATCGTTGAAAGCCGCCGCAAAGCGCAGCCATGGCTCGGGCTATGGCGAGCATTTGCAACGACGAGCCGGCGTGTTCCGGCGTGCAAGGCGGGCATGGGCGAAAGCCTCTCAGCCTTCGCCGCAAGGTGGCCGCGCCGCTGTCGCGGCGGCCCGGCTGGCGCCGGGCGGCTACACGACCTCACTGGCCTTTCAGGCCCGCGAGGTCGCGCTCGGCGTGACCTTGTGGCTGCGGCCCGGCGCTGCGCGCCTTGACTTCGCTGACGCGAAGTCAGCCTTCGCTGGCGCGAAGTCAGCCTTCGCCGCAAGGTGGCCGCGCCGCTGCGCGGCGGCCCGGCTGGCGCCGGGCTGCTGCACGACCTGTCAGGCCTTCAGGCCTGCCAGGTCGCGCAGCACGGCCACCTTGTCCACGCGCTCCCAGGTGAATTCGGGCTCTTCGCGGCCGAAGTGGCCGTAGGCGGCCGTCTTTTCGTAGATCGGGCGCAACAGGTCGAGCATCTGGATGATGCCCTTGGGCCGCAGGTCGAAGACTTCGCCCACCCACTTGGCGATCTGCTCGTCGGGCACCACGCCGGTGCCTTCGGTGTAGATGGTCACGTTCATCGGCCGCGCCACGCCGATCGCATACGCCACCTGCACCTGGCACTGGCGCGCCAGCCCGGCGGCGACCACGTTCTTCGCGACATAGCGCGCCGCATACGCGGCCGAGCGGTCGACCTTGGTCGGGTCCTTGCCGCTGAAAGCGCCGCCGCCGTGCGGGCAGGCGCCGCCGTAGGTGTCGACGATGATCTTGCGCCCGGTCAGCCCGCAGTCGCCCTGCGGGCCGCCGACCACGAAGCGGCCGGTCGGGTTGATCAGGTACTTCGTGTCCTGCAGCCACTCCTTGGGGCAAACCGGCTTGATGATCTCCTCGATCACCGCCTCGACGAACTCGGGCTTCATCGACGAGCCCAGGCTCATCTCGGGCGCGTGCTGGCTCGACAGCACCACGGTGTCGATCGAGTGCGGCTTGCCGTCGACGTAGCGCATCGTCACCTGGCTCTTGGCGTCGGGGCGCAGGAAGGGCAGCCGGCCGTCCTTGCGCAGCATCGCCTGGCGCTCGACCAGCCGGTGCGCGTAGTAGATCGGCGCGGGCATCAGCACCGGGGTCTCGTCGCAGGCATAGCCGAACATCAGCCCCTGGTCGCCGGCGCCGGTGTTCAGGTGGTCGTCGCTGGCGTGGTCGACGCCCTGCGCGATGTCGTTGCTCTGCTTGTCGTAGGCCACCAGCACCGCGCAGCCCTTGTAGTCGATGCCGTACTCGGTGTTGTCGTAGCCGATGCGCTTGACCGTGTCGCGCGCCACCTGGATGTAGTCGACGTGCGCGTTGGTCGTGATCTCGCCGGCCAGCACCACGAGGCCGGTGTTGGTGAGCGTCTCGGCGGCCACGCGCGAGCGCGGGTCCTGGCGGAAGACGGCGTCGAGGATCGCGTCGGAGATCTGGTCGGCCACCTTGTCGGGATGGCCCTCGGACACGGATTCGGAGGTGAAGAGAAAGTCGTTCGCCACTGCGTAAACTCCTGCGTTGACGGTTGCGGATCGCGTTGCCGGCCGTCGGGTGCACAGGGAGCGGCGAACGCTTTAGCAGTACTTTCGCGGGCCGCCGGCGGGCCGGCGTCACGGCCGGAAGGCTGGCCTTCCGGAAGCGCCCTGCAAGTAGTTCATAACTCGGCGCCGAGCGCGGATTATAGAAAAAGCGATGGAGTGGGTGCTCGGCTGGCTGGCGCGCCGCTCGCTGCGGTCCTTGCATGCACTGGGCGCGCTGCTGGGCTGGCTCGTGTGGCTGCTGTCGCCGAGCTACCGGCGGCGGCTGCACGCCAACGCGGCGCAGGCAGGGCTCACGCCGGGCCAGCGCCGGCGTTCGGTGGCCGAGGCCGGCAAGATGGGCACCGAGGGCCTGCGGCTGTGGCTGCGACCGCCCGACGATCCGATCGCCGACCCGATCGAGTGGCACGGCGCACACCTGATCGACGACGCGCTGCGCGCCGGCCGCGGCCTGCTGCTGCTGACGCCGCACCTGGGCAGCTTCGAGCTGTCGGCGCAGGCCTACGCCGAGCGCTGGGGGCGCCTGAAGCCGATCACGGTGCTGTACCGGCCGGCGCGGCACCCGGCGCTGCGCGCGCTGCAGGAGCGCGCGCGTGCGCGCCCGGCACTGGCCGCCGCGCCGGCCGACCTGGGCGGCGTGCGCCAGATGCTGCGTGCGCTGCGCCGCGGCGAGGCGGTGGGCCTGCTGCCCGACCAGGTGCCGCCCCACGGCCAGGGCACGTGGGCGCCGTTCTTCGGCCGGCCCGCCTATTCGATGACGCTGGCCGCGCGGCTGGCGCTGCAATCGGGCGCGCCGGTGCTGCTGGCGCGCTGCGAGCGCTTGCCGGCCGGCCGCGGCTACCGCCTGTTCTTGAGCCCGCTGGCCGAGCCGATCCCGGCCGCGGCCGCCGACGACGAAGCGCTGCAGCGCGCGCAGGCGGCGGTGATCAACCGCGCGATGGAGCAGCAGATCCGGCAGTGCCCCGAGCAGTACCTGTGGGGCTACAACCGCTACAAGCTGCCGCGCGGCAGCCCGCCGGGGACGGCACCGCCGCCATAATTCCCCCATGAAACTGCGCTTCACCAAGATGCAGGGCGCCGGCAACGACTTCGTGGTGCTCGACGCCACGCGCACGCCGCTCGAGCTGTCGACCGAACAGTACCGCGCGCTGGCCGACCGCCACTTCGGCATCGGCGCCGACCAGATCCTGGTGGTCGAGCCCAGCCCGCGTGCCGGCATCGACTTCGGCTACCGCATCTTCAACGCCAGCGGCGACGAGGTCGAGCACTGCGGCAACGGCGCGCGCTGCTTCGTGCGCTACGTGCGCGACCAGGGCCTGAGCACGAAAGAGCGCATCCGCGTGGCCACCGTCAACCGCGAGATCGAACTGCACTGGCGCGCCGACGGCCGGGTCACGGTCGACATGGGCCCGCCGGAGTTCGACCCGGCGCGCGTGCCCTTCGAGCCCGCCGGGCTGGTGCCGCGCGTGGTCAACGGCTTCGAGCTGTGGCCGGTGGATCTGATCGACGGCCCGGTCGAGCTCGCGGTGCTGTCGATGGGCAACCCGCACGCGGTGCAGCGGGTGGACGACGTCGAGGCCGCCGACGTGGCCGCGATCGGGCCCGAGATCGAGGTGCTCGACTGCTTCCCGAACCACGTCAACGCCGGCTTCATGCAGGTGCTGGCGCGCGACCGGATCGCGCTGCGCGTGTTCGAGCGCGGCGCCGGCGAGACGCTGGCCTGCGGCACCGGCGCCTGCGCGGCGGTGGTCGCCGGCATCCGGCTGGGCTGGCTCGACGCGCGCGTGGACGTGCACACGCGCGGCGGCGGGCTGACGGTCGAATGGGCGGGCGGCGCGCAGCCGGTGCTGATGACCGGCCCGGCGCAGACCGTCTTCGAAGGCGAGATCGAACTGTGAGCCCCGCAGGGGCCCGACCCGCAGTGCGCAGCACGGAGGTTTTCCGATGACCATCGACGGCATCACCGAGCACGACATCGCCAACTACCTGGTCAACACGCCGGGCTTCTTCATGCGCCACGCCGAGCTGCTGGCCAGCGTGCAGCTGACCAGCCCGCACGGCCAGCGCGCGGTGTCGCTGCAGGAGCGGCAGATGGAAATGCTGCGCGAGCGCATCAAGGGGCTCGAGCAGAAGATCATCGAGATGATCCGCAACAGCCAGGACAACATGGCGATCGCCGACCGGCTGCACCAGTGGACGATGCGCCTGCTGCTCACGCGCGACGCGGCGCAGCTGCCGCAGGTGCTGCCGGCCGACCTGCAGCAGCGCTTCCAGATCCCGCAGGTGGCGTTGCGCGTGTGGGGCGTGGCCGAGGCCTTCGCCGATCTGCCCGCGGCGCAGCCGGTCAGCGACGACCTGCGCGCCTTCGCCGGCAGCCTGTCGCTGCCGTACTGCGGCGCCAACGCCGGCTTCGAGGCCTCGGCCTGGTTCGACGAAGCGGCCGCGGTGCAGTCGATGGCGATGCTGCCGCTGCGTGCGGCCGAGGGCGACGACGCCTTCGGCCTGCTGGTGCTGGGTTCGCCCGACCCGACGCGCTACGCGGCGCAGATGGGCACCGAGTTCCTGGCACGCATCGGCGAGCTGGCCGGCGCCGCGCTGGCGCGGCTGCTTGCCGACTGAAGCCCATCCGTGGCGCGCACCGCCGCCGCGCCGCGCCCGGCGCGCGCAGCCGCTGCCGCAGCCGGCGGCCCGCCGGATCGGGCGGCGCCGCTCGACGCGGTGCTCGCCCGCCACCTGGAGCACCAGCGCGTCGAGCGCCGGCTGGCGCCGCGCAGCCTGGTGCTGATCGAGGACGCGCTGCGCCGGCTGCAGGCCGCGGCTGCCGTCGCGGCGGTGCCGCTGCACGCGGTGCAGCCGCAGCACGTGCGCCGCTGGGCGGCGCAGTTGCGCGAGCACGGGCTCGCGCCGCGCTCGATCGCGATCCAGCTGTCGGCCTGGCGCGGCCTGTACCGCTGGTGGGGGTGCGAGGGCGGCGTCGCGTCGAACCCGGTGGAGGGCGTGCGCGCGCCCAAGGCGGCCAAGCCGCTGCCCAAGGCGCTGTCGGTCGAGCAGGCGGTGGCGCTGGCGGCGCACGAGCCGGCGCAGGGCGACGCGCTGCTGGCCGCGCGCGACCACGCGATCGTCGAGCTGCTGTACGGCTGCGGGCTGCGCGTGGCCGAACTCACCGGGCTGGACCTGCGCGCCGGCACCGCCGCGGCCGGCTGGATCGATGCCGCCGACGCGACCGCGCACGTGCTCGGCAAGGGATCGAAGCGGCGCAGCGTGCCGGTGGGCACGGCGGCGCTGGCGGCGCTGCGCGGCTGGCTGGCGGTGCGCGATCAGGTCGCCGCGCAGCAGGAGCCGGCGCTGTTCGTCAGCCGGCGCGGCACGCGCCTGACCGCGAGCCAGGTGCGATCGCGGCTGAAGGGCCTGGCGCAGCAGGCCGGGCTGCCGACGCACGTGCACCCGCACATGCTGCGCCACAGCTTCGCGTCGCACCTGCTGCAGTCCAGCGGCGACCTGCGCGCGGTGCAGGAGCTGCTCGGCCACGCCAGCATCGCGACCACCCAGGTCTACACCCGGCTCGACTGGCAGCACCTGGCGCGCGTGTACGACGCGGCGCATCCGCGCGCGAAGCGGCGCTGAGCGCGGCGGCTTGCCGCGGCTGCGGCTGCAGCGCATGATCGCGGCGCCAAGGAGACACATTCCCGCACCCGCCCCGAGTCCCCGATGAGCCCGCTGTCGATCGACCCCGCCGTCTTCCGCGAACTGAAGGGCGCCGCAGGCGCCGAGTTCGCCGTGGACCTGCTCGGCACCTTCCTCGACGAGGCGCCGAAGATGTTCGCAGAGCTTCGCGCCGGGCTGGCCGCCGGCTCTGCCGAGCGTTTCCGGCGCGCTGCGCATTCGCTGAAGGCCAACGCCGACACCTTCGGCGCGGCCGCGCTCGGGGCCGGGGCGCGCGCGCTGGAGCAAGGCGGCCTGCCGGCCGACGACCGCGGCATCGCCGAGCTCGAGACGCTGTTCGCGCAGGCGGCGGCCGCGCTGAAGGGGCTCGCCGGTGCTTGAGGGCAGGGCGCGGCTGCTCGTCGCCGACGACAACAAGGTCAACCGCCTGCTGCTCGCGCGCGGCCTCGAGCTGCTCGGGCACCGCGTGACGATGGCCGAGAACGGCCGCCACGCGCTCGACCTGCTGCAGCACGAGGCCTTCGACCTGCTGCTGCTCGACGTCCAGATGCCCGAGATGAACGGCTTCCAGGTGCTCGAGCATCTGCGCGCCGACCTGCGCCTGCGCGACCTGCCGGTGATCGTCACCAGCTCGCTCGAAGGCGTGGACGACATCGCGCACTGCATCGAGCTTGGCGCCGAGGACTACCTGCACAAGCCGGTGAACCCGGTGCTGCTCAAGGCGCGCGTGGGCGCCAGCCTCGAGAAGAAGCGCCTGCGCGACCAGCAGCACGAGCTCGTGCGGCGCTTCGCCGCCAGCGAAGTCGCCGAAGACCTGCAGCGCTCGGGCTTCGCGCTCGGCGGCAAGCGCGTGTCGGGGACGGTGATGTTCTGCGACATCCGCGGCTTCACGTCGCTGGTCGAGCAGCAGACGCCCGAGGAGACGATCGAGCTGCTCAACACCTTCTACACGCTGATGTTCGACGCGATCACCTCGTTCGGCGGCGTCGTCAACCAGATGGTCGGCGACGGGTTGATGTCGATCTTCGGCGCGCCGCTGCCGCTGGCCGACCCGCGCGGCAGCGCGGTGCGCGCGGCGCTCGAGATGGCCGAGCTGATCGGGCTGCTGAACCTCGAGCGCGAGGCGACGGCCAAGCCGCGCCTGGCCATCGGCATCGGCATCGCCACCGGCACCATGATCGCCGGCTACACCGGCACCCAGGCCCGCGCGACCTACACCTGCATCGGCGACGCGGTCAACCTGGCCGCCCGGCTCGAGGCGCACACCAAGGCCGCGCAGCGGCCGATCCTGATCGACGGCGACACCGCTGCCGCGCTGTGGCCCGGGCTGGGGCTGCAGCCGCTGGGCGACGTGCAGTTCAAGGGCAAGTCGGCGCCGGTGCCGGTGTATGCGGTGGACCCGGCCGGCGCGCGTTGAATGGCGCGGCCGGCGGCGCGCCGAAGCCCCCGCCGGCGCGGCGCCGAATATGATCGGGACCGACCGCAGCCCCACCCTTACCGCAAAGGACGCAAGCATGTATACGCGAATCCTCGTTCCGGTCGACGGCTCCTCGTTTTCCGAGCAGTTGGTCGAGCCTGCCTCGCAGATCGCCGGCGCCGGCGGCGCGGAACTGGCGCTGATGCGCGTGGTCGAGCGCCCCGACGACATGGCGCAGGGCGAGCGCTACGTGCAGGCGCTGGCCGGGCCCTTCGGGGCGAAGTCGCTGTGCGTGCCGATGCCGGCCGACGGCGCCGCGGCGGCGATCGTCGATGAGGCCCAGCGCGTGCCGGGCACGCTGGTGGCGATCTGCTCGCACGGCCGCAGCGGCGCGATGCAGGCGCTGTTCGGCAGCGTGGCGCTGCAGGTGCTGCGCAGCCTGGGCGAGCCGGCGGTGGTGTTCCGCCCGTACACCGACGGGCCGTCGGCGCCGGCCAAGGTCGCCCGCGTGGTGCTGCCGCTGGACGGCAGCGAGGTGTCCGAGGCGATCGTGCCGCAGGCGGCGGGGCTGGCGAAGTGGCTCGGCGCGCGGCTCGTGGTCGTGTCGGTGCTGGAGCCGTCGGCGCGGCCCGACCCGGGGATCCCGGCCAGCGACGTGCAGGAATCGAACTACGTGCGCGGCAAGGCGCGCGACATCGCCGAGAAGTACGGCGTGCAGATCGGCTGGGAGGTGCTGCACGGCGACCCGAAGGAGGCGATCCCGCGCTTCGTGCGCAGCCTCGGCGACGCGATGCTGGCGATGACCACCCACGGCCGCACGGGGCTGCGCGGCGTGATCACCGGCAGCGTGACCGCGCAGTGCCTGCGCGAAGCGCGCGTGCCGGTGTACACGCGCGTGCCCTGACGCGAGGCTGGCGCACGCCTGGCATCGGCGCGCTGCGGCGCTCGTGCGAGGCGCTGGCGCGCAAGAACGGCCCGGAGGTGCTCGCGGCCTTCGGCCCGGAGGACGGGCACAAGGCGTGCACCCGGCCCAGGCTGCCGGCGGGCGCGGCGGTGGCCGGTGGTCAGGCGGCAGTGCTGACCCGCGCCAGGCGCGCGCCGGCCTGCAGCAGGTCGCCGGGCGCCGCCAGGCATTCCAGCGTGCCGGCGCAGGGCGCGCTCACGGCGGTTTCCATCTTCATCGCTTCGAGCGTGGCGATCACGTCGCCGGCTGCCACCTGCTCGCCGGGTTGCCGGTGCCAGCGCACCAGGCTGCCCGTCAGCGGCGCCAGCACGTCGCCGGGATCGGGCGCCGCTGCCGCGGGTCGCGGGCCGGCGGGCGCGCTGCCGGCGCCGCCACCGAGCGCCAGGCCGGCGGGCAGTCCCAGGCGCAGGCGCCGGCCGTCCACCTCGATGAAGCTGCGCACCAGCGTCACGTCATCGCCCTCTTCGGGGCGCGGCGCGGCCTCGAAGCGCGCCTGCAATTCGGTTTCGATCCAGCGCGTGTGCACGCGCAAGCCCTGCTCGGCGGTGAAGGCCGGGTCGTCCACCACCGCACGATGGAACGGCAGCACCGAGGCCACGCCCTCGATCTCGAACTCGGCCAGCGCCCGCCGCGCGCGCGCCAGCGCCTGCGCGCGCGTGCCGGCGGTGACGATCAGCTTGGCCAGCAGCGAGTCGTAGCTGCCGGGCACGGTGCTGCCGGCGGCCACGCCGGCATCGACGCGCACGCCGGGGCCGCCGGGCGCGTCGAAGCGGGTGATGCGCCCGGGCGTGGGCAGGTAGCCGCGGCCCGGGTCCTCGGCGTTGATGCGGAACTCGAGGCTGTGGCCGCGCACCGGCGGCGTCTCGGTGAACGACAGCGGCAGGCCGTCGGCCACGCGCAACTGCTCGATCACGAGGTCGACGCCGCTGGTCTCCTCCGTCACCGGATGCTCGACCTGCAGCCGGGTGTTCACTTCGAGGAACGAGATCTGCCCGCCCTGCCCGAGCAGGAACTCCACCGTGCCGGCGCTTTCGTAGCCGGCCGCCGCGCAGATGTCGCGCGCGGCCCGGTGCACCTGCGCGCGCTGGGCGTCGGTCAGGAAGGGCGCCGGGGCTTCCTCCACCAGCTTCTGGTTGCGCCGCTGCAGCGAGCAGTCGCGCGTGCCGACCACCACCACGTGGCCGTGCCGGTCGGCGATGACCTGGGCTTCGATGTGGCGCGGGCGATCGAGGAACTGCTCGACGAAGCACTCGCCGCGCCCGAATGCGGCCGTGGCCTCGCGCACCGCGGATTCGTAGAGCTCGGCCACCTCTTCGATCTGCCAGGCGACCTTCAAGCCGCGCCCGCCGCCGCCGTGGGCGGCCTTGATCGCCACCGGCAGGCCGTGCTGCTCGGCAAAGGCGAGCACCTCGGCGGCGCGGGTCACCGGCTCGGCGGTGCCCGCCACCAGCGGCGCGCCGACCTGCAGCGCGATCCTGCGCGCCGCGACCTTGTCGCCCAGCGCCTCGATCGTCTCGGGGCGCGGGCCGATCCAGGCCAGGCCCGCCGCCAGCACGGCGCGCGCGAATTCGGCGCGCTCGGACAGGAAGCCGTAGCCCGGGTGCACGGCGTCGGCGCCCGCCTGGCGAGCCGCCGCCAGCAGCTTGTCGATGCACAGGTAGGTGTCGGCCGGGCGCGTGCCCGGCAGCGCCCAGGCTTCGTCGGCGGCGCGCACGTGCAGCGCGTCGGCGTCGGGGTCCGCATACACCGCCGCCGAGCGCACGCCGTAGTCGCGGCAGGCGCGCGCGATGCGGATGGCGATCTCGCCGCGATTGGCGATCAGGACCTTGGTGATCATGCTGGGTTCTCCTTCGCGGGTGCGGCCGCTGCGCCCAGGTCGGCAAACGGCGCGACGATGCGAAAGCGCAGGGTGCAGTCGACCGGCAGTTGGGCCGCCAGCGGCAGGTGGTGGCTGGCCACGGCGGCGATCACCGGGTAGCCGCCGGTCAGCGGGTGATCGGCCAGGAACAGCACCGGCTGGCCGCCGGCCGGCACCTGGATGGCGCCGGTGACGGTGCCCTCGCTCGGCAGCTCGTCGTGGCGCGCGCGCGCCAGCGGCTGCTCGCCGTGCAGGCGCAGGCCGATGCGGTTGGACTGGGGCGTGACTCGCCACGCCTGCCGCGTGAGCAGCGCCAGCGCGTCGGGGGTGAACCAGTCGGTGCGCGGGCCGGCCAGCACATCGAGCGTGACCACGTCGCCAGGGCGCGGCAGTTGCGGCAGCCCGGCTTCGGCGGGCTGGCTGGCGCGCAGCATGGGCGCGGGGACGGCCTGGCCGACGGCGATGCGCTGGCCGGCCTGCAGCGCGGGCGGGCCTACGTGCGCCAGCGTGTCGGTGGCGCAACTGCCCAGCACCGGCGCCACCTGCCAGCCGCCGCGCACCGCGACACAGCAGCGCACACCGGCGCTCGGCGCGCCGAATGCGAGCACATCGCCATCGTCCAGCGCCAGCGCCGCATGGCTGCTGACCTGCCATTGGCGGCCGTCGGGCGCGTGCAGGGTGAGCGCTGTCTCGGCACCGGTGACGGCCAGCGTGGCGCGGCCGTGGCAGCGCAGGCGCAGGCCACCCGGCACGCTCTCGAGTACCGGGGTGTGAACCGGGTTGCCGACGAGCCGGTTGGCCTGCCGCATCGCCGGCTGGTCGAGCGCGCCGGAGGGCGAAATGCCCAGCCCCGCCATGCCGTGGCGGCCCGCGTCCTGCACCAGGGTCTGCAAGCCGGTGCTCTCGAATTCGATCGCATCGCGCGCCCGATCCGCGGGCGCGGGCGCCGCGCATGACCCGGCTTCACGCTGCGCCGGCAGGCTGACCCGCGGGGCGGGCGCGCCGGCGTCGATGAACTGCACCTGGAAGCCCGGCTGCACGAAGGCCGGCTCGGCGCGCCGCAGGTCCCACATCGGCACTTCGGTGACGCCGATCAGCTGCCATCCGCCGGGCGATGCGGCGGGATAGACGGCGCTGAAGTCGCCCGCCAGCGCCACCGATCCGGCCGGCACCCGGGTGCGCGGGCTCGCGCGGCGCGCAATGCCGCGCAAGCCGGGGTGGCCGCCGGCCAGGTAGACGAAGCCGGGCGCGAAGCCGGCGAACGCCGCCTGCCAGGGCTGGCCCGCGTGGCGGGCGATCAGCGCGGCCACCGAAATGCCCAGCATCTCGGCGACTTCGGCGAGATCCTCGCCGTCATAGTGCACGGCGATCTCGACCCGGCGCGCCGCAGCGGCATCGGCCGGCGCCAGGTCCGCAGCGGCCGCGCGTTCGCGCAGGGCGGCGACGAGGGCGGCGGGCGTCACGGCCTCGGGCCGGTAGTGCACGAGCAGGGTGCGCGCGGCAGGCACCAGCTCCTGCACGCCGGCGATCGGCTGCGCCTGCGCGATGCGATACAGCGCCAGCGCGTGATCCAGGTCCGCCAGTTCGACCAGCAGCGCGGTGTCGCCCGCGGGCAGGAAGCGCATGGCTCAGACGAGTGCGACGAACGGCGCGAGCGGCACGCCGGCCGCCGCCAGCCGGGCGCGGATGCGGCGCGCCATCTCCACGGCGCCCGGGCTGTCGCCGTGCACGCAGATCGAGTCGGCCTCGATGCGCACCGGCCTGCCGGAGATCGACGGCAGTTCGCCCCGCTCGACCCATTGCAGCATGCGTTCGGCGACCGCGTCGGGGTCGTGCAGCACGGCACCTTCGAGCCGGCGCGATACCAGCGTGCCGTCGTCGTTGTAGGCGCGGTCGGCAAAGGCCTCGGCCACCACGGCGAGGCCGCGCGCGCGGGCACGCTCGACGAGCGGCGAGCCAGCCAGCGCCAGCAAGGTCAGCTGCGGGTCTGCGGCCTGCATGGCGGCGATCACGTCGCCCGCCTGGCGTTCGTCGTGCGCGATCGTGTTGTAGAGCGCGCCATGCGGCTTGACGTAGCGCACGCGCGTGCCGGCGGCGCGCGCCAGCCCCTGCAAGGCGCCGATCTGGTAGATCACGTCGGCCACCAGCTCCGCGCTGGTGGGGTCCATGTTGCGCCGGCCGAAGCCGACCAGGTCGGGGTAGGCCACGTGCGCACCGACGGCGACGCCGTGCGCGGCGGCGGCCTTCAGGGTCTGCAGGATGCCGGCCGGATCGCCGGCATGAAAGCCGCAGGCGACGTTGGCGCTGGTGACGATCGCAAGCATCGCCATGTCGTCGCCCATCCGCCAGGCGCCGTAGCTTTCGCCGAGGTCGCTGTTGATGTCCATGATGTATCCTGATTTCGATTGACGATCCGGGTCGATTGTTCAACGATCAACGCCGCCGATGCCAGATTCGAAGCGCACCGCCATGCCCTCGCGCCATTCCTCCAGTCGGTCTCGAGGAAACGCCGGGCCGCCCCAAGTTTCCTCGACCCCCTCGGGGGGCGGGCTGGGCGCAGCCCAGCCCCGGGGGTCGTTTCAACGAAACGCCGGGCCGTCCCAAGTTTCCTCGACCCCCTCGGGGGGCGGGCCGGGCGCAGCCCAGCCCCGGGGGCCGTCTCAAGGAAGCGCCGGGCCGCCCCAAGTTTCCTCGACCCCCTCGGGGGGCGGGCCGGGCGCAGCCCAGCCTCGGGGGCGCTCTCAACCGGTCGGCCTGGCCGACAGCGTTGCCGCCACCATCCGCCAGAAGCTGATCGATGCCGAATGGCGGGCCGGCCAGCGCCTGTCCGAGTCGGCGCTGACGCAGCAGTTCGACATCTCGCGCAACACCCTGCGCGAGGTGTTTCGCATCCTCATCACCGAAGGGCTGCTGCGGCACGCGCCGAACCGAGGGGTTTCGGTCGTGGTGCCGACGATTGCCGACATCATCGACATCTACCGCGTTCGCCGCATCATCGAATGCCAGGCGCTGGAGAAGTCCTGGCCGATGCACCCGGCCCACAAGCGCATGCGCGAAGCGGTGGAAAGCGCCGTCGCCGCGCGCGAGGCCGGCGACTGGCGCCGCGTCGGCTCGGCCAACATGCGCTTTCATGCGGCCATCGTCGCGCTCAGCGACAGCCAGCGCCTGTCGGCGCTGTTCGAGCAGGTCGCCGCCGTGCTGCGTCTGACCTTCGGCCTGCTCGACGACCCCGAGTACCTGCACGCGCCCTTCGTCGACTACAACGCCCGGCTGGTGCAGCTCTTCGTCGAGGGGCAGGCCGGCGTCGCGGCACGCGAGCTGGAGGCCTATCTGGCGCAGTCGGAGCGCATGGTGCTGGCGGTGTACGCGCATCAGGCGGCCTGAGCTGCATCGGGTCGCGATCATTGACACTTCAATGTAGAGTGTTCAACAAACCAACACTATGCGTCCGACAATCAAGCCGGTATTGTCGAAAATACCTAGGGGACCATGTTCAACGCCGGGCTATCCTCGAGCCCTCGCAGGATACTGCGGCCGGTGTGCCGAACCGATGCGGACGCCGTGAGCTGGGCGCGTTGCGGTTCATGAACTGACTTTGGAGGCTCCCATGAAACGTCGAGACTTGTGTGCACTTGCGGCATTGGCAGCGGGCCTGGGCTTCGTTTCCCACGCGGCAGCGCAGACCAAATGGGACTTCGCCACCGCTTACGCGGCGATCAACTTCCACTCGAAGAACAACGAGCAGTTCGTCAAGGACGTGGCGGCGGCAACGGGCGGCAGCCTGCAGATCACGCCGCACTTCGGCGCGTCGCTGTTCAAGATGCCCGAAATCAAGCGTGCCGTGCAGACCGGCAACGCGCAGATGGGCGAGTTCTTCCTGGTCAGCTTCCAGAACGAGGCGCAGATGTTCGGCCTGGACGGCCTGCCGTTCCTGGTCAAGAACTACAGCGAGGCCTTCAAGCTGTACCAGGCGCAGAAGCCCTACCTGGAGAAGATCCTGGAAAAGCAGGGCCAGAAGCTGCTCTACGCCGTCGCCTGGCCGCCGCAGAACATCTACTCGAACAAGCCGATCAATTCGGTGGCCGACCTGAAGGGCCTGAAGTGGCGCGTGTATTCGCCGACCACGGCCCGCATCGGCGAGCTGGTCGGCGCGCAGCCGGTCACGATCCAGGAGGCCGAGCTGTCGCAGGCCCTGGCCACCGGCGTCATCGAGGGCCTGATCACGTCGAGCGCGACCGGCGCCGACAACAAGCTCTACGAGAACCTGAAGTACTTCTACCAGGTGCAGGCCTGGATTCCGAAGAACGCCGTCACCGTCAACGCCAAGGCGTTCAACGCGCTCGGCAAGGCCCAGCAGGATGCCGTGCTGAAGGCGGCGCAAGAGGCCGAGCAGCGCGGCTGGAAGGCTTCGGAAGAGGTCAACACGCGCTCGATCGAGGTGCTCAGGCAGGGCGGCATGAAGATCGAGCAGCCGTCGGCCGAGCTGATGGCCGGCCTGGCCAAGGTCGGCGACGTCGTCGTCAAGGAGTGGGTCGAGAAGGCGGGGCCCGACGGCAAGGCGGTGCTGGCCGCGTTCGAGGCATCGAAGAAGTAGGCGCCTGAGGCGGCTCGGGCCGACGGCGGCAGCGGCGGCCGCGCCGCCGCCGCTGTCCGGCATCGGGCCGGGATCGGGGAGGAGGGCTGCATGCGCAAATGGCTCGACCGGCTGTACCAGGCAAGCGCCGTGCTCGCCGGGCTGTCGATGATCGGCGTGTTCGCCATGGTGAGCCTGACGATCGCAAGCCGCCTGTTCGGCTTTTCCGCCACCGGCAGCGATGCCTACGCGGGCTACGCGACCGCCGGTGCCGGGTTCATGGCGCTCGCGGCCACCCTCAAGAAGGGCGAGCACATCCGCGTGACGCTGCTGCTCGGTGCGCTCGAAGGCGGTGCCCGCAAGGCACTCGAGCTGCTGGCCCTGTCGATTGCCACCCTGCTGTCGGGCTTCCTGGCTTTCTATTCGGCGTACCTCGTGTGGCAGTCGTGGGAGATCAACGACATCTCCGTCGGCATCGACGCCACGCCGATGTGGATCCCGCAGATTCCGATGGCGCTGGGCACGCTGGTGTTCTTCATCGCGTTCTGCGACGAGCTGGTTCTCGAGCTGCAAGGCAAGCGCGTCGCGCCGAGCCAGGAAGATGCGCACCATGAGTGAGATCGCCGCCAGCGCCACGCTGCTCGCGGTGCTCTTCGCGCTGCTGGCGGGCGGCGTCTGGGTCGGGCTCACGCTCGCGGGCGTGGCCTGGTTCGGCATGGCCTTGTTCACCGCGCGCGCGGCCGGCGACGCGATGGCGGTGACCATCTGGGGTTCGAGCAGCAGCTGGACCTTGACCGCGCTGCCCTTGTTCATCTGGATGGGCGAGATCCTGTATCGCACCAACCTCTCGGCCAACATGTTTCGCGGCCTGGCGCCCTGGGTCAACAAGCTGCCGGGGCGCCTGCTGCACGCCAACGTGGCGGGCTGCACCATCTTCGCCGCCGTTTCGGGCTCGTCGGCCGCCACCTGCGTCACCGTGGGCAAGATGAACCTGCCGGAGCTGACGCGCCGCGGCTACCCGCAGCGCCAGGTCATCGGCACGCTGGGGGGGCCGGCCACCCTGGGCCTGCTGATCCCGCCCTCGATCATCCTCATCATCTATGGCGTCTCGGCCGAGCTGTCGATCGCCAAGCTGTTCATGGCGGGCGTGCTGCCGGGCCTGCTGCTGGCGGCACTGTTCAGCGGCTGGATCATGGTCTGGGCGCTGCGGCATCCGGACCAGGTGCCCAAGGCGGACGCCGAACTGACGCTGCTGCAAAAGCTCACCGAGACGCGCCACCTGATTCCGGTGGTGCTGCTGATCGTCGCGGTGATTGCCTCGATGTACACGGGCGTCGCCACCGCCACCGAGGCCGCCGCCATCGGGGTGCTGGGCGCGCTCGTGCTCTCGGCCTGGCAGAAGTCGCTGACGTGGCAGACCTTCCGCGATGCGCTCATGGGCGCGACACGCCTGTACTGCATGATCGCGCTCATCCTCGCCGGGGCTGCGTTCCTGACGCTGGCGATGGGCTACATGGGCCTGCCGCGCCAGCTCGCGCAGTTCGTGGGCAGCCTGCAGCTGTCGCCCGCGATGCTGATCGTGGCGCTCGCCGTCTTCTACATCGTGCTCGGCTGCTTCCTCGACGGCATCTCGACCATCGTGCTGACGATGGGGGTCGTGCTGCCCATCATCCAGGCGGCCGGGATCGACCCGATGTGGTTCGGCATCTTCCTGGTGATCACCGTGGAATCGGCGCAGATCACGCCCCCCGTGGGTTTCAACCTGTTCGTGCTGCAGGGCATGACGGGCAAGCAGATCACCTGGATTGCCCGCGCCTGCCTGCCGTACTTCTTCCTCATGGTGGTCATGCTCGTCATCCTCTGGTACTTCCCGGGCCTGGCAACGGCGCTTCCGGCGCGCATGTAGCCGCACGGCGGCGGGTGCGGCGCGTTCGCCGCGTACCGGCCGGCTGCGGCCCGCAGTCGCCGGGGCGTGCGTCAGTCGTGCCCGGGTGCCCGGATGCCCCAGCGCTGCATGCGCCGGTACACCGTCATGCGGCTGATGCCGAGCTGGTGCGCGACCGCGCTCACGTTCCAGCGCGCCGCGCGCAGGTACTGCAGCAGCAGTTGCGCCTGGGGCAGCAGCGCCGGCGCGGCGGCCTGGGCGGCGTCGCGCGCCAGCAGCGTGTCGGGCAGCTCGGCCAGGCCGATCACGCCCGACTCCGCAGCCATCGCGGCGGCGTAGTCGAGCACGTTCTTCAGCTCGCGCAGGTTGCCGGGCCAGGCGTGCGTGCGCAGGCAGTGCTCGGCTTCGGCCGACAACTGCAGCGGCTGGGGCTGGCCGCGCAGCATCTTGTGCACCAGCCAGCCCAGGTCGCGGCGCTCGCGCAGCGGCGGCAGCGCCAGGTGCGCGCCGGCGAGCCGGTAGTACAGGTCGTCGCGGAAGCGGCCCTCGCGCACGCGCTCGCGCAGGTCGGCGTGGGTCGCGGCGATCACGCGCACGTCGATCGGGTGCGCGCGCGTCGCGCCTACCGGCAGCAGCTCGCGCTCGGCGAGCACGCGCAGCAATCGCGGCTGCAGCACCACCGGCATGTCGCCGATCTCGTCGAGGAACAGCGTGCCGCCGTCGGCCTCGTCGATCAGCCCGCGCTTGCCCCTGGCGGCCGCGCCGCTGAAGCTGCCCGGCAGGTGGCCGAACAGCTCGCTCTCGATCAGCGCCTCGGGGATCGCCGCGCAGTTGACGGCGACGAAGGGCCGGCGTGCGCGCCGGCTCGCCTGGTGCATGGCCTTGGCCAGCACTTCCTTGCCGCTGCCGGTCTCGCCCGTGATCAGCACGCTGACCGGCGCGTCGAGCAGCCGCGCGGCGCGCGCGATCACCCGGTCCAGCGCCGCATCGCCGCCCGACAGATCGGCCAGCGGCTGCGGCACCGCCGCCGGCGCGGGGGGCGATGCCGCGGGCTCCCAGCGCGCGGGCGGCGGCACCGCGTGCAGGAACAGCACGCGGCCGCTGCGCGCCAGCGCCACCGTGCGCCGCTCGCCGGGCACCGCGCGCATGAAGCGGCCGAGTTCGTCGAAGCGCGTGTCGAACAACTGCTCGAAGGGCAGCCCGAGCACGCAGCTGCCGTGCTCGGCCTGCAGCAGCAGTTGCGCCGCGCGGTTGTGGCCGACGACGCGCCCGGCGGCGTCCAGCGCCACCAGGTGGTCGGGGCTGATCTCGATGAACTCGGGGCTGGGGTGGAGCTTGAGCACCCAGTCGCGGCGGAAGCAGCGCAGGAAGTTGGCGTTCTCCACCCGTTGTGCATAGACGCGCACCAGCTGCAGCGCCAGGTGCTGGCTGCTCTTGGCCTGCGGCGCGCTGAGCGCGCTGATGTCGAGGATCGCCTGCAGCCGGCCCAGCGGGTCGTACACCGGCGCGGCGGTGCAGGTCAGCGGGATGTGGGTGGCGTCGAAGTGGTCGCCCTGGTGCACGGTGAGCGCGCTGCCGGTGGCGATCGCGGTGCCGACGCCGCAGGTGCCGGCGTGATGCTCGCTCCAGTCGCTGCCCAGGTACAGCCCGGCGCGGCGCAGCGCCGCGTCGAGCTGCAGGTCGCCGATGAAATCGACCGTCACGCCGCGCGCGTCGGTCAGCAGCACGCAGTAGCCGAGCCCGGCCACCTGCCGGTACAGCGATTCGAGCCCGTGGCGCGCGATGCGCAGGAACTCGTCGAGCCGCTCCTGGTGCTCGCGCACGCGCGGCATCGGCAGGATCACCGCCTGCTGCATGCGCGCCGGGTCGAGCCGGTGCTCGCGCACGCAGCGCAGCCAGCTCTGGGCGATCAGCGGATCGGGCGCCTCGATGCCGGGCGGCAGCGCGTCTTCGGCCAGCCGCATCACGACGTTGATGTGCTCGCGCTGTTGCTGTTCCATGCCGTCTCCAGGCCCGGCGTGCCGCGCAGCGGCAGCCGGCGCCGGGCAGGCCGACTCTACTCGCCAACGGCGGCCGGTGGCACCTGGCCCGCGGCCGGCTCAGGTATGCAGCTTGCGGCCGAGCTGCTGCTCGACCTTCGCGATCTTCGAATCCAGCCGGCTGTCCGGCCCCTTGCGGTAATCGACCTTCAGGTTCACGCCGATGCGGCTGCAGTCGCGCTCCAGTTCGCGGAAGCAGGCGCTGACGACGCCGATCACCTGGTCCCAGTCGCCCTCGAGGATCGTGCCCATCGGCGTCAGCCGGTAGCGGACGCCGCTGCGGTCGATCACGTCGAGGATGCGCGCCACCTGGGCGCCGAGGCTTTCACCCTGGCCGTGCGGGGCCATCGCGAATTCGAGCAGGACCATCGGGGATCTCCTTGGGCAGTGGTGCAGGGAGCGGGCGGGCGGCCCGCCAGGGACGGATCAAGCCTCGCGCGGCGGCACGACCCGCGCGAACTGTTCGGCCAGCAGCTCGAGCGTGCGCGCCTCGAGATCGGGAAGGGTCGGCACTTCGCGCGCCAGGCTGGTCAGCGCGTCGGCGCGGTAGGGCGCGCCCTGGCCCAGCTCGGCCTCGAGCCGGTTGGCGCTGTCGGTCAGTTCGGCCGGGTCGGCGCTGATGATCACCAGTGCATGCGCGAGCACCACCTGCACGCGGCCGAAGCGGTGCCAGGCCTGCGCGGTGCCCACCAGCTTGCGGCCGTGCACCGCCAGGTTCCAGCGGCCGTCGCAGAACGAGCCCTGCACGGCCTGCGGTGCGGCGCTGACGCCCAGCCGCGCGAAGGCCGCGGCGAGCGCGCCGCACAGCGCGGCGTAGATCGCGTGCATGTCGGCCGGCGTCGCATCGCCGGCGGGCCAGGCCAGGCTCAGGTTCCAGATGCCCGGCCCCTGCGGCACCAGCCCGCCGCCGGAGCGGCGCACCTGCAGCGCGCTGCCGTGCCGCGCCGAGACGGCCGGCCACGACGGCAGCGCGGTGGTGCGCCGCGGCACCACCCAGCCGGGCGTGCCCTGCCAGAGATGCGCGACCGCGCGCGCGCCGCGGGCCGATTCGGCCATCCACTCGGCCTCGTGCGCGATGCCGTCCGCCAGCAGCCGCTCGTGCACGCAGACGAAACCGAAGGGGGGCAGTTCCACCGCGCGATCATGCCTTCAGTTCTGTTGCCCCATCGTGCGCAGCGTGACTCTCGGCGTATGAATTGCCGGGCGTTTAGTGGCTGGCCGGTCCTGTCCTGTCTCTCGAAACGTCTGCTGTTCTTCGTTGCGTTTCGGGACCGTTGAGGCAAAGCCGCCGAGGGGGCAGCCGGCTGCGTTCAGCCAAATTCCTATTCACTCCGCCGACTATCCCCTCGTCGGCTTTGCCGGCACCGCCAGCGCGCTTCGTTGGCAAACCCCCACTGCGTCGAGCAGCGCGCGAACAGCGGCCTCGGCGTACCACCGCTTGGGCCGACGGCGGGGTGGCCAACGGAGTGAATAAGAATTTGGCTGAACGGAGTTGGCCACCCCGTCGGCGGCCCCGTGCACCACGTTTTCGCGTAGGAACGGCTGCAAGTGGTGAAACGATGAACGGCCGCAACGGACCGCAAGCCGACAGCGATGAATCTGGGCTCAATGCAGTCGCCGAAGGCGCCGCAGACCTGGGGCGCAGGAAGCCAGTGCAGCGAGCAACCGCCACCGATCCGGTCTTGCCGGCCAGCGGGCGGTGCTCGCTCCAACAGTGCGGCCTGCTTCAACCGGCCAAGTGCTTGCGCAGCAGCGCATTCACCTCGCCGGCCTTTTCCATCATCACCATGTGGCCGGCGCCGCTCAGCACCGCCACCGTCGCGCCTGCGGGCGCGGCCTTGGCATGTGCGGCCGGGATCACCTGGTCGGCTTCGCCCCACACCACCAGCAGCGGCAGCCCTGCGGCCGGCAGCTTCGTCGCCGGCAGTTCGGCCTGGCGGCCGCCGCCGAACAGCGCCGCGGCCAGCGCCGTGAGCAGCTCGGTCACGCCGTCGATGCGCTTGTAGCGCAGCAGGTCGTCGAGCAGCTGGCGGCTGACCAGCGACGGATCGGCGAACAGCTTCTCGACCACCGGCTTCAGCTCGCGCCGCGACGCCGCCTGCACGAAGCCGTCGATGTAGCCGGCATTGATCTCGGCGCCGAGCCCGGCGCCGGCCACCAGCGCCAGCGACGCCAGCCTGGGCGCATGCGCCAGCGCGAACTGCGCGCCGACCGCCGCGCCCATCGAATGCCCGACCCAGTGCACGCGCTGCACGCCGATGTGGTCGAGGAAATGCGCGACCCAGTCGGCCAGCGCGGCCAGCGAGGTGCCCGGCAGCCGCGCGTCGGACTGGCCGTGCCCGGGCAGGTCGAGCGCGATCACCGGCATCGTCTCGGCGATCGCGTCGAGGTTGAACAGCCAGTTGCCGAGGTCGCCGCCGAAGCCGTGCACGAACAGTACCGGCACGCCTTGCTCCGGCCCGCGGCGCGCGAAGCGCACGCGGATGCCGTCGACCTCGGCCCACTCGAAGGCCGATCCGGCTTCGGCCTCGTCGTCGGCCGCGGCCGGCACTTCGAAGGCGGCGATGAAGGCGTCGATGTCGGCGTCGCTGACCTCGGGCTCGGCCAGCACCGCGAGCAGCGCCTTGACCGGCAGCGTCTCGCCGTCCCGGGCCACCTTGCGCCGCAGCAGGCCGGCGTCGGGCGCCTCGACCGCGTTGCTGATCTTGTCGGTCTCGACATCGACCACCGGCGTGCCGACCTCGATGCGCGCGCCTTCGTCGACCAGCCAGCCGGTGATCGTGCCCTGGCGCATCTCCAGCCCCCACTTGGGCATGACCAGCGGGGTGATGCCTTGGGCGCCCATCAGTGCTTCCCTCCGGCGCGCGAGCGCTTCACCGCGGCGGTGATCTGCGCCGCGCTGGGGATGAACAGGTCCTCCAGCACCGGGCTGAAGGGCACCGGCGTGTGCGGCGCCGTGACCATCTCGATCGGCCCCTTGAGCGCACCGAAGGCCGCCTGCACCACCTGCGCCGAGATGTCGGCGGCGATGCTGCAGCGCGGGTGCGCCTCGTCCACGCACACCAGGTGGCCGGTCTTCTCCACGCTTTCGAGCACCGTGTCCATGTCGATCGGGCTCAGCGTGCGCAGGTCGATCACGTCGCACTCGATGCCTTCCTTGGCCAGCTGCGCGGCGGCGTCGAGTGCGCGGTGCACCGTCAGCCCGTAGCTGACGATGCTGGCGCCCTTGCCCTCGCGCAGCACGTTGGCCTCGCCGAAGGGGATCGCGTACAGCGCCTCGGGCACCTCGCCCTCGAAGCCGTACAGGTTCTTGTGCTCGAGGAAGATCACCGGGTCGTTGTCGCGGATGCTCTGCACCAGCAGCCCCTTGGTGTCGTAGGGCGTGCTCGGGCACACCACCTTCAGCCCCGGGATGTGGGTGAACAGCGGCGTCAGCATCTGGCTGTGCTGCGCGGCGGCGCGAAAACCGGCGCCGCACATCGCGCGGATGACCACCGGCGTCTCGGCCTTGCCGCCGAACATGTAGCGGAACTTGGCCGCCTGGTTGTAGATCTGGTCGAAGCACACGCCCATGAAGTCGACGAACATCAGCTCGGCCACCGGGCGCAGGCCGCAGCAGGCCGCGCCGATAGCCGCGCCGACATAGGCGCTTTCGCTCAAGGGCGTGTCGAGCAGCCGGTCGCCGTGCTTCGCATACAGGCCCTTGGTGACGCCGAGCACGCCGCCCCAGGCGTCGCGCTCGCCGTCGCCGCCGGCGCCGCCGACGATGTCCTCGCCCATCATGATCACCGAGGGGTCGCGCGCCATCTCCTGGTCCAGCGCCTCGTTGATCGCCTGCTTCATGCTGATCTTGCGTGCCATCTCGATTGCTCCTCAATAACGAACATAGACGTCGGTCAGCAGGTCGGCGGCCGTGGGCAGCGGCGCCGCCTTGGCTTCGGCGACCGCGCGCTCGATCAGCGCCAGCACCTCGTGGTCGATGGCCTGCAGCTCGCCGGGCTGGATGACGCCGGCGCCGGTGACGGCGGCGCCGAACTTCTTCAGGCAGTCGTTGTGCTCGCGGTTGTGCTCGGTCTCGCCCGGCGCGCGGTAGGTCTGCGCGTCGCCTTCGAAGTGGCCGTGGAAGCGCACCATCTTGCATTCCAGCAGCGCCGGCCCGCCGCCTTTGCGCGCGCGCGCGATGATCTCGCCGGCGGCTTCGTGCACCGCGAAGAAGTCGATGCCGTCCACGGTGACGCCGGGCAGGCCGAAGCCGGCGGCGCGGTCGACGTAGCTGTCCACCGCCACGCCGTAGTCGCGGCTGGTGCTCTCGGCGTAGCCGTTGTTCTCGACGACGAAGATCGCCGGCAGGTTCCACACCGCCGCCAGGTTCAGGCTCTCCAGGAAGGTGCCCTGGTTGGAGGCGCCGTCGCCGACGAAGCTGATCGCCACGTCGCTTTCGCCGCCGCTTTGCTGCGCGCGGTACTTGGCGGCGAGTGCCGCGCCGCACACCAGCGGCGCGCCGGCACCGAGGATGCCGTTGGCGCCCATCATGCCCTTGTGCAGGTCGGCGATGTGCATCGAGCCGCCCTTGCCCTCGCAGGCGCCGCCCTTCTTGCCGTAGATCTCCTTCATCATCGCCACCGGGTCCACGCCCTTGGCGATGCAGTGGCCGTGGCCGCGGTGGGTGCTGGCGATGCGGTCGCCGTCGCCCAGGTGCATCATGATCCCGGCGGCGGCGGCCTCCTCGCCCGCATACAGGTGCACGAAGCCGGGGATGTCGCCGCGGCCGAAGTCGATGTGCAGCCGCTCCTCGAATTCGCGGATCGTGCGCATCGTGCGGTAGGCCTGGAGCAGCTGCTCCTTGGCGATAGGGAACGGGTTGCCTGCCATCGTCGGTCTCCTTGTCGATCAGGGGTGGGGGGAAGTGCGCAGCAGCCCGTCGCGGGCGGCCGCCGCCATGCAGCGCGCCACGTCGAGCGTGCGGAACGCGGCTTCGCGCAACGTGACGTGCACCTGCTGGCCGTGCTCGAAAGCCAGTTCGCGCTCGCCGTCCAGCGCCACCGTGCCCGCCGCCTGCTGCACCGGCAGCGGCTCGTCGGGCGCCATGCGCTGCCAGCCGGCCACCGGAACCGGCAGCACCATGCCGGGTGCGATCGGCGCGTGCAGCAGCGTCAGCGCGTCGGCGCTGTGCTGCGCGATCTGCACCGCCAGGCCGCCGCGCTCGCACCGGCCCACCGGCTGCAGCAGCGCGCCGATCGACGACAGCCCGATCGCCTCGGGCTCGCAGAAGGCCAGGTAGGCGGCGGCCAGCGAGCCGGTCTTCCACAGCGCGCGCGCGCCGACCGAGCGGTCGTGGGTGATGACCGCGTCGACGATCGCCACGTCACGGCGCGCGGGGCGCGCGCCCTGCAGGTCTTCGACGCGCACCTCGAGCAGCTTGTTCGCCTGCAGCGCTTCGTCCGCCGCGATGCGGCCCGCCGCATACAGCCCGGTCGCCAGCCCGGTGATGGTCGGCTCGCGCATCTCGGGGAAGGCGTTGTTGGTGCCGGTGGAGATGCCGGCGATCGGCAGATCGGAACCCGCGGCGTGCAGCTCGCGCACCACCGCGCGGTGGGTGCCGTCGCCGCCGAGCACGACGATCGCCGCCACGCCGGCGCGCTGCAGCAGCCTGGTGGCGGCGAAGCTGTCTTCCACCGTCGAGGTCGGCTCCATGTCGAGCCAGTCGATGCGCGGCAGCGTGGCATCGCCGCGCCGCAGGTGGCGCTCGAGCAACGCGCGGATGCCGCCGCGGTCGGGCATCAGCAGCGCCCGGCCCACGCCCGCCGCGCGCGCCGCCTGCAGCAGCCGCAGCACGATGTTGACGCGGTCGGTGATCTGCAGGTTGCCGGCGTTGGCGACGATGCGCCGGATGTCGCGCGCCGACACCGGGTTGGCGACGACGCCGATGCAGGCGTCGGGTTCGGCGGGTGCGGGCTGGCGATGCATGGACCTGTACCAATGCAAGCCGCGTGCCACGAATGCGGCGGGCATGGCGGCCGGGCCGACGGCGGGGCATGCGCCGTGCGCCCGAGGGTTGACCCGCAGCCGCCCGGCTGTCGCGCCTGGGGCAACTGTCACACGGCCTGTCACACCCGGCGTGTCACATGCGGGTTGTCGCACCCAGGCGGTCGCACCCAGGCGGCCGCGTCAGGGCAGTCGCGGCAGGGCAATCGCGCCGGGGCGGTCGCACCGAGGCGGTCGCGCCAGCGCTGCCGCATCCGGGCTGCCGCCCGGCGCGGCGGGTCTCAGCCGGCGCCCGGCGCCGGCAGCCCGATCGCAGGCGCGAACTTGGCGCGCGTGACGCTGAAGTAGGCCTTGACCTGGCGCACGTTGGCGTCCTGGGTGAACAGCCGCTCCACCAGCGCCTGGTAGGCCGGCATGTCGGCGGCCCAGACCACGAGCACGAAATCCGGGCCCGGCGACACCCGGTAGCACTGCTGCACGGCGGCATCGGCGACGGCGCGCTGCTCGAAGGCGGCCAGGTGCTCGGCGCCCTGGCGGTCGAGCGCGATCTCGACGATCGCCGTCAGCCCGTGGCCGAGGCGCTCCGGCGACAGCAGCGCGACGCGCCGCTCGATCACCCCGGCCTCGACCAGGCGGCGCACGCGGCGCAGGCAGGTGGCCGCCGACACGTGCGCGGCGGCGGCCAGGTCCTGGTTCGACAGCGAGGCGTCCTTCTGCAGCAGGTCGAGCAGCCGCAGGTCGGTGGCGTCGATCGTGACGGATGTCATGAACTGATCGTCCAGGTGTCTACAGAGGATGAACGATTATTTCACGGCAGTCTTGTGCATGTCGCCTCGAATCATTCAAACAACACAATTGAAAGCATCTTCCATCCATCCGTCTCTACGATCCGCTCTTCACTATCACCAGCGAAACACACCCATGTGCGGCATCGTCGGCGCGGTCAGCAACCGCAACATCGTCCCGATCCTGATCGAAGGCCTCAAGCGGCTCGAGTACCGCGGCTATGACTCCTGCGGCGTCGCGGTCCACCAAGGCGGCGAGCTGAAGCGCGCGCGCAGCACGGCGCGCGTGGCGCAGCTCCAGGCGAGCGCGGCCGAAGCCCGGCTGGATTCAGGCACCGGCATCGCCCACACGCGCTGGGCCACGCACGGCGCGCCCGAGGTGCACAACGCCCACCCGCACTTCAGCCGCGGGCGCATCGCGCTGGTGCACAACGGCATCATCGAGAACCACGACGAGCTGCGCGCCGAGTTGGTCAAGCGCGGCTACGAGTTCAGCAGCCAGACCGACACCGAGGTCATCGCCCACCTGGTGGACCACCTGTACGACGGCGACCTGTTCGACGCGGTGCAGCGCGCCGTGCTGCGGCTGAAGGGCGCGTACGCGATCGCCGTGTTCTGCCGCGACGAGCCGCAGCGCGTGGTGGGCGCGCGCGAAGGCTCGCCGCTGATCCTGGGGCTGGGCAAGGGCGAGAACTTCCTCGCCAGCGACGCGATGGCGCTGGCCGGCGTGACCGACCAGATCGTCTATCTGGAGGAGGGCGACGTCGTCGACCTGCAGCTCGGCAAGACCTGGATCGCCGCGCGGCAGCCCGACGGGCGCTTCCGCGACGTGCAGCGCGAAGTGCGCACCGTGGTCGCGCACAGCGGCGCGGCCGAGCTGGGCCCGTACCGCCACTACATGCAGAAGGAGATCTTCGAGCAGCCGCGCGCCATCGCCGACACGCTGGGCGATCTGGGCGAGACCACGGGCATCGCGCCTGAGATGTTCGGCGACGGCACCCACCGCGTCTTCCAGGACGTGCAGCAGGTGCTGATCCTGGCCTGCGGCACCAGCTACTACGCCGGCTCCACCGCCAAGTACTGGCTCGAGGCGATCGCCGGCATCCCGACCAGCGTCGAGATCGCCAGCGAATACCGCTACCGCAGCAGCGTGCCCGACCCGAAGACGCTGGTCGTCACGATCAGCCAGAGCGGCGAGACCGCCGACACGCTGGCCGCGCTGAAGCACGCGCGTTCGCTCGGCATGGAACACACGCTCACGATCTGCAACGTGGCCACCAGTGCGATGGTGCGCGAATGCCGCTTCGCCTACATCACGCGCGCCGGCGTCGAAGTGGGCGTGGCCTCGACCAAGGCCTTCACGACGCAACTGGTGGGGTTGTTCCTGCTGACGCTGGCGCTGGCGCAGGTGCGTGGCCGCTTGACCGACGAACAGGAGCACGCGCATCTGAAGGCGCTGCGCCACCTGCCGGTGGCGGTGCAGGCGGTGCTGGCGCTGGAGCCGCAGATCATCGCCTGGGCGGAGGAGTTCGCGCGCAAGGAGAACGCGCTGTTCCTCGGCCGCGGGCTGCACTACCCGATCGCGCTGGAAGGCGCGCTCAAGCTCAAGGAGATCAGCTACATCCACGCCGAGGCCTACCCGGCCGGCGAACTGAAGCACGGCCCGCTGGCGCTGGTGACCAGCGCGATGCCGGTGGTCACGGTGGCGCCCAACGACGCGCTGCTCGACAAGCTCAAGAGCAACCTGCAGGAAGTGCGCGCGCGCGGCGGCGAGCTGTTCGTCTTTGCCGACGCCGACACCCGCATCGACAGCAACCCCGGCGTGCGCGTGATCCGCATGCCCGAGCACTACGGGCCACTGAGCCCGATCCTGCACGTGGTGCCGCTGCAGCTGCTGGCCTACCACACCGCGTGCGCTCGCGGCACCGATGTGGACAAGCCGCGGAACCTTGCCAAGAGCGTGACCGTCGAGTGACGGCCAGCGTGCTTGGCAGGCGCGCAGCGCCGGCGCCGCAGGCGCGCGAGCTTGCTCGGCTCGAGGCGCAGGCCGACTTCGCGCAGCGAAGTCAAGAGCCGAAGGCCCGGCCGCAGCCACTACCCCGGAGCTTGGTGAAGTCGGTGACCGTCGAGCAGGCCGGCGAGGACTGTGCGGCCGGTGTTCCGACCAGGAAGTGTCGTGAACAAGCCATCAGAGTCGAAAACTCGTCAATCGAGTCGAAGACAACCGGGGCCGCGGTCGCCCCCGGTTTCCCGGGCGGCTTCGGCACGCTGGACGAGCGGTTCGAGATCCTGACGCTGCGGCAGACGCGCAAGAGCCCGCCGATCCCGATCGTGCTGTTCGACAAGGCCTACTGGACGCGGGTGATCGACTTCGAGGCCTTGCTCGACGAAGGCATGATCGCGCCCGCACACCTGAGCCTGTTCGCGTACGCGCAGACCGCCGAGGAGGCCTGGAGCGCGTTGGCACGCAACGGTCTGGGCACGTCCCACGGCGTATAGGCGCGCCGGGCCGCCGTCCCGCCGGCGCGGCGTATGCTTGCCGCGAAAGGGAGGGCCTCGCGATGGAACCCGGTACCCACAGCCTGCGCAACCTGTTCGAGCAGCTCGGCCTGCCCGGCGACGCAGCCGGCATCGAAGGCTTCATTGCCGCGCACCGGCCGCTGGCGGCCGGCACGGCATTGGCCGACGCGCCCTTCTGGAGCCCGGCGCAGGCCCGCTTCCTGCGCGAGGAAGTGGCCGAAGACGCCGACTGGGCCGAACTCGTCGACCAGCTGAACCTGATGCTGCGTGCATGAGCGGTGGCGGTGCCGGCGGCGGCGGCGCGCATCCGGCCGGCCCTGACGGCGATCGCTATCGCGCCAACCTGCAGGGCGAGCTCGACGGCGCCTCGCTGTACCGGGCGCTGGCGCAGGCCGAGCCCAACCCGGCCGTGGCCGAGGTCTACCGCCGGCTGGCCGCGGTGGAGGACGCGCATGCCGAGCTGTGGCGCAGGCAGCTGGCGGCGATCGGCCAGCCGCCGGGCGCGCACCGCCCGGGCTGGCGCAGCCGCATGCTCGGCCTGCTGGCGCGGCGCTTCGGCCCGGACTTCGTGCTGCCGGTGGTGCATACGCTGGAGCGGGCCGACAGCAGCCAGTACGACGCCCAGCCCGAGGCGGTGGCGGCGCGGCTGCCGCAGGCCGAGCGCTCGCATGCCCACATCGTGCAGGCGCTGGCCGCCAGGGCTTCGGCCGGCGTGCCGGGCAGCGTGCTCGGCCGCATCGAGGGCCGGCACCGCAGCGGCGGCAACACGCTGCGCGCCGCGGTGCTGGGCGCCAACGACGGGCTGGTGTCCAACCTCAGCCTGGTGGCCGGGGTGGCCGGCGCGGCCGGCGACACGCGCACCGTGCTCGTCACCGGCCTTGCCGGGCTGGTGGCCGGCGCGTGCTCGATGGCGATGGGCGAGTGGCTGTCGGTGACCAGCTCGCGCGAGCTGTACCGCGCGCAGATCGCCACCGAGAAGGACGAGCTGGAGCAGGCGCCCGAAGAGGAGAAGGCCGAGCTGGTGCTGATCTACCAGTCGAAGGGCCTGTCGCAGGCGCAGGCCCAGGCGCTGGCCGATCGCCTGATGGCGCGCCCGGACACGGCGCTGGACACGCTGGCGCGTGAGGAGCTGGGCATCGACCCGCAGCAGCTCGGTGGATCGGCCGCGTCGGCGGCGGCGGTGTCCTTCGGCCTGTTCGCGCTGGGTGCGCTGTTCCCGGTGGCGCCGCTGGCCCTGCTCGACGGCCGGCCGGCCCTGGTCGGCGCGATCGCCAGCAGCGCGGCGGCGCTGTTCGCCATCGGCGCGGCGACCAGCCTGTTCACCGGCCGCCACCCGCTGTTCGCCGGCAGCCGCCAGTTGGCGATCGGCCTTGGCGCCGCGGCGATCACCTACGGGCTGGGGCGGCTGATCGGCGTCAACCTCGGCGGCTGAACTTCGTATCGGTTCAGGTGCCGAGTCCCGCAGCGCGCGCGGCGCTGTGCGGTCGTGCCGACGCTATCGGCCGATCGGGCCACCCGGGCGGAAATCGCCGAAGTCCCCGTGCCGTCCGGCTCCGCGCGCGAAGACGCCGGCGCCGCTGCGGCCGTCGGTTTCCAGCGAGGTCATGCCGATCACGAACTCATGCGCCATCGCGGCCTGCTCCGGTGCGCCCCACTGCGCCAGCATGGATGCGCGATCGCCGCGCATGCAGGTCTGCGGGAAGCGGGCGATCTGCGCGGCCATCGCCTGCGCCGTGGCAAGGGCCTCGCCGTCGGGGACGACGCGATTGGCCAGGCCGAAGCGCTCGGCTTCGTCGGCGGCGACCGGACGCCCGGTGAGGATCATGTCCATCGCGCGCGACTGGCCGATCAGGCGCGGCAGGCGAACCGTGCCGCCGTCGATCAGCGGCACGCCCCAGCGACGGCAGAACACGCCGAAGACGGCGCTGCGTTCGGCCACGCGCAGATCGCACCAGATGGCAAGCTCGAGCCCGCCCGCCACGGCATGGCCGCTGACCGCGGCGATCGTCGGCTTGGAAAGCCGCAGGCGCGTGATGCCCATAGGCCCGTCGCCGTGGGGCTCGGTGCGATTGCCGCGTTCGGTGCCCACGGCCTTCAGGTCGGCGCCGGCGCAGAACGTGCCGCCTTCGCCCCACAGCACCGCCACCTTGGCGCCGGACGCATCGAATGCCCTGAAGGCGTCGGCCAGCTCGCCTGCCATCCGCCCATCGACGGCGTTGCGCCGCTCTGGCCGCGCCATGACGATGGTGGTCACCTCGTCGCCTGTCTCGACCCGAATGTCCTGATACATCGGCCGTCTCCTTTCAAAGCGCGCAGTCGCCGGCTCGAGCGGCTGGAGCGCGCCAGGCCGGTTTCCGTTCGAGTCCGCCCAGTGCCGGCGTCCCGAAGCAGGCGCCGATCAGGTGCCGGCTGGGCAAGGCCGTTGGCGCGCGACCTGCGGCCGCGGCACTCGATCTGCTGCCCGACGAGCCGCCTGCAGGCTCGCCGGTGCGCGCAATGCGCTGACGGATGCCGATCGTCGGCACCGCTCGCAGCCGGCAGCGGCTAGTCGTTCAGCCCGAGGCCGGTGACGATGTCCTTCTCCTCGGCGAAGGCCTTGCGGGCGAACTCGGCGTAGGCCTTGTGGTCGCGGTAGTCGCTGCGCACGCCGTAGCTGGCCATCGTCTTCTTGACTTCGGGGTCGTCCAGCGCGGCCTTCACGGCGGCGTCCAGCTTCGCCACGATGGGCTCCGGCAGGCCCTTGGGGCCGGCGATGCCCAGCGGCGACGGGATGACGACGTCGTAGCCCGCCTCCTTGAACGTGGGCACCTTGGCGAAGGCCGCGGGGCGCGAATCGGCGGCGATCGCCAGCGCGCGCACCTTGCCGGCGTCCATGAAGGTCAGGACGCCGTTGGTGAGGATCGCCGCCTTGATGTGCCCGGCCAGCAGCGCGTTGATGGCTTCCGAATCGCCCTTGAAGGGGATGTGGATCAGCTTGATGCCCGCGGCCTTGGCGAGCAGCGCGCCGGCCACGTGGTTGCCGGTGTTCTTGCCGGGCGTGCCGTACTCCACGCTGCCGGGGTTCTTGCGGGCATCGGCCACCAGATCCTGCAGCGTCTTGTAGGGCGAATCGGCGGCCACCGCGAGGATGAAGTCGTAGGCCGAGAAGGACGCGACGTAGGTCAGGTCGCCGATGGGGTCGTACTGCACCTTCTGCACGTAGGGCTGGCGGAACACGCTCACCGGGATCAGCGCCAGGCGGTAGCCGTCGGGCTTGGTGTTGCGCATGTCGAGCACGCTCTGCGTGCCGCCGGCGCCGGGCTTGTTCTCGACGACCACCGGCTGCTTGAGCGTCTTGCTCATGCTCTGCGCAAAGGCGCGCCCGAGGATGTCGGTGGTGCCGCCGGGCGCATAGGGCACGACGAGGGTGATGGGGCGGGTCGGATAGTCCTGCTGGGCATTGGCTGTCATGGCGGCCAGGCCGAGCAGGCCGCTCAGGGCGAGGAGGACGGGGCGGCGGTTCATGCGATGGACCTTCCTGAAATGTTGGGGCGCGACACGACAGGTGGCGCCCGTGCATTCTGGCCCGATCGCGGCCCTTGCCGGGCGCCGCTTGCCCATCACCCGCGGCGGCGAATCGGCGCCCGCGAGCTTGGCGGCCGCGCCGGCCCCGGTGTCGGCACATTGAGGCCCGCCATGCCGGCCTGGGTGCGGCGGCCGAACCCGCGGGCGCTGCGGCGGCACAGGTGTCCAGACCGGCGCGGTTGCCGAACTCGCACGCGTCGATCAGCGTGACCGCGTCGGCGCAGACCTCGGCGTGCACCACGGCCAGCACGGGGGCGAAGATCGCTTTCCGGCGGATGCGCATCGCGGGCCGAGCCCTGCCGCCCGGCGCTTGCGGCCAGTCCGGCAGCTGCCGAATCGACCGATGCTGCGGCCGATCGAGAAGCAGGCCGATGCAGGCTTCGGCGATGCCTCGGCGCCGAGGTCGTCGTCGCGCTCGCGGCCGCGGCCTGCCCAGCCGACGGCACGGCACCGGTCGCGGCCCGCTGGGCTGATCGGCCGTGCGCGGGCGCTGCCGCAGCGTTGCCGCACAATCGTGCGCAGCATCCGCACCCATGCCGCGCCGGCGATGAAGACCCTCTACCTCGTGCGCCACGCCAAGGCCAGCCGCGACGACCCGGCGCTCGCCGACCGCGACCGGCCATTGAACGACCGCGGCGAGCGCGACGCGGCGGCGATGGCGCAGCGGCTCGCCGCGCGCGGCGCCGGTCCCGAGCGGCTGCTGTCGAGCCCGGCCAAGCGCGCGCTCGCCACAGCCAGGCATTTCGCCGCCGCATTCGGCATCGTGCAGCAGAAGATCGTCGTCGACGATCGCCTGTACGCGGGCAGCGCCGGTGGCCTGCTCGCGGTGATCCAGTCGCTCGACGACCGCCAGCGCAACGTGATGCTGTTCGGCCACAACCCCGAGTTCAGCAACCTCGCCGGGCGCTTGTCGGGGCAGTTCGTCGACCTGCCGACCTGCGGGGTCGCCGAGCTGCGTTTCGACAGCGCGCGCTGGGCTGATGTCGGCGCGGCCGCGCCCGTGAGCTCGAAGCTGCACGCGCCGAAAGACTGAAGCGGCCGGTCGGCGCTCGAGCGCCGCCCCGGCCGCCGGCCGACTGCGCCCCTGCGCACCTGCGTCCATCGGCGGGCTGGCCCTTGAATTCGCACGCGGCCGGTTCTTATGATGCGGGCGCCATCCCACAGGAGACTTCGATGCTGTCCAAGCTCGCACGCATTGCCCGCCCGCCTGCTGCACCTGCCTGTGCGTTGGCTCTTGCCATGTGCCTGAGCGCCTGCGCGCAGACACCGACGGCGCCGGCGGCGGCGCCGACTGCCGGCCCTGGCACCGTCGCGGCAGCCGCTGCCCCACGCGGCCAGCGCAACGTGGTGGTGCTCGCCACCGGCGGCACGATTGCCGGCGCCGGGGCATCGGCGCTGAACAGCGCGTCCTACAGCGCCGCCAAGGTGCCGGTGGACAAGCTGCTGGCCGGCCTGCCCGAGCTTTCGGGCATCGCCAAGGTGCGCGGCGAGCAGGTGTTCCAGATCGCTTCCGAGAGCTTCACCAACGACAACCTGCTGGCGCTGGCGCGCCGCGTGTCGGCGCTGGCCAAGCAGGGCGACGTCGACGGCATCGTGATCACCCACGGCACCGACACCCTGGCGGAGACGGCGTACTTCCTGAGCCTCACGGTGCACACCGCCAAGCCGATCGTGGTCGTGGGCTCGATGCGCCCGGGCACCGCGCTGTCGGCCGACGGCGCACTGAACCTGGTGGATGCGGTGACGGTGGCCGCCGCGCAGGACGCGCAGGGCAAGGGCGTGCTGGTGACGATGAACGACGAGATCCAGTCGGCACGCGACGTCAACAAGGACGTCAACATCCAGACCGGTGCCTTCAAGAGCCAGTGGGGGCCGCTGGGCATGGTGGTCGAAGGCCGCAACTACTGGTTCCGCACGCTGGACAAGCGGCACACGACGAGGTCCGAATTCGACATCGACACCCTCGACAAGCTGCCGCAGGTGGACATCGTCTACGCCTATGGTTCGGTGCAGCCGACGGCACTGGATGCGCTGGTCTCGGCCGGTTCCCAGGCCATCATCCATGCCGGCACGGGCAACGGATCGGTGGCGGACCGCATGGTGCCCGCGCTGCAGCGCGCGCGGGCCGGGGGCGTGCTGATCGTGCGCGCGTCGCGGGTGCCCTACGGCTTCGTGTTGCGCAACGCCGAGCAGCCCGACGACAAGTACGACTGGGTCGTGGCCCACGACATGCGCCCCGAGAAGGCGCGGATCCTGACGATGCTCGCGCTCACCAAGACCCGCGACACGCGCGAGCTGCAGCGCATGTTCTGGGAATACTGATCGACCGGTGCCGGTCCGGGCGGCCCGTCGCCGAGGCGGCGGCGCGCAGCCCGCTCAGCTTCAGGGCTTGACGAACTTCAGCACGAATTCGTCCTTGGGCATCGGCGGATCGGGCGTCTCGCGATCGCGCGGATCGGCCGGGTTGCGCAGGAAGTCGCCCTGCGCGGCCAGCTTGAAGCCGGCGCGCTCGATCTCGTCGCGGACCAGCTTCTCGTCGATCCGGTGCAGCGTCTTGCCGGTGGAGGCGTCGCTGCCGGGCTGCGCCGCATGGTCGGCCACCACGTAGAAGCCGCCGGGCCTGAGCGCGGCGAAGATCGCGCGGTTCATGCGCTCGCGATCGACGCCGGCGCCGGCCAGGTCGTGGTAGTTGAACATCAGCGTCACCAGATCGAGCCCGCCGGCGGCGACGTCGGGCGGGACCGGGTCGTCGAACGGCTGCACCACGGCGACGAGGTTGCCCGGCTGCGGGGCGGCGATGCGCGCCGCGAGCGCCGGCCGCGGCGGCGAACTGCCCTGGGCGTACACCCGGCCCGACGGGCCGGTCGACCGGCCGAGCAACTCGCTCGTGTAGCCGCCGCCGGCGACCACGTCGAGCGCGACGATGCCAGGCCGGATGCCGATGAAGGCGAGCATCTGCTCGGGCTTGCGCCGCCGGTCGTTGACGCGGTCGGCCTCGCTGCGTTCGGGGCTCGCGACGATCGTGGCGATCTGCTGGGCCGTCAGCGGCGCGGCCGTGGGTTGGGCACCGGCGGTGGCCGCGGCGGCGAGCAGGGCTGCGGCGAGCAGCGTGCGAAGCGACATCAGGGCGTTCATGGCGCCATCGTGCCACGAATCCCGGCCGCCCGGCCCGCCGGCCGGTGCGGCGCCGGTGCCCGCGCGCGCCGCGATTCGGGCGCTCACGCGGGCACGAGGCAGACCGTCACCAGCAGCGAGGCGTCCTCCACGGCCGTCAGCTCGTGCGGCTCGCCGCCGCGCAGGTGCAGGAAATCGCCGGCGCGCAGGCGGCGCACGGTTGCGCCGATGCGGAAGTCGACCACGCCTTCCAGGCACTGGACCGTGATCTCGCCTGCGACTTGGTGGCCGGGCATCGTCTTGCCGGCGAGCAGCACGAGGCGCATGACCTCGAGCTGCGGCGCCTTGAGCAGCGCGTAGGAAGGGGTGTGCGCCAGCTTGCCGCCCAGCGGCAGGACGCTGCCGACTTCGCCGGGGGCCAGGTGCGGTTGTGCCATCGCGGTCTCCTGTCGAATGCGCCATGAGGTCATGGCGCGCGGTCCGAAGCCTACACGCCGCCGCGTACCGCGAGGGCGCGATGGGCGTTCGGCAAGGGGGTGCGCCTACGGTCGGGCGGCAGCCGTGCGGGCCGTTGCGACGCCGGACACGCTGGGCGGCCCGGCGCCGATCGGCTCCCGGATGGGGCCTGCCGACACCGGCGGCGCGGGCGTTCAGGCGCCGAGGTAGGCCTTGCGGACGGCGTCGTTGCTGAGCAGGTTGGCGCCGGTGTCCTGCAGCACCACGCTGCCGGTTTCGAGCACGTAGCCGCGGTCGGCGACCTGCAGCGCGCGGTTGGCGTTCTGCTCGACCAGGAACACGGTGACGCCGCCGGCGCGGATCGTCTGGATGATCTCGAAGATCTGGCCGATGATGATCGGCGCGAGGCCCAGCGTCGGCTCGTCCAGCAGCAGCAGCCGCGGCTTGCTCATCAGCGCCCGCCCGATGGCCAGCATCTGCTGTTCGCCGCCCGACAGCGTGCCCGAGCGCTGCACCGCGCGCTCGCGCAGGCGCGGGAACAGCCCGAACACCTGGTCGATGCCTTCGTCGATCTGCGCGCGCGTCAGGAAGAAGCCGCCCATCTTCAGGTTCTCGGTGACGGTCAGGTCCGGGAACACGCGCCGCCCCTCGGGCGAGACCGCGATGCCGCGCCGCATGATCAGGTGCGTCGGCTGCTGCGTCACGTCCTCGCCCTGGAAGCGGATCGTGCCGCCGCTGGCGCGCGGGTTGCCGCACACCGTCATCAGCAGCGAAGTCTTGCCGGCGCCGTTGCTGCCGATCAGCGTGACGATCTCGCCTTCGTCGACATGCAGGCTGACCTGGTTGACGGCGCGGATCGCGCCGTAGTGGGTCGACACCTGCTCGAGCTCCAGCATGTGTGCCGGCCGTGTCATGCTTCCCCCAGATAGGCTTTGATCACGTGCTCGTCGTTGCGGATGGCGTCGGGCTCGCCCTCGGCGATCGGCCGGCCGTGCTCCATCACCAGGATGCGCTCGGACACCCCCATCACCAGCCCCATGTCGTGCTCGATCAGCAGCACCGTCACGTTGAACTCGCTGCGCAGGCGCTCGATCAGCTGCTGCAGCTCCTTCTTCTCCTGCGGGTTCAGGCCGGCGGCAGGTTCGTCGAGCATCAGCAGCTTGGGCTCGGTGATCATGCAGCGCGCGATCTCCAGCCGGCGCTGGTGGCCGTAGGCCAGGTTGCCGGCCTCGCGGTTGACGAACTCGCGCAGGCCCATGAAGTCGAGCCATTTCAGCGCGCGGTCGATCGCCTGCTGCTCGCGCCGGCGGTAGCCGGGCGTGTTGAACAGCCCGCCGAGCACCGAGCGGTTGAGCCGGTTGTGCTGTGCCGCCAGCAGGTTCTCGAGCGCGGTCATGCTCTTGAACAGGCGCACGTTCTGGAAGGTGCGCACGATGCCGCGACGGGCCACGCTGTGGCTGCCCAGCCCGGCGATCGACTGCCCTTCGAGGGTGATCGCGCCGCTGGTCGGGCGGTAGAAGCCGCTGACGCAGTTGAACACGGTCGTCTTGCCGGCGCCGTTGGGCCCGATCACGGCGAAGATCTCCCGCGCCCGCAGCGACAGCGACACGCCATCGACGGCCAGCAGGCCGCCGAAGCGCATGCTCAGGTCGCGCACCTCGAGCAGCAGGCCGCTCATGGCGCGGTACCGCCATGCCCGCCCGGTGCCCGGCCGGCGTCGATGTGCACGTGGCGCCGGCGCACCGGCAGCAGCCCCTGCGGCCGCCAGATCATCATCACGATCAGCACGAGCCCGAAGATCAGCATCCGGTACTCGGAGAACTCGCGCGCCAGCTCCGGCACCACGGTCAGCACGATCGCCGCCAGTACCACGCCGGGCATCGAACCCATGCCGCCGAGCACGACGATCGACAGGATCAGCGCCGATTCGATGAAGGTGAACGACTCCGGATTCACGATCCCCTGCCGGGTCGCGAAGAACGCGCCGCCGAAGCCGGCGAACATCGCGCCGAGCGTGAACGCCGACAGCTTGATCTTCATCGGGTTCATGCCCAGCGAGCGGCAGGCGATCTCGTCCTCGCGCAGCGCCTCCCAGGCGCGGCCGATCGGCATGCGGATCAGGCGGCTGCTGATCAGCAGCGTGATCAGCGCCAGCAGCAGCGCCATCAGGTACAGCGCGATCACCATGTGGATGGTCTGGAACTCGATCCCGAAGAACTCATGGAAGGTGGTGCCGCCTTCGGTGACCGGCGAGCGCGTCATCGGCAGGCCGAGCACGGTCGGCTTCGGCAGCCCCGAGATGCCGTCGGGCCCGCCGGTGAAGTCGGTCAGGTTGACGAGCAGCAGGCGGATGATCTCGCCGAAGCCCAGCGTCACGATCGCCAGGTAGTCGCCCCGCAGGCGCAGCACCGGGAAGCCGAGCAGGAAGCCGAACAGCGCCGACATCGCCCCCGACAGCGGCAGCGCATGCCAGAAGCTCCAGCCGGCCCAGTGGTACAGCATCGCGAAGGTGTAGGCGCCGGTCGCGTAGAAGCCGACGAAGCCCAGGTCGAGCAGCCCCGCGAAGCCGACGACGATGTTCAGCCCCAGCCCCAGGATCACGTAGATCAGCACCAGCGTCGCGATGTCGACCGCGTTGCGGCCGGCGAAGAAGGGCCAGATGAAGGCGATCGCCAGCACCGCCAGCAGTGCCAGCGGCCGCAGCCGATCCGACAATGCCGGCAGCGCCGGCAGGCGGATGCCGCGCGTCGCCGTCGCCACGGCCGGGCGCAGCAGCTGCCACACGAACACGATCGCGCAGCCCCAGATCACGTAGTGCCATTGCGGCACCAGCACGGTGCGCGTGCCGGCACGCTCGAGCCGCAGGCCGAAGATCGGCGCGACGACGACGACGGTGAGCAGGGCCGCGAATATCGCCGGGCCCAGCCGTGCGCGCAGCGCGCCCATCAGACCTTCTCCACCTCAGGCTTGCCGAGCAGTCCGGTGGGGCGCACCATCAGGATCAGCACCAGCAGCACGAAGGCGACGATGTCCTTGTATTCCGACGAGGTGTAGGCGGCCGCGAGCGTCTCGGCCACGCCGAGGATCACGCCGCCGAGCATTGCGCCCGGGATGCTGCCGATGCCGCCGAGCACCGCGGCGGTGAAGGCCTTGATGCCGGCGATGAAGCCGATGAACGGGTTGAGCTTGCCCACCGCCAGCGCGATCAGCACGCCGCCCACCGCGGCCAGCATCGCGCCGAGCACGAAGGTGAACGACACCACGCGGTTGGTGTCGATGCCCAGCAGGTTGGCCATGCGCATGTCCTGCGAACAGGCTCGCGACGCACGGCCCATGCGCGAATTCTTGATGTACAGCGTCAGCGCGATCATCAGCACGACGGTCACCACGATCACGAGCACGCGCGCGTAAGGCACGTATACCTCGAAACTGCCGCCGACGTCGAAGTTGAACGCGCCCGGCAGCAGCGCCGGCACCGCCATGTCGCGCGCGCCCTGGCCCAGCGCCACCCAGTTCTGCAGGAAGATCGACATGCCGATGGCCGAGATCAGCGGGATCAGGCGCGGGCTGCCGCGCAGCGGCTTGTACGCGAGCTGCTCGACCGAGAAGCCGTAGGCGCCGGTCACCAGCACCGCCACCAGCAGCATCAGCAGAATGACCAGCCAGATCGGCAGGCCGCTTTGCACGCCGATGGCCGACAGCGTGACCAGCCCCACGTAGCCGCCGATCATGTAGATCTCGCCGTGCGCGAAATTGATCATGCCGATGATCCCGTAGACCATCGTGTAGCCGATCGCGATCAGCGCATAGATCGCGCCGAGCGACAGCCCGTTGAAGAGCTGCTGGAGCAGCTGGGGCAACAGATCGGACATCGCGCCTCCTTCTGCTGCGGGGTGCGCCGGGCCGGCGCGCGAACCGCTGCGGTCAAGCAAACGGGGCAGGAGCCGCTGGGTTTGCGTGCGTCCTGCCCCGGGGGTCGAGTGCGACGGCGGCCTACTTGATCGCCGGCGTCCTGGATCCGTCCTTGTGCCACTGGAACACCTGGAACTCGAAGGCGTTGAGGTCGCCCTGCTTGTTCCACGAGATCGGGCCGATCACGGTGTCCACGGTGGCCTTGTGCAGATAGTCGGCGACCTTGGCCGGGTTGTCGCCGGCGGCCTTGATGCCGGCCACCAGCGCCTGCGCGGCGGCGAACGAGGTCAGTTGGAACGCGCCCGACGGATTGCGGTTCTTGTCCTTGAACGCCTTCACGACCGCGGCGTTCTTCGGGTTGGCGGAGAAGTCGGCCGGCAGCGTCAGCAGCATGCCTTCGACGGCGTTGCCGCCGATCGCGTTGATCTCGGGGTTGCCGACGCCCTCGGGGCCCATCATGCGCACCTTCAGCCCTTGTTCCGCGGCCTGGCGCAGCAGCAGGCCCATCTCGGGGTGATAGCCGCCGAAGTAGACGAAATCGACGCCGGCGGCCTTGAGCTTGGTGATCACCGCCGAATAGTCGCTGTCGCCGGCGTTGATGCCCTCGAACAGCACCACGTCGACCTTGGCCTTCTTCAGTCCGTCGCGCACCGACGATGCGATGCCCTGGCCGTACGACTGCTTGTCGTGCAGCACCGCCACCTTCTTGGGCTTGATGTGGTCGATGATGAACTGCGCCGCCACCGGCCCTTGCTGGTCGTCGCGGCCGATGGTGCGGAAGATGAAGTGGAAGTTCTTGCCGTCGGTCAGTGCCGGCGAGGTCGCCGACGGCGTGATGGCGACGACCCCTTCGTTGTTGTAGACCGGCGCGGCGGCAATGGCCGCGCCCGAGCAGACCGGGCCGATCACGTAGTGGATCTTGTCGTTGACCACGCGGTTGGCGGCCACCGGGCCCTGCTTGGGCTCGCAGGCATCGTCCACCGCGACGAGTTCGAGCTTCTTGCCGTTGACGCCGCCGGCGGCATTGGTCATCTCGACCGCCGTCATGGCGCCTTCCTTGATCATGTCGCCGTACTGCGTGAGCGCGCCGGTGGTCGGGATGACCATCGCGATCTTGATTTGCGCGTGGGCGGCGGTGCCGAAGAACACGGTGCCGGCAAGGCCCATGGCAGCGATCAGCGTGCGTGCGCGAAAGGGGGTTTGCATGTCCAGCCTTTCAAGGGGATTCGGGCGGAATGATTGTAGCGAGCCGGCTTCGATTGGCTACAGGTCTTTGCCGACGCAGACATTGTGCGCGAAAGCTGCTGCTGCGTGCCACTCCCCGCTTGCCGATGCCGGGCCGTCGCGCGGCGCAGCGGCCGCCACCGACTGCGGATGCGGGTTGCGCGCGGCGATACCATCCGCGACGGCCTGCGCACCGCTGCGCTCGAGGAGGCATCGTCGTGACACGAAAACTGCAAGGCAAGGTCGCGCTGGTCACCGGATCGGGCCGCGGCATCGGCCGCGCGATCGCGCTGAAACTCGCCGCCGAGGGCGCGAAGCTGGTCGTCAACGACCTCGACGCGGGCCCGGCCGACGAGGTCGTGCAATCGATCCGCGCCGCCGCAGGCGAGGCCGTGGCCTGCCCGGGCAGCGTCGCCGCGCCCGACTTCGCGGAGCGCTTCGTCGGCACCGCGATCGACACCTTCAAGGGCCTGGACATCATCGTCAACAACGCCGGCTACACCTGGGACAACGTGATCCAGAAGATGGGCGACGAGCAGTGGCACGCGATGATCGACGTGCACCTGACGGCGCCGTTCCGGATCCTGCGCGCCGCGCAGCCGGTGATCCGCGCGTTCGCCAAGGCCGAGTCCGAAGCCGGCCGGCGCGTGGTGCGCAAGGTGGTCAACATCTCGTCGGTGGCCGGCCTGTTCGGCAATGCAGGCCAGGCCAACTATGCCGCCGCCAAGGCCGGCGTCGAGGGCCTGACGCGCACGCTCGCCAAGGAATGGGGGCGGATCAACGTCACCGTCAACTGCGTCGCCTTCGGGCTGATCAAGACGCGGCTGACCGGCAGCGCGGGCGATGCCACCGAGCACATCGACGGCCGCGACATCAAGGTCGGCGTCAATCCGGGGCTGCTGGCGGCGATGGAGCAGGCGATCCCGCTCGGCCGCGGCGGCACGCCGGAGGAAGCGGCGGGCGCGGTCTACCTGTTCTGCATCCCGGAGTCGGACTACGTCAGCGGCCAGACGCTGATGTGCACCGGCGGCCTGACCGGCATCTGAAGCCGGAAGGCCGCGCCACCCTCGCTGCACCACCCCGGCTGCACCACCCCGGCCGCACCACCCTCGCCGCACTACCCCGGCCGCACCACCCCCGCGTTCGATGAGCCTGCACCGCCGACTCCAGCAACGCGCTGCCGCGGGGCAGCCGATCCGCGTCGCGCTGATCGGTGCCGGCAAGTTCGGCTCGATGTACCTGAGCCAGATCCCGCGCACGCCGGGCGTGCACCTGGCGGGCATCGCCGACCTCGCGCCCGACGCCGCGCGCCGCAACCTCGCGCGCGTCGGCTGGGAGCCGCAGCGCAGCCAGGCTCCGAGCCTGGACGCCGCGCTGCGCGACGGCAGCACCCACGTCGGCGACGACTGGCGCGCGCTCGTCGAGCACGCGGCGATCGACATCGTCGTCGAGTGCACCGGGCACCCGATCGCCGCCGTCGACCATTGCCTGCACGCCTTCGCGCACGGCAAGCACGTGGTCAACGTGACGGTCGAGGCCGACGCCTTCTGCGGCCCGCTGCTCGCCACGCGCGCGGCCGAAGCGGGCGTGCTCTACAGCCTCGCGTTCGGCGACCAGCCGGCGCTGATCTGCGACTTGGTGGACTGGGCGCGCACCTGCGGCTTCCCGGTCGTCGCCGCCGGGCGCGGCCACAAGTGGCTGCCGCACTTTCGCGACAGCACGCCCGAGACGGTCTGGGGCCACTACGGCCTGACGCTCGAGCAGGCCGAACGCGGCGGGCTCAACCCGAAGATGTTCAACAGCTTCCTCGACGGCTCCAAGCCCGCGATCGAGAGCACCGCGGTCGCCAACGCGACCGGCCTCGCGGTGCCGTCGGGCGGGCTGCGCTACCCGCCGGCGAGCATCGCCGACATCCCGTTCGTGACCCGGCCGAAGAGCGAAGGCGGCGTGCTCGAGAAGAAGGGCATGGTCGAGGTGATCTCGTCGCTCGAGGCCGACGGCCGCGTGATCCCCTACGACATCCGCATGGGCGTGTGGGTCACGGTCGAGGGCGAGACCGACTACGTGCGCCACTGCTTCGAGGAGTACAACGCGCACACCGACCCGAGCGGGCGCTACTTCACGCTGTACAAGCGCTGGCACCTGATCGGGCTCGAGGTCGGCTGGTCGGTCGCGAGCCTCGCGCTGCGGCGCGAGCCCACCGGCGTCGCGACCTGCTGGAACGCCGACGTCGTCGCGACCGCCAAGCGCGACCTGCAGCCCGGCGACCGGCTCGACGGCGAAGGCGGCTGCACCGTCTGGGGCAAGCTGGTGCCGGCGTCGGCGTCGCTCGCGGCGGGCGGCCTGCCGCTCGGCCTCGCGCACGACGTGCGCGTCGTGCGGCCGGTCAGGAAGGGGCAGAGCCTCGTCTGGGCCGACGTGGCGATCGACACGGGCACCCGCGCCTACGCGCTGCGGCGCGAGCTCGAAGCCCAGTTCGGCGCGCAGGCCGGCTGAGCCGCCCAACCGTCGCGCACACGGCGCCACGCCGCCAAAGAGAAGGCCGATCGAAACCGTGAGGGTCCAGCCGTCGCGCGCACGGCGCCACGGCCGGCCCGGCGAAGCTACAGCCCGTTCAGGAAGCGGCCGATGCGCGCCACCGCCTCGTGCAGCCGCTCGAGGCTGGTGGAATAGGTGATGCGCATCCAGCGATCGGCGTCGTGCACGCCGAAGTCCATCCCCGGCACCAGGCAGACCTGGGCCTCGTCGAGCAGCCGCTCGGCCAGCTGCTCGCTCGGCAGGCCGAAGCGCGACACGTCGGCATACACGTAGAAGGCGCCGTCGGGCTCGGTCGGCACGCCCAAACCCAGCCCGCGCAGTGCCGGCACGATGTAGTCGCGCCGGCGTGCGAATTCGGCGCGGCGCTGCTCGTAGATCGCGATCGACTCCGGCGCGAAGCAGGCCAGCGCCGCATGCTGCGCCGGTGCCGGCGCGCAGATGAACAGGTTCATCGCCAGCTTCTCGACGTCGGCCACCAACGACGGCGGCACCACCAGCCAGCCCAGCCGCCAGCCGGTCATGCCGAAATACTTGGAGAAGCTGTTGAGCACGATCACGTCGTCGCCGAGCGCCAGCGCGGTGCGCGGCTTTGCCGGCAGCGCCGGCGCCGGCCCTGCCGGCGCGGATGCCTGGAGGCCGGCATAGGTGAGCTCGTTGTAGATCTCGTCGAACACCAGGAAACCCGAGCGCGCCCGCAGCGCGTCGAGCACCGCGGCCAGCGCCGCCGGCTCGATCGTGGTGCCGGTGGGGTTCGACGGCGACGCGAGCATCGCGCCGCGCGTGCGCTCGCCCCAGTGCGCGGCGATGTCGGCGGCCGTCAGCTGGAAGCGCTGCTGCGGCCCGGTGGGGATCAGCCGGGTCGTGGCATTGAAGGCGCTGACGATGTGCCGGTTGCACGGGTAGGTCGGGTCGGGCATCAGCACTTCGCTGCCCACATCCAGCAGCAGCGCGCAGGCCAGCTGCAGCGCGCCGGTGGCGCCGGCGGTGACGACGATGCGCTCGGGCGCGACCTCGACCCCGTGCACCTGTGCGTAGTGCGCGGCGATCGCCTCGCGCAGCGGCGCGATGCCGCAGGCCGGCGTGTAGCCGGTCAGGCCCGCCTTGACGGCGGCGTCGAGCGCGGCCGTCACCGGCGGCGGCGCGCCGAAATCGGGCTCGCCCAGGCTCATGTGGATCACCGGCGCGCCGGCGGCCTCGAGCGCCACCGCGCGGCGGAACAGCGCCATCGCGTGGAAGGGCTCGATCACGCCGAGCCGCGCCGCGGTGGGGTAGGGCGGCCGGGGCCGCGCGGCCGTGTCCATCAGGCGGTCTGGTCGAGCGTCTCGCCGAGCGCGGCGACGAAGCGGTCGATCTCGGCCGGCGTGGCGACGAAGGGCGGCGCGAAGGCGATCGTGTCGCCGCTGTAGCGCGCGTAGAAGCCACGCTCGTACATCGTCATCGCCACCTGCCACGGGCGCTTGGCCGGCTCGCCCGGCAGCGCCGCGATCGTCAGCCCGGCGGCAAGGCCGTAGTTGCGGATGTCGGTCACGTGGCGGGCGCTGCGCAGCGAATGCACCGCGGCCTCGAACTTCGGCGTCAGCTCGCGCACGCGCTGCACCGCGTCTTCGCGTTCGAGCAGGTCGATCGCCGCGATGCCGGCCGCGCACGCCACCGGATGCGCGCTGTAGGTGTAGCCGTGCGTGAACTCGAGCATGTACTCGGGCCCGCCCGCGGCCATGAAGGTGTCGTAGATGTCCTGGCGCACGACCACGCCGCCCAGCGGCTGCGCGCCGTTGGTCACCTGCTTGGCGAAGTTCAGGATGTCGGGCGTGACGCCGAAGGCTTCCGAGCCGGTCCAGGCGCCCATGCGGCCGAAGCCGGTGATCACCTCGTCGAAGATCAGCAGGATGTCGTGCTGGGTGCAGATCTCGCGCAGCCGCTGCAGGTAGCCCACCGGCGGCACGATCACCCCGGCCGAGCCGGCCAGCGGCTCGACGATCACCGCGGCGATGTTCGACGCGTCGTGCAGCGCGATCAGGTTCAGCAGCTCGTCGGCCAGCTCCGCGCCGGTGGGCGGCATGCCCTTGTGGAAGCTGCCGGCCGGCGGCTGGGTGTGCGGCAGGTGGTCGGCCTCGACGCCCTGGCCGAAGGCCTTGCGGTTGGCCACCAGCCCGCCCACCGAGATGCCGCCGAAGTTGACGCCGTGGTAGCCCTTGGTGCGCCCGATCAGCCGCGTCTTGCCGGCCTGGCCCCTGGTGCGCCAGTAGGCGCGCGCCATCTTCAGCGCGGTGTCGGTGGCCTCCGAGCCCGAATCGGTGAAGAACACGCGGTTCAGCCCTGCCGGCATGTGCGCGACGATGCGGTTGGCCAGCTCGAAGCTCAACGGGTGGCCGAACTGGAACGCGGGCGCGTAGTCCAGCGCCGCCGCCTGGCGGCCGATTGCGTCGGCGATCTCGCGCCGGCCGTGGCCCAGCCCGCTGCACCACAGGCCGGACAGGCCGTCGAACACCTGGCGGCCGTCGTGGGTGGTGTAGTAGGCGCCCGACGCGCCGGTGATCAGCCGCGGCCGGGCCTTGAAGTCGCGGTTGCCGGTGTAGGGCATCCAGTGCGCGGCCAGCCACTGCGCATCGGTGCGCACGGCGTCGGTGGGGGGCAGCTTTTCGGGGGCGTTCATCGACGGTCTCCTTCGCGGGTGTCGGGTGGGTGGTGGGCGCCGCAGCGTCGGTCAGCCGAGCAGCTGCAGCGCCGGGAAGCAGGGTCGGCCCAGGCCGCGGGCCACGGCCTCGTGGGTGACGCGGCCGTGCGCGATGTTCAGCCCGGCGCGCAGGTGCGGATCGTCGCGCATCGCCGCGCGCCAGCCGAGGTCGGCCAGCGCCAGGCCGTGCGCCAGCGTGGCGTTGTTCAGCGCCAGCGTGGCGGTGCGCGCCACCGCGCTGGGCATGTTGGTCACGCAGTAATGGATGACCCCGTCGACCACGTAGGTCGGCTCGGCGTGGGTGGTGGCGCGCGAGGTCTCGAAGCAGCCGCCCTGGTCGATCGCGACATCGACGACGACGCTGCCCGGCTTCATCGCGGCGATCGTCGCGCGCGTCACCAGCTTCGGCGCGGCGGCGCCGGCCACCAGCACCGCGCCGATCACGGCGTCGGCATCGGGCACGACTTCGGCGATCGCCGCCGCGCCGGCGTGGCGGGTGGCGATGCGGTTGCCGAACACCCGGTCGAGCGCGCGCAGCCGGTCGACATCGCCGTCGAGCACGGTCACGCGCGCGCCCAGCCCCGCGGCCATCTGTGCCGCGTTCGCGCCGACCCTGCCGGCGCCGATGATCACCACATGCGCCGCCGGCACGCCCGGCACGCCGCCGAGCAGCACGCCCATGCCGCCATGCGGCTTCTCGAGCAGCGTGGCGGCCGCCTGGACTGCCATCCGCCCGGCGACCTCGCTCATCGGTGCGAGCAGCGGCAGCCCGCCGCCGGGGCCGGTGATCGTCTCGTAGGCCACGCACACCGCGCCCGAATCGAGCAGCGCCGCGGCCAGCAGCGGGTCGGGCGCCAGGTGCAGGAAAGCGTACAGCAGCTGGCCGTCGCGCAGCAGTGCGCGTTCGGCCGGCTGCGGCTCCTTGACCTTGACGATCATCTCGGCCTGCGCATAGACGGCCGCCGCGTCGGGCAGCACGGTCGCACCGGCGCCGGCGTATTGCGCGTCGCTCAGGCCGATCGCCGCGCCGGCGCCGGCCTGCACCAGCACCGTGTGGCCGTGCGCGGCGAACACGCCCGCGCCGGCAGGGCTCAGGCCGACCCGGTACTCGTGATCCTTGATCTCCTTGGGTACGCCGATGCGCACGGGCGGGCCTCCTGCCTGCCGCGGCGAGCGGCGCGCGCCCTGCGGACGCCGCACACCGCGGGTCGCGATGCCGAGCGCAATTATGGTCGAGCTGCCGAGCCCGTGCGCGGGTAATCCCTGCCATCGGGGCCGCTGCCGCCGTGCGCCGCCCGGCAGTGCCGGGCTTGCGCCGGGTCAGTCCCGCGGCCCGTGCCTCAGCGCACAATCGGGATTCCCCCACCACCCTCTGCCGAGGATGCGACGATGAGCGATGCCGGCCTGATCCTGGACCATGTCTACGAACACGAAGCCCAGAAACCGAACCACGTCTTCCTGACCCAACCGCTGGGCGGCGACAAGGTCGCCGAATACACCTGGCGCCAGGTGCTCGACGAGGCCCGGCGCATGGCCGCGCACCTGCAAAGCCAGGGCCTGCCGCGCGGCGCGAAGGTCGCGATCCTGTCGAAGAACTGCGCGCACTTCTTCATCGCCGAGCTGGCGATCTGGATCGGCGGCTACACGACGGTGGCGATCTTCCCGACCGAATCGGCCGAGACCATCGGCTTCGTGCTCGGCCACAGCGAGGCCAGCCTGCTGTTCGTCGGCAAGCTCGACACCTGGGAGCAGCAGAAGCCCGGCGTGCCCGCCGGGATGCCGCGCATCGCGCTGCCGCTCGCGCCGGCCGGCGCCCGCAGCGAGTACGAGACCTGGGAATCGATCGTGCAGCGCACGCCGCCGCTCACCGGCCAGCCGGCGCGCCAGGCCGACGAGCTCGCGATGCTGATCTACACCTCGGGCTCCACCGGCACGCCCAAGGGCGTGATGGTCAGCTTCAAGGCGATCACCGCGGCCGGCGGCGGCTTCGCCCGCTTCTGCCGCGCGCGCCTGGGCAACGTGCGCGACTACCGCGTGCTGTCGTACCTGCCGCTGGCGCACAGCTTCGAGCGCTCCTGCGTCGAGGCCGCGTCGCTGTACGACGGCAGCGCGCAGATCTTCTTCGCCGATGCGCTCGAGACCTTCGTGCAGGACCTGAAGCGCGCGCGGCCGACGGTGTTCATCTCGGTGCCGCGGCTGTGGCTGAAGTTCCAGCACGGCGTGTTCAGCAAGATGCCGCCGGCCAAGCTCAGCCGGCTGCTGTCGATCCCGATCGTGCGCGGCATCGTCGGCAAGAAGGTGCTCACCGGGCTGGGGCTCGAGCACGTCGTGTACGCGGCCAGCGGCTCGGCGCCGCTGCCGGCGGAACTGATCCGCTGGTACCGCAAGCTCGGCCTGCAGCTGTGCGAAGGCTACGGCATGACGGAGGACAACTCCTACTCCCATTCGTCCTACGACAACTTCAGCGAGCCGGGCTACGTCGGCGTGGCGATGCCGGGGGTGCAGGTCAAGCTCAGCCCCGAGGGCGAGGTGCTGATCAAGTCGCCCGCGCAGTTCAGCGGCTACTACAAGCAGGACGAGCTGACGGCCGAGTCGTTCACCGCCGACGGCTTCTTCCGCACCGGCGACCGCGGCGAACTGCGCGCCGACGGCATGCTCAAGATCACCGGCCGCACGAAGGAGCTGTTCAAGACCGCGAAGGGCAAGTACGTCGCGCCGGCGCCGATCGAGAACATCCTCAACACCAACGAGATGGTCGAGTTGTCGATGGTCTCGGGCGTCGGCCAGCCGGCCGCCTTCGCGATGGTGGTGCTGTCCGAGGAACTGCGGCCCCGGCTCGGCGACGCGGCGGTGCGCCGCGAAGTCGAGCAGCAGATGGCGAAGTTGCTCGAGGAGGTCAACCGGCAGGTGGCCGAGTACGAGCAGCTGAAGATGATCGTGATCGCGCCCGAACCCTGGTCGATCGAGAACGGCCTGCTGACGCCGACGATGAAGATCAAACGCGCACGCATCGAGCAGGCGGTCGGGCCGAAGATCGAAACCTGGTATGGCGTGTCGGGCAAGGTGGTCTGGGGCTAGGCGCAGCCGGCCGGCGGGCGGCTGCGCGGCGCGTCTCGCCTGCGGGCCGGCCGTGACGGTTGCGGCCGGCAGGCGTTTGCGTGCCCGGACGCGCGGCCGCCGCTGAAGGCTCGATCCCTGCGATGCCCGACGACGCACCCGCCGCTGCCGAAGGCCCGCCGTCGCTCGAGGTCGACGGCGCGGTCGCGACGATCCGGCTGCGCCGGCCGGCGCGGCGCAACAGCCTGGCCGACGACGACCTGCGGCTGCTGCTCGAGCTGATCGCCGCGGTCGACGCGAACGAGGCGGTGCGCGTGCTGGTGCTTGCCGCCGACACGCACGGCCAGCCCAGGCCGGTGTTCAGCGCCGGCTACGACCTTGGCGGGCTGGCCGGCGGCGGCGCCGGCCCGGGTCTGTTCGAGCGCATCCCCGACGCGCTCGAGGCGGCGCGGCCGGTCACGGTGTGCGCGCTGTCGGGCAGCGTCTACGGCGGCGCGACCGACCTGGTGCTCGCCTGCGACCTGCGCGTCGCGCTCGCCGGCAGCGTGTGGCGCATGCCGGCCTGCGCGCTCGGGCTGCACTACTACCCGAGCGGGCTGCGGCGCTATGTCGCGCGCTTCGGCCCGGACCTGGCCAAGCGCGCCTTCCTGAGCGCCCGGCCGCTGCCGGTCGAGCAACTGGCCGCGTGCGGCCTGTTCGAGGCGGTAGAGCCGCCGGCCGGGTTCGACGCGGCGCTGCGCGCGCTGGTGCAGCAGGCCGCGGCGCTCGCGCCGCTGGCGGCGCAGGCGACCAAGCGCTCGCTCGTCGAGATCGCCGCCGGCCGCGCCGACGAGGCGGCGTTGCGCGCGCGCGAGCGGCTGACGCTGGCCAGCGAGGATTTCGCCGAGGGCCGGCGCGCCGTCGCCGAGCGGCGCGCGCCGGTGTTCCGCGGGCGCTGATGCGGATGCTGAGGCGACCGCCGCGCGGCTGCCCCCTTCAGACCACGCTTTCCCAGGGCGCCGACAGGCGCACCGCGCCGTTGACGATGCCCACCATCGAGTAGGTCTGCGGGAAATTTCCCCACAACTCCCCGGTGGCCGGCGCCAGATCCTCGCTGAGCAGGCCGACCGCGTTGCGCCGCGCGAGCAATGCCTCGAATGCCTCGACCGCCCGCTCGCGCCGGCCGATGCGCGCGAGCGCATCGACGCGCCAGAACGAGCACACGTTGAACGCCGTCTGCGGCCGGCCGAAGTCGTCGGCCGCCTCGTAGCGGCGCATGAACGGGCCGTCGCACAGCGTGCGCTCCATCGCGTCGACCGTGGCGATGAAGCGCTGGTCGCGCGGCGGCAGGAAGCCGACTTCGGCCATCAGCAGCACGCTCGCGTCCAGGTCCTGGCCGTCCAGGCTCTCGACGAAGGCCTGGCGCCGCTCGTTCCACGCGCGCGCCAGGATCAGCGCGCGGATGCGGGCCGCGCGCTCGCGCCACAGCACCGCGCGCTGCGGCAGCGCCAGCACCTCGGCGATGCGCGCCAGCCGGTCGCAGGCGGCCCAGCACATCAGCGCCGACGAGGTGTGCACGCGCGCGCGCGTGCGCAGCTCCCAGATGCCGGCGTCGGGCTGGTCGTGCAGCCGCCAGGCCTGCTCGCCCATGCGTTCGAGCGCGGCGAAGTCGGCGTCGTCGCCGCGGCGCAGCAGCCGGTGGTCGTGGAAAGCCTGCGCCGCGCCCAGCACCACGCTGCCGTAGACGTCGTGCTGGAAGTGCTCGTAGGCCTGGTTGCCCACACGCACCGGTCCCATGCCGCGATAGCCGGCGGCGCGCGTGACGATCGTCTCGGGCAGCGCGTGCTCCAGCCCGATGCCGTACAGCGGCTGCACATGGCCGCCGTCGGCGAAGCGCACGACGTTGTACAGCCACTGCAGGTAGCTCTCCATCGTTTCGACTTCGGCCAGGCTGTTGAGCGCGCGCACCACGAAGAAGGCGTCGCGCAGCCAGCAGTAGCGGTAGTCCCAGTTGCGGCCGCTGTCGGGCGCTTCGGGGATGCTGGTGGTGAGCGCGGCGACGATCGCGCCGGTGTCCTCGTACTGGCACAGCTGCAGCGTGATCGCGGCGCGGATCACCGCGTCCTGCCACTGCAGCGGCAGCGCCAGCCGGCGCGTCCAGTGGCGCCAGTACAGAGCGGTCTGCTCCTCGAACTCGCGCGCGGTCTCGTCGATGCCGCCGATCAGCGTCTCGTCGGGGCCCAGCAGCAGGCTCAGCGGGTGATGCAGCGAGAACCAGCTGCCCTCGGCCACGTAGGTCAGCGGTGCCGAGGTGTTCAGCCGCAGCGTCAGCTCGGGCATCACGTAGCGCAGGTGGTGGCTGCCGCGGGTGACCACCGGCGCGGTCGCGCCCCAGTCGCCGTGGGGCCGCACCCGAATGCGGATGCGCGGGTGGCCGCCCAGAGGGCGGATTCGGCGCACCAGCTGCACCGGGCGGAAGATGCGGTCGCGGGTAATGAAGCGCGGCGCGAAGTCGGTCAGCTCCACGCCCTGGCCGCCGGCGTCCCACAGCCGCGTGCGCACGATCGCGGTGCCCGGGTCGTAGGCCTGCTCGGTGCGCGCCAGCCCCTCCAGCTCGACGCTCAGCATGCCGTCGGCCGGCAGGCCCTGCGGGCTGCGCAGCAGCGCGTCGAACACCGGCGTGCTGTCGAAGCGCGGCATGCAGCACCACACGATCGAGCCGGTGGCGTCCAGCAGCGCGCCCACGGTGCAGTTGCCGATCAGCGCCAGCTCCAGGCTGGCCGCGGGGTGCGCCGGTTCGTCGGGGGCTTGCATGGCGATTCCTGTCGTGTCGGGAAGGGGCAAGGGCCTGCGGATCGGGATCTGCACGATCGATGCCGGCAGAATACGCTTCCGATGATTCGCCCGGGCTGGCCCCGGCAGCGCGGCCCTTGCGCGGGCCGCGGCTGCCCAGGGGGACGTGCTTGAAGACCCTGCGCCTGCAACTGCGCTTCCTGCTGCCGCTGGTGGCGGTGCTGGCGGTGGCGGCGTACTTCGCGGTGCCGGTACTCGACCAGATCACGCTGCGCTGGTTCGGCCGCGATCTCAGCAGCCGCGGCGTGCTGGTGGCCAATGCGCTGTCGGACTCGGTGGCCGATGCGCTGCAATCGGGCCGGGTCGATCGGCTGCAGCCGTTGTTCGAGCGCGCCGCGCAGGGCGAGCGGCTGCTCGCGATCGGGCTGTGCAGCCCCGACGGCAGGTTGCTGCAAAGCACGCCGCGCTTTCCGCCCGAGCTCGACTGCGCGACCGCCGAGAGTCTGGCCGACCAGGCCGATTCGCGCCTGGCGCTGCCGGGCGGCGCGGTGCACGTCAGCGTGCATCCGGTGCTGAAGGCGGTGCCGCCGCCGCCGGCCGGCGCCGAGCGCTTCGGCGCGGCACCCGGCCAGCCCGAGGTGATCGCGCCGCCGCTGCCGCCGGCGCCTGCGCAGGAGGTGCTGGCCGGGCGGCTGGTGCTGGTGCACGACCTGAGCTTCATCGACCGGCGCAGCCAGGACACGCGCCGCTACCTGATCGGCCTGATCGTCGCGCTGGGCGTGGTGATCGCGTTCATCACGATGGTGGTCGCGCAGCTCAGCTGGCGCGGCTGGGTCAACGGTGCGCGCGCGCTGATGCGCGGCGAGGGCATCCTGAGCCCCTGGCTGCCGGCGCCGGAACTGGCGCCGCTGGCCGCCGAGCTGCGCGGCCGGCTGCGCGACCTGGAAGACGAATACCGCCGCGCGCAGGGCCCGGAGGCGGAGTGGACCGCCGAGCGGCTGCGCACGCTGCTGCGCACCCAGCTGGCCGGCGACCAGGTGATCGTGGTGTCCAACCGCGAGCCCTACATCCACGAGCGCGGGCCCGACGGCCTGTACGTCAAGCGCCCGGCCAGCGGGCTGGTGACCGCCGTCGAGCCGGTAATGCGCGCGTGCAGCGGCACCTGGGTCGCGCACGGCAGCGGCAGCGCCGACCGCGAAGTGGTCGACGCCGGCGACCGCGTCGCGGTGCCGCCGGGCCAACACGACTACTGGTTGCGCCGCATCTGGCTGACGCCCGAGGAGGAGCAGGGCTACTACTACGGCTTCGCCAACGAGGGGCTATGGCCGCTGTGCCACGTCGCGCACGTGCGCCCGGTGTTTCGCGAATCCGACTGGGAGGCCTACCGCGCGGTCAACCAGCGTTTCGCCGACGCGGTGGTCGCCGAGGCGCGCAGCGAAGACCCGGTGGTGCTGGTGCAGGACTACCACTTCGCGCTGCTGCCGGCAATGGTGCGCGAGAAGCTGCCGCAGGCCACCGTGCTGGTGTTCTGGCACATCCCCTGGCCCAACCCCGAGTCCTTCGGCATCTGCCCGTGGCGGCGCGAGATCCTGCAGGGGATGCTCGGCGCTACGATCCTGGGCTTCCACACACGCTTTCACTGCAAGAACTTCATCGAGACGGTTGACCGCTATCTCGAGGTGCGCATCGAGCACGAACACTCGACCATCACCTGCGGCGGCAAGGACACACTGGTCGAGAGCTATCCGATCTCGATCGAGTGGCCCGACGAGGCCGCTGTCGCGCAATGGGCGCCGGTGGCCGAGTGCCGCCGGCGCGTGGTCGAGCGCCTGGGCCTGCCGCCCGACCTGTGCCTGGCGGTCGGCATCGACCGCTTCGACTACACCAAGGGCATCCTCGAGCGGCTGAACGCGGTCGAGCGGCTGCTCGAGAAGAGGCCGCAGTGGATCGGCCGCTTCGTGTTCGTGCAGGTAGCGGCGCCCACGCGCAGCGCGCTCGACGAATACCGCAGCTTCCAGGAGCGGGTGCAGCGGCTGGCCGACCGGATCAACGCGCGCTTCGGCCGGCCCGGGTATCTGCCGGTGCACCTGCTGGCGCAGCATCACGAGCCCGACGCGGTGTTCGAGCTGTTCCGCGCAGCCGACATCTGCGTGGTCACCAGCCTGCACGACGGCATGAACCTGGTGTGCAAGGAGTTCGTCGCCGCGCGCGACGACTGCGCCGGCGTGCTCGTGCTCAGCCGCTTCGCCGGTGCCACGCGCGAGCTGCCCGAGGCGCTGATCGTCAACCCCTATCACGTGGAAGAGACGGCCGACGCGCTGCAGCGCGCGGCGACGATGCCCGCGGCCGAGCAGCGCGAACGCATGGCCAGCCTGCGCAGCACGGTGCGCGAATTCAACGTCTACCGCTGGGCCGGCCGCATGCTGGCCGACGCCGGCCGCTGGCGGCTGCGCGCGCGCATCGAAGCGCGCGTGCGGCGCCACCAGCCGGGCTGAGAGGCTGAGAGGGCCTGAGCGGCGCGCGTATGCCGATCCCGCACTTGCTCGGACCCGAAGGCCGCACCGCGCTGGCCGCGCTGATGCGTCGGCGGCCGCTGCTTGCGTTCGACTTCGACGGCACGCTCGCGCCGATCGTCGCGCAGCCCGATGCGGCGCGCATCCCGCCGGCGGTGGCCGAGCGGCTGCGCGGGCTGGCCGCGCGGCTGCCGGTGGCGATCGTCAGCGGCCGTGCGCTGGCCGACCTGCGCACGCGGCTGGGCTTCGAACCCGCTTTCGTCGTCGGCAACCACGGCGCCGAGGACGGCGCCGACCCGGCGGCCGCCGAGGCGCGCACGCGCGGGCTGGATCCGCTGCGCCGGCAGCTGGCAGCGCAGGCCGCGGCGCTGGCGCAGGCGGGCGTGTGGATCGAGGACAAGCAGCAGTCGATCGCGCTGCACTACCGGTTGGCGCCGGACGCCGACCGTGCGCGCGCGGCGATCGAATCGGCGCTGTCGGGTCCGGACATGCGGGCTGCGGGGCTGCAGCGCTTCGGCGGCAAGATGGTCGAGAACGTGGCCGCGTGCGGCGCGCCCGACAAGGCGCGCGCACTGCGGCAGCTGGCGGCGCGCGCCGGCGTCGAGCACGCCTTCTTTGCCGGCGACGACCTCAACGACGAGCCGGTGTTCGCGTCGGCGCCGCCGCATTGGCTCACGGTGCGGGTGGGTTGCGACGGCCGGCCCACGCAGGCGCGCTGGCGGCTCGACAGCCCGGCCGAGATGGCCCGGGCGCTGCAGGCGATGCTCGACCGGCTCGATGACCGGGACGATGCGGCCGCGCGTGCGCGCTGAGAAGTCGCGGCGATCGGCCGGCCGGCGCTCGCGGCACCGGCGCTGCCCGCGCGCAGCCGCCGGCCTGCGGCGCCGGGGTTTGCGTGAAATCAACACTGCACCGATGGGAATGCCAAGAATGGACCGTGCCGGCCCTTGGCGCGGCCCGGCACTGAAGCATCAACGGAGGAATGTCGCCATGAACGAGTTGCGAGTCACCGACCCCTTTGCGCTGGAGCCGATGGAGGATCTGTTCCGCGGCATGCTGCGGCCCTGGCGCAGCGAGCTGGCGCGCCAGGCGCCGCAGATCAAGCTCGACGTGCACGAAGACGACAAGGCCTACACCGTCAAGGCCGAGGTGCCGGGCGTGCGCAAGGAAGACATCGACGTGCGCATCGACGGCAACCAGGTCACGATCAGCGCCGAGGTCAAGAAAGAGACCGAGCAGAAGCAGGGCTCGCGCGTGCTGCGCTCCGAGCGCCAGTACGGCTGGGCCAGCCGCAGCTTCACGCTGGCCGGCGACGTCGATGACGCCAAGTCGGTCGCCAAGTACGAAAACGGCATCCTCGAGCTGACCTTGCCCAAGAAGGGCCAGGCTTCGGCGAAGAAGGTGCAGGTATCCTGATGCAGGGCGCGGCGGCGCGCCGGGCTTGGTGCCCGGCCGTCGTCGGCCGCCGCGCACCACCCGCGCCGGTACATCCGGCCGACAGCTCACGATAGGGGAAAGCCGTGCCGCACCTGCCCGCGATGGACCCGTGGCTGTGGTCGCGGACCCTGGCCGAGACCTATGCGGCGGGGCTCGATCCGCAGGGGGTGGGCCGCGCGCAGCGCGACGCGCGGCTGCGCCGGCTGCTGGCGGCGGCGGCCGAGGGGTCGCCGCTGTACCGCGAGCGGCTGCTGGGCCGCGCAGGCGGCGCCGCGCCGACCACGCTGGACGGCGTCGAGCCGGTCAGCAAGGCCGAGCTGATGCAGCGCTTCGACGACTGGGCAACCGACCGCGCGATCACGCTGGCAGGCGCCGCCGACTTCGTCGCCGACCCGGCGCGGCTGGCCGATGCCTACCTCGGCCGCTACCTGGTGTGGACCAGCTCGGGCACCACCGGTCAGCCGGGCATCTTCGTGCAGGACGAGGCCTCGCTCGCCGCCTTCGACGCGCTCGACCTGCTGCGCTTCCAGGGCCACGGACCCGCTGCGCTGCCGGGCATGGCCTTCATGCCGGGGCAGCGCTACGCCTATGTCGCCGCCATCGAAGGGCATTTCGCCGGCGTGGCCAGCATCGAGCGGCTGGACCGCATCGGCGCATCGATGGCGCCGGCCTTCTGGCCGGCGCTGGCCTGGATGCGCCCGGCGGTGCAGACCTTCTCGGTGCTGCAGCCGCTGCCGCAACTGCTGGCGCAGCTCGAGGCCTTCGCGCCGACCATATTGATCAGCTACCCGAGCAGCGCCGACCTGATCGCACAGGCCGTGGCCGAAGGCCGGGCGGCGCTGCGGCTGCGCGAAGTCTGGGTGGGCGGCGAGCAGCTCAGCGCCGAGCAGCGTGCGCACATCACGCGGGTCTTCGACTGCCGCATCCGCAACAACTACGGCGCGTCGGAGTTCTACTCGATCGCCTGGGAATGCCCGCAGGGCCGGATGCACCTCAACGACGACTGGGTGATCGTCGAGCCGGTCGACCGCGACGACCGGCCGGTGCCGCCGGGCGAGGCCTCGCACGCGGTGCTGCTGACCAACCTGGCCAACCGCACCCAGCCGCTGCTGCGCTACCGCCTCAGCGACAGCCTGCGCTTCCTGCCGCAGGGCTGCGCCTGCGGCAGCGGCTTCCCCGCGGTCGAGGTCCAGGGCCGCGCCGACGACACCCTGACCCTGCACAACCACGAAGGTCACGCCTGCCGCCTGCTGCCGCTGGCGCTGATGACGGTGATCGAGGAAGGCGCGCAGCTGACGCAGTTCCAGCTGCTGGCCAACGGCGTGCACGAGCTCGAGCTGCGGCTCGAGGCGGGCGTGGGCGACCCGGCGGCGGCCTTTGCACGCGCGCAAGGCGCGCTCACCGAGTACCTGGCGCAAGAAGGCCTGCACAACGTGCGCGTCGTGCACGGCTGCGAGCCGCCGCGTTGCCACCCGCGCAGCGGCAAGCTCAGCCGCGTGGTGGCGGCCGGTTGAGCCGCGCCCCATGAGCCCGGGTGCGCAGGAATCAGGGCCGTCGTTGCCGGCTGCGATGACCGGCGCGGGCTGCCGGCTGCTGTTCGTGTGCATGGGCAACATCTGCCGCAGCCCGACCGCGCACGGCGTGATGCGCGCCAAGCTGCGTGCCGCCGGGCTGGACGGCCGGATCACGGTCGATTCGGCCGCCACCCACGGCTGGCACGAGGGCAGCCCGCCCGACGAGCGTGCGGTCGCGCATGCGCTGCGCCGCGGTTGGGACATCGCCGACCTGCGCGCGCGGCCGCTGCGCGCTGCCGACTTCGAGCTTGCCGACCTGCTGCTGGTGATGGACCGCCGCAACCTCGACGATGCGCGCGCGATCGGCGCGCCGCGCTGGCACGGCAAGCTGCAGCTGCTGGCCGGCTGGGGCCGCGCGCACCGCGCGGCCGAAGTGCCCGACCCGTACTACGGCGGCCCGGCCGGCTTCGAGCAGGTGCTCGACCTGATCGAGGATGCGTGCGACGGCCTGCTGCGCCGGCTCGCGCCCGCGGCGTCCGCCCGCTGAGCGTGCGCCGCGGCCGGTGCCGGCTGCACCGGGCGCCGGCGCCGCAAGGTGCCAACTAGTTTGCATCGTTGCCTGCGGCCGCGGCCGCGGGCCGGTGCGGGGCTCAAGGCAGGGCCGGCCATGCCGAATCCCGGCCGATGGACCGCCCCGCCTTCCTGGACACCTTTCCCGCGCCGCTCGGCGACCTGGACCTCGGCCTGCCGCCGCTGGCGCCCGCCCGGGCGCCGGTCCGGCCGGCGCCGGCGGTATTCGGCGCGCGCGCGCCGGACGATCAGACGGCCTTGCTCGGCCGCCTGATCCGTCTGGCCGCCGACTGGACCTGGGAGCACGACGCCCAGTTGCACTTCAGCTGGTCGGCGCGCAGCGCCGAGGCCGCGCGCCTGCGGCAGTTGCCCGGCCAGCCGGGTGCGGCGCTGCACCCGCCCGGCGGCGACTGGAGCGCCTGGCGTGCGCTGCTGGCCACGCGCCAGCCGTTCCGGGATTTCGATCTGCTGTTCCACACCGGCGGCGGCGACGTGCGCCACCTGAGCTTGAGCGGCATGCCGGTGTTCGACGCGCTCGGCGATTGGCGCGGCTGCGTCGGGGTGGCGAGCGACCGCACCGCGCAGCGCCGCGCCGAGCGGCTGTTGCGCATCGAACACGGCGTCACGCGCGGGCTGGTCGATGCGCCGACCGTGGCCGACGGCCTGCGCATGGTGCTGCGCGAGCTGTGCGAGGCCGAAGGCTGGGCCTGCGGCGAGTACTGGGCGCTCGACAAGCCGGCACAGGCGATGCGCTTCGCGGCGCGCTGGGACCGTCTGCCGCCGGCGACGCGCGCGCTGTTCACGCGTTCGGAGGCGACGCAGTTCCCGCCGGGCGTGGGCCTGGTCGGCCGGGTGTGGGCGGCGCGCGAGCCGCTGTGGGTGGACGACATCGCCGCCGACGCCGGCCTGGTGCGGCAGGAACTGGTGCGCCAGGCACGGCTGAAGAGCGCGCTGCTGTTCCCGGCGGTGGCCGCCAATGACGAAGTCTGCGGCGTGTTCGCGTTCTCGAGCCAGACGATCCGCCGCCCCGACGAGCGGCTGGCGCAGGCGATGCGGCTGATCGGCAGCCAGGTCGGGCAGTTCCTGCTGCGCAAGCAGGCCGAGGGCGTGCTGCGCGCGAGCGAGGAGCGCTTCCGCGCGCTGACGGCGCTGTCGTCCGACTGGTACTGGGAGCTCGACGCGCAGGGGCGCTGCACCCGCCTCGAGGGCCGCTCGATCGCGGGGCTCGACGCGCTCGTCGGCCGGCAGCCGCGCGCGCTCGGCCTGGAGCCCGAGGCCGGCTGGCCGGCGTGGGAGGCGATGCTCGCGCAGCCCGCGCCGTTCCGCGACCTGGTGCTGCGCGGCGAGCTGGGCGGGCGCAGCATCTGCCTGAGCCTGAGCGGCGAGCCGGTGGCCGCGGCCGACGGCAGCTTCGTGCGCTGGCACGGCGTCGCCAGCGACATCACCGAGCGCCGCGAGGCCGAGGAGCGGATCCGCTGGCTCGCGATGCACGACGACCTGACCGGGCTGCCCAACCGGGCGATGTTCGGCCACATCCTCGCGCACTCGATCGAGTCGGCGCGGCGGCACGCCCGCGGCTTCGCGGTGCTGTTCATCGACCTCGACCGCTTCAAGACGATCAACGATTCGCTCGGCCACGAGGCCGGCGACCGGCTGCTGCGCGAGACCGCGGCGCGGCTGAAGGCGACGCTGCGCGCGAGCGACGTCGTCGCGCGCCTGGCCGGCGACGAGTTTGTCGCGCTGCTCGGCGGCGCCGATGCGCCCGAAGCCGCGGCCGCCGCGGCGCGCAAGGTGCTCAAGGCGCTGATGCAGCCGCTGATGCTCGGCCGCCACGAGCTGCGCGTGACCGCCAGCATCGGCATCGCCCGCTTCCCGCAGGACGCGGGCGACGAGGCGACGCTGCTGAAGAACGCCGACCTCGCGATGTACCTGGCCAAGGAGGCCGGCAAGAACACCTGGCAGCTGTACGACGCGGCGTCGCGCACGCGCGCGATGCAGCGGCTGTCGATCGAGCAGCAGCTGCGCCTGGCGCTCGAGCGGCAGGAGTTTTCGCTGCACTACCAGGCCAAGCTCGAGCTGGCGACCGAGCGCATCGTCGGCGTCGAGGCGCTGCTGCGCTGGCACAACGCCGAACTGGGCAGCGTGGCGCCGGCGCAGTTCATCCCGATCGCGGAGGAGACCGGCCTGATCGTGCCGATCGGCCGGTGGGTGCTGCGCGAGGCCTGCGCGCAGAGCGTGGCCTGGCAGCGCGCCGGCCTGCCCGCGGTGGCGATGGCGGTGAACCTGTCGCCGCGGCAGTTCACCGACCCGAACCTGGTGGCCGACATCGGCGCCGTGCTCGCCGACACCGGGCTCGAGCCGGGCTGCCTCGAGCTGGAGATCACCGAAGGCATGATCATGAGCGACGCCGAGCGCGCGATCGGCCTGCTGCGGCAGATCAAGGCGCTGGGCGTGAGCCTGGCGATCGACGACTTCGGCACCGGCTACTCGTCGCTGGCGCAGCTGCGGCGCTTCCCGATCGACACGCTCAAGGTCGACCGCTCGTTCGTGCGCGACATCGCCCACAACCCCGACGACAAGGCGATCACCGAGGCGATCATCCTGCTCGGGCGCAAGCTCAGCCTGACCGTGGTGGCCGAAGGCGTCGAGAGCGGCGACCAGATGGCGCTGCTGCGCGAGCAGGGCTGCGACCAGATGCAGGGCTACCACTTCAGCAAGCCGCTGGTGCCGCAGCAGTTTGCCGCGCTGCTGCAAGGGCACCGGCCGCTGGGGTGCTGAAAAGGGTTCTCAGCCGGCCAGCCTGCGCGCCAGCACGCCCTGCACCCAATCGATGAACACCTGCACCCGCGCCGGGCGGTGGCGTGTGCCCGGGGTCAGCAGGTGCAGCGGCAGTGCCGGGCACTGCCAGGCCGGCAGCACGCGCAGCAGCGCGCCGCTGGCCAGGTGGTGGGCGGCGACGAACTCGGCGATCTGCACGATGCCCAGGCCGTCGAGCCCGGCGGCCAGCACCGCGCCGCTGTCGTTGGTGACCAGCCGCGCCGGCATCGGCACCGCGACCTGCCGGCCGCCGCGCTGCAGCACCACGTCGGGCAGCGCGCGCCGCGCCGGCGCGCGGTAGCCCACGCGGCGGTGCGCGGCCAGGTCCTGCGGCTGTGCCGGCAGGCCGTGGGCGTCGGCGTAGCGCGGGGCCGCGCACAGCACGAAGGGCACCGCGCCGATGCGCCGGCCGACCAGCCCGGAATCGGGCAGGTCACCGCCGCGCAGCGCGCAGTCGATGCCTTCGCGCACCAGGTCGGCGCTGCGGTCGGAGCAGCCGAGATCGAGCTCGATGCGCGGGTACTGCTCGAGGAAGCTGCGCACCTCGGGCATCAGCACCAGCCGGCCGAGCGCGACCGGCACCTCGACCCGAAGCCGCCCGGCCGGCGACGGGCCGCTGCGGCGCAGCCCGGCCTCGGCTTCGTCCAGCTGCTGCAGGATCGCGGCGGCCCTTGCGCGATAAGCCAGGCCTTCGGCGGTGGGCGTGACGGTGCGTGTGGTGCGCACCAGCAGCCGCACGCCGAGCCGGGCCTCCAGCTGCTTCACCTGGTCGCTGATCGTCGCCTTGTGCCGCCCCAGTGCCAGCGCCGCCTGCGTGAAGCTGCCGCTGTCCACCACCTGCACGAAGGCGCGCATCGCCTCGATCCGGTCCATCGCGCTGCTCCTGCCGTTGCCCGGATGATTGTCGGCCCGGCGCCGACAATCCGTCGCCGCCGCCGGGCTATGCGGCCCAACGGGCGCTGCCTACAGTGCCGGCACCGGCGCCGCATCCCGCGTCGCCGGATCCGGGAGGGCACCATGCCGACCATCGTCCATCGCATTGCCGGCATGCTCGCCGCGCTGACCATCGCCGTCTTCTTCACGAGCACCGTCATCGTCGGGCTCGCCGGCTCGCCCGCGGCGATCGCGCAGCTCAAGCGGCTGATCGTGATGCCGGGGCTGTTCATCCTGGTGCCGGCGATCGCCGCCACCGGCGCCAGCGGCTTCGCGCTGGCGCGCGCGCGCGGCGGCCGGCTGGTGCAGGCGAAGCGGCGGCGCATGCCGCTGATCGCCGCCAACGGCCTGCTGGTGCTGCTGCCGAGCGCGATCGTGCTCGCCCGGCTGGCGGCGGCGGGCGACTTCGGCGCGCTGTTCGTCGGCGTGCAGGCGCTGGAGCTGGCCGCCGGCGCAGTGAACCTCGCGCTGATGGGGCTGAACATCCGCGACGGGATGAAGCTCAGCGGGCGGCTGCGGCCGCGCGGGCAACCGGCGGCGCGCTGATACGATGGGCCGGCACGACGATGGGCCGCAGGAGGGGGCGCGCATGAAGATCGACTTCGTCTCCGACGTGGCCTGCCCGTGGTGCGCGATCGGGCTCGCGGCGCTGGAAGCGGCGCTGCGCCGCATCGGACCGGAGATTCCGGTCGAACTGCGCTTCCAGCCCTTCGAGCTCAACCCCGACATGCCGCCCGAGGGCGAGGACCTGGCCGAGCATCTGCGCCGCAAGTACGGCGCAGCGCCCGAGCGGCTGGCGGCGACGCAGCAGATGCTGCGCGAGCGCGGCGCCGAACTGGGATTCGCGTTCGGCGAGCGCACGCGCATCTGGAACACTTTCGACGCGCATCGGCTGCTGCACTGGGCCGGCCTGGAAGGCCGCCAGCGCGAGCTGAAGCACGCGCTGCTGGCCGCGTACCACACCCACGGCCGCAACCCGGGCGACGAGGCGGTGCTGGTGGACTGCGCGCGCGAAGCCGGGCTCGACCCCGAGCGCGCCCGTGCCGTGGTGCGCGGCGGCGACTACGCCGCCGAGGTGCGCGCGGACGAGGCGCACTGGCGCGGCCTGGGCATCAGCGCGGTGCCGTCGGTGGTGATCGACGGGCGGCACCTGATCCAGGGCGGCCAGCCGCCCGAAGTGTTCGAGCAGGCGCTGCGCCGGCTGGCGGCCGAAGCCGGCGGCTGAAGGCGCCCCGGGGTCGGGCCGCGCCCCGCCTGCGCGCGCCGGCGTCAGGAAGCTCCCAGGCGGCCCGGCGCTTCCCCCAACACGGCGGCTGCGTCCGATCCGCCCGCCGCCGCCGCGCGCGCGGCCTTCATCCGCGTGGCCGCCTCGGTATAGCCGCCGTCGCCGCCGTCGATGAAGTGCACGTGCAGGCCCTCGGCGGCGGCGCTGACCAGGCAGGTCATCAGCGCCGTGTCCGACACCTGCGCGCCCCACTCGAAGCCCTCGGCCGCTGCGCGCCGCGCCAGCAGGCGCTGCACCGGCTCGACCGCGTCGAGCGCGCAGTCGAGCACCATGCACAGCGTGGCGTCGTGCTTGCAGAAGTCGGTGTTGGCGGCGATTTCGGCGCGGTAGCGCCCGGGGTCGAAGCGGCCGGCCTTCAGCCCGGTGGCGAACAGCAGCGAACCGAGCAGCGTCTCGGCCGCGACGCGCAGCGCCCACAGCAGCAACGAGCCGCCGCGGGCGCGCGCACGCACCTCGAGCATGAAGGCCGCGGGCGGCCAGGGTGCGCGCAGGTTGTGCAGGCCGGCGGGCCGGGCGTCGCCCGCCTTCGCGGCCAGGCGCAGCACCTCGGCATGGATCTCGCCCGGGCGCGGCGCGCCGTGCACGATCAGCGTCAGCATCTTGCCGTTGTGCGAGTGCAGCGGCGCCCAGCGGCACGACAGGCCGCTCAGGTCGGCCGCCACGCCGTCGTCGAGCGCCTCGGGCACCGCCGCCAGCGCGGCCAGCTGCGGCCACGCCCGGCCGCGGATCGCATCCTCGAGCACGCCGACGCCGCCGCCGGCGAAGACGCCGAAGTGGTTGCCCGGCGTCGGCTCGAAGCGCGCGACGCGCAGGTCTGCGCCGCAGCGGCGCAGCTCGGCCACGGGTGCGATGCCCACGCGCAACTCCAGGCCGTGGTCGCGCCGCGCCGCGCCGCGCACGCGCGCGAGCGCCTGGCGCATCGCGGCCGCGTGCTGCGGCGGCACCATCAGCACTGCGCCGTCGCCGCCGAACAGGAAGGGGATCGGCTCGGGCGCGCACAGGTTCTTGGCCGCGCCGATGGCCATCGCGGCGGCGAAGTTCACCGTCTTGTGGCGGCCGGCGGCGATGGCCCGCGTCGAGCCGACGATGTCGGTGACCGCGAGCGCCCAGTCGTCGGGTGCGCTGCGGTACGCGGCGTCGTCGAAGGTGGCCTGCTGGCTCGCCAGCGGCGGCAGGCCGGCAAAGAAGCCGGCGGCCGGCACAGGCCGGGCGCGGGCTTCGGAAGCTGGCATCGCCATGACACGACGGTTGCGGGCCGGTGGGGGCCGCCGCGTACCGCGATCTTAGGCAGGTCGGCACCGCTGCGCGCAGGCGCCGCCGCCGCGCCTGCGGGCCGCAGCGGCCCGCGGGAGCCGCGGGCTGCGCGGCGCCGCCGCCCACGGACGCGCGGATGCGCCGCAGCCGCCGGTGTCGGGCACACTGCGTCATGGCCGCGCGGCCTGGAGCCGGGCGGCCGCGCAGCAGCGGCGGCAGGCATCCGGGCGACACCCGGGCGCCGCGGGAACCGGGCAGGGCGCGGCCCCGGCCGCCGGCAACAGACGAACCGAGGGCGAAGGCATGGACACCACCGACCCCTACCGCGCGCTGACGCTGCAGACGACGGCGCTGGTGCTCGCCGGCGGCCGCGGCAGCCGCCTGCACCAGCTGACCGACCATCGCGCCAAGCCGGCGCTGCCCTTCGCCGGCACGATGCGCATCATCGACTTCGCGCTCGGCAACTGCGTGAATTCGGGCCTGCGCCGCGTCGCGGTGCTGACGCAGTACAAGGCGCAGAGCCTGATCCGCCACGTCGAGCGCAGCTGGGGCTTCCTCGAGCCGACGCTGGGCGAGTACGTCGAAGTCGTGCCAGCGCAGCAGCAGCTCGACGAGGGCTGGTACACGGGCACGGCCAACGCCGTCTACCAGAACCTGGACATCCTGTGCGAATCGCTGCCGCGCCACGTGGTGATCCTCGGCGGCGACCATGTCTACAAGATGGACTACGGCGTGATGCTCGCCGAGCACGTGGAGCGCCGCGCGGCGCTGAGCGTCGCCTGCCTCGAGGTGCCGCGCGAGGAGGCGAGCGGGCTCGGCGTGATGGCGGTCGACGGCTCGGGGCGCATCGTCGCCTTCGAGGAGAAGCCGGCGCAGCCGGCCGCCGTGCCCGGCCGGCCGGGACGCTCGCTGGCGAGCATGGGCATCTACGCCTTCGACACCGAGTTCCTGTTCGACGAGCTGCGCCGCGACGCTGCCGATCCCGGCTCCAGCCACGACTTCGGCCGCGACCTGATCCCGCGCCTGATCGCTCAGGCGGGCGTGTATGCGCACCGCTTCGAGACCAGCTGCGTCAACATGGTCGGCGACCGGCCCTACTGGCGCGACGTCGGCACGCTCGATGCGTACTGGGAGGCCAACCTCGACCTGACCCACGTCGTGCCCGAGCTGAACCTGTACGACGGCGCCTGGCCGATGCTCGGCCGCCAGCCGAACCGGCCGCCCGCGAAGTTCGTGTTCGACGACCCCGGCCGGCGCGGCGTCGCGATCGACTCGCTCGTCTCCGGCGGCTGCATCGTCAGCGGCGCGCGCGTGCGGCGCTCGATCCTGTTCTACAACGTGCGCGTCGGCGACGGCAGCGTGCTCGAAGACGCGGTGGTGCTGCCCAACGTCGTGATCGGCCGGGGCGTGACGCTGAAGCGCGCGATCGTCGACAAGGGCTGCGTGCTGCCCGACGGCTTCACCGCCGGCGTCGACCCGGCGCGCGACCGCGAGCGCTTCACGCTGACCGAGCGCGGCGTGGTGCTGATCACGCCGCCGATGCTGGCTGCGGCCCGCTGAAGGGAAGTGCTCTCGGCAAGCGATCGCTGCGGTCCGGTTCTGGGCCTGTGCCGCCTCTCGGAACGCCTGCGGTTCTTCGTTGCGTTTCGGGGCCGTTGAGGCAAAGCCGCCGAGGGGGCAGCCGGCTGCGTTCAGCCAGATTCTTATTCACTCCGCCGGCCACCCCCTCGTCGGCTTTGCCGGCATCACCCGTGCGCTTCTTCGGCGAACCCCCACCCCGTCGGCGGCCCCGTCGCTTGAGTTCCGTCCTTCGCGGATCGCGCAGCGAGCGGCGGAGCCCCGAAGGGCGACCCCAGCCGGTTGACCCAGCGCAACGCGATGCCTGTCAGCTTCGCCGAGGATCGCGAGTTTCGCCACCCACCGTTGCCGCCACCGCCATGAGCACCACCCCGCAATACGTCTACCTGTTCGGCCGCGAGCGCACCGACGGCACCGCCGCGATGAAGAACCTGCTCGGCGGCAAGGGCGCCAACCTGGCCGAGATGTGCCGCCTGGGCATCACCGTGCCGCCCGGCTTCACCCTGACCACCGAAGCCTGCGCCGTCTACACGCAGCAGGGGCGCGACGCGGCGCTCGCGCTGATCGAAGCCGAAGTGCGCGCCGGCGTGGCCGCGATCGAGCGCGAGATGGGCAAGCGCTTCGGCGACGCTGCCGACCCGCTGCTGCTCTCGGTGCGCTCGGGCGCGCGCGCTTCGATGCCGGGCATGATGGACACGGTGCTCAACCTCGGCATGAACGACGTTGCGGTCGAGGGCCTGGCGCGGCGCGCCGGCGACGAGCGCTTCGCCTGGGACAGCTACCGCCGCTTCATCCAGATGTACGGCGACGTGGTGATGGGCCTGAAGCCGGCGTCCAAGGAAGAGCACGACCCCTTCGAAGTGGTGATCGACGCGATGAAGGCACAGCGCGGCGTGAAGCTCGACACCGAGCTGAACGCCGCCGACCTGAAGGAACTGGTGGCGCGCTTCAAGGGGTTGATCCGCGCGCGCATCGGGCAGGACTTCCCGGCCGACCCGTGGGCGCAGCTGTGGGGCTCGATCACCGCGGTGTTCGAAAGCTGGAACAACGAGCGCGCGCGCGTGTACCGCGAGCTCAACGACATCCCCGAAAGCTGGGGCACGGCGGTCAACGTGCAGGTGATGGTGTTCGGCAACCTGGGCGAGTCCAGCGCCACCGGCGTGGCCTTCACCCGTGACGCCGGCACCGGCGAAGACCTGTTCAACGGCGAATTCCTGGTCAACGCGCAGGGCGAGGACGTGGTGGCCGGCATCCGCACGCCGCAGCAGGTCACGCTGGTCGGCTCGCGCCGCTGGGCCGAGCTGGCGCAGGTCGGCGAGGACGAGCGCCGCGCGAAGTACCCGTCGCTCGAAGAGCTGATGCCCGACATGTACCGCCAGCTGCTGCAGGCCGAGACCGCGCTCGAGAACCACTTCACCGACATGCAGGACCTGGAGTTCACGATCCAGGAAGGGCGGCTGTGGATGCTGCAGACGCGCAACGGCAAGCGCACCGGCACGGCGATGGTGCGCATCGCGATGGAGATGCTGGCGCAAGGCATGATCGACGAGAAGACGGCACTGCAGCGCGTGGTGCCCGAGCGGCTGAACGACCTGCTGCACCCGGTGTTTGACGCCGCCGCGATGAAGCAGGCCGAAGTCATCGCGCGCGGCCTGCCGGCCAGCCCCGGCGCGGCCAGCGGCCAGGTGGTGTTCTTCGCCGACGAGGCCGACGACTGGGCCCGGCGCGGCCGCGACGTGATCCTGGTGCGCCAGGAGACCTCGCCCGAAGACCTGCGCGGCATGAGCGTGGCCCGCGGCATCCTGACCGCGCGCGGCGGCATGACCAGCCACGCCGCGGTGGTGGCGCGCGGCATGGGCAAGTGCTGCGTGTCGGGTGCGGGCGCGGTGCACGTGGACGTCAAGGCGCGCACCTTCAGCATCGGCGCGCGCAGTTGGAGCGAAGGCGACTGGATCTCGCTGAACGGCTCCACCGGCGAGGTCTACGACGGCCGCATCGCCACCCGCGACGCCGAGCTGTCGGGCGACTTCGGCAAGCTGATGCTTCTCGCCGACAAGCACAAGCGGCTCGAGGTGCGCACCAACGCCGACACGCCGGCCGAGGCGCGCATGGCGCGCGGCTTTGGCGCCACCGGCATCGGCCTGACGCGCACCGAGCACATGTTCTTCGAAGGCGGGCGCATCGTGCCGATGCGCGAGATGATCCTGGCCGACGACGAAGCCGGCCGCCGCCGCGCGCTGGCCAAGCTGCTGCCGATCCAGCGTGCCGACTTCGAGGGCCTGTTCCGCGAGATGAGCGGATTGCCGGTGACGATCCGCCTGCTCGACCCGCCGCTGCACGAATTCGTGCCGCACGACGAGCCCGGCCAACGCCAGATGGCCGAGCAGATGGGCGTGCCGCTGGCGCGCATCCGGCTGCGCGTGGAGGAACTGGCCGAATTCAACCCGATGCTCGGCCACCGCGGCTGCCGGCTCGGCATCACCTACCCCGAGATCACCGAGATGCAGACGCGCGCGATCCTGGAGGCGGCGCTCGACGCGCGCGCCAAGGGCGCGGCGGTCAAGTGCGAGATCATGGTGCCGCTGGTGGGCACGGTGCGCGAGCTGCGCGCGCAGGCCGGCGTGATCCGGCGCACCGCGGGCGAAGTGTTCGCGCGCCGCGGCGAGCAGATCGACTACCTGATCGGCACGATGATCGAGACGCCGCGCGCCGCGCTGGTGGCCGCCAGCATCGCCACCGAGGCCGAGTTCTTCAGCTTCGGCACCAACGACCTGACGCAGATGACGCTGGGCTTCTCGCGCGACGACGCCGGCCGCTTCCTGCCGGCCTACCTGAAGGCGGCGATCTACGAGCAGGATCCGTTCCGCAGCATCGACGCCAAGGGCGTGGGGCTGCTGGTGGAGCAGGCGGTCAAGGCCGGCAAGGCGGCGCGCCCGGGCCTGGAGATGGGCGTGTGCGGCGAACACGGCGGCGACCCGGCGTCGGTGGCCTTCTTCCACCGCGCCGGGCTGGACTACGTGAGCTGCTCGCCCTTCAGGGTGCCGATCGCGCGGCTGGCCGCGGCGCAGGCGGCGTTGGAGGGCTGATCTCGGCGACCCTCGCCCTGCGGGTCAGGGCGTGGCGGGCATGGCGCTTGCCGACCATGTGGCGGCGGACATGCGCCACTATCCGGCCGCGTCGCGTGGCGCGCTGCCGTTGGCGTGTTCGCACTCGGCCTGGTCTTTGCCAGCCTGATCTTCGTGTTCAAGGATCCGGGATCGGAGTCGGTTCCGGGGCGCTGCCCGGCTGGCAGAACACGCGCCCGAGGGTTCTCTCGGGTATCTATCGATTCAGCGGCCTGATCCTGCCCGGCCCTGGCGTCAGGTTGGTGCTTGAGCGTAGACCACGGCGCGATGCGGGCCTTGCCGCCCGTGGCGGTGCTTGCGCGCCGCGTGCCGCCTGGCTCCGGCCGCGCCTACACTCGCGGCCCTCTTGCATTGCGGCTGCCGGCAGCCGCGCGATCCCCGAGCCGACCCCTCATGTTCAAGAACGCCCTCGTCTACCGCATCGAGCACTGGACCCCGCCCGCCCTGGGCGACATCGAGGAGCGCCTGGCGCGCGAGCCCTTCGTCGAATGCGGCGCCACGCAGCCCGAGTCGGCCGGTTGGATCGCGCCGCGCGGCCAGCAGCATGGCGCGCTGGCTGAGAGCGTGGGCGGCCAGCTCGTGCTGGAGCTGTGCACCGAGACCAAGTCGGTGCCCGGCGGCGTGGTCAAGGCGCAGCTGCAGGCCAGGCTCGACCAGATCGAGCAGGAGACCGGCCGCCGCCCGCGCGGCAAGGCGCTGCGCGAGCTGAAGGAGGCGCTGGTGCACAGCCTGCTGCCGCGCGCCTTTCCCAAGCGGTCGGGCACCCGCGTGTGGGTCGATGCCGAGGCCGGCGTCGTGTGGGTGGGCGTGGCCAACGCGCGCCGCGCCGATGCGGTGATCACGCGGCTGGTCGAGCAGCTGGGCGGCGGGCTGAAGCTGGCGCAGGTGCAGACGGCGGTGTCGCCGGCGCGGGCGATGGCGCAGTGGCTGCTCGACCAGGAGGCGCCGAGCGGCTTCAGCATCGACCGCGACTGCGAGCTCAAGCAGCCCGACAGCGAAAAGGCGACGGTGCGCTACGCGCGCCACACGCTCGACATCGACGAAGTCGGCGAGCACGTGCGCCAGGGCAAGCTGCCCACCCAGCTGGCGTTGACCTGGGCGGGCCGCGTCTCCTTCGTGCTGACCGAAGGGCTGGCACTGAAGCGGATCGAGCTGCTGGACGTGGTGCTGGAAGGCGCCGGCGTCGATGCGTCATCGCGCGGCAGCCGCGACGAAGGCTTCGACGCCGACGTGGCCATCGCCACCGGCGAGCTGCGCCGGATGCTGCCGGCGCTGATCGACGCGCTCGGCGGCTTCGAGCAGCGGCAGGCGGCAGCGGCGCCTGCCGCCGCAGCCGGCGCGGATGCGGGCGCCGCAGGCGCCGGTGCACCGCGCCACCCGTCGGCGGCCGGGTAGGCTATCGTCGGGCATTCCCGATCGCGAGACCTGCCGATGGCCAAGCCCAACTACCAGTACGAGAAGCGGCAGCGCGAGCTGGCCAAGAAGCGCAAGAAGGAAGAGAAGGCGCAGCGCAAGGCCAGCGGGCCGAAGGCGCCGGGCGAGGCCGACGAAGCGGCGGACGCGGCCGAAGCGTCCGAGCCGGGTGAAGCGGCCGCAGCGCCCGAATCACCCGAAGCGCCGCCCGCCTCGGCGTAGGCCGCCGGGCGGACGCCCTCAGGTGCTGGCCGCGGCCACCAGCACCGAATAGGCCTTGAACACCGCCGTCGCGTCCTGGCCGACCTTCAAGCCGAGCGCTTCGACGGCATCGTTGGTCACGCTCGCCGTGATCACGCTGCCCCCGGGCAAGGTGACGCCGACCAGCGACGACACGGCGCCGCGCTCCAGGCGCGAGACCGACCCTGCCAGCTGGTTGCGCGCCGACAGCGCGTGGCCGGCGAAATCGGTCACCAGCACGATCGCCGATGCCTTGATCAGCGCGATCGCGTCCGATCCTTCCTTCAGCTTCAGCCGCTCGGCCGCGCGCGTCGTCATCGCGGCGGTGATCTCGACGCCGCCGCGCAGCGCGATCGAGACCTCGGTCGTGACCGGTCCGGCCTCGAGCCGGCTGACGGTGCCGGCGAACTGGTTGCGGGCTGTCGTCTTCATGGCGATCCTCCTCAAGGTGCCGGCCAGTGCCGGCTGCCGAAGCAACCAGGTGTCCTGTTCTTGCAGGAACGCGCGATGCGCCGCCTGCAGGTGCTGCCAGGCCTGGATGAGCGCGTGCGCGGCCGGCGTCAGCCGGCTGCCGCCGCCGCCCTTGCCGCCGATGGCGCGCTCCGTCAAGGGCTCCTGTGCCAGGTTCGCGGCGGTCTCCAGCAGCATCCAGGCGCCCTTGTAGCTGTAGCCCGCTGTCCGTGCGGCCTTGTTGATCGAGCCGGTGGCTTCGATCGCCTGCAGCAGCGCGAAGAAGCGGGCGTCCAGCCGCCCTGCCAGCTTCAGATCGCCGCTGAGCAGCGCGCCTTCAGCCATGGGCCGGCGCGGCGAGCATGCGCCGCAGCAGCGACGCATGCGCGCGCGGCGGGCACGGCGGCGCGCCGGGATGCAGCCGCTCGCGCCGGATGTCGCGGCTCTCGGCCTGCTGCAGGTCGACCTGGCGCACGACGCGCCCGCGGTCGAGCAGGAAGGCGACCTGGGCCAGCGCCAGCACGTCGTCGATGTCGTGCGTGACCATCACCATCGGGATGTTCCAGCGCGCGCGCACCTGCGCCAGCTCGTCGCGCAGCGACTGGCGCAGCATCGGGTTCAGCGCCGCGAAGGGCTCGTCCAGCAGCAGCGCATGCGGCTCGCAGGCCAGCGCCCGCGCCAGCGCGACCCGTTGCTGCTGGCCGCCCGACAGCGTCGCCGGGCGGCTTTCGGCCATCTCGGCGAGCCCGAAGCTGTGCAGCAGCTCGTCGACCCGCCGGCCTTCGCCGGCGCGCAGGCCGCGGCGCCAGTTGGTCAGGCCGAAGCCGACGTTGTCGCGCACCGACAGGTGCGGGAACAGCGCATAGCTCTGGAACAGGTAGCCGATGCGGCGCTCGGGCGCGGCCAAGTCGATGCCCGCGGAGCGGTCGAACAGCGTGCGCCCGCCGATGCGCACGTGGCCGCCGGCCGGCTGGAGCAGCCCGGCCATCGCCTGCAGCGTCAGCGACTTGCCTGAACCTGAGGGGCCGTACAGCGCGATCACCTGCTCGTCGGACGCAAAGCACACGTCGAGCTCGAAGCGGCGCCGGCCGTCGGCGAGCACGAGGCGGATGTCGACGTCGATCAAGCGGAGCCCCTCATGGCTTGCCGAAGCCGAACTTGGCGAGGATGCCCTGGGCTTCGGCGCCGAGCAGGAATGCGGCGAAATCGGCGGCCGGCGCCTTGTGCCGGCTGTCGCTGACCACCGCCACGGGGTAGCGCACCGGCTGATGCCCTTCGACCGTCTGCACGATCTTGACCTTGTCGGCCATGAGCGCGGCGTCGGTGCGGTAGACGAAGCCGGCCTCCACCTCGTTGCGGGCCACGTAGTCCAGCACCTGGCGCACGCTGTCGGCCTGCACCAAGCGCGGCTCCAGCGCCGCCCACAGGCCGGCCGCCTCCAGCGCCTGCTGCGTGTAGCGGCCCACCGGCACGGTGGCCGGCTTGCCCACGGCGATGCGCCTGACCGCTGGGCCGGCCAGGTCGGCCAGCTTGGCGACCGGCGGCGTGCCCTGGGCAGGCACGATCAGCACCAGCGTGTTGGCGGCGAAATCGCGCCGGGTGGCGGCGTCGATCACCTTGTGCTCGACGCCGCGGGTCATCGTTTCCTGGTCGGCGCTGGCGAACACGTCGACCGGCGCGCCCTGCACGATCTGCTGGATCAGCACCCCCGAGGCCGCGAAGTTGAAGCGCACGCTGACGCCGGGCCTGGCGGCTTCGAAGCGCTGGCCGATCGCCTTGAACGCATCGCTCAGGCTGGCCGCGGCCGCGACGGTGAGTGCTTGCGCGCCCGCTGCCGCCGGCAAGGCCGCCAACGGCAGTGCGGACGCGGCGGCCAGCAGCGTGCGGCGCAGGATCGGGCGGATTCGGATCATCGCGTCGTGCTCGAGGCGCGTGGGTTCAGCGCAGCGCGAAGAAGCGGTTCGACGCGACCAGGATGGCGATCGACAGCAGCGCCGTGATCAGCACCAGCAGCAGCGCGTAGTCGTCCTGGCCGGCCTGCACGGCGTCGTAGATTGCCATCGACAGCGTCTGCGTCTGCCCGGGGATCGAGCCGGCCACCATCAGCGAGGCGCCGAATTCGCCCATCGCACGCGCGAAGGCCAGCATCGTGCCCGCCAGGATGCCGGGCCAGGCCAGCGGCAGGGTCACCCGCATGAAGGTCGACCAGCGCGATTGGCGCAGGGTGCGCGCGGCGGCTTCGAGCGTGCGGTCGACGCCGGCAAAGGCGGCGCCGGCCGACTTCAGCACCAGCGGCAGGGCTGCCACGGCCGACGCGAGCACCGCGCCGTGCCAGTTGAAGATGACGGTGTAGTCGAAGTTTTCCCGCAGCCAGGCGCCGATGGGCCCGCGCCGGCCCATGGCCATCAGGATGCCGTAGCCCAGCACGGTGGGCGGCAACACCAGCGGCAGCATGCACAAGGCCTCGAGCACGCCGCTGCCCGGGAAGCGGTGGCGGGCGAATACCCAGCCGAGCGCGGCGCCGAGCAACAGCGCCAGCACGGTCGCCAGCGCGGCAACCTTCAGCGACAGGCCCAGCGGGTGCCAGTCGACGGTGGAGAGCGCTTCGAGCATGCGCTATTTATCTGATTACATAACGAGTATAGCGCTGCCGCACGTGCTGCCGGCCGGTGTCCGGACGAGGTGGAGCGTGGCTGGCGATGGGCGACCGGCGGCGTGCCGCTGCCGGCACACAGGGTCAGCGACGATGCGTGGGTCCGCGCGAACGCGGCGGCGCCGCGCCGAGCCGCGCCGGCGCTGCCGTTGCTCGGCGGCCGGGATCAGGTGCGCTGCCGGCGCAGCCGCCACGCCTGCAGCGCCAGCAGCAGCATCGACGCGGCGACGCCGGCCATGCCCAGCGTCCCCTTGTCCAGCAACGGCATCAGCTGCAGGAAGGTGTCGGGATCGACCTGCTCGACGTAGCTGGCCAGCTCGAACACCTGCTCGGGCGAGATCCGCGCGGCGTCGTCGAGCGCTACGGTCACGCCGCGATAACTGCCGCGCTGCAGCAGCGCGCCGAAGGCTCCTGCGGCCACCGCCACCAGGCCCAGGGGCCCCACCGGACGCAGCAGGCATTCCACCAGCCGCTTGCGCAGCGGCGCGGTGGCGTTGCGGTAGAACTCGGCGATCAACTCGGGCAGACGCTGGCGCGCGGCCTCGGCCGACGGGGCGGTGCCGATGTCAGCGGGCCGCTCGGGCGGCGTCAACAGGTCGTCGTCGAATTCGTCGGCCATGGTGGTGTCCTTCGTGCTCGGGTTTGCCGGCGCCATCTTTTCACGCTCGTGCGGCAATGCTGTGACGATTGGTAGCCGGATGTGATCGCGGCCGGCGGACCGGGCGGCTGCACGTTGCCATGCGGCATGGCGATGCCCGGAGTCTGAACCCGCCCGGCGCCCGCGCCGGCACGCTCACATCGAGATCGAGCCCTCGCGAAACGCCGTCTTGTCCAGCCATACGTTCACCAGCACCGGCCTGCCCGCCGCCGCCAGCGCGGCGGCCTTGGTCAAGACCGCTTCGACGTCGGCATCGCGCCTGAGTTCCAGGCCCTCGGCGCCGAAGCCGCGCGCGACCTCGTGGTAGGCCGTCCGCGCGAGCACGGTGCCGACATCATCGCCGAGCATATTGACTTGTTCGCGCGCGATCTGCGTCCAGCCGGCGTCGTTGCCGACCAGCATGATGACCGGCACGCGGTGCCGTACGAGGGTGTCGATCTCGGCCAGGCCGAAGCCGCTGGCGCCGTCGCCCCAGACCAGCCAGGTCTGGCTTTGCGGGCGGATCGACGCCGTACCCAGCACGAAGCCGGCACCTACGCCCAGGGTGCCGAAAGCGCCCGGGTCCAGCCAGGCCAGCGGCCCGCGCGGGCGCAGGATGTACGACGCGGTGGCGACGAAGTCGCCGCCGTCGGCGACGAACACCGCGTCGTCGGCGGCGATGCGCTCGAGCGCGCGGAACAGCGCCACCGGGTTGACGTGTCGGCCGCGCTTGGCGGCCTGGGCATCGATTTCGGCCTCGCGCTGCGCGTCGCGTTCGGCCAGCGTGCCCAGCCAGGGCTCGCGCCGGGCGGCGCCTTCGTCGAGCCGTGCCGCCAGCGCGCCGATGAAGGCGCCGGCGTCGCCGATCGCGGCGATGTCGGGCCGGCGGTTCAGGCGCGCATCCTTGGCGCTGCGGTTGGCGGCGATCAGCGTGGCCGAGCGGCGGATGTGGCCGCCGTAGTCGAGCCTGAAGTCGCAGGGCACGCCCGCCAGCAGCACGCAGCCGGCCTCGCGCAGCGCGTTGCGGCGCGCGTGGCGGCGTTGCAGCGGGTGGTCGCGGCCAAGCAGGCCGCGCGCCATGCCCGACAGGTACACCGGCACGCCCAGCCGTTCCACCGCATCGGCCAGCGCCGGGGCGCTGCCGGCGTCGACCACCGCCTGGCTGCCGATCACCATCAGCGGCCGCTCGGCGCGGGCGAGCGCGGCCGCGGCGCGCTCGACCACGCTGGCCATCGCCTGCGGCTGTTCGACTGCGCGCGCCTGCGGCACGTAGCCTTCGGCAGCGCCGGCAAACAACTGGTCGGCGTGGCGCCCGAGGTACCAGCGCAGTGCACGGTCGCCGAGCGAGTTGCCCTTGCCCGCGGCGTCGGCGTACCAGCCGCGGATCGACGCCTCGTCGTACAGCAGGTCCACCGGGCACTCGACGAAGACGGGGCCGGGCACGCCTTCGCGCGCGACTGCCAGCGCCTCCTCCACCGCCGGGCCGAGGTCGGCGACGCGGCGCACCTGCTTCATCCACTTGACGTGCGGCGCCACCAGCGGCTGCTGCTCGATGTCCTGCAGTGCGCCGCGGCCTTGCAGCGCGGTGGGCGCGGCGCCGCCGATCAGCAGCAGCGGGCTCTGCGCGGCCTGCGCGTTCTTCAGCGCGGTCAGCGTGTTGGTCAGCCCGGGTCCGGCGGTGACGGCGGCCACTCCGGTGCGGCCCGACAGGCGCGCATGCGCGTCGGCGGCGAAGGCGGCGGTGGCCTCGTCGCGTACGTCGACGATCTCGATGCCGCGTGCCTTGGCCGCGACCAGGATCGGCGAGATGTGGCCGCCGCACAGCGTGAAGACGTGGGTGGTGCCGGCGGCGGCGAGGGCGGCGGCGACGCGCTCGCCGCCGTGCTGGGGGGAAGAGGGTGTGCTCATGCACCGATTGCACCACGCGGCGCGGGCGCCCGAACCCGCCGCCGCGGCGCCGGCCGCCGCGGCCGGGGACGGGGGTTGACGAAGGTCAACGCGGCCCACACCGGCAATCCGGCGTCGACGTTCGAGTCGGCCGAAGTGGACGAGGTGGAAGAGGTGGTCGACCCGGTCGACCTGGCCGAGGTGGCCGACGCCCTCGCCCCGGCAAGCGCGCCCGTCACTCGGGGCGTGCTGATTGGGCGGCCGTTGCGCGCCGTTATGCAGGGGGGGCAGCCCTGCGACCGCGCCGCCGCTCGGCGCGCGCCGTCACTGCGGCCTTCTTCGCCGCCTGGCAGCCGCGCACCACCTCGACCAGCACGCTGCCGGTCCAGCCGAAGGTGAACAGCCCGGAGATCGCGATGATCGGCGCCAGCATGTGCCAGCCAAAGGGCAGCACGAAGTTGCCGTAGCCGACGGTGGTGTAGGTATTGGCGGCAAAGAAGCCGGCGGCGCGCCAGTCGGGCACCAGCCCGCTGTAGACGAGGGCCGCCGACCAGACGAAGATCTCGCTCAGGTGGATCAGCAGCATCGACCCGACGACGGCGCCCAGCAGCAGGTCGGGCCGCCAGGTCGAGCGGCGCACGCCCGGGTGCTGCAGCCCCGACTCGAAGCGGTTGGTCAGCATGCGCATGCCGGTGGCGTGGATCAGCATGATCATCAGCAGCATCAGGCCGCCGAAGACGAAGTCCGCCGCCGGCATGACCTGCGCCATGTGTCCGACCAGCGGCACCTCCGATGCGAGCTGTTCGGCCGCGTGCTGCAGCGTAGACGGCGCGCTGCCCGGCCCGTGGCCGAGAGACTCGAGCGGCAGCGGCCCGGGCTGCGCCGGCACCGGCTGACCCTTGGCTGAGGCGATCGGGGCCGCTGCCGCAGCCACGATCCCAGCGGTTGCCGACGCCGCCGTGGCGCCGCCGGTGGCGCAGCCCTCGTCCATCGCTCAGCCGGCGCGCAGTGCCGGCCGTTCGGCCATCCGGTCGCGCCAGGCCTGCAGATGCGCGAAGCCTTCGTCGCCCGCGCGGAACTTCAGCAGCCCGCGCGCGAAATCCAGCGCGCACAGCGCCGTGATGTCGGCGATGGTGAAGCGCCCGCCTGCGATGTAGGGCTGGCGCGCCAGCTGTTCGTCGAGCTGGCGCGCGACCTCGCGCAGCTTGCGGCCTTGCGAGGCGCCGAACTCGGCGAACTGCGGCTGCTCCAGCGGCGCCAGCCCCGGGTGGGTGTGGCGGATCGCGTTGGCGACGGTGCCGAAGAAGTACAGCTCCACCTGCCGGTCGGCCATCTCGATGAAGGCGCGCTCCTCGAAACCCTCGCCCATCAGGTTGGGCTGCGGGTGCAGGCCTTCGAGCCAGCTGCAGATCGCGCGCGATTCGCTCAGGTGCCGGCCGTCGTCGAGCTCGAGCACCGGCACCTTCGCATACGGGCTCCTGGCGCGAAAGGGCGCGCCGAAGTGCTCGGTGGCGCCCAGATCCACCTGCACGATGTCCAGGCCGGTGATGCCCTTCTCGGCGACGAACAGGGTGACGCGGCGCGGGTTGGGCGCACGCGGGGCGACGTAGAGCTTCATCAACGGCTCCGGCAGCGGCAAGACCTGCGATTGTGCACAGCGGGCCCGGGGCGGCGGCCGGCCGGGCCCGAAGCCCGCGGGCGCGGCGCCGGTTGCGTGCCGCCGGTGCAGCGCCTGGCGGTACGGGCCCGCGCCGACCCGAGCGGCGCCTTGGCTGCGGTGGCCGAGCCGCCGCAGCGCCCAGGCAGCGGACGCGGGCCATCGGCTATGCTCGCCGCCCCTTTGCCACGAGCCTGCCGCCGCCATGACCCTGCGCGCCGCGATCGCCGCCTCGATGGCCTACGACACGATCATGGTGTTCGAAGGCCAGTTCACCGACCACATCCTCCCCGACCAGATCCACAAGATCAACCTGTCGTTCCTGTCGCCGCGCATGCGCCGCGAATACGGCGGCTGCGCCGGCAACATCGCCTACAACTACAAGCTGGTGGGCGGCGAGCCGGTGCCGATCGGCATGGTCGGCGACGACTTCGGGCCCTACCTCGAGCACTGCCGCCGCTGGGGTATCGACGCGAGCTGCCTGGTCGCCGCCGCGGACAGCTACACCGCGCAGTGCTTTATCGTCACCGATCTGCACAACAACCAGCTCGCCGGCTTCCACCCGGGCGCGATGAGCCTTTCGGCGCGGATCCCGGTCGCGCAGGCGGGTGCGGTCGCCTGCGGGCTGGTGGGGCCCGACGCGAAGGACGCGATGCAGCTGCATGCGCGCCAGATGGCCGACGCGAAGATCCCGTTCGTGCTCGACCCGGGGCAGAACATCGTGCTGTTCAGCGGTCCCGAACTGCTGGAGCTGATCGAACTGGCGCCGGTGCTGGTGTGCAACGACTACGAAGCCGAACTCGTCGCCGACAAGACCGGCCGGACGCTGGCGCAGCTGGCGCGGCGGGTGGACACGCTGATCGTGACCCGCGGCGGCGAAGGCTCGGTGATCCACCACGGCGGCGAGCAGCAGGCGGTGCCGGTGGTGCCGGCGGCCGAAGTGCGCGACCCGACCGGCTGCGGCGACGCCTACCGCGCCGGGCTGCTGCTGGCGCTGGCCAAAGGGCTGCCGCTGCTGGTGGGGGCGCAGCTCGGCAGCGTGCTCGGCTCGATCAAGATAGCGGTGCAGGGCTGCCAGAACCACCAGCCGACTCTGGCGCAGATCCGGTCGGCCTACGAATCGCACTACGGCGCCTGGCCCTTCTGAGCACCCCCGGGGCCGGGCTGCGCCCAGCCCAGCCCCCCCGTTGGGGTCAAGGAAACTTCGGGGCGCAGCCCGGCGTTTCCGTGAGAGCGCCCGGCAGGGCATGGCCCTGAGAGGCTGGGAGGCTTTCGCCCATGCCCGCCTTGCACGCCGGAGCACGCCGGCTCGTCGTTGCAAATGCTCGCCATAGCCCGAGCGATGGCTGCGCCTTGCGCCTGGATCCGACGCGTTCCGGGGCGCCTTTCGGGCACGGCCGAAAGCCTCTCAGCCTCTGAGCCCGCCGAAGCGCGATCGATTGCTGCGGGTGCTGCAGGCGCGCTTCGAGCAGCACCTGCGACGCCACTCTGGCCTCGGCTGGGACCAGGTGCAATCCAGGCTCGACCAATGCCCCGGTGCGCTGGGGCCGCTGCGCGCGATGGAGGCCACCGGTGGTGAACCCGACGTCAATGACCGCGGCGGTACGACCGGGCAGCCGAGCCTTCTTGCGGCTGCGCCGCCGAAGGCCGCGCGCGCCGCAGGACGCCCGCAACAAGCATGAGCCGCAGGGCAGTGCCGTCGCCGTGGCGGGCGCGATGGGCATCACGAGCGGTTGACCGAGCCACGCACGGACTCCGAGCCCGGGCAGTGCGAGGCCGCCTCAGGGATAGAACAGCTCGGCGGTATAGCCGGCCACCGGCAGCTCGCCGAGATCGACCAGCGCCTGCAGCGTGAGCTCGCGCTGCGGCGCCAGGCGGTCGCCGGCAGCACCGAGGTCGCGCGCGTCGAGCATCCGGCGCACGAGGGTGCGGCCTTGCAGGTCGGTGAGCGTCAGGTCGATCGCCGGCATGCGCACGTCGTGCGGCGCACGGCTGCGCAACGCCAGTTGCAGGAGGTAGCTGTGCGTGCCTTCGATGCGGCGCAGCGTGAACGACTCGACGCTGACCTGCTCGATGGCCAGGGGCGCGCGCAGCTCGCAACCGAGCGCGCGGCAGGCGGCCGCCAACACCGGCCGCGTCGCCGGCCAGCTGACGGCGATCAGGTCGCGAAAGTGCAGGCCGATCTGGCCGGCCAGCAGCAGCACCAGGGCGGCAGCGGCCAGCGCCAGCGGCAGGCGCTGCCGGCGGCGCGCGGCCTGCCGCTGCTGCGCGCGCACCAAGAAGCCGGGCAGCGGCTGCGGCGGCGTCGCGGGTTCGGCGGGTGCGGCTTCGGCCGATGCGGGCTCGGCGGGTGCGGGTTCGGCCGATGCGGGCTCGGAGGGTGCGGGCTCGGAGGGTGCGGGCTCGACGGAGTTGGATTTGCTCGTTGCGGAGTCGGCGGGTACGAAATCGGCTTGCGCCAGATCGGCTGGTGTGGAATCGATGGGTGCGGGTTTCGGCGACGCGACATCGACCGATGCGGCGGGCGCCTCGGGGGCGGCGGATGGCGGGGCGGCCGTTTCCTCGGGTGGCGAAGCGTCGGCGGCCGGTGCGCTGCCGTCGGCGCGCGCGTCGGCCGTCGTGACCGGCGAAGCGTTGGGAGACTCACCCCGGCGCGGATCGGCGGGCGACGCGTCGGCGGGCGTCGGCGGCGGCATGTCTGTCGCCGCGCGGATCGCCGCGCGAGCCTGCGGTTCGTCGTTGGCTGCGTCGGCCGGCGGCATCGGGGCGGCAGTCGGCGCCGGCGGCCGCTGCGCCAGGCTGCCGCTGTCGAGATCGAACAATGCCTTCGACGCGTCGAACACATCACTGCATCGGCCGCAGCGCACCCAGCCATCGGACACCTTCAGCTGGTCGGGGACGACCCGGAACACCGTGCCGCAGGCGGGGCACCGGGTGGCCAGGCTCAAGGCAGGGGCCCCCGGAGGCCGCGCTCCTCTTCCGCGGGGCGGCGGCCGGCCATCAGGATCCAGCCTTCGCGCTGCGCCTGCACCTGCAGCGCCAGCCACGGCGCATAGGCAGCGCGCAATTCGTCGGCCTGGCGCTCGAGGATGCCGGCCAGCACCAGATGGCCGCCGGGCGCCAGCCGCTCGGCCAGCACTGGGGCCAGCAGCTTCAGCGGCGTGGCCAGGATGTTGGCCAGCACCACGTCATGGCGGCCGGCGGCATCCTCGGGCAGCCCGGCCGCCACCGTCACGCCGTTGGCCGCGGCATTGGCCCGGGTGGCCTGCACGGCCGCAGGGTCGATGTCCACCGCGGTCACGGCCGAGGCGCCGTGCAGCGCGGCGGCGATGGCCAGGATTCCGGAGCCGCAGCCGTAGTCGAGCACCGTGGGCGGTGCCGCGGCCCAGGCAGCTGCCTGCGCCGCGATCCAGGCCAGGCACAGGTGGGTGGTCGGGTGGGTGCCGGTGCCGAAGGCCAGGCCCGGGTCCAGGCGGATCGCCTTCTGCGCGTCGGCCGGCGGCTCATGCCAGCTGGGCACGATCCAGAAGCCCGGCGCCACCGCCACCGGCGTGAACTGCGCCTGGGTGATGCGCACCCAGTCCTGGTCGGGCACGGGCCGCACGGCCTGCAGCTGCAGCCCCGCGGCCCAGCCCTGCGCCAGCAGCTGTGCGGCGGCGTCGGTGGCCGCAGCTTCGTCGGCGAACAATGCGCTCAGGGTCGACTGGCGCCAGCCGGGCCGCGGCGCAGGAAGGCCGGGCTCGCCGAACAGCGGCTGCTCGTCGTCCGCGCCGGCGTCGGCATCCTCGACCGAGACCGACAGCGCGCCGAGTTCATCGGCGAGTGCGTCGGATGCCGCCTCGACCAGCGCCTCGGGCGCGCGCAGCACCAGTTCGAACATGCCGCGTCCCTCAGCAGCAGCGGGTCGCGGGCCGCGGCGGGCCGGCGCTCACCGCTTGTGCTGGCCGAGCCAGCGCTCGAGATAGTGGATGTTGGTGCCGCCTTCGACGAACTTGGCGTCGACCAGCAGCTCGCGGTGCAGCGCGATGTTGGTGTTGATGCCCTCGACCACCATCTCCGACAGCGCGGTGCGCATGCGCGCCAGCGCCTGTTCGCGGGTGTCGCCGTGGGTGATGAGCTTGCCGATCATCGAGTCGTAGTTCGGCGGCACGAAGTAGTGGGTATAGGCGTGCGAATCGACCCGCACGCCCGGCCCGCCGGGCGCGTGCCACAGGTTGATCCGGCCCGGCGACGGCACGAACTTGTAGGGATCCTCGGCGTTGATCCGGCATTCGATCGCGTGCCCGCGCATCTGGATCTGGCGCTGGGTGAACGGCAGCTTCTCGCCGGCGGCGATGCGGATCTGCATCTGCACGATGTCGATGCCGGTGACCATCTCGGTCACCGGGTGTTCGACCTGAACCCGCGTGTTCATCTCGATGAAATAGAACTCGCCGTCCTGGTACAGGAACTCGAAGGTGCCGGCGCCGCGGTAGCCGATCTTCTTGCAGGCGGCCACGCAGCGGTCGCCGATGCGCTCGATCAGCCGCCGGGCGATGCCCGGTGCCGGTGCCTCTTCGATGATCTTCTGGTGGCGGCGCTGCATCGAGCAGTCGCGCTCGCCCAGCCAGACCGCGTTGCGCAGCCCGTCGGCCAGCACCTGGATCTCGACGTGGCGCGGCTGCTCGAGGAACTTCTCCATGTAGAGCAGCGGGTTGCCGAAGGCGGCCTGCGCTTCGGCGCTGGTGGTCTGCACCGCGTGCAGCAGCGCCGCTTCGGTGTGCACCACGCGCATGCCGCGCCCGCCGCCGCCGCCGGCCGCCTTGACGATCACCGGATACCCGATCGTGCGGGCAATACGCAGGATCTCCTTCGGATCCTCCGGCAACGCGCCTTCGGAGCCGGGCACGCAGGGCACCCCCGAACGGATCATCGCCTGCTTGGCCGCGACCTTGTCGCCCATGATGCGGATCGATGCCGGCGTCGGGCCGATGAACACGAAGCCCGAGCGCTCGACGCGTTCGGCGAAGTCGGCGTTCTCGCTCAGGAAGCCGTAGCCGGGGTGGATGGCCTCGGCGTCGGTGACTTCGGCCGCGCTGATGATCGCCGGCATGCTGAGGTAGCTGTGCGCTGACTGCGCCGGGCCGATGCACACCGCCTCGTCGGCCAGCTTCACGTACATGGCCTCGCGGTCGGCCTCGGAATAGACGATGACCGCCTTGATGCCCAGCTCGCGGCAGGCGCGCTGGATGCGCAATGCAATTTCGCCTCGATTGGCGATCAGGATCTTCTTGAACATCGTGCCTCGGCTCAATTGCATGGGCGTGCTGCGCACGCGGGGCAATTTGGCTTCGCCCCCACGCCGTCGGCGTGGCCGCCTCGATTGGCGATCATGTTCACGCCGCACATGCGCCGCGGATCACTCGATCACGAACAGCGGCTGGCCGAATTCGACCGGCTGGCCGTTCTCGACCAGTACCTTGGTGATCGTGCCGCCATGCCCGGCCTCGATCTCGTTCATGATCTTCATCGCCTCGATGATGCACACCGGATCAGTCGCGGTAACCACCGACCCCACGTCCACGATCGGCTTCGCCCCAGGGCTCGATGCGCGGTAGAAGGTGCCGACCATCGGCGAGGTCACGGTGTGTCCGGCAGGTGCGGCCGGCTCCGGCGACGCTTCCGCCGCAGCCGCAGATCCACGCGCCGCGGCGTCGACAACCGCTGCCGGTGCTGCTGCCGGCATCGCGAGCGGCGAGTAGGCCACCGGCGCCGGAGCCGGGCCGGCCTTGACGATGCGCACCTTGCCCTCGGCTTCGGTGATCTCGAGCTCGGAGATGTTCGACTCCGAAACCAGGTCGACCAAGGTCTTGAGTTTTCGCAGATCCATGATGTGGCGCGGGTAAGCGGTCAGCCGGCAGCCGGCGCTGCCGGCGGGATGTCAGCGAGACAGCCGGCGAAACCAATTGAATGTAGCCGCCTTGGCCGTCGGGCCGCTTCGGGCCCTGACGCTGCAAGTGACAAGTACGGAAGCCGTGAATTGTGCCGCAAATCATCAGGCCTGTGCCTCCCGACGCATGCTGTTCGGCGTCGATTGCGCGCGAATTTGCATGTCGTTGAGAGCCGAAGTATTCAATTGAATGCAATTTGCTGCTATCTGCCGTCCTCTTGGACGATGCGGCCAGCTTCCGGGGCGCCAGGCTTTCCGTGATGCGCGCGCCGAGCAGCCGGGTGGCTTCGAGTTTCGGGCTGGCACCTGCCGGCAGCGCCGCCTGGGTGCAGCCCAACCTCGGAGATGTTCAGAGCTTCCGGGTCCAGGCCTCCAGATCGGCGAGATGCGTCTCGCCCATCTTGGTTTGCTGCACGATGCCGTCAGAATCCAGCAGAACAGTAAACGGCAGGCCGCCGCCGGTGTTGCCGAGCCTGCGGCTGAGTTCGGCACCTTCGGACCCGGCCAGCCCGATCGGAAAACTCACCGGCTGGCGCGCCAGAAAGTCGCGCACCGGCTGCTCGCGGTCGATGGCCAGGCCCACGACCTGCACGCGACCCCGCTGGGCGCTGGCGAAGCGATCGAAGGCCGGCAGTTCGCGCACGCAGGGCGGGCACCAGGTGGCCCAGAAGTTGATGAGCAGCGGCCGGCCGCGGAAGTCAGCCAGCGCCAGCTCGCCGCCCTCGGGCCGTGCAAAGCGCAGTGCCCAGAGCTCCCGGGCCTGGGCGTGGGCCGCCTCGCGCCGCTGCGTCTGCCACCAGTTGCCGCCGATGCCGGCGGCCGCGGCTGCGGCGCCGATGCCGACCAGCAGCACCCGCCGCGTCCGCGCCGGCCGGGGGGCGGGCACTGCCGCGGCGGGCCCGGCGCCCGGCGCGGCGCCGGCGTGCTTCGGCACGCCGCCGTCGCCGCCCCCGGGGGCGCCGCGCGACGGCGTCATGCGGGCGCTCCGTCGATCAGCCGGCGCAGCGCGGCCGCGTCGCCGCGCCAGCTGCGGCCGCGGCTGTCGGGCTTGAGTGCGCCGCGCTGGTCGTCGCGGTCGCGCACCATCAGGTACACCGTGACCGGCTCGTCGAGTTCCGGGCAGCGGTCGGCCAGGCCCAGCACCTGCAGCCCGGCCTGGGAATCGGCACCCGCGGCGTCGTAGTGGATGCCGAGGTTGATCAACCCGATCTCGGCACTCTTCGGGTCGTCGCAGTACAGGTCGAGGTGCACGGCAGACAGGCGCGTCGCCGTGCCGCGCCACACCGCGCCGCTCAGATGCGGGCGGAACTCGGCCAGACGCTCCATCCAGCGCAGCGCCAGGCGGCGCAGCGCCAGCAACTCGGCCGGCTGGGTGTCGGCACAGAAGAGTTGCAGGTGAGCCCGCACTTCGTCTTCGACCTGCTCGGTGCTGGGCAGATCGGCAGCGGCACCGCGCCGGCGCAGCAAGTGGCGCGCAGCCTTGTGCTTGGCAGCGTTGTATTCCATGCCTTCATCGACCACCAACCGCGCGGCAACGGCGGCGATCTCGGCGGCAGTGCTCGCAGCCATCGGGCCATTCTAGGCGGCTGCCCGGCGCTGCCGCCGGCTGCGGGCCAAGGCGACCGAGGCTGCGCCGAGCTTCTGCGCGGGCGCTGGCGCGGTGTTCCACGGGCGGGCGAGGTTGCAGCCCGCCCGCGTGCAGATGCGGCCACGCCCCTGCGCGCACGCGTTCCACGCCTGGGGCGCCGCCCCGCATCGCGGACGTCAGGGCAGTTGCACCGCCCCCATCCGTGCGGCGATCGTCGCGGCGCGGCCCGTGACGTAGGCCGACCCCGGGTTCTTCTCGAAGCGCTTGGGTGCCGGCAGCATCACCGCCAGGCGCGCGGCCTCCTGCGGGCCGAGCGCGGCAGCGTCCTTGCGGAAGTAGTGGCGCGCCGCGGCCTGGGCGCCGAACAGGCCCTCGCCCCACTCGACGTGGTTCAGGTAGATCTCCAGGATGCGCGGCTTGTCCAGCAGCGTCTCGAGCATCAGCGTCAGCACCAGTTCCTGCCCCTTGCGCAGCACGGTGCGCTCGCCCGACAGGAACAGGTTCTTCGCCAACTGCTGAGTGATCGTCGAGCCGCCGACCATCTTCACGCTCACCGGCCGCTCGGGGTTGCGCGCCTGCGCGCGATCGGCCCGGGCCTGGGCCCGCTGGTTCTTCTCCCAGGCCTGCTCGATCGCGTCCCATTCGACGCCGCTGTGGTCGGCGAAGCCGGCGTCCTCGCTGGCGATGACGGCGCGCTTCAGGTTAGGGCTGATCTGCGCGCCATCGACCCACTGCCGGCTCCAGTCGATGCGGCCCTTCTCGGTCAGCAAGCGCCAGGCCTCGCTGCGCTGGAAGGCGGTGGATTGCGGGTCGATCACCGCCATCGCCGCGATCCGCAGCCCGAAGCCGAGCTGCAGCGCCAGCAGCGCGACCACCAGCAGCGCGACGATGCGCAGCAGTTGCCGGACCATCGGCTTCTCAGGGCGCGGCGCCAGGTGCGTCCAGCCGCGCGCGCAGGCGCTGCAGCACCCCGGCCGTTGCCGGGCGGATGCCGCGCCACAGCAGGAAGGCATCGGCCGCCTGCTCGACCAGCATGCCCAGCCCGTCGCGGCCGACGGCGCCGTGCGCCGCCGCCCACAGCAGGAAGGGCCGCGCCGGCGCCCCGTACATCAGGTCGACCGCGAGCGCGCCGGCCTTCAGCACCGTGGCCGGGACCGGCACGCCAGCGCCGGCCAGGCTGCTGGCGCTGGCGTTGAGCACCAGATCGTGGCCGGCGCCCGCCTCGTCGAGGCCGCCGGCCGACAGCGCCACGCCGTGTTCGCGGGCGAGGGCGGCGTGGCGCTGCGCGAGCGCGGCCGCCTTGTCGGGCGCGCGGTTGACCACCCGCAGTTCGGCCGGCGCCGCCTCGATCAGCGGGCTGAGCACGCCGGCTGCGGCGCCGCCGGCACCGATCAGCAGCACGCGGCGGCCGGCCAGCACGCAGCCGGCGTTGGCCTGCAGGTCGTGCACCAGGCCGATGCCGTCGGTGTTGTCGGCGAGCCAGCCGTCGGCGTCGAAGCGCAGCACGTTGGCCGCCTGCGCGAGCCTGGCGCGCGGCGTCGCGCGGTCGGCCAGTTCGAGCGCCTGGAACTTGAAGGGCACGGTGACGTTGCAGCCCTTGCCGCCGGCGTCGGCGAAGCCGCGCACCGCCTGCGCGAAACCGTCGAGCGCGCACAGCACGCGGGTGTAGTCCATCGCCTGGCCGGTGGCGCGCGCGAACTCGGCATGGATGAACGGCGACTGGCTGTGCGCCACCGGGTTGCCGAGCACCGCGTAGTGGTCCAGCGTGGCAGCGTTGCTCATCCGGCCTCCTGGGCGCTGCGCGCCGGCCTTGCAGGCCGCGCCGGGCCAGTGGCCCGGCTCCTCGCCAGGCGCGGACCGTCCACCGGACGGTCCGCGTCCGGGCTCGGCCCCCCGAGGAGGAGCGAATGTCTTCGGGGCGGCCGTGCGGCGGAACTGGCCCCCTGGGTGCTGCGTGCCTTCCCCCCGAGGAGGAGCGAGTGCCTTCGGGGCGGCCGTGCGGCGAACCTGGCCCCCTGGGCGCTGCGCGCCTTGCCCCCGAGGGGGAGCGAGTGCCTTCGGGGCGGCCGTGCGGCACTCATTGCGCGGTGTGGCTCAGCGAGGTCTCGAGGCCCTCGTCGCGCGTGAAGCGAAAGCGCGAGGTGACGACGATCTGGTCGGCCTGCTTGCGCATCGCCGCATCGAAGGGGCCGAAGGGCGCGGCCGCGCGCACGATCGCCACCGCGCGCTGGTCGAGCAGTCGCTGCGACGAGCCGCGCACCACTTCGGCGTCGACAATGCGGCCGGCGGCATCGACGGTGATGTTCATCGTCAGCTCGCCGTACAGCTTCCGGCCCGCGTGCTGCGGGAAATCGCGCGTGCCGCGGTCCTCGATCTTGCGGCGCAGCGCGTCGTAGTACAGCGCATAGACCTCCTCGCGCGTGGCCGGGCTGATGTAGCGCTTCTTCGGGCGCGCATTCTCGTCGTTGACCCGCTTCTCGATCTCGGCCAGCAGCTTCAGCAGCCGGCGGCGGCGCTCTTCCTGCTCCTGGTGCTGCGGGTCGCCGGCCTCGTGGGCCTCGTCGGGCGGCGGCAGCGCCGCCACTTCGCGCCGGATCTGCGCCAGCAGCTGCTGCTGTTCTTCCTGCAGGCTGTCGATGCGGCGGCGCGCGTCGGCCGGCGCGTCGCCCGCCTCGAGCTGCTGCGCCGGCGGCAGCGGCGAGGTCGCGCGGCCCCGGGCCGCCTCGCCGCCGCCGGCCAGCGCCGCCTGCGCGATCGCCTGCGCGCGCGCCGGCTTGTCGGCCGAGCGCGCGTTGACCAGGATCACTTCCAGCGGCGTGTCCTCGAACACCCGGCTGACGCCCAGCGGATCGACGAAGCGCACCGTCAGCGCCGCGGCATGCGCACCCACCGACGCCAGCAGCGCCCATTGCAGCGTGCTCAGGCGTCGCGCGCCCATGCCCGGCATCAGCTCCGGCATCAGCCCCGGCATCAGCCCGCGCCGGCCGGCGCCGCCGGCTCGGCCGCGGCATCGGCCGCAGGGGTTTCCTCGACGTCGATCGCCAGCCGCAGCGCGGAGCCGGCTGCCTCGGTGGCCTCGCTGTCGTCTTCGGGCTCGGAGCCGGGCTCGGCTGCGGCGGCGCCGTCCTCCAGCCGCGCGAGCAGCGTGGCGTGCAGCTCGAGCGTGAGCAGGTCGATCGCCGCGATGCGCGCCTTCAGCCGCGTGCCGCGCGCGAAGCCTTCGCTGCCCGGCACGCGGAACACCAGCGGCAGCGTCTGCGCGCGCACGAGGCCGTCCTTGATCACTGCCGCCTCGAGCTCGCCCACGCCTTGCTGCTGCAGCCAGCGCAGCGTCCAGTAGCGCTCGATGTCGCGCTGGAAGTCGCCATAGCCGGTGTAGGCGGCGTCGAAGGCCGAGATCACCGAGAACAGCGACGCGTCCTTGGGCTTGAAGGGCGCGGCCAGCGCCGCGGTGCGGCCGTGGCGCGCGCAGGCGATCAGCTGCCACTGGTTGACCAGGTCCACGTAGCGCCGCAGCGGCGACGTGGCCCAGGTGTACTGCGCGACGCCCATGCCGGCGTGCGGCAGCGGCTTGGTGCCCATGCGCACCTTGATGCCCGGCGCCAGGCTCGCCTGGCTGCGGTAGATGCCGGGCACGCCCAGGTCGGCCAGCCACTTGCCCCAGGTGCTGTTGGCCAGGATCATCGCCTCGGACACGATCAGGTCCAGCGGCGCGCCGCGCTGGCGCGGCGCGATCGAGACCTGTTCGTCGCCGCTGGGCTCGGCGCCGGCGTTGTCGAGACGGAAGTCGTAGTCGGGCCGGGTGAAGGTCTCGGGCTTGCCGCGCACCTGCTCGCGCCGCGCCTTGAGCTCGCGCGCCAGCCGCCAGCAGAAGGCCAGCTCGGCCGCGTGCGGGAACTCGGCCGGCGCCTGGCCGGCCAGCGCCGCTTCGGTGATCACGCCGTCGAGCCGGTCGTGGCGCAGGTTGGTCGCGACGGGCACGCGCTCGAGCCGGGTCTGGCTGGCGCGCACCTGCAGCGTGGCCTCGTCCAGCGTCAGGTACAGGCTGACGGCCGGGCAGTCGCGGCCGGCATCCAGCGTGTAGGCCTGCACCACCGCGTCGGGCAGCATCGTGATCTTCCAGCCGGGCATGTACACCGTGGACAGGCGCTCGCGCGCGATCCGGTCCAGCCCCGATCCCGGCTGGATCGCCAGCCCTGGCGCGGCGATGTGGACGCCCAATGTCACCGTGCCGCTGCCCAGCCCCTGCACCGACAGCGCGTCGTCGATCTCGGTGGTCGCCGAATCATCGACCGAGAAGGCCTGTACCGGCGCTGTGGGCAGCTCGTCCGGCACCGGCGGCACGTCCTGCGCCGGGAAGCCGGTGCCGGCGGGGAAGGCGTCGAACAGGAAGCGCCGCCAGTGGAACTGGTACGGGTTGCGGATCGCGCCGGCGCGCTGCAGCAGCGCCAGCGGCGCCAGCTGCGCGCGTCGGCTGGCTTCGACCACGGCCTTGTATTCGGGGCCGTTCTTGTCGGGCTTGAACAGCACGCGGTACAGCTGCCCGGCCACCGGCTCGGGGCAGCGGCCGGCGGCCAGCTCGTCGGCCCACTGCGCGACCAGCGCCGCCTGCTGCTGCTTGCGCTCGATCGCCGCGAGCGCCGCCTGCACCGTCTCTTGCGGCGCCTTCTTGAAGCGCCCCTTGCCGAGCCGGCGGAAGTAGTGCGGCGCATCGAACAGCCGCAGCAGCGCCGCCGCCTGGTGGGCGGCCCCGGCAGCGGCATCGAAGTAGTCGCGCGCCAGGTCGCCGAAGCCGAAATCGTCCTCGGGGGCGAATTCCCAGGCCAGGTCCAGGTCGATCTGCTGCGCCAGCAGCTGCGCCTGCGCGATCAGCTCGGCCGGCGCCGGCGCGGCAAAGCGCAGCAGCACGTTGGCGGACTTGATCTTGACGCGCCGGCCCGACTCCAGCTCGATCTGGCAGGCGCTGTCGCCCTCCGACATCAGCCGGCCGGCGTGGTACTTGCCCGCGTCCTCGAACAGTGCGTACATCGGCGCGATTGTCGCCCGAGCGGCGCCGCCGCCTTGCCCCGGCGGAGCGCAGCCTGACGCCGCGCCGCGTGAATCCCTGCCGGCCTTGCCGATCCCCAGGCCGCTACACTCGCCCGCACCCCGATCCCACCTGGAAGGAGACACGCAGATGCATCGTCGTTCGCTGATCAAGCAGGCCGGCATCGCCGGCGTCCTGGCCGCCGGCATCGCCCCCGCGGTGCACGCGCAAGCCGCGGTGCGCTGGCGCCTGGCGACCAGCTTCCCGAAATCGCTGGATACCCTGCACGGCTGCTCGGTGAAGTTCGCCGAAACCATCAAGGAGATGTCGGGCGGCAAGTTCGAGGTGTCGGTGCACGCGGCGGGCGAGCTGATCCCCGCCTTCGGCATCGTCGATGCGCTGGCCGACGACTCGATCGAGATGGGCACCACCGCCGCCTACTACTACACCGGCAAGGATCCGATCTTCGCCTTCGGCTGCGCGGTGCCCTTCGGCATGACGGCCGGCCAGAGCCTGGCCTGGAAGATGCACGGCAACGGCCGCAAGCTGCTCAACGAGCTGTACGGCCGCTTCAACTTCCACGGGCTCAACGCGCTCAACACCGGCACCCAGATGGGCGGCTGGTACCGCAAGGAGATCAAGTCGCCCGAAGACTTCAAGGGCCTGAAGATGCGCCTGGGCGGCGGCGTGTTCGGCGAGTCGATGGCCAGGCTCGGCGTGGTCGCGCAGAACATGCCCGGCGGCGAGGTCTACCAGGCGCTCGAAAAGGGCACGCTCGACGCGGCCGAATTCGTCGGCCCCTACGACGACGAGAAGCTCGGCTACGCCAAGGTGACCAAGTACTACTACTGGAACGCGTGGTGGGAAGGCGGTGCCGACCTGGAGTTCTTCATCAACAACAAGGCCTACGCGAAGCTGTCGCCCGAATACAAGGCGATGGTGCAGGCGGCCGCCGCGGCCGCCTACACGGACGGCACCAGCAAGTACATGGCGCTGAACCCGCCGGCGCTCAAGCGCATCGTGGCCAGCGGCATCCAGTTCAAGCCGTTCCCGAAGCCGGTGGTCGACGCGGCTTTCGTCGCGGCGCAGGAGGTGTTCGCCGAGCACAGCGCCAAGTCGCCCGAGTTCAAGAAGATCTTCGAGGACTTCCGCGCCTTCCAGCGCGACCAGATCCTGTGGAACCGCGTGTCGGAGCTGCCGTTCACCACGTACATGTCCACGGCCAAGATCTGAAGCCGGCGCCCCGGGCGGTGCCGCCGGCACTGCCGCAAGCCGCAGGAAGCCGCGAGCCGCGCCTCGCGGCTTTTTTTCGCGTCGCTGCGGCGGCGGCCTCGGCGGCCGGGGCTGCCGCCCGGGTCCCAGCCGCCTGGTTGGAGCCCGCCCGGCTGCGGGCCGCCCGGCTGCGGGCCGGCTACGGCTTGCGGCGGGCGGCCTCTTCCAGCGCCTTCAGCGGGTCGGCAGCCGGTGCGTCCTCGGGCGACGACGCGCCCGCCGCCGGCGGCAGGCCGGTGCTGCCTTCGCTTTGCGGGGGCTCGATGCCCAGCCCCGGGATGCCGGTGCCGCCGCCTTGATCGCCATTGGGTGCGGGGGCGTTCTCCAGGTCCTGCAGGATCTGGGTGCCGATCTGGTCGAGTTCGGCTTCGGACTTCAGCTTCTCCTGGGTGACGACCATGCCGGGGAAGGCGATCAGGATGCCGACCATCGCGAGCTGCATGATCAGGAAGGGGATCGCGCCCTTGTAGATCTGCATCGTCGTCACCGGCTCCATCGTCTTGCCGGTGACGGTGTCCACGTACGGCTTGTCCGGCGCCACCGAGCGCAGGTAGAACAGCGCGAAACCGAAGGGCGGGTGCAGGAACGAGGTCTGCATGTTGACCGCCAGCAGCACGCCGAACCACACCAGGTCGATCCCCATCTTGGCGGCGATCGGCGCCAGCACCGGCACCACGATGAACGACAGCTCGAAGAAGTCGAGGAAGAAGGCCAGCACGAACACCAGCACGTTCACGAAGATCAGGAACCCCAGCTGCCCGCCGGGCAGCTGCGACAGCAGGTGCTCGACCCACACCGGCCCGTCGGCGGCCTGGAACACCATGCTGAAGATCGTCGCGCCGACCAGGATGAACATCACGAAGGACGACAGCTTGGTCGTCGTCGTCAGCGCCTGCTTCAGCAGCGGCCAGCTGATGCGCCGGCGCGCCATCGCCATGATCAGCGCGCCCATCGCGCCCATCGCGCCGCCTTCGGTGGGCGTGGCCACGCCCAGGAAGATCGTGCCCAGCACCAGGAAGATCAGCAGCAGCGGCGGGATCAGCACGAAGGTCACGCGCTCGGCCAGCTTCGACAGCAGGCCCAGGCGCAGCAGCCGGTTGGCCACGGCGATCAGCCAGGCGATGAACACGCCGCCGCACATCGCCACCACGATCTTCTCGTCGGTGGGCACGAATTCGACCGGCTCGCCTTGCCACCAGGTGTGCACCGCCTCCATGTGCCGCCCCAGGAACACCGCCACCGCGGTGGACACCAGCGCGAGCACCGCCAGCGACGGATAGCCGTGGCTGCCGCTGGGCTCGCGGAAGCTGCGTGCCTGCGGCGGCAGCGCCGGCACCGCTGCCGGCTTGACGACGGCCAGCGCGAACACCCACGCCACGTACAGCCCCATCAGCGCGAAGCCCGGGATGAAGGCGCCCTTGTACAGCTCGCCGACGCTCTTGCCCATCTGGTCGGCCAGCACGATCAGCACCAGCGACGGCGGGATGATCTGCGCGAGCGTGCCCGACGCCGCGATCACGCCGCTGGCCAGGCTGCGGCTGTAGCCGTAGCGCAGCATGATCGGCATCGAGATCAGGCCCATCGAGATCACCGACGCCGCCACGACGCCGGTGGTGGCCGCGAGCATCGCGCCGACGAGCACGACCGCCAGCGCCAGGCCGCCGCGCATCGGGCCGAACACCTGCCCGACCGAGTCGAGCAGGTCCTCGGCCATGCCGCTGCGCTCGAGGATCAGCCCCATCAGCGTGAAGAAGGGCACCGCCAGCAACGTCTCGTTGGCCATGATGCCGATCAGGCGCAGCGGCAGCACCGCGAGGATCGACGATGGGAACAGGTCGAGCGCAACGCCCAGCAGCCCGAAGAACAGGCCCGCGGCGCCCAGGCTGAAGGCCACCGGGAAGCCGAGGATCAGGAAGACGATCAGCCCCACGAACATCACGGGGGCGAAGTTGGCGGAAAGGAAGGCCATGGCGCGTCCGCCCGCTCAGGGCGCCTGCACGGGCGCACCGCCGCGGCCGGCGGATTGCGCTTCCTGGCGCAGCGACTCGATCAGCTGCTCCTCGTCGGTCTTGTCGGTGCGTTTCTCGGTCGGGTCAGGGCCCTGGCCGCGCAGGAAGGCGATGCACTTGATCAGCTCCGACCAGCCCTGCAGCAGCAGCAGCGCGAAGCCCACCGGCAGCGCCAGCCACACCGGCCAGCGGATCAGGCCGCCGGGGTTGCCCGACATCTCGCCCGAGCGGAACTTCTCGATCACGATCGGCGTGCTCAGGTACAGCACCATCACGCAGATGGACGTCAGGAACAGCACGTAGCCGACGATGTCGATCCACACGCGCAGCTTTTTCGGCAGGTGGCTGTTGACGACGTCGATGCGCACGTGTTCGCGCTGCAGCAAGGTGAAGCCGGCTGCGATCAGGAACGACCACGCGAACAGGTACCACTGCACCTCGAGGAAGCCGTTCGAGCTGTAGTTGAACAGCTTGCGCACGACTGCGTTGAGCGCGCTGATCGCGGTGGCCGCGAAGATCAGCCAGATCGCGTAGCGCCCGACGGTCGCGTTCAGCCGGTCGATCGCCTGGGACAGCTTGATGAGGGCCTGCATCGCAGTCTCCGGGGTCTGTGGGTCGCGCGGCGGTCGGGCGCGATCGGGGTGGCTCGGCAGACCGGTGGGCGTGCCCGGCACGGCTGGCGCGCGATTGTACGGAGCGCCCTGCGCAGCCGTGCCCCGGCCCCGCGGCGGCATGGGCTAGGATGCCCGCGGCCGGCGCAGCCGGTCATCGGTCGAATCAACCCCCTTGGAAGGAGTCGAACGCGCCATGTCCGTGCCGCCGATCCGCCGCATCATCGCGGCAACCGATTTCTCGCCCGGCGCCAACGCAGCCGTCGAGCGTGCCGCGCAGCTGGCACATGCCCACGGCGCGCTGCTGGAGCTGCTGCATGCGTTCGACAGCAGCGCCTGGCAGTCGCTGGTGTCGGTGCTCGACATGCAGTGGCTGGGCGGCGGCGCCGCGCCCGAGAACGCGCTGCGCCGGCAGCTCGACGCGCTCGCCGCCGCGCTGGCGCAGCGCGAAGGCCTGAAGGTCGAGACGCACTTCGCTGCCGGCGCGCCGGCCACCGTGATCGCGGCACGCGCGCGCAGCATGAACGCGGCCGCTGTGGTGCTGGCGCGCAGCTCCGATCCGGCTGCGCTCGGCACGAGCGGTACCCTGCTGCGGCTGCTGCGCCACGCGCCGTGCCCGGTGCTGGTGGTGCGCGACGACGGCGCGAAGCCCTACGGGCGCGTGCTCACCGCGATCGACCTGCGCGAAGTGTCGCGGCGCGCGGCCGAGCGCGCATTGGCGCTGTTTCCGGCGGCACGGCATCGGCTGCTGTACGTGGTCGATCCGCAGTGGCAGCACGCGGCGCAGCATGCCGGCGCCGAGCAGGCGGGCGGCCTGCTCGCGACCTTGCATGGGCAGGCTCGGCAGAAGCTCGACGCGCTGGCGGCCGAGCTGCGGGGCGCAGGCGCCGGCGAGATCGAGGCGGCCGTGGCCGACGCCAGGCCGGCACTGGGCATCGTCGAGCAGGCGGCGGCCTGGCCGGCAGACTGCGTGGTGGTCGGCCGCCACGGGCAGGGCCTGGTCGCCGAGACGCTGCTGGGCAGCACGGCGCTCGACGTGATCCACCACAGCGGGCGCGACGTGCTGGTGGTGTCCTGACCGCGCCCCCAAGGCCGGGCTGCGTCCGGCCCGCCCCCCGCGCACGTCAGGAAAGCTGCGGCGGCCCGGCGTGTCCTCGAGAGGCGTCCGCGCAGGCCGGCGTATTCAGCCCGCGAGCCCGAGGAAGCGCAGGATCGCCGGCAGGTGCGCGTCGAAGTCCGACAGTGCATGGTCGCTGCCGTCGAGCAGCCGCAGCTGCGCGCCGGCGTAGCGTGCCTGCATCTCGCGCCAGTCGAGCACTTCGTCGCCCTTGGCGATCACCGCGAAATAGCGCTGTGCATCGGTGATCGTCGCCGGCGCGAGCGCGCGCAACTCGTCGATGTACTCGGCGCGGAAGACGAAGTGCTGGTCGGGGTCGTGGTACGCGGTCTGCTCGCCGACGTAGCGCACCAGGTCGCGCGCCGGGTCGACGGCGGGGTTGATCACCACCGCCGGCCAGCCGGCGGCTTCGGCGATCACGGTCGCATAGAAGCCGCCGAGCGAGCTGCCGAGCACCGCCGACGCCTGCGGCGGCCAGGCGGCGATGCCGTCGCGCAGCAACGCGATCGCTGCGCGCGGCGACGGCGGCAGCTGCGGGCACCACCAATGCACGTCGGGCCGATGCGCGCGCAGCCAGTCTTGCAGCCGCTGCGCCTTGAACGACTGCGGCGACGAGCGGAAGCCGTGCAGGTACAGCAGGTGGGTGATCGCCGCCGCCACCTGCCCGCCTTCAGCGCGCGCGCGCCTGCAGCGCGGCCAGCAGCTTGGCGTGGATGCCGCCGAAGCCGCCGTTGCTCATGCACAGCACATGGTCGCCGGGCTGGGCGGCGGCCGCGATCCGCGCGACCAGCGCCTCGACCGCATCGGCCACCACCGCACGATCGGCCATCGGCGCCAGCGCCTGCTGGGCGTCCCAGCCGTAGTCGCCCTGCAGGCAGAAGGCCAGATCGGCCTGCTCCAGCGCCCACGGCAGCTGCGCCTTCATCGCGCCCAGCTTCATCGTGTTGGAGCGCGGCTCGAACACCGCCAGGATGCGCTGCTGCCCGACGCGGCGGCGCAGCCCGTCGACGGTGGTGCGCATCGCGGTCGGGTGGTGCGCGAAGTCGTCGTAGACCTTGACGCCGCCGGCTTGCCCGCGCAGCTCGAGCCGGCGGCGCACGTTCTCGAAGCGCGCCAGCGCCGCGGCGGCCGCGTCGGGCGCGACACCCGCATGCTCGGCCGCGCCGATCGCCGCGAGCGCGTTCAGCTGGTTGTGCTCGCCCAGCAGCGCCCACTCGACATGGCCGATGCGCAGGCTGCCGCGCAGCAGGTCGAAGCTGTGCGGCTCGCCGCGCGCACGCAAGGCCCCGGGCTCTTCGCCGGCCGTGCCGAAGCGCTGCACCTCGCTCCAGCAGCCGCGCGCGAGCACGCGCGCCAGCGCCTCGTCGCGCGCGTTCACCACCAGCCGGCCGCTGCGCGGCACGGTGCGCACCAGATGGTGGAACTGGGTCTCGATCGCACCCAGGTCGGGGAAGATGTCGGCGTGGTCGTACTCGAGGTTGTTCAGGATCGCGGTGCGCGGCCGGTAGTGCACGAACTTGCTGCGCTTGTCGAAGAACGCGGTGTCGTACTCGTCGGCCTCGATCACGAAGGGGCTGCCCGCACGCGCCTTCAGGGCGCTGTCCGCTCCCCCCGGCACGGCGCCGCCCACACCGCCCGGCCGGGCGCTGCCTGCACTCGCCGGCCGTGCGCCGTGCGCATTCCCGAGCCGCGCCGACACGCCGAAGTTGCAGGGCACGCCGCCCACCAGGAAGCCCGGCTGCAGTCCGGCCGCCTCCAGGATCCAGGCGAGCATCGACGTCGTCGTGGTCTTGCCGTGGGTGCCGGCCACCGCGAGCACATGCCGGCCCGGCAGCACCTGCTCGGCCAGCCACTGCGGCCCGCTCGTGTAGCGCACGCCGGCGTCGAGGATCGCCTCCATCAGCGGGTTGCCGCGGGTGACGACGTTGCCGACCACGAACAGGTCCGGCGCGAGCGCCAGCTGCTGCGCGTCGAAGCCCTCGATCAGCTCGATGTCGAGCGCGCGCAGCTGCTCGCTCATCGGCGGGTACACGTTGGCGTCGCAGCCGGTCACGCGGTGGCCGGCCTCGCGCGCCAGCGCCGCCAGCCCGCCCATGAAGGTGCCGCAGATGCCGAGGATGTGGATGTGCATCGGCCGGGCAGCCGCTCAGGCGCGCAGCGCCGCGGCCGCGGCCTGCAGCGTCGCGGCGACGTCGTCGGCCGTGTGCGCGGCGCTGACGAAGCCGGCCTCGTACAGCGCCGGCGCGAAGTACACGCCGCGGTCGAGCATCGCGTGGAAGAAGCGGTTGAAGCGCTCCTTGTCGGTGGCCATCACCGCGCCGTAGTGTTGCGGCAGCCCTTCGTCGAACGAGCGCGCGAAGAAGAAGCCGAACATGCCGCCTTCGCAGTCGCCGACGAGCGGCACGCCGGCGTCGCGGCCGGCGGCGGCCAAGCCCTCGACCAGCGCGCGCGTGCGCGCCGCGAGCGCATCGAAGAAGCCCGGCCGGCTGATCTCGCGCAGCGTGGCCAGCCCGCAGGCGGTGGCCACCGGGTTGCCCGACAGCGTGCCCGCCTGGTACACCGGCCCGAGCGGCGCGAGCCGGCTCATGATGTCGCGCGACGCGCCGAAGGCCGCCAGCGGCATGCCGCCGCCGATGACCTTGCCGAACACGCTGATGTCGGGCCTAAAGCCCGGGATCTGCGCCGCGTACAGGCTCTGCGCGCCGCCGAGCGCGACGCGAAAGCCGGTCATGACCTCGTCGAGGATCAGCAGCGCGCCGTGCTGCGTGCACAGCTCGCGCAGCCGGCGCATGAAGGGCAGCGACGCGCGCACGAAGTTCATGTTGCCGGCGATCGGCTCGATGATCGCGCAGGCGAGCTGCGCGCCGTGCTGCGCGAAGGCCTCGTCGAGCTGGGCGACGTTGTTGTACTCGAGCACCAGCGTGTGCTGCACCACCTCGGCGGGCACGCCGGCGGAGGTGGACACGCCGAAGGTCGCCAGCCCCGACCCGGCCTTGACCAGCAGCGCATCGGCGTGGCCGTGGTAGCAGCCCTCGAACTTCAGGATCTTCGAGCGGCCGGTCACGCCGCGCGCCAGCCGCAGCGCGCTCATGCCGGCTTCGGTGCCGCTGGACACCAGCCGCAACTGCTCGACGCCCGGCACCAGCGCGGCGATCGCCTCGGCCAGCTCGATCTCGGCCTCGGTGGGCGCGCCGAAGCTCAGGCCGTCGCGCGCCGCGCGCTGCACCGCCTCCAGCACCGCCGGGTGGCCGTGTCCCAGGATCATCGGCCCCCAGGAGCCGATGTAGTCGATGTAGCGCTGCCCGGCCGCGTCCCACAGGTAGGCCCCTTGCGCGCGGCGGATGAAGCGCGGCGTGCCGCCGACTGCGCGGAAGGCGCGCACCGGCGAATTGACGCCGCCGGGAATCAACCGCTGCGCGCGCGCGAACAGCCGCTCGTTGGGCCTGTCAGTGCCTGCTTCAGTGGACACGGCGGCTGACCAGGTGCTTGGCCGGGCCGTCGTCGGCCGGCAGTTCCTCGGGGTTGTCGGCTTCGGCGCCTTCGTCGGGCGGCAGCGCCCAGAAGAAGCGGTCGGGCACGACGTTGCCCATGCCCGGCCGGAAGCCGGCGTCCAGGCTCTGGTCGAGGAAGGTCAGCGCCTCGCCGATGGCGGCCTGCAGCTCGCTGCCGGCGGCCAGCAGCGACGCCAGCGCCGCCGACAGCGTGTCGCCGGCACCGACGAAACCGGCGTCGAAGCGCTCGAACTTTTCGCCGGTGACCGCCCCCTGCGGCGACGCGAGCACGTTGTCGATGAAGCCCTCGCCGCCCTTGCCGGGCAGCAGCACGCCGGTCACCAGCACGTAGCGCGTGCCGTGCCCGGCGGCGGCCACCGCCAGCTCGCGCGGGCTTGCAGGGCGCTCCTGCTCCCAGTCGGGCAGCAGAAAGTCGCTCAGCGTCTGGTGGTTGCCCACCAGCACCTCGGTGGCCGGCAGGATCAGCTCGCGAAAGGCGTCGAGGTAGGACTGCTGCTCGTCCTCTTCCAGCCAGCTCAAGGACTGCAGGTAGGCCACCAGCGGCAGCTCGGTATAGTCGGACAGCACTTCGGCCACCGCGCTCACGCCTTCGGCCGAGCCGAGGAAGCCGACCTTCCAGCCGGCCAGCGTCACGTCCTCGAGGATCGAGCGCGCCTGCTGCGCCACCAGTTCGGCGTCGAGCGGGTGGTGCTCGAAGATCTCGGCGGTGTCGCGCAGCAGGATGCCGGTGGTCACCGGCAGCGCATGCGCGCCCATCGCGGCGATCGTGGCCACGTCGCCGGCCAGGCCGCCGGCGCCGCTGGGCTCGCTGACATTGAAGCTCATCACGCAGGCCGGGGCCTGCGGCTCTTCGGGGTCGGTCGGGGCGGTGGGATCAGGGGCGGTCATCGGTCGGATCCTGCGCGGTCAAGGGCTTGCGGGCGATTCCGTGAACCTCTAGCGCAAACTGAGGAATGTTGCGTAGGTACCGATCGGAACTTGGTTTTTCCGGAAACCCCGTGCCTACAATTCCCGGCCATTGTAGTGATGCGAGCACCGTGAACGAACCCGCGAAGTGGATGTGCCTGATCTGCGGCTGGATCTACGACGAAGCCGTCGGAGACCCGGAGCACGGCGTCGCGCCGGGCACCCGCTGGCAGGACGTGCCGATGAACTGGACCTGTCCCGAATGCGGCGCCCGCAAGGAGGACTTCGAGATGGTCCGCTTCGACTGAACCGTGCCGGCCGCCGCGCACGCCAAGGAGACCCGCCCCGTGGACACCGACGAAGCCGCTGCCGGCGCGCCGCCCGGCACGAAGGTGCTGGTCATCGACGACAGCAACACGATCCGCCGCAGCGCCGAGATCTTCCTGCGCCAGGGCGGCCACGAGGTGGTGCTGGCCGAGGACGGCTTCGACGCGCTGGCCAAGGTCAACGACCACGTGCCGCAGCTGATCTTCTGCGACATCCTGATGCCGCGGCTGGACGGCTACCAGACCTGCGCGATCATCAAGCGCAACCCGCGCTTCGCGCACGTGCCGGTGATCATGCTGTCGAGCAAGGACGGTCTGTTCGACAAGGCCCGGGGCCGCATGGTCGGCTCCGAGGAATACCTGACGAAACCCTTCACCAAGGAGCAGCTGCTGCGCGCGGTGGAGCAGTTCGGCGGCCGGGCGTCCTGAAGCGCCGCCGCCGCAGCCCACGCCCGCCGCGCCTGCCGAGGAGCGCCGATGTCCATCCAGAAGATCCTGCTGGTCGACGACTCGAAGACCGAGCTGCACTACATGTCCGATCTGCTCGGCAAGCGCGGCTTCGCGGTGCGCACCGCCGAGAACGGCGACGAGGCGATGCGCCGCCTCAGCGAGGACAAGCCCGACCTGATCCTGATGGACGTGGTCATGCCGGGTCAGAACGGCTTCCAGCTGACCCGCGCGATCACCCGCGATCCGCGCTGGTCGGCGGTGCCGGTGATCATGTGCACCAGCAAGAACCAGGAGACCGACAAGGTCTGGGGCATGCGCCAGGGCGCGCGCGACTACATCGTCAAGCCGGTCGATGCCGACGAGCTGATGCGCAAGATCAAGGCGCTGGCCTGAGTGCCGATATGGGCATGAACCACGCCGGCGATCGTTCGCTGCACAGGCTCTGAAGATGTCCAACCGCGAAGCACTGCGCCAACTGCAGGACCGGCTCGCCACGCGCATGCAGGCGGCGCGCACCGAAGCCGCGCAGCGCGCGTGGCTGGCGGTCGAATGCGCCGGCTGCGGCGTGCTCTTCCCCTTGCACGAGGCGGGCGAGATCTTCCCCGTCGGGCGGACCCTGCCGGTGCCGCACACCCAGCCGTGGTTCGCCGGGGTCGCCAACCTGCGCGGCGGCCTGCATGGCGTGGTCGACCTGGGCGTGTTCCTCGGCCTGCGCAGCGCCGGCGGCGCGCCGCCCGAAGGCGCGCGGCTGCTGGCGCTGAACCCCATGCTCGGCGTGAACTGCGCGCTGCTGGTCGACCGGCTCGCCGGGCTGCGCCAGATCGGGCAGCTGCAGCCGCATCCCGACGACGGCCCCGCGCCGCGGCCCGCCTTTGCCGGTGCGCGCTGGCGCGACGCCGACGGCCGCGTGTGGCAGGAAATCGAGCTGGCTGCGCTGGCCGCCAGCGAGCCGTTCCTCGGCGTGGCCGCCTGACCCCATACCCGTGGCCGCGCGGCGCCGGCCCTGAGCATCAGCTAGAGGTGCACATGAGCTTCATGGACAAGATCAGCAGCCGGCCCGGCGACCTGGCGCAGCGCGACGCGATCCGGCGCTCGCAGCTCGACGACCTCGCCGCCGCCTATCCGGACGACGATGACCGGCTGCTGCCGCCGCGCGCCGGCAGGCCGGCAGTGGTCGAGCCGGTCGGCGCATCGATGCTGGCCGACTCGTCGATCCTGTCCGAAGCCCCGGTCTCCGAACTGCCCGACGACGGCGGCCGCGCGGGGTTGCAGGCGGCGGACGGCTCGGCAGCGTCGGCCGGCGGCCTGCCGCTGCTCGGCCGCCTGGGTGCGCGGCAGCAGCAGCGCATCCTGCTGGGCCTGCTCGGCGTCGGGCTGGCGGGGCTGACTGCGGTGGCCGCCATGGTCTACACCGGCACGCAGCGCAGCGTCGAGCTGGCGGCGCTGGCCGGCCAGGCCCAGACCCAGACGCAGCGCGTGGCCAAGGCCGCGCTGCTGGCGGGTGCGGGCGAGGCAGCGGCGCCGGGCGAACTGAAGGACAGCAACCAGGCGCTGGCCGACGCGCTGCGCGGGCTGGCCGCCGGCCAGGACCATCAGCCGGCGGTGCGCGAAGTGCTCGGCCCGATCGCCCCGCTGCAAGCCAGGACCGAGCGCAACGTCGCCTTGCTGCTCGCCCAGGGCCAGCCGGCCGAAGGCGCAGCGGCCGAGGCGGCGGCTGCGGCCCGGCGCGCGGTCGTCGCCGACGCCGACGCGATGCGCCAGGGGCTGCAGACCGCGCAGCGGCTGCTGGCCGAATCCGGCGGCGCCGGCCCGCTGCAGCTGGCGCTGCTGGCCGTGTTCGGGCTGATGCTGGCCGGCGGCGGCGCCGGCGTGCTGCGCCTGTTCGTCGGCGGCCAGACCACGCGTGCGCGCCAGGCCGAAGGCCAGCGGCTCGAGGCCGAGCGCCAGGAGCAGGAGGCCAAGCGCGTGAACGACGCCAACCAGGCGGCGATCCTGCGCCTGATGAACGAGCTGCAGACGGTGGCCGAGGGCGACCTGACCCAGCAGGCCACCGTCACCGAAGACATCACCGGCGCGATCGCCGACTCGGTGAACTACACCGTCGAGGAACTGCGCATGCTGGTGTCGCAGGTGCAGCAGACCGCGGCGCGCGTGACCGATACCACCCAGCAGGTCGAGCAGACCTCGACCGAACTGCTGGCGACCTCGACCGAGCAGTTGCGCGAGATCCGCGACACCGGCGAGTCGGTGCTGCAGATGGCCGACCGCATCAACGAGGTGTCGGCGCAGGCGCAGCAGACCGCGCAGGTGGCCGACCAGTCGCTGCAGGCGGCCGAGACCGGGCTGCTGGCGGTGCAGAACACGATCGGCGGCATGAACGCGATCCGCGACCAGATCCAGGACACCTCCAAGCGCATCAAGCGGCTGGGCGAGTCGTCGCAGGAGATCGGCGAGATCACCGAGCTGATCGGCGACATCACCGAGCAGACCAACGTGCTCGCGCTGAACGCCGCGATCCAGGCGGCCAGCGCCGGCGAGGCCGGGCGCGGCTTCTCGGTGGTGGCCGAGGAAGTGCAGCGCCTGGCCGAGCGCTCGGCCGACGCCACCCGGCAGATCGCGGTGCTGGTGCGCACGATCCAGACCGACACCCAGGAGGCGGTGGCGGCGATGGAGCGCTCGACCCACGGCGTGGTGCAGGGCGCGCAGCTGTCCGACGCCGCCGGCGCCGCGCTGGCCGACATCGACCGGGTGACCCGGCAGCTGTCGGCGCTGATCGGCCAGATCTCGGCGCAGGCCTCGAGCGAGGCCGCGTCGGCCAGCGTGGTCGCGTCCAACATCCAGCACATCTTCGCGGTGACCGAGCAGACCGGCGACGGCACGCGCTCGACGGCGCAGATGGTGCGCGAGCTGTCGCGCAGCGCCGAGGAGCTGAAGCAGTCGGTGGCGCGCTTCAAGGTTGCCTGAGTCCCATCGCCGGATGCCAATCGCATGCTGAACGCCGAAGTCGAGGACGTGCCGCCGGACGACCTGAGCACCCTGTCGTGGGTGCACGGCGAGTTGCGCCGTTCGCTGGACAACGCGAACAAGGCGCTGCGCCGCCACCTGAAGGAGGCCGAGGCGCAGGCCGGATCCGACCTCGACCGCGTCGACCCGGCGGTGCTGCGCGGCGCGCGCGCGCAGATCCACCAGAGCGTGGGCGCGCTCGAGATGATCGGGCTGCCCGGCCCGGCGCGCGTGTTGCGCGCCAGCGAAGCCGCGGTGCAGCGCTTCGTCGCCAAGCCCCAGCTGCTGACCGCGGCCGCGGCCGAGGCGGTGGAATCGGCCTCCTTCGGCGTGCTCGACTACCTGGGCCGCAAGCTCGCCGGCAAGGGCGTTCCCACGCTGGCGCTGTTCCCGCAGTACCTGAAGCTGCAGCAGCTGGCCGGCGCCGACCGCGTGCACCCGGCCGACCTGTGGCGCGAGGAATGGCAGTGGCAGGCGCTGCCGGCCGACGCCAGCGCCGCGCCGCGCACGGCCGACGCGGCGGCGCGCGACGCGATGGAGACCCAGGTGCTCGCGATGATGCGCGCGCCCGACCGCGCCGCGATGGCGCGCATGAGCGACCTGTGCGCCGGCCTCGGCGCCGGCACCGATGCCGACGGCCCGCTCGGCCAGGTGTGGCAGCTCGCCGCGGCGTTCTACGACGCGCAGGCCGGCGGGCTGCTCGACGCCGACGTCTACACCAAGCGCATCAGCTCGCGGCTGCTGGCGCAGCTGCGCATGGCGCTGGCCGGCCAGCGGGAGGTCTCGGACCGGCTGGCGCTGGACCTGCTGTTCTTCTGCGCGCACGCGCGCGCGCCCGACGCTGCCGAAGCGGCGCCGCGGCTGGCCGCGGTGCGCGCGGCCTACGCGGTCGACGAGTCGGCCGCCTTCGACTACCTGGCGGTGCGGCTGGGCCGCTTCGACCCGGCGCTGATCGCGCAGGCGCGCAAGCGCGTGGCCGGCGCGACCGAGCAGTGGTCGGCGGTCGCCGGCGGCGAGGCGCACCGCGCCGGCGGCCTGGCCGAGCAGTTCGCGCTGGTCGGCGAATCGCTGAAGCGGCTGTACCCGTCGGGCGAGATCCTGGCCGACGCGCTGCAGCGCGCGGTCGCGCAGACGCTGGCGGCCGGCACCGCGCCGAGCCCGGCGCTGGCGATGGAAGTCGCCACCAGCGTGCTGTACCTCGATGCGTCGCTCGAGGACGGCGAGTTCGACCAGCCGCTGGTCGCCGGGCGCGTGCAGCGGCTCGCGCAGCGCATCCGCCAGGTCGGCGAAGGCCGCGCCGCGCAGCCGCTCGAGCCCTGGATGGAGGAGCTGTACCGGCGCGTGTCCGACCGCCAGACGATGGGCAGCGTGGTGCAGGAGCTGCGCGCGTCGCTGTCGGAAGTCGAGAAGCAGATCGACCAGTACTTCCGCGACCCGGCGCAGCGCGAGCTGCTGATCCCGGTGCCCGCCCAGCTGCAGTCGATGCGCGGCGTGCTGTCGGTGCTCGACCTGGAGCACGCGTCGCAGGCGGTGCTGCGCATGCGCGACGACGTCGACCGGCTCAGCCAGGCCGAGATCGACCTGCAGGGCAGCGCCCACCAGCCGGCCTTCGACCGCCTGGCCGACAACCTGGGCGCGCTGGGCTTCCTGATCGACATGCTCAGCGTGCAGCCGCAGATGGCGCGCGCGCTGTTCCGCTTCGACGCGGCCGAGGGCCGGCTGCGCGCCGTGATGGGCCGGCGCGCGAGCCGTCTGTCGTCCTTCGGCGGCTTCGACGAGGCCGCGGGCCCGGCGCCGGAGCTGGTCGCGCAGGCGCAGTCGCTCGCGCAGGGCACGCTGCCCGACGCCGACCTGAAGCTCGGGCTGCAGCGCTTGTCGCAGCAGGCGCTGCTGGCCGACCAGCGGGCGCTGGCCGAGACGATGGTGTCGGCCCGCGCGGCGCTGGACCGCGCCGGCGACGACGCCGCTGCGCGCGAAGCCGCGCGCGCCAGCCTGGCGCAGGCGGTGGCCGATCTGGCGCAACCGGCGCCGGGGCCCGAACCCGCGCCGCAGCCGGCCGCCGTGCGGCTGACGCCGCCGCCCGCAGCCGGCGGCGGCACCGGCCTCGAAGACGATGCCGAGATGCGCGAAATCTTCATCGAAGAGGCGCGCGAAGTGCTGCAAGGCGCGCACGACGCGCTCGCACGGCTGGCCGCCGCGCCCGGCGACCTCGGCGACCTGACGCTGATCCGCCGCGCCTGCCACACGCTCAAGGGCAGCGCGCGCATGGTCGGGCTCGGGGCCTTCGGCGAAGCCGCCTGGGCCTGCGAGCGGCTGTACAACGCGCGCCTGGCCGAGAACCCGCAGCTCGACGCCGAGCTGCGCCGCTTCACCGAGCGCGCGCTCGGCGAGCTCGGCGATTGGGTCGAGGCGATCGCCGCCGGCCGGCCGGCACCGCAGGACGGCGCCGCGCTGATCGCCGCCGCCGATGCGCTGCACCCCGCGCCGATGGCCGCCGCGCCGATGGCTGCAGTGCCGATGGCCGCAGCGTCGATCGGCGCCGCGCCGGCGCTGCCCGTGGCCGACATCGATGGCGACGCACGCGCCGCGGCCGGTGCCGCGTTGCGCGCGCGCGTACCCGATCTGCCCAGCGCCGAGGATCTGCAGCTCGACTTCGGGGCGCCGCAGGCCGAACCCGCCGCTGCGGCGCCGATCGGTGCCGCGCGCGCCGACTTCGGCTTCGAGCTCGATCTGGGCAGCGCGGCCGCGCCGGCCGCAGCCGATCCGGCGGCAGCCGATCCGGCGGCAGCCGACGCCTTTGCGCTCGACTTCGGCGCCGCCGCCGCAGCCGCGCCGACGGCGGCGCCGCCGCCTGCACCAGCGCGCACCGCCTTGCCGGAGGTCGCCGAACTCGACGAACTGCCCGATCTGGCGGATCTGGCCGACCTGGCGGATCTGGGCGGCCTGCCCGATCCGCATGACCTGCCGGCGCAAGCGGCAGCCGCGCAACCCGGGAGCGGCCCTTCCACCCTCGAAGCCGATGCGCCGGCCTGGGCGCACGCAGCCGGCGGCGCCAGCCCGGGCCTGGCCGGCGTCGCAGCGGCCGGCGCCTTCGCCGGCGAGCCGGCCGCGGAGCTGGATCTGGAGCCCGACGAGGCCGAGGCTTCGTCGGCGGACGCCATCTACACCAGCATCGAGCTGGAGCTGCCGTCGGGCTTCGACGAGATCGCCCCGGCGGCGCAACCGGCGGCCGCGGCAGCCGGCGAAGAAGAGGAAGAGGAAGAGGAAGAGGAAGAGGAAGAGGCCTACAAGCAGATCGGCGATCTGCGCATCGGCATCCCGCTGTTCAACATCTACCTGAACGAGGCTGACGAGCTGTCGCGCCGGCTGTGCACCGACCTGGCGGAGTGGGGGCTCGAGGCCGCCCACCGCCCGGTGGACGAAGCCACGGTGGCGCTGGCGCACAAGCTGGCCGGCAGTTCGGCCACGGTCGGCTACGTGGAGCTGTCCACGCTGGCCCGGGCGCTCGAGCATGCGCTGGCGCGCTCGCGCCAGACCGGCCATGCCGGCGCCGGCGAACCCGAGTTGTTCAGCGACGTGGCCGACGAGATCCGGCAACTGCTGCACCAGTTCGCGGCCGGCTTCCTGCGGGTGGTGCCACCGGTGTTGCGCCAGCGCCTGGCCCGGCACGAACTCGAACTGACGGCGGCCGAGCAGGCGGCGGCCGCCGCGACGAGCGGCGCCGCGCAGCCCGGGTCGGTGACCGTGTTCGATGCCGATGCCGATGCCGATGCCGATGCCGATGCCGATGCCGATGCCGATGCCGATGCCGATGCCGATGCCGATGCCGATGCCGATGCAGATGCCGTAGCCGATGCAGATGCCGTAGCCGCAGCTGAAGCCAAGGCCGAAGCCGAAGCCGAAGCCGAAGCCGAAGCCGGACCGCAGGCTGGGCAAGGCACGGCGGCACTGTCGGACGCGGCTGCGGCTGCGGCCGCGGCCGTGCCGGCGGCGCCCGCCGGCGCCGTGGCGCCTGCCGTGCCGCCTGCCGGCGACACGCTGGGATCGGCGGCGCTGACCGCCTTTGCCGCGGCGCCGATGGCGGCCGGCGCCGTCCCTTGCGCACGTGCCGATGCCTTCGACGACGAGCACGATCTCGATGCCGTCGACGCGCTGGACGAGGAGCTGTTCCCGATCTTCCGCGAGGAGGGCGAAGAGCTGCTGCCGCAACTGCAGGCGCGCATGCGCGACTGGGCGAAGCGCCCCGAAGAGGCTGGCGCCGCGGCGGCCTGCATGCGCACCTTGCACACGTTCAAGGGCGGTGCGCGCCTGGCCGGCGCGATGCGTCTGGGCGAAATGGCGCACCGTCTCGAGACGGCGATCGAGCACCTGCTCGCGCGCGGCCAGGTCGAGGCCGCCGATGTCGAGGCGCTGCTCGCACGCGTCGATTCGATCACCACCGGCTTCGAGCAGCTCGGCCAGCCGGCCGAGGCCGCGCCGGCGATCCCGGCAGCCCGGGCGAATCAGGCCGCCCAGCTCGCGGAGGCGGCCGCCCAGCTCGCGGAGGCGGCCGCCCAGACCGCCCAGACCGCCCAGACCGCCCAGGCCGCCCAGGCCGCCCAGACCGCCCAGGCCGCCCAGGCCGCCCAGACCGCCCAGGCCGCCCAGGCCGCCCAGGCCGTTCAGGCCAAGGAGGCGGCCGACGCGGCCGATGCAGCGGTTGGCGGCGCCGCCGAGGCTGTACCGGCAGCGCAGCCGGCCGGGGTGCCGCCGGCAGCGCCTGCCGAGCCGCCGGCCGCCCCGTCGCCGCCGGTGCCGATGCCGGCGGCTGCCGCGCCGCCGGCGCCGCCCCGGCCGCCGGCCGCGGCCGCCGCCAGCCGCTCGATCGACTGGAGCCGCTTTGCCGTCGGCAGCGCGGCCGCGGTGCCGCAGCCGGCGGCCGACCGCGCCGGCAGCGCCCAGGCGGCAGTGCGGGTACGTGCGCCGCTGCTCGACCGGCTCGTCAACCAGGCGGGCGAAGTCAGCATCACGCGGGCGCGCATCGAGAGCGATGTCGGCCAGATCCGCGGCTCGCTCGGCGACCTGACCGAGAACCTCGACCGGTTGCGCCGCCAGCTGCGCGACCTGGAGCTGCAGGCCGAGTCGCAGATCGCGTCGCGCATGGAGGCGGCCAAGGCCGCGGCCCAGGCCTTCGACCCGCTCGAGATGGACCGCTTCACGCGCTTCCAGGAACTCACGCGGATGATGGCCGAGTCGGTCAACGACGTCGCCACCGTGCACCGCGGCCTGCAGCGCTCGCTGCAGGCCACCGAGGACGAGCTGGCGTCGCAGGCGCGGCTGACCCGCGACCTGCAGGACGACCTGCTGCGCACCCGCATGGTCGAATTCGAGAGCCTGGCCGACCGGCTGTACCGCGTGGTGCGCCAGGCGGCCAAGGAAACCGGCAAGCAGGTGCGGCTGGACATCGCCGGCGGCGCGATCGAAGTCGACCGCGGCGTGCTCGACCGCATGACCGCGCCCTTCGAGCACCTGCTGCGCAACAGCGTGGCGCACGGCATCGAGGCGCCGGCGCTGCGCCTGGCGGCGGGCAAGGACGCAGCGGGCGCGATCACGATCAGCCTGGCGCAGGAAGGCAACGAAGTCGCGGTCGAGTTCCGCGACGACGGCGCCGGCCTCGATCTCGATCGCATCCGCCGGCGCGCCGTCGCGCAGGGGCTGCTGGCCGAGGGCGCGCAGCCCGGCGACGCCGAGCTCGCCAACCTGATCTTCGCGCCCGGTTTCTCCACCGCCGACAACGTGTCGGAGCTGGCCGGCCGCGGCGTCGGCATGGACGTGGTGCGCGCCGAAGTCAACGCGATGGGCGGGCGCATCGAGACCGCCACGGCCGCCGGCCAGGGCGCGAGCTTCCGGCTGGTGCTGCCGCTGACCACCGCGGTCACCCAGGTGGTCATGCTGCGCTGCGGCGGCCTGGACGTGGCCGTGCCCTCGACGCTGGTCGAACAGGTGCGGCGCGTGCCCGCGGCCGAGCTCGAGCAGGCCTATGCCGGCGCAGGCTTCGCCGCCGGCGAGCGCGTGCTGCCCTTCTTCTGGCTGGGCGCGCTGCTGCGCGCCGACGCGCGCGGCCCGGCGGCCGCGCGCATGGCCACGGTGGTGATCGTGCGCAGCGCCGCGCAGCGCGTGGCGCTGCACGTCGACGAGGTGCTCGGCAACCAGGAAGTGGTGGTCAAGAACCTGGGGCCGCAGCTGGCGCGGCTGCCCGGGCTGGCGGGCGTCACGCTGCTGCCTTCGGGCGCCGTGGCGCTGATCTACAACCCGGTGGCGCTGGCGGCGACCTATGGCGACGCCGCGCGCGCCGCGCAGCGCCGGCAGCCGGCGGCGGACCAGCCGGCGGCGGCGGCCCCGGCCGAGGCGCGCGCGCCGCTGGTGCTGGTGGTCGACGATTCGCTGACCGTGCGCCGCGTGACCCAGCGGCTGCTCGAGCGCGAAGGCTATCGCGTGGCGCTCGCCAAGGACGGACTGGACGCGCTCGAGAAGCTGGCCGACGAACTGCCGGCGGTGGTGCTGTCGGACATCGAGATGCCGCGCATGGACGGCTTCGACCTGGTGCGCAACCTGCGCGCCGATGCGCGGCTGGCGCAGTTGCCGGTGATCATGATCACGTCGCGGATCGCGCAGAAGCACCGCGACTATGCGGCCCGGCTGGGCGTCGACCACTACCTCGGCAAGCCCTACGCCGAGGACGAGCTGCTGTCGCTGGTGGCGCGCTGCGCGCAGGAGGCCGCGGTCACCGCCTGATCGTGCCGGCTGCCGGCACCACCGCCGCATAGCGCGCGAGCGTGCGCCGGCGCGCCTGGGCGTGCTGCACGATCGGCGCCGGGTAGTCGCGGCCGAGCTCGACGCCCGCGGCCGCCAGCTCGGCCGGGCCAGCCAGCCACGGCGCATGGATCAGCGCATCGGGCAGCGCCGCCAGCTGCGGCAGGTAGCGGCGGATGAAGCCGCCTGCTGGGTCGAAGCGGCGGCTCTGGGCGACCGGGTCGGTGATGCGGAACCAGGGCTGCGCGTCGCAGCCGGTGGAGGCCGCCCACTGCCAGCCGGCGTTGCTGGCGGCCAGGTCGTGGTCGTTCAGCCGGTCGGCGAAGCAGGCCTCGCCGCGGCGCCAGTCGACGCCCAGGTCCTTGACCAGGAAGCCGGCCGCCACCAGGCGCAGGCGGTGGTGCATGTAGCCGCTGCGGTCGAGCTGCCGCATCGCCGCATCCACCAGCGGGTAGCCGGTGCGGCCCTGCGCCCAGGCGTCGAACAGCGCGTCGGCGCTGCGCCCATGCTCCCAGCGGATGCGGTCGAACTCGGGCCGGAATGCGTGGTCGACGACGCGCGGGTGGTGGTGCAGGACCTGGTGGCAGAAGTCGCGCCGGATCAGCGCCGACAGCCAGGCCGCCGCGCCGCGCCGGGCCGGGCCGGCCTGCGCGCGCTGCCGGGCCTCGCGCACCACGCGCCGGATCGAGATCGTGCCGAAGCGCAGGTGCGGTCCCAGGTAGCTCGGCCCCTTGACGCCAGGGAAGTCGTGGGTCTGGTGGTAGCGGCCGATGCGCTCGGCCAGGAAGTCGTCGAGCAGCTCGGCCGCGCCCGCGCTGCCGCTGGGCAGCCGCAGCGCGTGCAGGTTGGTCGGCTCGAAGCCGATCGCAGCGAGCGTGGGCACCGGCGCGGCGAGATCCGGCGGCACCGGCGCCAGCGCCGCCGCGTGGTGCGCGACCGGATAGGCCTTCAGGAAGAAGGGCTCGAGATTCTTCAGCCAGGCCTGCCGGTACGGCGTGAAGACGGTGTAGGGGGTGCCCGCGGCGCTGGGCAGCTCGTCGCGCTCGAAGATCACGTGGTCCTTCGAGGTGTGCAGCGCGATGCCGGCGTCGGCCAGCCGGCCGCGCACGCGCGCGTCGCACGCCAGCGCCGCCGGATCGTCGTCGTGGTTGGCGTAGACCGCCTGCACCGCCAGGCGCGCCGCCAGCGCCGGGATCTCGTCGACCGCACGGCCCCGGCGCACGATCAGGCCGGCGCCCTCGATGCCGTGCGACGCACCGAGCGCGCGCAGCTGCGCGGCCAGCCCGACCAGGCTGTCGCGGATGAATTCGACCCGGCGGTCGGCGCGCAGCCCGCGCTGCAGCAGCGGGTCGAGGATGTCGCGGTCGAAGACGAAGGCGCACCACACCCGCTGCGCGGCGCGCAGCGCGTGGTACAGCGCCGCCTGGTCGTCGGTGCGCAGGTCGCGCCGGAACCAGACGAGCGCCCGATCGAGGGGCCTGATCATCGCGCGGCAGTGTGCCGCAGCCATAAAATGCGGGCATGGGCGCCACCACCTTGAACCTCGCGAACCAGTTCCTGATCGCGATGCCGGGCATGCTCGACGACAACTTCGCGGGCTCGGTGGTGTACCTGTGCGAGCACAGCGACAAGGGCGCGCTCGGGCTGGTGATCAACAAGCCGATCGACATCGACCTGAAGAGCCTGTTCGACAAGGTCGAGCTCGATCTGCAGCGCGACGAGCTGGGCCGCCAGCCGGTGTTCTTCGGCGGCCCGGTGCAGACCGAGCGCGGCTTCGTGCTGCACGAGAAGCTGGCCGACGACGCGGCGCGCTTCAACTCCACGCTGTCGGTGCCCGGCGGGCTGGAGATGACCACCAGCAAGGACGTGCTCGAGGCGCTGGCCGCGGGCGACGGCCCGAAGCGCATCCTGATCACGCTCGGCTACAGCGGCTGGTCGGCGGGCCAGCTCGAGGACGAGCTGGGCCGCAACGGCTGGCTCACGGTGGCGGCCGACCCGTCGGTCATCTTCGACACGCCGGTCGAGCAGCGCTACGAGCGCGCGCTGGCGCTGCTCGGTTTCGACCCGCGCATGCTGTCGCAAGAGGCCGGGCACGCATGAAGGCGACGGCGGTGCCGACCCGGCCGCCGGCCCGCAGCGCGCCTGCCGTCTTCCTGGCATTCGATTTCGGCGAACGCCGCGTCGGCGTCGCGGTCGGCAACGCGCTGCTGCGCCAGGCGCAGCCGCTGAAGACGCTGGCGCTGCAAGGCGAAGCCCGCTTCGCCGCGATCGGCGCGCTGCTGCGCGAATGGCAGCCCGATGCGCTGGTGGTCGGCGTGCCCTTCCATCCGGACGGCGCCGCGCACCTCAACACCACGCGCGCGCGCCGCTTCGGCCGGCAGCTGCACGGCCGCTTCGGCCTGCCGGTGATCGAAGTCGACGAGCGCTACAGCACCACCGAGGCGCTGGCCGGCGGCGCGGCCGACGTCGATGCCGCGGCGGCCGCGGTGATCCTCGACCAATACCTGAGCAACCTGTGACGAAGCCCAGTCCTTCGCTGCCGGCTGGCGGCCCTGTCCTGTCTCTCGAAACGTCTGCTGTTCTTCGTTGCGTTTCGGGGCTGTTGAGGCAAAGCCGCCGAGGGGGTGGCCGGCTGCGTTCAGCCAAATTCTTATTCACTCCGCCGGCCACCCCCTCGTCGGCTTTGCCGGCACCGCCGGAGCGCTTCTTCGGCAAACCCCCACTGCGTCGAGCAGCGCGCGAACAGCGGTGTCGGCACACCACCGACCGGGCCGACGGCGGGGTGGCCGACGGAGTGAAAGCGCGCAGCGCTTCGGTGAAGGCTCATATCGCGCAGCGATGTGATGCCGGAGCCAATAAGAATTTGGCTGAACGCAGTCGGCCACCCCGTCGGCGGCCCCGTGCAGCACGTTTTCGCGTGGGAGCGACCGCATGCGGTGAAACGATGAACGGCCGCAACGGGCCGATACCGGTCGATGCCCGCTCGGCGTTTCCTGCGTCGCGGGTCGCGCGACGCGCGGTGGAGCAATTGAGATGAGCACCGCGCTGCAGCTCGACGCCGAGGCGCTGTACGCGGCGCTGCGCGGCGGCGTGCGCGCGCTGCTCGAGCCCGGCGTGCAGCTGGTGGGCATCTGGTCGGGCGGCGCCTGGCTGGCCGAGCGGCTGCAGGCCGACCTGGGCCGCAGCGGGCCGGTCGGCGTGATCTCGAGCACGCTGCACCGCGACGACTTCGGCTCGCGCGGCATGGCCGCCGGCACCGATGCGACCCGGCTGCCGTTCGCGATCGAGGGCTGCCGCATCCTGCTGATCGACGACGTGCTCTACACCGGCCGCACGATCCGCGCGGTGATCAACGAGCTGTACGACTTCGGCCGCCCGGCTTCGGTGGAACTCGCGGTGCTGGTCGACCGCGGCGGGCGCGAGCTGCCGATCGAGCCGGCCTTCGCCGCGGCGCGGGTGGCGCTGCCGGCGGCGCAGCGGCTGCGGCTGGCGCGCGACGAGGCCGGCCGCTTCGCGTTTTCGCTGCGCGCGGGAAGCTGAATGCTGTCGCGCCGCAACCCGCAGCTCAACGCCCACGGCGAGCTGATCCACCTGCTGTCGATCGAGGGGCTGCCGCGCGAGGTGCTGGTGCAGATCCTCGACACCGCCGGCACCTTCCTCAGCGTCAACGACCGCGAAGTCAAGAAGGTGCCGCTGCTGCGCGGCAAGAGCGTGTTCAACCTGTTCTTCGAGAACTCCACGCGCACCCGCACCACCTTCGAGATCGCCGCCAAGCGCCTGTCGGCCGACGTGCTCAACCTGGACATCGCGCGCTCGAGCGCCGCCAAGGGCGAGAGCCTGCTCGACACCATCGCCAACCTGTCGGCGATGCACGCCGACATGTTCGTGGTGCGCCACAGCGAGAGCGGCGCGCCCTACCTGATCGCCAAGCACTGCGCGCCGCACGTGCGCGTGGTCAACGCCGGCGACGGCCGCCACGCGCACCCGACGCAGGGCCTGCTCGACCTGTACACGATCCGCCACTACAAGCCCGCGCTGCGCGAGCTGACGGTGGCGATCATCGGCGACATCGTGCACTCGCGCGTCGCGCGCTCCGACATCCACGCGCTGTCGATCATGGGCGTGCCCGAGATCCGCGTGGTCGGGCCGAAGACGCTGGTGCCCGCCGACTTGCGCGCGATGGGCGTGCGCGTGTGCCACGACCTGGCCGAAGGCCTGCGCGATGCCGACGTGGTGATCATGCTGCGGCTGCAGAACGAGCGCATGAGCGGCGCGCTGCTGCCCAGCGCGGGGGAATTCGCCAAGAGCTGGGGGCTCACGCCGGACAAGCTCGCGCTGGCCCGCCCCGACGCCATCGTGATGCACCCGGGGCCGATCAACCGCGGCGTCGAGATCGATTCGGCGGTGGCCGACGGCGCGCACAGCGTGATCCTGCCGCAGGTGACCTTCGGCATCGCGGTGCGCATGGCGGTGATGTCGATCATCGCGGGCAACGCAGCGTGAGCGGCGCAGCATGAACATCCTGATCCGCGGCGGCCGCGTGGTCGATCCGGCCTCGGGGCGCGACGAGACCGCCGACGTGGCGGTCGCGTCGGGCCGGATCGTCGCGATCGGCGCGGTCGGTGCCGAATTCGCCGCCGCACGGACGATCGACGCGCACGGGCTGGTGGTCGCGCCCGGGCTGGTCGACCTGTCGGCGCGGCTGCGCGAGCCCGGGGCCGAGCACCAGGGTTTCCTCGAAAGCGAGCTGGCGGCGGCGGCGGCCGGCGGCGTGACCAGCCTGGTCTGCCCGCCCGACACCGACCCGCCGCTGGACGAGCCCGGCCTGGTCGAGATGCTGAAGTTCCGCGCGCGCAAGCTCAGCCGCTGCCGGCTGCTGCCGCTGGGCGCGCTCACCCGCGGCCTGGCCGGCCAGGTGCTGACCGAGATGGCCGAGCTCACCGAGGCCGGCTGCGTCGGCTTCTCGCAGGGCGACGCGCCGCTGCCCGACAACCAGGTGCTGCTGCGCGCGATGCAGTACGCGGCCACCTTCGGCTACGCGGTGTGGCTGCGCCCGCAGGATCCGCAGCTCGGCCGCGGCGTGGCCGCCAGCGGCGCGGTGGCGACGCGGCTCGGCCTGGCCGGCGTGCCGGCGGCCGCCGAGACGATCGCGCTGCACACCGCCTTCGAGCTGGCCCGCGCCACCGGCGCGCGCGTGCACTTCTGCCAGTTGTCCAGCGCTGCCGGCGTCGCGCTGCTGCGCGCGGCCAAGGCGCAGGGGCTGCCGGTGACGGCCGACGTGAGCATCAACTCGCTGCACCTGAGCGACGTCGACATCGGCTACTTCAACCCCGACATGCGGCTGCAGCCGCCGCTGCGCCAGCCGGCCGACCGCGACGCGCTGCGCGCCGGGCTGGCCGACGGCACCATCGATGCGCTCGTGTCCGACCACAACCCGGTGGCCGACGACGCCAAGACGCTGCCCTTCGGCGAGGCCGAGCCCGGCGCCACCGGGCTCGAGCTGCTGCTCAGCCTGGCGCTGAAATGGGGCGCCGACAGCGGCCTGCCGCTGGCGGCCACGCTGGCGCGCGTCACCTGCGATCCGGTGCGCGTGCTCGGCGGCGCCGCCGGCTCGCTGGCCGCCAGCGCCGGCCGGCTGGTCGAGGGCGGCGTGGCCGACCTGTGCCTGTTCGACCCCGAGCCCACCTGGCGCATCGACCGCCCGGCGCTGCGCAGCCAGGGCAAGCACACGCCCTTCGCCTTCGAGCACACCGGCATGGCGCTGCCCGGCCGGGTGCGCGCGACGCTGATGGCCGGCGGCATCGCGTTCGACGCGCAGGGCGGCGGATGAGCCCGCCGGGCCGCCCCAAGGGCGAGCACGGCAGCGTGCAGCCCGCAACTTGCTTCATGACCCCGCCCCGTGCCGTCCCGAAGGCCAGTCCCGCAGCAGGCGACTCCCGCCGCGGGTTGCCCGGGTCTGCGGCGCGCGCATCCGCAGGCGCGCCGTGACCGGCCACCTGCGCGCCGCGGCGCGGCTGGCCGCGGCCGTGCTGCACCTGCTGCACGGCATCGCGCTGATCACGCTGCGCTTCCCGACGCTCGACGCGCACGGCCGCAGTGCGCGCGTGCGCGGGTGGTCGGCCGGGCTGCTGCGCCGCTTCGGGCTGGAGCTCGACGTCACGGGCGCGCCGCCGCGTCCGGGGGCGACGCTGCTGGTGGCCAACCACGTGTCGTGGCTGGACATCGCCGCGATCCATGCGGTCGTGCCGCAGGCGCGCTTCGTGTCCAAGGCCGAGGTGCGGCGCTGGCCGCTGCTGGGCCGGCTGGTCCGCGGCGCCGGCACGCTGTTCATCGAGCGCGACCGCAAGCGCGACGCGCTGCGCGTGGTGCACCGCGTCGCCGAGGCGCTGCGCGCCGGCGAGCGCGTGGCCGTCTTCCCCGAAGGCACCACCGGCGCCGGGCCGCAGCCGCTGCCCTTCCACGCCAACCTGCTGCAGGCGGCGATCGCCACCGGCACCCCGGTGCAGCCGGTGGTGCTGCGCTACAGCGCGCCCGGCGCGGCCTTCAGCCCGGCGGTCGAGTTCGTCGGTGCCGTCACGCTGACGCAAAGCGTCTGGCGGATCGCGCGCGCCCGCGGGCTGCGGGTGCACGTGGAGCTGCTGCAGCCGCAGGGCACGCGCCATGCCGACCGGCGCGCGCTGGCGCTGCGGCTGCGGCAGCAGATCGGCGAGCGGCTGCAGCAGCAGGCCGATGAGGCCGCGCCCGGCGGGGCGCGGCCGGAGGCGGCCGAAGCTGCGGCCGAAGCGCCGGGCGGTGCAGCGGCCGCAGGCGCAGCCGAAGGGCCGGCCGCGGGGGCCGCCCGGCAGGCGGCCGCACCCGTCGCCGCCGGGGCACGGCGATGATCGACCTGCTGCTGGCCTTCGCCGACGAGCGCCCGCTGGCGCGCCGGCTGGCGGCGGCGGCCGGCGTGCCGCTGCGGCTGGTCGAGCGCCACGCCTTCCCCGACGGCGAGACCCGGCTGCGGCTGCCGCCGGCGCTGCCGCCGCGGGTGGCGCTGCTGCGCGGCCTGCAGCGGCCCAACGACCGGCTCGCCGAGCTGCTGATCGCCGCGCCGGCGGCGCGCGAGCTGGGTGCGCAGCGGCTGCTGCTGGTGTGCCCGTACCTCGGCTACATGCGCCAGGACATGGCCTTCCGCCCGGGCGAAGCGGTCAGCCAGCGCCACGTGGGCGCGGCGCTGGCGCAGTGGTTCGACGCGGTGCTCACCGTCGATCCGCACCTGCACCGCGTGGCGTCGATGGACGAGGTGGTGCCCGGCCGGCGCAGCGTCGCGCTGAGCGCGGCGCCGCTGCTGGGTGCGCTGGCGGCGCGGCGCGCCCGCCGGCCGATCCTGCTCGGCCCCGATGCCGAGGCCGAACCGTGGGTGCGCGCCGCCGCGCAGGCGCAGCAGCTCGAGCACGCCACCTGCCGCAAGCAGCGGCGCGGCGACCGGCAGGTCAGCGTCGCGCTGCCGCCGCTGGACTACGCCGGCCGCGACGTGGTGCTGGTCGACGACGTGGCCAGCACCGGCCGCACGCTGGTCGCCACCGCGCGGGCGCTGCACGCGCGCGGCGCGGCGGCGGTCGATGTGGCGGTGACCCACGCGCTGTTCGTCGGCGATGCCGGGCCGGTGCTGGCGCGCGCCGGCATCCGCCGCGTGTGGAGCAGCGACACCGTGCCGCACCCGAGCAACGCGGTGTCGGTGGCGCCGCTGCTGGCGGCGGCGCTGCGCGACTTGTAGTGCCGCGGTCCGCCGTCGGCCGCCCGGTGCGGCCGGGCGAGACCGGGCGCGCAGCCCGGCCGGCGTGCAGTTTGCCGGCATCGCCGGGCGAAGGGCGCGCGGCTGCCGTTCAAGGCCGCCGCCGCCGCTGCCGATAAGCCCGTGGGAATCCGGGATCCGTCCCGGGTGCCGCCAATCACGGGGCCAGACGATGACGGGCAAGATCGCCATAGACGAGTTGCAGGTGGGCATGTTCGTCCACCTCGACCTGGGTTGGATGCAGCACCCCTTTCCGGTCGGCAGCTTCCGCATCACCCAGGCGCAGCAGATCGACAAGATCCGCCGGCTGGGGCTGAAGCAGCTGCGCTGGTGCCCCGAGAAGAGCCTGCTCGAGCCGCGCGCCGCTGCGGTGCTGCCGCTGCCGGCGGATGCAGCCGACAGCGAGCCCGGCAGCGGCGCGGCCGTCGCCGAGACCGCCGCGCAGGCCGCCGAGCGCGGGCGGCGCGAGCAGCTGGCCGCGCAGCGCGCGTCGGCGCAGTTGTGCCAGCGCCAGTTCGACGAAGCCGGCGCGGCCTGGGCGGCGGCCCAGGCCAGCGTGCTCGAGCAGCCGCAACAGGCGCGCGTGCAGACCGAGGCGCTGGCGCGCGCGCTGCTGGACAAGATGCTGGTCGACGGCGACATGTGCATCCGGCTGATCGGCGCCAACGCCGGCGACGCCGCCGGCTCGCACGCGATGAACGTGGCCGTGGTCTCGCTGCTGATGGGGCGCGTGTGCGGCCTGTCCGGCGAGGAGATGCTCGACCTGGGCACGGGCGCGCTGATGCACGACGTGGGCAAGCTCAGCCTGCCCGCGGCGGTGCGCGCGGCCGACGACGCGATGGGCCGCGACGACCAGGCCGCCTACCGCAGCCACGTCGCGCAGGGCGTGCTGCACGGCAAGCGCATGGGCCTGGCGCCGGGCGCGCTGCTCGTGCTGGCGCAGCACCACGAGCACGCCGACGGCAGCGGCTTCCCGATGCGCGTGAAGGCCGACCGCATGTCCGCCGCGGCGCGCATCGTCGCGCTCGTCAACTGCTACGACAACCTGTGCAACCCGGCGCGCATGGCCTGCGCGCTCACGCCGCACGAGGCGCTGTCGTGGCTGTTCGCGCAGGCGAAGACGCAGTTCGACGCCGGCCTGATGAACGCCTTCATCCGGATGATGGGCGTGTATCCGGCCGGGTCGGTGGTGCAGCTCACCGACGACCGCTACGCGATCGTGATGAGCGTGAACTCGACCCGCCCGCTCAAGCCCAACGTGCTGGTGCACGACCCGGCCACGCCGCGCGACGAGGCGCTGTACCTGAGCCTGACGGGCACGCCCGACCTGGGCATCCGCCGCAGCCTGAAGCCCTCGCAGCTGCCGCCCGACGCGCGCGCCTACCTGGCGCCGCGCGAGCGGGTCGCCTACTTCTTCGAGTCGGCGCATGCGCCGCTGCAGGCCGACGAGGAGCCCGCCGCGGCATGAGGAACCCGCCGGGCCGCCCCAAGGGCGGCAGTGCAGTGGCGGCGCCGGCCGGCGCCGCGGCGCAGCGCCCGGCGCCTGCGGGCGCGTGCCGCGGCGCGCATCCCGAGGGCGCGGCGGCGGATGCGGCGGCCGCGCTGCCCGGGCCGGACCCGCGCGTGCCGGCCTGGCGCGCGCTGATCGACGGGCTGCCCGACGCGACCTGGCTGGTCGATGCACGCACGCAGTGCGTGGTGGCCGACAACGCCGCCGCGCGCCGGCTGCTGGCGCCGCCCGGCGGCAGCCTGGTCGGGCGCGCGGCCGGCGAGCTGCTGGCCTCGATCGAGGACCTGGCCTTCTGGGGCGAAGCGGCGCAGGGCAGCGCCGGCGCGCTGCAGTCGCACACCGTGCTCGCCACGCCCGACGGCCGCACGCTGCAGGTGGCGCGCAGCATCCACGCGCTCGGCGCCGACGCCGCCGGCGCGGGGCTGCACTATGCGGTGGTGGTCGGCGACCGCAGCGCCGAACGGCGGCTCGAGGACGAGCGCGAACAGGCGCTGGCCGAGCTGAAGGCCACGCTCGAATCCACCGCCGAGGGCATCCTGGTCACCGACCTGGGCGGGCGCATCCGGGCCTTCAACCGGCGCTTCGCGCAGCTGTGGGGCATGCCCGAGGCGCTGCTGCACGCGCAGCAAGACGACGCGGTGCACGAATGGATGCGCACGCACCTGGCCGAGCCGCCGGGGGCCGACCGCCGCCGGCGCGCGCCGCAGCCCGGCGGCGACGCCAGGCCCGGCGAGCGGCTGGCGCTGCTGTCGGGCCGGGTGCTCGAGCGCATGGAGCGGCCGTTGCGCTGCCGCGGCCGCACGCTCGGCCGGGTGTGGTCGTACCGCGACCTGAGCGAGCAGCTGGCGGTGCACCGGCAGCTCGAGACCGCCGCCAGCACCGACCCGCTCACCGGCCTGCCCAACCGCCGGCTGCTGGCCGAGCGGGTCGCGCGCGCCGGGCGCCAGGTGCGCCGCCAGGGCGGCAGCTTCGCGCTGCTGCTGATCGACCTGGACCGCTTCCATCACGTCAACGACACGCTCGGCCACGGCATCGGCGACCGCGTGCTGGCCGACGTGGCGCAGCGGATCGCGCAGTGCAAGCGCGCCGACGACCTGCTGGCGCGCGTGGGCGGCGACCAGTTCGCGCTGCTGGTCGGCGGCGCCGATGCGGCCGCCGCCGAAGCCGCCGCGCGGCGCGTGCTCGACGCGGTGGCCGTGCCCTGCCGCTTCGACGGCGCGCCGTTCACGCTGACCTGCAGCATCGGCGGCGCCGTCTGCCCGGACGACGGCCACAGCGCCGACGACCTGCTGCGCCACGCCGAGGCCGCGGTGCACGCGGCCAAGGACGGCGGCCGCGCCGGCTGGCGGCTGCACGCCGAGCGCCGCGGCGCCGACCGCCGTGCCGACATGCAGCTCGACCACGCGATGCGCCAGGCGCTGACCGCCGGCCGCTTCCGGCTGCACTACCAGCCGCAGGCGGCGATGGACGGCACGCTCGTCGGCGCCGAGGCGCTGCTGCGCTGGCGCGACCCGGCGCTGGGCGAGGTGCCGCCGGCGCGCTTCATCCCGGTGGCCGAGAGCAGCGGCTTCGTCGTCGCGCTCGGCGACTGGGTGCTCGAGCACGCGGTGCGCCAGGCGGCCGCGTGGCACGCGCTCGGCCATGCGCTGCCGGTGGCGGTGAACGTGTCGGCGCTGCAGTTCCGCCAGCCGCGCTTCGTCGAGCGCGTGGCCGAGGTGCTCGCGGCCGGCCGGCTGCCGCCGGCGCTGCTGGTGCTGGAGCTGACCGAGTCGATCCTGGTGCACGACGCCGACGGCGCGCTGGCGCGGCTGCAGGCGCTGGCGCGCATCGGCGTCAAGCTGGCGATCGACGACTTCGGCACCGGCTATTCCAGCCTGGCCTACCTGAAGCGCTTCCCGATCGACCGGCTCAAGATCGACCGCAGCTTCGTGCAGGGGCTGCCCGGCACCGACAGCGACGCCGCGATCGTGACCGCGATCCTGCAGATGGCCGCCGCGCTGGGCCTGCGCGTGATCGCCGAAGGCGTCGAGACCGAGGCGCAGCGCGACTTCCTGCTGCGCCGCGGCTGCCACGCGTACCAGGGCTGGCTGCACGCGCCGGCGCTGGACCGGCTGAGCTTCGAGAAGCGGCTGCGGCAGGCGCAGCCGTTGCCGATGCCCGCGCCGCACGGCATCGCACTGGCGGCGGGCTGAGAGGCTGAGAGCGCCCCCAGGGCAGGGCTGCGCCCAGGCCGCCCACCGTGGGGGGTCAAGCAAACCCGGGGCGGCCCGGCGCCTCCTCGAGGACACGCCGGGCCGCAGCGGCCTTCGATTGGGTACAGTCCCCCCGGTGCAGTCTGCGGGACCGAAGATGTCGACCCTCGAAGCCCTGGTCGGCCAGCGCCTGGGCCAGCTGGCCGGCCGCAGTGCCGCGGCGCTGGCGGTGGTGCTGCCCGGCGGCCGCCGCGTCGGCCCGGCCGATGCCGACGTGACGCTGCGCGCAGCCGGCCTGGCGCCGCTGTCGCACCTGGCCACCGGCCAGGTGGGCCGCCTGGCCGAAGACTACGTCGAAGGCCGCATCGAGATCGACGGCAGCATGCGCGCGGTGATCGAAGTGGCCGCCGGCCTGGTCCACGGCGACCCGACCGAGGCCGCCGCCCGCGGGCCGCTGGGCTGGTGGCGCGAGCTGCTGCACCGCGGCAAGTCGCTGCAGCAGCATCGGCCCGACGCCGACGCGAAGCAGGTCGAGTTCCACTACGACGTGTCCGACGACTTCTACGCGCTGTGGCTGGACCCGCGGCGCGTGTACTCCTGCGCGTACTTCCGCCGCCCGGAGCTGACGATCGCGCAGGCGCAGGAGGCCAAGCTCGAGCACATCTGCCGCAAGCTGATGCTCGCGCCGGGCGAGCGCTTCCTCGACATCGGCGCCGGCTGGGGCGGGCTGCTGCTGTGGGCGGCGCAGCACCACGGCGTGCGCGCCACCGGCATCACGCTGTCGAAGAACCAGCACGCGCACGTGAACCGGCTGATCGACGAGCGCGGCCTGCGCGGGCGCGTCGAGATGCGGCTGCAGGACTACCGCGAGCTGCCCGAGCACGAGCCCTTCGACAAGATCGCGTCGGTGGGCATGGTCGAGCACGTGGGCAGCGCCAACCTGCCGCGCTACTTCGACCAGATCCGCCGTCTGCTGGTGCCCGGCGGCCTGGTGCTGAACCACGGCATCACGGCCGGCGGCACGCGCAACCGCCAGATCGGCGCCGGCATCGGCGAGTTCATCGAGCGCTACATCTTCCCCGGCGGCGAGCTGGTGCACATCTCGCAGATGCTGCAGGCGCTGGCCGACCAGGGCCTCGAGGCGCTGGACGTCGAGAACCTGCGGCCGCACTACGCGCGCACGCTGTGGGCCTGGTCCGACGCGCTCGAGGCGCAGCTCGACCGCGCGCGCGCGCTCACCGGCGAGAAGGTCGTGCGCGCGTACCGGCTGTACCTGGCCGGCAGCGCGATGGGCTTCGAGCGCGGCTGGATGGCGCTGCACCAGACCCTGGCCAGCCGGCCCAGCGGCGAGCTGGCCGGCGGCGGCCTGCGCGGCGCGCAATCGGCCTACCCCTTCAACCGCGACTACATCTACCGATGATCTACAAGTTCCGCAGCAAGGCCGCCGGCGACCTGATCATGCTGCCGGCGCACGGCGACCAGCTGCTGCGCCTGCTGGGCCGCGAGCCGGCGGCGCAGGGCATCATCGAGCCGGCCGACATGCCCGCGGCGATCGCCGCGCTGCAGGCGGCCGCCGAAGCCGGCGCGGCCGACCCGGCGCCGCCGGCCGACGACGCGCAGGCCGACGATGAAGCGCCGCGCGACCGCGTGCGCCTGCGCCAGCGGCTGTGGCCGATGATCGAGATGCTGCGGCGCGCGCACGCGGCCGACGAACCGGTCGTCTGGGGTGTCTGAGGGCACCGCGGCCGGCGCGACCCGGCTGCTCGTGGTGCGCCACGGCCGCACCGCGTGGAACGCGCAGGGCCTGATCCAGGGCCACCGCGACATCGGGCTGGACGACGCCGGGCTGCGCCAGGCCGATGCACTGGCCGACGCGCTGGCCGACGCCGGCGTGCAGGCGATCTACACCAGCGACCTGCTGCGCGCGCAGCAGACCGCCGCGCCGCTGGCCGCGCGCGTCGGGCTGCCGCTGCGGCCCGATGCCGGGCTGCGCGAACGCGCCTTCGGCGATTTCGAGGGCCTGAGCTTCGCCGACGTCGATGAGTGCTGGCCCGAGCAGGCAGCGCGCTGGCGCGCGCGCGACCCGGCCTTCGGCGCGCCGGGCGGCGAGACGCTGCGGCAGTTCCACGCGCGCGCCGTGCCCGCCGCGCTGCGCCTGGCGCGCGCGCACGCGGGCGAGCAGATCGTGCTGGTCACGCACGGCGGCGTGCTCGACCTGCTGTACCGCGAAGCCACCGGCCAGCCGCTGGAAGCGCCGCGCAGCTGGCCGCTGGCCAACGCCGGCATCAACCGGCTGCTGCACGCCGACCAGGGGTTGAGGCTGGTCGGGTGGGGGGATGTGGGGCACTTGGGCGGGTGATGGCCAGTGCGGCGGCGGGCGATGTCTCAGCGCCAGCAGCTCGCGACCGTGTCGGTGCCGGAGACGCCGCGGGTACCCGTCTGGTTCACCGTCAGCGTGGCGCAACCGGTGTCGGCCGACGCCTGCGCACCCTGGGGCGTGGCGGTCAGGCTGAAGGTGCGCTGGCCGACCGACGCGATCGCGATCGTGTAGCGCGCCGACACGCGGTCGCGGCAATCGGCGGCCGGCAACGCGGTGGCCACACTGTTGTTCTGGTCGTAGCGCAGGTTCGACACGTACACGCGCTCCATGAATTGCGCCATCTCCGTCAGGCAGGCGGCGGCTGCCGCACGCTGCGTGCGCACCACGTGGCGCTGGTAGCTCGGCAGCGCGACGGCGGCGAGGATCGCGACGATCGCCACCGTGATCATCAGTTCGATCAGGGTGAAGCCTCGGCGCGCGCGCCGGTGCTGCGGCTGCGCAGGGGTGGGGGCCGTGGTCGCCATCGTCAGTTCTGCCGCACGATCTCGCGCCAGGCGATGCGCCCGGTGCGGATCGGGTTGTTGGCGCCGACGCTCTTGATCTGCCCGCTGGTGCCGCTGGCGATCAGCCGGTTGCCGATCAGGATCGCCTCGCTGGGCAGGTTGTTGCCCGGGCTGATCGAGCCCACCGCCACGTCCTTGCCGGCCACCTTCACCATGTCGGAGCTGTCGAAGAGCCCGTCACTGTTGGCATCGAAGAAGACCGAGCTCGTGCTGCCGCCGCTGAACGGATCGATCGCGTTCAGGAAGCCGTCGCCGCCGGGGACGCAGATGTCGTTGGTCGGCACGATCGAGGTCGTCACCAGCACGCTGCCGAGGAAGCGTGGATCGGTGGTCACGCGCTCGCCGTTGGCGCCGCTGGGCGGCACCAGGTCGATGTACCAGCCGCGCTTGCCGGCCATATCGCCGGCGGTTGCCAGACTGAAGGTGCGGACCGCGTTGCCGGAGATCGTCGATTCGGCGGTGATCGTGCGCTGCTTCAGCGCCGTGCGGTCGGCGATCTGGGTGCCGTTGTCGGCCAGCCCGTACCAGGTCTGCACCGACTTGTCGGTGACATCGCCGGTGACCAGATACTGGCCGGTACCGAAGAACACGAACAGTTTGCCGAAGTTCGGGTCACCCTTGCGCGCGTTCATGCCCAGGCTCATGCCGCCGGTGATCGGCTGGCGGTTGCCGCTCGCGTCCAACGCGGTGAACAGCGGTTGCGGCGCCGCGGCCGTACCGAAGGCCGGCACCCAGCTGGCCGGGTTGCTGGCACGCAGGTCCCACTTCCAGACGTTGCCGAGCCGGTCGCCGGCGTAGGCGAAGTCCAGCGTGCCGTTGGCGTCCAGATCCCAGCCGCGTGGCGATGCCAGGCCGTTGGTGGCGGCGGCCGAACCGGCCTGCGTGTCGAGTTTCTTGATCAGCACGCCGGTTTCCAGATCGATGATGAACAGCACGGCGCGTTCGTTGTCGCTGTTGTAGCCGTTGCCCACCAGCACCACGGTCTTTCCATTGTTCAGCTTGGCGACGAAGGGCTTGCCCAGCGACACGCCGAGGTCGGTGTCGGTGTACTCCCACAGCACCTTCGTCGCGTCGAAGCTCGACGGCGAACTCACGTCCAGTGCGAACAGCGCTTTGCCGCCGCGCCCGAGCGTGCCCACCAGGATGTTCTTGCCCGCGGTCTCTTGCCGGCTCGACACCGTGATCTCGCCGTCGACGAAGTACTCGTGCGCGTAGGCCGGGCTGGTGAGCTTGTGCAGCCGCGGCATCAGCACGCCGGGCACGTAGGCGAACAGCTCGTTGCCGCTGTCGGCGTCGAAGGCATGCAGCATCCCGTCGTTCGCCCCCACGTACAGCGTGCGCGTGTCGTGCACGTAGAAGGGCGACGAGCTGATGATGTCGCCTAGAACGCGCTGGCGCTTGCGCAGCGGCCCGGCCGGCTCCTCGTTGGCCTTGTCGCCGCGCAGCCAGTCGATGCGGGCCTGCGCGCAGGCCGCCCCGGTACCGAGCGAACCGCCGCAGGTGATGTTGCCAAGATCGGTCTGCTGCGCAGCCGCGAGGTCGCCGGACAGCTTGAAGGCGACGCCGCCGGTGCCCGGCTTGTAGGTGAACACCTTGCGCGCCGCGGGCGCGGCGAAGCGCCCGGCGTCGTTGGTGCTCCACTTGGATTCCATCGTGCCGTCGTCCTTCGGCCGCATCGCCTCGAGCTCGCCCGACCAGTCGGTGCTGTCGAAGCGGCCCTGGTACACGCGGCTGCCGTCGTTGATCGCGGTCGAGTTCTGCGACACCGCGCCGAAGGCCGAGGTCTTGCGGAAGATGTCGTCGAAGATGGTCTTGAAAGCCGCCGCCAGGCTCGCCGGGTCGTTGGCGTTGTAGGCGGTCGTGGTGCCGCCGGCCGCGGCGATCGCGTCAAGCGAGGCCGGGTCGGTGCCGAAGGGCAGCGCGAAGCCGATCACGTAGGTCTCGACGCCGGCGGCCTTCAGCGTCGCCGCGGCCGCTGCGGCCTGCGCGATCGCGGTCGCCGGCACGGCGACCAGCCCGCCGTTCTTGTCGGTCGAGGGCAGGCCGTCGGTCAGCAGGATCACGAAGTCCTTGCCGCAAGAGGTCGGCAACGGGTAGCAGCCCGCGACGTAGCCCTCGCTCGCGGTGTTCCAGCTGCCGCCGAAGTAGTCCTTGGCGGTCAGCAGCGTGCCCTCGATCGGCGTGAGGCCTGCGTTCTTGATGCCGGCAGCGGTGCAGGGCGCGGGATCGCCCGGGATGTTGCAGGCCAGCTTGCCCTTGACTTTCGTGCCTTGGGTCGCGTCGAGCAGCTTGATCGGCACCTCCAGGTAGCCGCGGCCGGGCGAGTCGTTGCGCAACCAGGTAGGGCCGACGTAGTTCCAGGTCATCTGCTTGCCGAAGTCGAGGATGCCCTGCGCGAAGTCGCTGTCGGTGGGGTGGAAGGTGTAGGCGCTGGCGCCGCCGCTGTAGCCTGCTGCAGCTTCGGACGCGGCATTGGCCCAGTTCGGCAGCGTGTCGCTGGTGCCGGTCATCGTCGGGAAACAGCGGTAGCTGTCCCAGGGGCCGCTGGACGGGTTCTCGCCGTTGTTGAACGCGTTGGCGGTAGGCGAATAGCAGAAGCGGTTGCCCTGGCTGCTGCCGGCATAGAAGGGCAGTGCGACGTTGTAGTACACGAACCTTCCGGGCGCGCTGGTGTTGGGCGTGCGGAATCGCTTGTGGGTGGCGCTGTCGCGTGCACCGACCCAGCTCGGGTCGTAGGTGGTCGGGTTGTGGCTGGCGTCGTAGGGTGAGTTGTGCAGGTGTGAACTCGACGGCGAACTTTGCTTGTAGCTCATCAGCCCGAGGTTGATCCGGTTCTTGTGGTCGTCGGTCAGTGTGCGTACCACGCCGCGCGCGATCTCGGACTTGCTCTGCGGGCTGTTGCTGCCCACGGCGGCGCCGGATGCGTCCTCGTCCATGCTGTTGGAGTTGTCGAGCACCACCAGCACGTTGGCCTTGCCGCTGACCAGGTACAGCGGGTTGTTGCCGATCGGCAGACCGGCATGCGCGGGCAGGATCGCCAGCGCGAAGGCCGCGGCCGGAGCCTGCATCCACGGCAGGCGGCGCCGGAGCGTGCAGGCAGCGGGTTCGTGGATCGGCAGTCTCATGGCGCGGGCCTCGGCGGTTGCGGTGGGCGACGGGTTCATTGGGTGGCGATGTCCGACTGCAGCAGCACCGCGGCGCGGCCGTCGTCAGTGCTGCGGCTGGTGGCGCGGTAGCGCGGCGTGCGGCAGTTGGGCTGGCGCGGGATCTCCTGCGAACAGGCGGGCCAGTTCTCGCCCTCGCCGCTGCGCTCGACGATCGCCTCGGGCGTGGGCGTGCCGTCGGAGACACTGGCGGCGGCGGCGCGCCAGCCGTTGAAGCTGTCGTCGGCCCAGCGCGCCGGGTCGGCCGGGGCCGGCTCGGCGCAGTAGCCGCCGCTGCAGCCGGTGCTCGGGAACGTGGCCGGCGTGGCGGCTGCGGCGAGCGCTTCGGCCTCGCGCAGCGCGGTCTCGGCGCCCTGGAACGCCAGGTTGCGGTCGTGGCTGGCGGCGCTCATGCGCGATTCGAGCGCCACGCTGCGCATGCCGGACAGGCCCAGCAGCATGACCAGCGCGAGCAGGATCAGGCTGACGATCAGCGCAAAGCCGCGGGCCTTGCGGCGGCGGGGGGCAGGGCGGTGGATCATGGCTGGCGGTTGCGGACGAAGAGCGTGAAGTTCACCGGGCGCTCGAGCCGGCCGCCGGCCTGCGTCGACACGTTGGCCTGGGCGCTGCGCAGCGTGAGCGCGATGCGCACCGCGACCACCTCGTCCCAGTCGGCGACACCGGCGGCGTTGCTGTATGCCGTGCCGCCGGCGCTGAGGAATTCAAGCTGCAGATCCTGGATGCCCTCGGCCACCTCTTCGGCGCCGTTGCGGGTGACGCGGTACAGCGAGCGCCCGCCGGTTTCCGCGCGGCCGTTGTTGCCGACGTACCAGCCCACGGCGGCGAAGCGGCCGATCTTGGAGCCCGGTGCGAAGGTGTAGGACGTGCCGGTCGCGGTGCACAGCGTGGGGATGCCCAGCCCGCGGCTGCAGTTGCCGCTGACCGCCGCCGACTTGGCGTGGTCGATGGTGCCGGCGCCAACCGCGCTGGCCTGCAGCACGGCTGCCTGCCCGTAGTGGCACACCATCAGCAGGTCGCCGGCGCGCGCACGGGGGGGGTTGTTGTTGACCGTGAACTGCGCCGACGCGACGTCGTGCGCCACGACCGTCAGGTCGGTCAGGTCGGCCACGTACTTGCCGATCACCGCGCCCGTGCCGGCCACGCGATCGCCCACGCCGGTGCCGAAGGCCGCGCCGGGGAAGGCGGTGGCCCCGTCGAAACCCTGGAGCGGCTGGTTCCAGTCGGCCCACCAGGTGGCCGGCGCCGCCTGGGCGTTGTTCAGCACGTTGGCGACCAGCAGGCGGTTGTCGCAGGGCGTCCCGCCGGCCTCGCGCAGGTCGCGCGCGATGAGCTCGAAGGCGTTGCGCGCGGTTTCCTGGCTGCTGCCCAGCGCCGCGGTCGTGCGGCTGGCCTGGCTGCTGCCGACGAACATGCTGCCGGCCACCAACACGACGATCAGGCCGAGCGTGAGCCCGACCATCAGCTCGATCAGGCTGACGCCGTGAGGCCGCTGCGCGCTGCAGCCGGACTTCACAGCCGCCCCCGCAGTTCGAAGGCCTGGGTGCTGGAGCCGCCGGTCGCACGCGAATCGTCCCAGCGGATTCCGATGGTGCAGTCGCGCCCGGTGCAGGTGATCCGCCCGCAGGCGCTGGGGTTGATCTGCGCCTGCAGCGAGTTGATCCACGCCGCGATGTCGCTCTGGGCCAGGGTGCTGCCATTCGGTGCGGTGCAGGTCCACGAGGACATCTCGTACGCACCGCTGGCCACCGCGGCGACGTTGCCGCGCATCGCGTCGAGCATGCTGTGGCCCAGCACCGACATCTGCGCGTGCTCGAAGTTGCTCTGGTTGTTGCGCAGCGCTGCGGCGTGCAGCGCGGCCGCGCCGAGCATGCCCAGCGCCAGCACCAGCACCGCGACCAGGATCTCGATCAGCGTGCCGCCGTGCTGCGGGCGGGATGGGGCTGCACGTGCGTTCATGCGGACTTCAGTTGTCGGAAGGGGCGGCCGAGCAGTCGCCGCCGGTCTGGCGGCTGCGCACGCCGACGCGGCTGCCGAAGGCCAGCTGCACGTCGCGCACGTTGGCCGCCGGCGGGGTGGACGGTGCGCACACCGCCAGCGTGGCGTTGAGCAGCGCCGCTTCGTCGGCGCCGCGCGCCAGCCCGTTGGGCAGGAAGCCGACGATGTGGCTGCGCCCCGAAACCGCCGGGCTGGCGCGCAGCACCAGCGGTGCGGCGATCGTGCCGGTCTTGATGATTTCCTCGCCGGTGTCGACGACGCCGTTGTTGTTGACATCGACGAACACCAGCCAGCCGGGCCAGGTGTCGCCGGCCGCGCAGCCGGCGAGGGTTTCGCTGCGGCACAACACTACGCTGCGGTTGCGGCGCAGCGCTTCGACCCGCGTGAGCTGCAGCGCTGCGCTCAGTTCGTTGGCGGCTGCACTGAGGCGGCCGCTGTTGATCAGCCCCTGCATTCCGGGCAGGCCGATCGCGATCACCACGGCGAGCACGACCAGGCCGATCATCAACTCGATCAGCGTGAAGCCGCGTGCCACACCCGATACCCGTGCTTGCATTCGATTTGTTCCGTGACGGCCGGCGCCGACGCCGATGCGCCTGTGCCCGGCCGTTGCTGCCGGATCCCAACGCCGACATTCTGGATATCGACCGCCGCGGCGGCGAGTTGAGCCCCGCCAACAATGGCCGCCTGCGAAGACCGATGTGTAACGGCCGGTGGCGGCCGTGACCGGCGTCACGCCGCCGCCAGGCGCAGCGCCGGCGACGACGACGCCTCCCGTGCGTCGGCGGCACACTTCGCGCCGCGCTGCATGGGAAGCGGCGGGAGAGCACGAGATGAATCCAGCGCGTTGGGTGTCGGCGACGGTGTTGCTGTCGATGGCCTGTGCCGCACAGGCCGTGACGACGAGCGAATTCGCGTCGAAAGCGCCGGTGTCTACGGCGCGGCCGGCGCCGGCGCCGGCCGCCGCAGCGCCGGTCAAAGGCACCAGTGCGGACGCGCCGGCTTCCGAGAAGGCGCGCGCGATGCCGCAGCAGGCGGCATCGAAGCCCTCGCGCTGAGCAGCGCCGGGCGCTTCAGCCCGCGTCGAACAACGATCCGCCCGCAGCCGGCGGCAGCAGCCCCAGGTGCCGGTACGCGGCCTGCGTGGCCACGCGGCCGCGCGGCGTGCGCTGCAGGTAGCCCTGTTGGATCAGGTAGGGCTCGATCACGTCTTCGATCGTGCCCGGCTCTTCGCCGATCGCCGCGGCCACGTTGTCCAGCCCCACCGGGCCGCCGTCGAAGCGGTGGATCACGGCTTCCAGCAGCTTGCGGTCCATCAGGTCCAGGCCGAGGGCGTCGACGTCGAGCATCGCCAGCGCCGCCTGCGCCGCCGCGCGGCCGATGCGGCCGTCGCCCTTGACCTCGGCGTAGTCGCGCACGCGGCGCAGCAGCCGGTTGGCGATGCGCGGCGTGCCGCGCGAGCGGCGCGCGATCTCGAATGCGCCTTCGTCGTCGGCGGCCACGTTCAGCAGCCCGGCCGAGCGGCGCACGATCAGCGCCAGCTCCTCGGCGCTGTAGAACTCGAGCCGCGCGACGATGCCGAAGCGGTCGCGCAGCGGGTTGGTCAGCATGCCCGCGCGGGTGGTGGCGCCCACCAGCGTGAAGGGCTGCAGCTCGAGCTTGATCGAGCGCGCCGCCGGGCCTTCGCCGATCAGGATGTCGATCTGGTAGTCCTCGAGCGCTGGGTACAGGATCTCCTCGATCACCGGGCTCAGCCGGTGGATCTCGTCGATGAACAGCACGTCGTGGCGCTCCAGGCCGGTCAGGATCGCGGCCAGGTCCTTCGGCTTCTCGAGCACCGGGCCCGAGGTGCTGCGCAGGTGCACGCCGAGCTCGTGCGCGATGATGTGGCTGAGCGTGGTCTTGCCCAGGCCGGGCGGGCCGAACAGCAGCACGTGGTCCATCGCCTCGGCGCGCTTCTTGGCCGCGCCGATGAAGATCTCGAGCTGCTCGCGCGCCTTGGCCTGGCCCACGTAGTCGGCCAGGCCCTTGGGCCGCAGCGCGCGCTCGATCGCCTCTTCGCCGGGCGATGCCGGCGCGGCGCTGATCACGCGGCGCGCCGGGGCGAAATCGTCGGTCTGGATCGCCATGGCGCATTATCCCGGCGCGCGCCGCCTGGGCCCTTCGCGCCCGTGCGCGCGCCGGGCCGGGCGCCGGCATGCCCGACGGCTACACTCGCGCCGCGCTGCGGCGGGGTGCTGCGGCGCGGTGTTTCACTCGGACCTACCAGTTTCAAGATGAAGACTCTTCGTATCGCGGCGGTTGCCGCGCTCGCCGGCCTGGCGCTGGCGGCACAGGCCCAGGTCACCGTCAAGGAGCCCTGGGTGCGCGGCACCGTTGCCGGCCAGAAGGCCACCGGCATGTTCGGCCAGTTGTCGTCGGCCGGCGGCGGCAAGCTGGTGGCGGCGGCGTCGCCGGTGGCCGGCATCGTCGAGATCCACGAGATGGCGATGGACGGCAGCACGATGAAGATGCGCGCGGTGCCCTTCGTCGAGCTGCCCGCCGGCAAGGTGGTCAAGCTCGAGCCGGGCGGCTACCACGTGATGCTGATGGACCTGAAGCAGCCGCTCAAGGCCGGCGACACGGTGCCGGTGACGCTGACGGTCGAGGGCGCCGACGGCAAGCGCGAAACCGTCGAGGTGAAGGCGCCGGTCAAGGCGCTCGGCGCCGAGCACAAGCAGCACTGACCTGCAGGCGCGCGCGCCGCGCGGCGCGTCGTCCGGCACGCAGGTTCAGCGGCCGGCAGCGCGGGCCGCTGCGGGCCTCAGCGGCTCAGCGCCTTGAGCGCGAGCTTGATGCCTTCGCTGACGCCGACGCCGGCCGGCAGGCCCTTCAGCGCCTGGCCGGCTTCGCGCTCGTTGTAGCCCAGCGCCAGCAGCGCCTGCACGATGTCGGCCTGCGCCGCGTCGGCCGGTGCCGCTGCCGGCGGCGCCAGCTCGGGCGCGAGCTTGCCGCGCAGCTCCAGCAGCAGCCGCTCGGCGGTCTTCTTGCCGATGCCCGGCACCTTGACCAGCCGGGCGCTTTCCTGCCGGCTCACCGCCGCCGCCAGGTCGTCCACCGACAGCCCCGACAGGATCGCCAGCGCGGTGCGCGGGCCGACGCCGCTGATGCGCACCAGCTCGCGGAAGGCGGCGCGCTCGGCCTGCGTGAGGAAGCCGTACAGCGCCTGCGCGTCCTCGCGCACGACGAAGTGGGTCAGCAGCGTCACCCGCTCGCCGGCGGCGGGCAGGTTGTAGAAGGTGCTCATCGGCACGTCGAGCTCGTAGCCGACGCCGCCGACTTCGAGCAGCAGTTGCGGCGGCGTCTTCTCGACGAGCAGGCCGCTCAGGCGTCCGATCATGCGGCGATTATGGGCGGCCGCAACGGGCCGGGCCGCCGCGCCTTCAGCGGCCGAACAGGCCCATGCGCTGCGCCTCGAGCGCCGCTTCGGCACGCGAGCTGACGTTGAGCTTGCGGTAGATCTGCTTCACGTAGTCGGCGATCGTGTGCCGCGACAGCGACAGCTGCACGCCGATCTCGGGCAGCGTGAAGCCCTTGGCCACGCGCAGCAGCACTTCGGTCTCGCGCTCGGTCAGCGCCACGTGCGGCAGGCTGTGCGACGAGGGCTGCGGCTTGCTCTTGGCGGTGAAATAGGCCATCACGCGGCGCGCGATCGACGGCGACAGCGGCGGCTCGCCCTGGGTGATGCGCTGCAGCTGCTCGATGATCAACTCGCGCGCCTGCTCCTTCAGGATGTAGCCGAAGGCGCCGGCCTGCAGCGCGGGGAACAGGTGCTCGTCGTCGTCGTGGATCGTGACGATCACGCTCTGCGTCTCGGGCTGGTGCTCGCGCAGCGCGGCGACCACGTCGACGCCCGATCCGTCGGGCAGGCCGAGGTCGATCAGCGCCAGGTCGAACTTGATCGCCGACACCAGCCCGACCGCGTCGTGCACGCGCGCGGCCTCGGCGATATGGGCGTCGGGGAACACCTGCAGCACCAGGCTGCCGAGCCAGGCGCGGATCTCGGGCAGGTCTTCGAGCAGCAGGATGTTGGTCATGACGGCCGGCACGCAGTTCCCGGAAGCGGAGCGCGGCGATCCTAGCAGCGGCTCAGTGCGGCTCGACGGCGCTCTCCAGCGGAAGCGTGAGGCGGATCACGGTCCCGAAGCCCGGGCCGCTTTCGACCAGGCACTGGCCCGACAGCTGGCGCGCGCGGTGCTTCATGCTGGCCATGCCGTGGCCGCGGTCGAGCCGGCCGTCGAGCTCCAGCGGGATGCCGTGGCCGTCGTCGTGGATCACCAGCTGCAGGTCGCCGTCGGCGAAGCCGCATTGCATCGAGCAGCGGTTGGCGCCGCTGTGCTTGATCACGTTGCTCACCGCCTCGCGCAGGATGCGCGTGGTCTGCACGAAGGCGCGTGCCGACAGCGTCTGCGCCGGCTCGTCGGCCGGCGGCGCCCAGTCGGCCTCGATGCCGGCCTGCTGCAGCCGGCGCACGAACTCGGCGCGCCAGTCGCCGAGCGCGTCGATCAGCTGCACCGGCTTGCCGGTCAGCCCGCGCACCGACAGCCGCATCTCCTCGAGCGCCTCGCGCGCCAGCTGCGAGATGCGCTCGGATTCGCTGGTGTGCACGATCGTCAGCAGCTTGGCGCCGAGGTCGTCGTGCAGGTCGGCGGCGATGCGCTTGCGCTCGCGCTCGGTGACCCGCTCGACGCGCAGCTCGGCCAGCTGCGTGAAGTTGCGCTCGATCTCGGCGGTGGCGTCGCTGATGCGCGCCTCGAGCTCGGCGCGCGCGGCCTCGGCGTCGTGGCGCGCGCGCCCGTGCTGCTGCAGCAGCCGCAGGCCCGCCGGCACCATCGCCAGCGGCGCCGCGAGCTGCGCGTACTGCAGCATCGGCACGCGCAGGCCGAACGCCTGGCCGGCGAACTCGACCGCGAGCGCGACCCCCGCCAGCCCCAGCAGCGCGGCCATCGGCCAGAACGAGCGGCTGCGGTCGCGGTACTGGCGGCGCAGGTAGAACACCGCCGCGGCCACCACCTGCAGCGCGAGCAGCAAATACCACGCGCTCGCCGCCGCGTACAGCCGCTGCGGCCCCGCGAGCATCAGGCTCAGCGGCATCAGCACGCATTGCAGCGACAGCGCGCGGTCGACGAGGCGGCTGCGCCAGCGCGCGTAGCGCAGCAGGAACTGCACGGCCGCCAGCGTCAGCAGCGGCAGCATCGCGGCGAGCAGGAATTCGGCGACCGCGCCCTCGAAGGGCAGGTTGCGCAGCCAGCGGCGCGCCTCGACGATCGCCCAGCCGATCGCGAGCGCGCCGAAGTAGGCGAGATGGCTGTCGCGCCGGTTGATCCAGCCGAGCACGAACATGAAGCCGCCCAGCAGCACCAGCGTGGCGCTGATCGCCAGCGGCAGCGTAACGTCGAGCACCATCTGCCGCGCATAGCGCGGCTCGAGCAGCGCCTGCGGGCCGATCTGCAGCGCCGCCAGGCTGCCGGCCCGGCGCGCCGACGCGACCCGCGCCAGTGCCTGGCCGACCACCTTCAAGTCCAGCGTGTTGATGCCGGGCTCGATCAGCGCCGCCGGCAGGTTGACGAGCTGCGGCTGGTGGCAGTTGCGCGTGACCGGCTCGCTCATCCGGCCGCCGCTGTGCACCAGCCGGCCGTTGAGGAAGACCTCGACATTGGTGCAGGCGCGCTCGATGTACAGCGCCAGCAGCCCGCCGTCGGCGCGCACATCCGATCCGTTGAAGGCCGCACGGTACCAGACGGTGCCGCTGTAGCCGGGGCGGCTGCGCGACCAGGTGTCGGGCAGCTCGACCGTGCGCGCCGGCGCGCCGGCGGGGAAGCGTTCGCTGTCGCTCTCGACCGCCTGCGCGGTGGTGATCGTGACCCCTTGCGCGTGCACCGTCGGCGCCGCGGCCCACAGCAGCAGGATCGGCAGCAGGCGCAGCAGCCGCAGCAGCCGCAGCAGGTGCAGCGGGCTCGGCATCCGGCGCGCGGCCTGCGCCTGCACCGGGCGGCCGGCGCTGCGGCGGCCGGGCGTGCAGGGCGCGACAGCGGGGCTTCGCATGGCGACGGGGATTGTGCGCGAGGCGCTGCCGCCCCCGCGGCGGCGACAATGTGCGCTTGTGCCGCCCGCGGCGTTGCGCGTCGCCCTTTGCCGTGATCCTTCGCCACGCCTTCACGCCGCTCGACAACGCGCGCCTCGCGCACCTGTGCGGGCCCTTGGACGAACACCTGCGCACGATCGAGCGCGCGCTCGGCGTGGCGATCAGCCGCCGGCAGGAGGCCTTTCGCGTCGAGGGCCGGCGCGACGCCGCCGAATCCGCGCTGCGCCTGCTGGGCACGCTGTACGAGCAGGCCGCGCAGCCGATCGCCGCCGAGTCGCTGCAGCTGGCGCTGGTGGGCGCCGCCGCGGATGCCGGGCCGGCAGGGCCGGCAGGGCCGGGGCAGCGGGTGGTGCTGCACACGCGCCGCACCGATCTGGCGCCGCGCACGCCCAACCAGGCGCGCTACCTGCAGCAGATCCTGAGCCACGACCTGAGCTTCGGCATCGGCCCGGCCGGCACCGGCAAGACCTTCCTCGCGGTGGCCTGCGCGGTCGATGCGCTCGAGCGCAGCACGGTGCAGCGCATCGTGCTGACGCGGCCCGCGGTCGAGGCGGGCGAGCGGCTGGGCTTCCTGCCCGGCGACATGGCGCAGAAGGTCGACCCATACCTGCGCCCGCTGTACGACGCGCTCTACGACCTGATGGGCCTGGAGCGGGTGACGCGCGCCTTCGACAAGGGCCTGCTGGAAGTGGCGCCGCTGGCCTTCATGCGCGGGCGCACGCTGAACCATGCGTTCGTGATCCTCGACGAGGCGCAGAACACCACGTCGGAGCAGATGAAGATGTTCCTCACGCGCATCGGCTTCGGCTCGCGCTGCGTGGTCACCGGCGACGTCAGCCAGATCGACCTGCCCAAGGGCCGCGCCAGCGGGCTGGTCGAGGCGCGCAGCGTGCTCGCCGGCGTCGAGGGCGTGGCCTTCACCGAGTTCGATGCGGGCGACGTGGTGCGCCACCCGCTGATCGCGCGCATCGTCGCCGCGTACGACGCCGCGCGCAGCCCGGCCGCAGGCGGCGCCGACTGATGGCCGCGCGCACGGAGCCGGTTGCGCCGCCGCGGCCGGCGCTGCAGTTGTCGCTGCAGCAGCCCGACGCGCGCCACCGCGCCTGGCTGCCGCGCCGGCGGGTGGCGCGCTGGCTGCGCGCCGCGCTGGAGGCGCCGGCCGAACTGACGGTGCGCATCGTCGGCGAGGCCGAAGGCCGCGCGCTGAACCGCGACTTCCGCGGCCGCGACTACGCGACCAACGTGCTGACCTTCGACTACGCGCGCGCGCCGCTGGTGCAGGCCGACCTGGTGCTGTGCGCGCCGGTAGTCGAGCGCGAGGCGCATGCCGCCGGGCGGCCGCTCGATGCGCACTACGCGCACCTGCTGGTGCACGGCGCGCTGCACGCGCAGGGCTGGGATCATGAAACGTCGGCCGCCGACGCGCGCCGGATGGAGGCGCGCGAGCGCGCGCTGCTGGCCGCGCTGGGCTTTGCCGATCCCTACGCGCCGGCGCCGCGCAGCCGTCGCGCCGCGTCGAGCGCGAAGTAGCTGAGCACGCCGTCGGCGCCGGCGCGCCTGAAGGCCAGCAGCGACTCCATCATCACTGCGTCGTGGTCGAGCCAGCCGTTGGCGGCCGCGGCCTTGAGCATGCTGTACTCGCCGCTGACCTGGTAGGCGAAGGTCGGCATGCGGAACTGGTCCTTCACGCGGCGCACGATGTCCAGGTACGGCATGCCGGGCTTGACCATCACCATGTCGGCGCCCTCGGCGATGTCCAGCGCCACCTCGCGCAGCGCCTCGTCGGCGTTGCCCGGGTCCATCTGGTAGACCTTCTTGTCGGCCTTGCCCAGGTTGCCGGCCGAGCCCACGGCGTCGCGGAACGGGCCGTAGAAGGCGCTCGCGTACTTGGCGCTGTAGGCCATGATCCGCGTGTGGATCGCGCCGCAGGATTCGAGCGCCTGGCGGATCGCGCCGATCCTGCCGTCCATCATGTCGCTGGGCGCGACGATGTCCACGCCGGCCTCGGCCTGTACCTTGGCCTGCTCGACCAGCACCTGCACGGTGGCGTCGTTGACGATGTAGCCGGTGTCGTCGAGCAGCCCGTCCTGGCCGTGGCTGGTGTAGGGGTCGAGCGCGACGTCGGTCAGCAGCCCCAGCTGCGGAAAGCGCGCCTTCAGTTCGCGCAGTGCGCGCGGCACCAGGCCGTCGGGGTTCGCCGCCTCGCGGCCGTCGGGCGTCTTCAGCGCGGGCTCGATCACGGGGAACAGCGCCATCACGGGCACGCCGAGGGCGACGCATTGCTCGGCGGTGTCGAACAGCCGGTCGATGCTGCGCCGCTGCACGCCCGGCATGCTCGCCACGTCCTGGGTCTGGTTGCGGCCGTCGAGCAGGAACACCGGCAGGATCAGATCCTGCGGCGCCAGCCGGTGCTCGCGCACCAGGTCGCGGGTGAAGGCGTCACGGCGCAGCCGGCGCGGCCGGCTCGCGGGAAAGGGCGGGGGTGTCTGCACGGCGGCGGCATCCTGGCGCTGCGGCGGCCGCCTCGGCGCCGGGGGCGCCCGGACCGAGGGAAACTGCGGTGCCAGGGATGGCGCAGCGCCTGCTAGAGTGGTCGATGAATGATAGCCGCAAGGCGGTCGTTCCCTGCTTTTCCTCCCTGAGCAGGTGCCTTAGCGTGTTGACAGCGATAAGGCTTTGCAGGCCCCGGTCTCGTGCCGGGGCCTCTTTGTCTGGGCCGCCCGCGCGGCCTCGGCGCCCCGGGCTGCGGCCGATAATGCCCCGATGGGTGTCGGCTATCTGTGGGTCAAGGCTTTCCACATCGTCTTCGTCGCGGCCTGGTTCGCCGGCCTGTTCTACCTGCCGCGGCTGTTCGTGAACCTGGCGATGGTGCCGGCCGACAGCCATGCCGAGCGCGAGCGGTTGCTGCTGATGGCGCGCAAGCTGCTGCGCTTCGCGACGCTGCTGGCGCTGCCGGCGCTGGGGCTCGGCCTGGCGCTGTGGCTGGGCTGGGGCATCGGCGCGGGCAGCGGCTGGCTGCACCTGAAGCTGGCGCTGGTGCTGCTGACGCTGGCCTATCACGCCGGCTGCGCCCGGCTGCTGCGACGCTTCGAGCAGCTGGAGAACCGGCGCAGCGACCGCTGGTACCGCGTGTTCAACGAATCGAGCGTGCTGCTGTTCGCCGCGACCGTGGTGCTGGTCGTGGTCAAGCCTTTCTGAGCAGCCGTGGCACCGCGGCGCCCGCGCAGCTCGGCCTTCGTGCTGGCGCTGGCCTACGGGCTGCTGGTGGTCTATGCGAGCCTGTACCCCTTCGGCCCCTGGCGCTGGCCGCCGGGCGTGGATCTGGCCAGCGCGCTGCGGCTGCCGTGGCCGCCTTGGCGCGACCCCTTCGACGTCGCGGCCAACGTGCTCGGCTACCTGCCGCTGGGTGCGCTGCTGTGCATCGGCTGGCGGCGCAGCGGCCGCGGGCGGGCCGCCGCCTGGCTGGCGGCGGTGGCGGTGCCGACGCTGCTGTCGTACGGGCTCGAAGTGACCCAGCTGTTCGTCGCGGGCCGCGTGCCGTCGCGCGTAGACTGGGTGCTCAACGTCGCCGGCGCCAGCGCGGGCGCGAGCCTGGTGCTGCTGCTCGACGTGTTCGGGCTGCTGCACCGCTGGCAGGCCACGCGCGACCGCTGGTTCGTCACCGACAGTGCCGGCGGCCTGGCGCTGCTGGCGCTGTGGCCGGCGGCACTGCTGTGGCCGGTGCCGGTGCCGCTGGGATTGGGGCCGGAGCTCGGGCCGCTGCGCGGCGCGCTGCTGGCGCTGGTGCAGGACGTGAGCTGGGCCGAAGCGCTGGCGGTGCGGCTCGAGGCGGCCGGCCCGCAGGCGCCGCTGCCGCCGCTGGCCGAGGCGTTGATCCCGCTGCTGGGCATGCTCGCGCCCTGCCTGCTGGCCATCAGCCTGGCGCACCCGGGCTGGCGGCGCCTGCTGCTGGTGGCGGGCGCGCTGCTGCTGGGCATCGGCATGAGCACCTTGTCGACCGCACTGGCCTTCGCGCCGGCGCATGCGCTGGCCTGGGCGACGCCGGTCGTGCTGCCGGCGATCGCGGCGGGCGCGCTGCTGGCGCTGCCCTGCACCTGGCTCGGCGGCCGCGCCGCCGCCGCGCTGGGGCTCATGGTGCTCGGCGTCCTGGTGGGGTTGGTGGCACAGGCGCCCGTGGACCCGTACTACGCCGCCAACCTGCAGCAGTGGGAGCAGGGCCGCTTCATCCGCTTCAATGGGCTGGCGCAGTGGATCGGCTGGCTGTGGCCGCTGGGCGCGATGGCCTGGCTGCTGACCCGCCTGACGCAGCGCGGCGATTGAGCCCTCGCGGCGGCGGGGAGCGCCCGGCTGCCTACAATCGCCGCCTGGGCGATGCCGGCACGCTGCCTGCGTCGCGAGAGGCGAGCGCTTGAGCTACTACCGACACCACATCTTCTTCTGCGTGAACGCGCGCGACAACGGCGAAGCCTGCTGCGCGCAGCACGATGCCGAGGCGGCGCTGCAGCACTGCAAGTCCAGGGTCAAGGCACTGGGCCTGGCCGGCCCGGGCGGCGTGCGGGTCAACAAGGCGGGCTGCATGGACCGCTGCGCCGGTGCGCCGGTGGCGGTGGTCTACCCGGAAGGCACCTGGTACACCTATGTGGACCCGGACGACATCGACGAGATCGTCGATTCGCACCTGAAGGAGGGCCGCGTCGTCGATCGGCTGCTGCTGGCCCCCGAGATCGGGCGCTGAGCGGGTCCGTACCGTCGATGAACGCGCAGACCCAGCGGCGCACGATCGCCGGGCCGGCCGGCGCGATCGAGTGCGCGATCGACGCACCCGCCGGCGCCGCGCGCGCGCTGGCGGTGGTGTGCCACCCGCACCCGCTGCACGGCGGCACGATGACCAACAAGGTCGTGCAGACGCTGGCGCGCGCTTTCGTGCAGCTCGGCTGCCGCAGCGTGCGCTTCAACTTCCGCGGCGTCGGCGGCTCGGCCGGTGCCTGGGCCGAGGGCCCGGGCGAGGTCGAGGATGCGCTCGCGGTGATCCATGCCTTTCGCGCGCCGGACGAGCCGCTGGTGCTGGCCGGCTTCTCCTTCGGCGGCTATGTCGCGACGCAGGCTGCCGCCGCGCTGGCCGCCGCGGCGCCGCCATTGGCCTGCGAGCGGCTGGTGCTGGTGGCGCCGGCGGTCAGCCGCTTCCCGGCCGCGCCGGTGCCGGCGCAGCGCACGCAGCTGATCCACGGCGAGGCCGACGACGTGGTCGCGCTCGCCGACGTGCTCGACTGGGCGCGCCCGCAGGCACTGCCGGTCACGGTGGTGCCGGGCGCAGGCCACTTCTTCCACGGGCAGCTCGCGCTGCTCAAGAGCCTGGTGGTCGGTGCAGGGCCCTGCTGAGGCCGCACCGCGCGCGGCGGGCCCGACGCCGACCGTACCTCGTTCCCACTTCACCCGGATCCGATGAACCGACTGATTGCCTTCTTGTCCGCCGCGCTGTTTGCTGCCGGTGCCCTGGCCCAGATTCCGCAGCCGCCCGAGGTGGCGGCACGCAGCTTCGTGCTGGTCGACCTGACGAGCCAGCAGGTGCTGGCCGAGCGCGAGGCCGACGCGCGCGCCGACCCGGCGTCGCTGACCAAGCTGATGACCGCCTACCTGGTGTTCGCCGCGATCCGCGACGGCAAGCTCAGCCTGGAGCAGTCGCTGCCGGTATCGACGCGTGCCTGGGCCGAGCGCAAGGGCGGCGGCTCGCTGATGTTCATCGACACCACGATGACGCCGCGGGTCGACGAACTGCTCCGGGGCGTGATCGTGCAGAGCGGCAACGACGCCTCGGTGGTGCTGGCCGAGGCCGTGGGCGGCACGCTCGACGGTTTCGTCGCGATGATGAACAAGCAGGCGCAGGCCTGGGGGCTGAAGAACACGCAGTTCCGCAACGTCACCGGGCTGACCGAGCCCGGCCACTATTCGTCGGCGCGCGACGTCGCGACCGTGGCCGCACGGATCATCACCGACTTCCCCGAGTTCTATAAGCTCTACTCGATCCGCCAGTACACCTACAACCGCATCAAGCAGGACAACCGCAACCTGCTGCTCGGCCGCGACCCGACCGTCGACGGCATGAAGACCGGCTACACCGACAGCGCCGGCTACTGCCTGGTGGCCAGTGCGATCCGCGACATGCCCAACGGAAAGCGCCGGCTGCTCAGCGTGGTGCTGGGCACGGCGTCGCGCGAAGCGCGCGCGGCCGAAAGCCAGAAACTGCTGAACTGGGGCTTCTCGGCGTGGGACGCGGTGCGCCTGTTCGACGACGGCCAGCCGGTGGCCACGGTGCCGGTGTGGAAGGGCACCGTGCCGCAGGTCAAGCTCGGCGTGTCGGGCGCATTGTTCGTCACCGTGCCCAAGGGCGAAGGCGACAAGCTCAAGACCCAGGTCGAGCGCACCGATCCGTTGATCGCGCCGCTGACCCAGGGCCAGCAGGTCGGCACCGTGAAGATCAGCACCGCCGGCGGCGCGCCGGTGCGCAGCGTGCCGCTGCTCGTGACCGACGCCGTGCCGCTGGCCGGCGTGTTCAGCCGCACCTGGGACGCCTTCCGGCTGTGGATCAAGTAAGCTCGCTCGCCGACTTCAGAGCGCCCCAAGGGCCGGGCTGCGCCCGGCCCGCCCCCCGTGGGGGTCAAGGAAACTCGGGGCGGCCCGGCGTTTCTCGAGAGGATCGATCGTCATGCCCACCCCGCTGCCCGACGTGCCGTGCTGCCTGAACGGCGAGTTCAGCCGCGCGTGCGACGCGAAGGTGTCGGTGCTCGACCGCGGCTTCCTGTTCGGCGACGGCATCTACGAGGTGGTGCCGGTCTACGGCCGGCGGCTGTTCCGCTTCGACGAACACCTGGCGCGGCTGGCGCGCAACCTGGCCAAGGTGCGCATCCCCGACCCGCACCCGCGCGAGCAGTGGCTGCGGCTGTGCCGCGAGCTGGTGCAGCGGCTCGCGGCACAGACCGGTGCCGAGGACCAGGTGGTCTACATCCAGGTCACGCGCGGCGCCGCGCCGCGCGAGCATGCGATGCCGGCCGACCCGGTGCCGACCGTGTTCATGATGGTCAACCCGATGAGGCCGCCGACCGCCGAGCAGCGCCACCACGGCGTGGCCTGCGTCAGCGCGCGCGACTTCCGCTGGGAGCGCGCCGACATCAAGAGCACGTCGCTGCTGGGCAACGTGCTCGCGCGCCAGTTGTCGGCCGACCATGGCGCGGCCGAGACGATCCTGTTGCGCGACGGCTTCCTGACCGAGGCATCGTCGAGCAACGTCTGGGTGGTGCACGAAGGTGCGCTGCTCGGCCCGCCGAAGAGCGAGCGGCTGCTCGAAGGCATCCGCGTCGAGCTGCTGCGCGAGCTGTGCGAGGAGGTGGGCATCGCCTACAACCTGCGGCCGATCCCCGAGGCCGACGTGCGCAGCGCCGACGAGCTGCTGCTGAGCTCGGCGACGAAGGAGGTGCTCGCGGTCACCCGGCTCGACGGCGAGGCCGTCGGCCACGGCGCGCTGCGCGGCAAGCCCGGGCCGGTGTATGCGCGGCTGTACGAGGCCTACCAGCGCGCCAAGTCGCGGCAGTCGATCTGAAAGCCGATCAGGAGAGGGCGCTGCCGTGGCGGCCGAACGCGAATCGCTGATCGACTACCCGAGCCTGTTCCCGATCAAGGTGATGGGCCCGGCCGACCCGGCTTTCGAGCCGGCGATGGTGGCGATCGCGCTCGAGCACGACCCGGGCTTCGACGCGGCCACGCTCGAGCGGCGGCCCAGCCGCAGCGGCACCTACGTGGGCCTGACGCTGACCGTGACCGCGACCTCGCGCGAGCAGCTCGACGCGCTGTACCGTGCGCTCACCGGCCATCCGCTGGTGAAGGTGGTGCTGTAGTGGAGGCCGCTGCGCCCGGGCCGCGGCTGCGCGTGCTCGGCCGGCAGGACTATCGCGACACGCTGGCGCGGATGCGCGCGTTCACCGCGGCGCGCGATGCGGCCACGCCCGACGAGATCTGGCTGGTCGAGCACGACCCGGTCTATACGCAAGGGCAGGCCGGCCGCGCCGAGCACCTGCTCGACCCGGGCACGATCGCGGTGGTGGCCAGCGACCGCGGCGGCCAGGTCACCTATCACGGGCCCGGGCAGGTGGTGGCGTACCCGCTGGTCGACCTGCGCCGGCTGCGCATCTACGTCAAGGAATACGTGTTCCGGCTCGAGGAGGCGGTGCTGCGCACGCTGGCCGACTACGGCGTCACCGGCCACCGCGTCGCCGGCGCGCCCGGCGTGTACGTGCGCCTGGATGATCCCTTCGGCCATGCGGCGCTGGCCGGGCCGGCCGATGCGCGCGAGCGCTTCCGAGGCCTGGGCAAGATCGCGGCGCTGGGCATCAAGGTCAGCAACCACTGCAGCTACCACGGCGTGGCGCTCAACGTGGCGATGGACCTGAGCCCCTTCCGCGGCATCGACCCTTGCGGCTATGCGGGGCTGCAGACGATCGACCTCGCTACACTGGGCGTGCAGGCCGAATGGGCTGATGCCGCCGAGCGGCTCGGGCGCCGGCTTGCGGCCCGTCTGACTCCCTGAACGCCGCTGCTGCCGGCGTCTGCCTGCCATGTCCACACCCGATTCGCCGCCGGCCGCGTACGACGCCGCTGCCAAGCAGAAGGCGCAGGCCAAGACCTCGCGCATTCCGATCAAGGTCGTCGCCGCGCCGGCGCTGCCGAAGCCCGAGTGGATCCGGGTCAAGGCCGGCGGCCCGGGCACGCGCTTCAACGAGATCAAGCAGACCCTGCGCGAGCACCGGCTGCACACGGTGTGCGAGGAGGCGAGCTGCCCGAACATCGGCGAGTGCTTCGGCCACGGCACCGCCACCTTCATGATCATGGGCGACAAGTGCACGCGCCGTTGCCCGTTCTGCGACGTGGGCCACGGCCGGCCGGATCCGCTCGATGCGGACGAGCCGCTGAACCTGGCGCGCGCGATCGCCGCGATGAAGCTGAAGTACGTGGTGATCACCAGCGTCGACCGCGACGACCTGCGCGACGGCGGCGCCGCGCACTTCGCCGACTGCATCGGCCGGGTGCGCGAGCTCGCGCCGGCCACGCGCATCGAGATCCTGACACCCGACTTCCGCGGCCGCCTGGACCGCGCGCTCGACATCCTGAAGGCGGCGCCGCCGGACGTGATGAACCACAACCTGGAAACGGTGCCGCGGCTGTACAAGCAGGCGCGCCCGGGGTCGGACTACGCGTTCAGCCTGGGCCTGCTGCAGCGCTTCAAGCAGGAGGTTCCGGGCGTGCCCACCAAGAGCGGGCTGATGGTGGGCCTGGGCGAGACCGACGACGAGATCCTGCAGGTGATGCGCGACATGCGCGCGCACGGCATCGACATGCTGACCATCGGCCAGTACCTGGCGCCCAGCGGCCACCACCTGCCGGTGCTGCGCTACGTGCATCCCGATACCTTCAGGATGTACGAAGCCGAGGCCGCGAAGATGGGGTTCAGCCACGCAGCGGTCGGGCCGCTGGTGCGCTCGAGCTACCACGCCGACCGACAGGCACAAGCGGCCGGCGTGGCGGGCTGACGGACGGGCGGGCGGACGGGCGGACGGACGGACGGAAGCATCGCGCATCCGGCCGGCCCCGAAGGCACTCGGTTCTGCCGACGCTGCAACGGCAGGGGGTCGGGGCGACAACGTGTTGCGGCGCGAGACTCTTGGCCGCAGCCGCGCCGCATGCCTGCCGCCTCGCAATCGCTGCGGCGGCGGTCGGCGCTGCCGACGCTGCCCCGGAGCCGGCTCGTGCGGCCGGCGCGCGGCGCCCGTGCCGCGCCGTACCCCACCCGATAATCGTGCCCGATGGAAGCCGCCGCAGTTCGGGCCCGCACGCGCATTCGGCCGCTCGGGCCGTCGCTTCTGGCGGTCGTGCTGGCCGCCGGCGGTTGCGCGCCGGCGCTGGACTGGCGCGAGGTTCGGCCTGCGGGCAGCGGCGTGGCGGCGATGTTTCCTTGCAAGCCTGCCGGCCAGGCGCGCCTGGTGCAGCTCGCCCAACGCACGGTGCGGCTGGAGCTGCACGCCTGCACCGCAGGCGGCGCGACCTGGGCGCTGGCATTCGCCGACCTCGACGATCCGTCGCGGGTGGGCCCGGCGCTGGACGAACTGCGAACCGCGGCCGCGGCCAACCTCGGGGCGCCGATGGATGCCGGCGAAGCGCTGCGCGTACCGGGGGCGACACCGAATCCGTCGAGCGTCCGGATCGCCCTGCAAGGGCGGGCCCCCGACGGCCGAGCCCTGGGCGAGCGGGTCGGTCTGTTTGCGAAGGGGCTGCGCGTGTATCAGGCGACGGTGCTCGGCGAACACATCGACGCTGAAGCCGCCGGGACCTTCTTCGGCAGCCTGCGGCTGACGCCATGAGCCCGCCGCGCTGGCGTCCGGCCCACGCCTTTCGCGGCGGATCCTGGCGAATGCCGATAATGGCCGGCGAGGCATTGCATCGATGACCACCTTGCTGATCCTGGCCCATGCCCCACTCGCGTCGGCGCTGCGGGCGGTGGCGCAGCATGCGTTCCCCGATTGCGCCGCGCAACTGCAGGCACAGGATGTCGCCGCCGACAGCTCGCCGGAGCAGGTGGTGCAGCAGGCGCGCGCGCTGCTGGCACTGCAGCCTGGCGAGTCGGTGCTGGTGCTCACCGATGCCTATGGCGCGACGCCTTGCAACGCCGCGATCGAGTTGCTCGACGACCCGCAGGTCCGTGTCGTCGCCGGCGTCAACGTGCCGATGCTGTGGCGTACCTTGTGCTATGCGGCCAAGGATCCGCTGGACGCGCTGGTCGCACGGGCACTGGCCGGTGCCGCCCAGGGCGTGATGCAGGTCACCGCGGCGCGCCCGCCGCAACCCTGCGCCGAACCTGGCTGCGCGCCCCCCCGGAAATGATCAAGCAGACCCTCACGATCAGCAACAAACTCGGTCTGCACGCGCGCGCGTCGGCCAAGCTGACGAAGCTGGCCGGCAGCTTCGGCTGCGAGGTGTTCCTGACGCGCAACGGACGCCGCGTGAATGCGAAGAGCATCATGGGCGTGATGATGCTGGCCGCCGGCCTGGGCAGCGAGGTCGAGTTGGAAACCGACGGCGCCGACGAGCAGGCCGCACAGGATGCGATCGCTGCGCTGGTCAACGACAAGTTCGGCGAGGGCCAGTGACACCGTGAGCATCCAGCTCTTCGGCATGCCGGTGTCGCGCGGCGTGGCGATCGGCCGGGCAGTGCTGGTGGCGTCGAGCCGGGTCGATGTGGCGCATTACTTCGTTCCGCCGGAGCGCATCGGCGCCGAAATCGAGCGGCTGCGGCAGGCGCGCGACACGGTGGCCGGGGAGTTCGACGCGCTCAAGCGCGATCTGCCCGGCGACGCGCCACCCGAGTTGCCGGCGCTGCTCGACGTGCACCTGATGCTGCTGCATGACGAGGCGCTGATCGGGGCGACCCGGCAGTGGATCGTCGAGCGGCACTACAACGCCGAATGGGCGCTGTCGGCGCAGCTCGAGGTGCTGGCGCGCCAGTTCGACGAGATGGAGGACGAGTACCTGCGCGAGCGCAAGGCCGACCTGGAGCAGGTGGTCGAGCGCCTGCTGGATGCGCTGGCGCGCGAGCCCGGCGAGCCGGCACCGCCGCTGCACCCGCCTGGTTTGCGCGATTTCGGCGGCGAGGATCCGCTGGTGCTGGTGGCCAGCGACGTCGCGCCCGCCGACATGCTCCAGTTCAAGCACAGCGTGTTCACCGGCTTCATCACCGACGTCGGTGGGCGCACCTCGCACACGGCGATCGTCGCGCGCAGCATGGACATCCCGGCGGTGATCGGTGCGCGCGAGGCCAGCCGCCTGATCCGGTCCGACGACTGGGTGGTGATCGACGCCGATGCCGGGGTGGTGATCGTCGATCCGTCGCCGATCATGCTCGAGGAATACCGCTTCCGGCAGCGCCAGAGCGAGCTCGAGCGCGCCCGCCTGGACCGGCTGCGGCACACCCCGTCGGTCACGCTCGACGGCGAAACGGTCGAACTGCTCGCCAACATCGAACGGCCGCAGGATGCGGACGCTGCGCTGCAGGCCGGCGCAGTGGGCGTGGGCCTGTACCGCAGCGAGTTCCTGTTCCTGAACCGAGGCAGCGACCTGCCGGGCGAGGACGAGCAGTTCGAGGCCTATCGGGCGGCCGTGCACGCGATGCAGGGCCTGCCCGTGACGATCCGCACGGTCGACGTCGGCGCCGACAAGCCGCTGGAGCGCATGACCGTTCAGGAACTGCGCCACGAACACGTGCTGAACCCGGCGCTCGGCCTGCGCGCGATCCGCTGGAGCCTGTCCGAGCCGGGCATGTTCCGCCAGCAGCTGCGGGCCATCCTGCGCGCGAGCGCCTACGGCAAGGTGCGCATCCTGGTTCCGATGATTGCCCACCTGAGCGAGATCCGAGCCACCTTCGACGCGATCGCGCGAGCACGCCGCCAGCTCGACGATGCAGGGAAGACCCATGCGCCGGTCGAGGTCGGGGCCATGATCGAGGTCCCCGCGGCGGCGCTGCGGCTGCAGCCATTCCTGCAGCACTTCGACTTCGTGTCGATCGGGACCAATGACCTGATCCAGTACACCCTGGCGATCGACCGGGCCGATGACGCAGTCTCGAACCTCTATGACCCTTGGCATCCGGCGGTACTGACGCTGATTGCCGCAGTGATCGAGCAAGCGAACGCCGCCAGCCGGGGGGTGAGCGTCTGTGGCGAAATGGCAGGGGATCCGAACTTCACCGAACTGCTGCTGGCGATGGGCTTGCGCAGCTTCTCGATGCAGCCCGCGCAGATCGCCGCGATCAAGCAACGCATCCTGCGGGCGGACACGCGGCGCCTGAAGGCGGTCCTGGCCGACGTTCTGGCAGCAGAAAGCCCGCAAGAAGCCGCCGCTGCGCTGTTCGGCCGGCCTGGGTCGCGCTGAGGCTGCTGCCGCAGGGACGGCCGCAGCCGATTAGAGTGCGCACTCGAGTGCCGCGCTCGCGGGTGTTGACAGACCAGCGAAATCACTGCTATAGTCTCACTTCTTTGCTGCTGACACCCAAAGACAGGGTGAACGCAGAAGCTCTTTAACAACACACAGCCGATAAGCGTGGGCGTTTGAAGGCGAGTGCCAAAGGGTCAGCGGTTTGCCGCAGATCCCGAGGTCCGATGGCCTCGAACGCTCAACGAAGTGAAGTTCACTTCAATTCTTTGAGCAACATGCAAGATCGAACTGTAGAGTTTGATCCTGGCTCAGATTGAACGCTGGCGGCATGCCTTACACATGCAAGTCGAACGGTAACGCGGGGCAACCTGGCGACGAGTGGCGAACGGGTGAGTAACGCATCGGAACGTGCCCAGTAGTGGGGGATAGCCCGGCGAAAGCCGGATTAATACCGCATACGACCTACGGGTGAAAGCGGGGGACCGCAAGGCCTCGCGCTTCTGGAGCGGCCGATGTCAGATTAGGTTGTTGGTGGGGTAAAGGCCTACCAAGCCTGCGATCTGTAGCTGGTCTGAGAGGACGACCAGCCACACTGGGACTGAGACACGGCCCAGACTCCTACGGGAGGCAGCAGTGGGGAATTTTGGACAATGGGCGCAAGCCTGATCCAGCCATGCCGCGTGCGGGAAGAAGGCCTTCGGGTTGTAAACCGCTTTTGTCAGGGAAGAAATAGCTTGGGCTAATACCTCGAGTTGATGACGGTACCTGAAGAATAAGCACCGGCTAACTACGTGCCAGCAGCCGCGGTAATACGTAGGGTGCAAGCGTTAATCGGAATTACTGGGCGTAAAGCGTGCGCAGGCGGCTTCGTAAGACAGAGGTGAAATCCCCGGGCTCAACCTGGGAACTGCCTTTGTGACTGCGAGGCTTGAGTACGGCAGAGGGGGATGGAATTCCGCGTGTAGCAGTGAAATGCGTAGATATGCGGAGGAACACCGATGGCGAAGGCAGTCCCCTGGGCCTGTACTGACGCTCATGCACGAAAGCGTGGGGAGCAAACAGGATTAGATACCCTGGTAGTCCACGCCCTAAACGATGTCAACTGGTTGT
>WBZU01000037.1_pt1 | contig 154378 bp, 140 predicted proteins | sample 5204311 | NCBI WGS metagenome assembly WBZU01 (sample SAMN12344359, study PRJNA552823) | activated sludge metagenome | biome: Activated sludge suspended growth; feature: Nitrification reactor; material: Wastewater; isolation source: activated sludge from nitrification reactor of wastewater...
AAGGCGCTGTCACCACCAACTGGAAACGAGCATTGGAGCAACTCTCACTCATCTACCCCGAACGAATCAACCAACACCTCTAAATCGAACACCTGACCGACTTACACAGACAACTTGACAAGCTCGACGATCAGGATGTGACGCCGCGGGCGACTCGGGGTGGCCATGTGCTTCAGCGTAAGACCGGCACACCGTGCCGCGAACACTGTAGACACATTGCCAAATCTGTGTACTCTGCCACTATGACCAAACCCACAGTGGCGGTGATCGGTGCTGGGATCAGCGGCCTGACGTCGTCGAAGATGTTGACCGACTACGACGTCGAACACACCGTCTTCGAGTCGTCGGATCGAATCGGCGGCAACTGGGCATTCGGGAATCCCAACGGCCACTCCAGCGCGTACCGCTCGCTGCATATCGACACCTCCAAGCATCAACTGTCCTTCAAGGACTTCCCAATGCCCGAGGAGTACCCGGATTTCCCGCACCACACGGAGATCAAGCAGTACCTCGAGGATTACGCGCAGGCCTTCGACCTCAAGCGCAACATCGAGTTCGAGAACGGCGTCGTGCACGCGCAGCGCCTGCCCGGCGGCGGGTGGGAACTGGAAACGCAGAAGACCGGCAAGCGCCGCTTCGACCTACTCGTCGTTGCCAACGGCCACCACTGGGACCCGCGGTATCCGAACTTCCCCGGCGAGTTCAACGGCATCGAGATGCATGCCCACCACTACATCGACATCAAGACGCCGCACGACTTCACCGGCAAGCGGATCCTCGTCGTCGGCCTGGGCAACAGCGCGGCCGACATCGCCGTCGAACTGTCGTCGAAGTCGCTACAGAACACGCTCACGCTCTCAACGCGGTCGGGCGCGTGGATCGTCCCGAAATACTACGGGTCGACGCCGGCGGACAAGTTCTACCGGACCTCGCCGCACATCCCGCTGAAGTGGCAGCGCAAGTTGCTTCAGACGATGATCCCGATGGTCGGGCGGCCCGAGGACTTCGGCCTGCCCACGCCCAACCACAAGTTCTTCGAAGCCCACCCGACGCAGTCGCTGGAACTGCCGCTGCGCCTGGGCTCCGGCGACGTCATCCCCAAGCCGAACATCAGCCGTCTCGACGGCGACACCGTGCACTTCGACGACGGGACGTCGGGCGACTTCGACATCATCATCTACGCCACCGGCTACAACATCACCTTCCCGTTCTTCGACGAGGAGTTCATCAGCGCGCCGGACAACCGCATCGACCTGTACAAGCGCATGTTCTACCCCGGCATCGATGACTTGATCTTCCACGGGTTCGCCCAGGCGACGCCGACGCTGTTCCCCTTTGTCGAATCCCAGGCTCGACTCGTCGGCGCCTACGCCGTCGGCAACTACCGCCTCCCATCGGTCGACGACATGCACCGCGTCATCACCGAGGATATGGAGCTCTACACCGGTCACATGCTGGACCGGCCGCGCCACACCCAGCAGCTCGACTACTTCCTCTACGAGCACAACATGCGCACCAAGGAGATACCCGAGGGACTCAAACGCGCCCGCGAACTGGGCCCGCCCACCTGGGCCGGCGTCGGCAACGCGGTCGACAAAGTAGCGCCGACGACGAGCGTGGAGGCAAAAGCATGAGCACCTCGACCGACGAACGCGTGGACCTCGAGTTCATCAGCGGCGGCGTGCGATGCGCTGCGTGGCTGTATCCCTCAGCCAGCCCCACCCCGGCACCGGTCGTCGTCATGGGCCACGGCGCCGGAGGCACCAAGGACTCCGGACTCGACCCGTATGCCCGCGCCCTGCGTGCCGCGGGATACGCAGTGTTCGCCTTCGACTACCGAGGATTCGGCGAGTCGGGAGGCGTTCCGCGGCAACGAATTTCGATGCGCAATCAGATCGCCGACTACCACGCGGCGTGCGAGGCGGCCGCCCGCCAACCCGGTGTCGACCCGACGAGGATCATCCTCTGGGGCGTATCGCAGTCGGGCGGACACGTCTTCGAGGTCGGCGCGTCACGCGACGACGTCGCCGCGATCATCGCCGTCGTCCCGATGGTGAACGGCCTCGCCGCGGCCCGCCACGGATTGCCGCTGCACACCCCTGCGTCGATACTCCGCTCGACGACAACGGGCTGGCGCAGCTCCGCCCGCCAGCGCATGGGCAAAGATCCGGTGACCATCCCGATCGTCGCCCGGCCGGGCGAGTTCGGCGCGCTCACCGCCCCCGGCTACTACGAGGCCGCCACGGAGACGGCCGGCCCATCGTGGCGCAACGAGATCGATGCGACGATCGGGACCGAGCTCGCCTCGTACCGGCCGGCCAAGTTCGCGAAGCAGATCACCGCGCCGATGCTCGTGCAGATCGCCGACCTCGACCAGGGTGCTCCCCCACAGGCCGCGGCCAAGGCGGCGTTCGCGGCCCGCGCGGAGGTGCGCCACTACCCGTGCGATCACTTCGACATCTTCGCCGGGGTGTCCGGGAACAACTGGTTCGAGCGATGCGCCCAGCACGAGGTCGACTTCCTGCGCAGGCACGTCGCCCTATAAACGTCCTCTGCCCTAAGTCATCCTCTGCCCTAAGTCAAAGGAATGTAACTCCGAGCCGTGTGCAGAACCGCTGTTCTACGTTCGGCGTGGGTACCGGAGGACCGGTGTCATCCCGGTCGGCGTGGCCTTGCTTGAGTCGCTTGACCGAGGCTGCGTCGCGGGCGAGGTCGTCGGGGTGATGGACCTGGTTGATCCGCGCTTTCCCAAACGTGCCGTCGCGTCGGCGCAGCCTCCATTCCACCCGTCCACAGTTGGCTCCGTGGCGGCGGTACACCGTCTCCCATTGGCCCGGCCGGTCGCCGACGGCACGGTTGTGCCGTCCATCTGCGGCGGTCAACTTGTCGATGTCGGTGGCGCCACCCTTGGCCCAGTCGGGCAGGTGGTGGGCCTCGCTCAGATGGAAGGCATGGTCGCAGTCCGGTGCGGTGCAGCCACGATCACGGGCGAAGAGCGCCAGGCGTTGACCGAGCGTGGCGGACCGGCTGGCGCGGGCCAGATACAGCACCTCACGCGAGTGGTCACCGAATACCACCAGTGACGGATCCAGGTGCGCTGCCACCTTGACCAATTCGCCCACCGGCACGATTGCACCAGTCGCGGTCAGGGCACTCCCGCAGCCGGCCTTGATGTCGGACAGGCTCGCGGTGATCACCAGCTGGCCCGGAATCCGCTTCGGCTTGCCCAACCCACCGTGGCCCATCACATAGTCGAGCAACGCCTCGAGAGCATCATGATTGCGCTGAGCGGCGCTCCGGTAGTCGCGGCGCCGAGCTTGCGCCAGTTGTTCGCGTGCAGCCTCAGTGTCGGGCATGTCCTCCACCGAACCGAATAACCTGTCGCCCTCCGGATCGTCGTGGTTGTTCATCCCCGGTGCTGCCCAGTTCGCGAGCAACACGTCCAACTTGGCGCGCACGCCCGGCGTCAACCGCCCCGAAAGTTCACTCATCGCCTGCCGGTTCTGGAATCCGACGAACAGCTCGCGGTTGCGCCTGCGGTCACGCTCATCGGAGAGCCGGCCGTCCGGATCGAGCAACTCCACCAACCGCTGGCCAGCGCGCTTCAACTCCGAAGGCGCCAACTGCGCGGCCATTTTCGCCAAATCTGCCTCAGCGGTTTCACGCACGTCCGTCGGCAATGCGGCCGGCAATTCGCGCATCACGCCGATGATCACGCCGACGTGCTGATGGCCGATGTCTCCGGCAGCCACCGCCGCCGCGGTCGCCGGGAGCACCGGAGGCAGGGTTTGTCCGCTCAACCCGGTCAGCTTGGCAATCTTCTGCGAGTGTCGATACCGGCGCATTGCCTCAGAGCGTCCCAATCGCAGCCCCTGGGACAACCATGTCAAGATCCGGACGAATCCCTCACGCTCCTGGGCGCTACGGTCGTTGACCTCCACCAACAGCTGTGCATCGAACCCCACCTGGCGCCGCCGCAGCCGCTCACTGCACCGCGACACCGCCAGCAGGTTGTCCTCGGTCACCGCCGCCAACGGGGCCGATGCCGCCTTGGCAAGGGCGGCATCGGCCAGCCGCATCAGCTCAAGCGGGCAATCCGGCAACACGAACGATACGTCCGCTTGTGCTCCCGCTTCGGCAGCGCAGTCGGAAGTCACACAAGTCGCTTCGATCACCGGATTCACCCCCTCTGAAGTGCATGAACAACGTGTTGTTCGAACTACTGTTCACACTACACCCGTGGTCCGACAACCGCCACAGCGATTCCGTCGGTCACCGAAAGCGAAGAAAAGCGGAGGAACCGGGGCCTCACGCGGCCAGATACTGCTCCCACACCGGGTCGATGTCGGTGACGGTCGCCAACAGCCGCCAGTGCCGCCCCTTCGGCGCGACCGGCGCACGATTCAGCGACCAACCCAGCTCCGACAGCAACCGGTCGGCCTTACGACGGTTGCACGGAGCGCAGCAGGCCACGCAGTTGTCCCAGGTGTTGGCGCCGCCGCGGCTGCGGGGCACGACGTGGTCGATCGTGGTCGCGCGCGACCCGCAATAGACGCACCGATTGGCGTCGCGGCGCATCAGCGCCGCCCGCGTCATCGGGATCTGGGCACGGTAGGGAACGCGCACGAAGTGGCGCAGCCGGATCACCGACGGGACCGGGACGACGAGTTGCTCGGAGTGCGCAAGGGCGTGATCCTCGTCCTCGTGGACGGTCTCGGCACGGCCTGTGATGGTGAGCACGATGGCCCGCCGAGTCGACACGACGGTGAGCGGCTCGTAGGTGGCGTTGAGCAGCAATACGCGTTGCCGCTGCCAGGAGAAACCGATCACGCCACCCAGACAACCACGGTCGTCGGCGCAGCGCACGCCAATTCTCGCGTGTCGTCGCAGGTACGGGGTGATTCGACTTGCCCAGTTCACCTGCGCCACGACGGGGTGAACGCCGCCCGAACACCACGTTGCCGCGCACGGTGTGGACAATGGGAGCGTGCCCAGTTTCTACGACGAGGTGGGTGGCCATGCGACGTTCGAGGCCATCACCGAGCGGTTCTATGCCGAAGTCGCGCGCGACGATCTCTTGCGCCCGATGTACCCCGAGGAGGACCTCGGCCCGGCCGCCCGCCGCCTCCGAATGTTCCTGGAGCAGTACTGGGGCGGGCCGCACACCTACTCCGACGAACGCGGCCATCCACGGTTGCGCATGCGACACGCGTCGTACCACATCAGCGCCATCGAGCGCGATGCGTGGCTACGCTGCATGACGACGGCGATCGCCGAGATCGGTCCCGATGTGCTCGACGACGAGCACCGCACGGCGTTGCTGGACTACGTGAACATGGCGGCCAACTCACTCGTCAACGCGGCCTTCTGACCCGAAGGGATCCCCCACCCCGATGAGCCAGACTCCCAACATCGTGCGATCGGCCAGCGCCGGCTCCACGTCGAATGTGGTGCGCGCCAACGTCGTCCGCTCCAGCGCCGTCACCCCCAGCGCCGTCACCCCCAGCGCCGTCACTCCCAGCGCCGTCACACCGTCGCAGCGCAGAGCACAGCAACTGGACCCGACGGACTCGACCTGGTGGCGCAACGCCGTGGTCTACCAGATCTATCCACGCTCGTTCGCCGACTCCAACGGTGACGGCGTCGGGGACCTCGGCGGCGTCATCAGCAAACTCGGCTATCTCGAACTGCTCGGCGTCGACGCCATCTGGCTCTCGCCGGTAATGCGCTCCCCGATGGCCGACCACGGCTACGACGTGTCCGACCCGCGCGACATCGACCCCCTGTTCGGTGATCTCGCCGAGCTCGACCGTCTCGTCGCCGACGCCCATTCGCGCGACATCCGCGTCGCCATGGACTTGGTGCCCAACCACACCAGCGTCGAGCACCCCTGGTTCGCCGAGGCGCTCGCTGCAGGCCGCGGCAGCGCGGCCCGGTCACGCTACTACTTCCGCGACGGACAAGGACCCGACGGCAGTGCCCCGCCCAACAACTGGGTGAGCGTCTTCGGCGGTCCCGCGTGGTCGCGGATCACCGAACCTGACGGGACGCCCGGTCAGTGGTACCTACACCTGTTCGCCCCCGAACAGCCCGACGTGAACTTCGACAACCCCGAGGTCGTCGCCGACCTCGAGCAGACGCTGCGCTTCTGGCTCGACCGCGGTATCGACGGCTTCCGCATCGACGTCGCGCACGGTCTGGCCAAAGCCCCCGGCCTCCCCGACATGGACCTCGACACGGCGATCGTGTTGCGGCACACCGACTCCGACCCGCGGTTCAACAACCCGCAGGTCCACCCGATCCACCGGCGCATCCGTGCGGTCGTCGACGAATACCCCGGCGCGTTCACCGTCGGCGAGGTGTGGGTGGACGACAACGCCCAGTTCGCCGCATACCTGCGGCCCGATGAATTGCACCTCGGGTTCAACTTCCGACTCGCCATGGCCGCGTTCACCGTCGACGAGATCCGCGGGGCGATCGACAACTCGCTGGCCGCGGTGAAAGCCGTGGGCGCCCCTCCCACGTGGGCCCTGTCGAACCACGACGTCTACCGCGAGGTCACCCGCTACGCGCCCGACGACTCGCCCGAGGGCATCGCGATCGGCACCGACCGGGCCCGAGCCATGTTGCTGGTCGAACTGGCACTGCCTGGAACGGCATTCATCTACAACGGCGCCGAACTCGGACTGCCCAACGTCGAGCTGCCCGACGAGGTGCTGCAGGACCCCGTGTGGGAGCGCTCGGGCCACACCGCGCGCGGCCGCGACGCCGTGCGCGTCCCCATCCCGTGGCAGGGTGACACACCGCCGTTCGGATTCAGCACCAACCCGCACACCTGGCTGCCGATGCCGCCGGAGTGGGCCGCACTGACAGTCGACGCCCAGCTCGACGACACCTACTCCACTCTGGCGCTGTACCGGCGCGCGATCGAGCTGCGGTACCACCGCGACGAGTTCAGCGGCGACGCGATCGAGTGGTACGGCGCACCAAAAGGTTGCCTGGCGTTCCGACGCTCGAAGGGCAAGCTCGTGTGCGCGTTAAACACCGGCCCCAACCCGGTGAGCGTGCCACCCGGCGACGTGTTGCTGACGAGCAAGCCCTTCGTCGACGGCCGGCTCCCCGGCAACTCGGCGGTGTGGTTGGTCTCGCGCAAGCAGGAAACGTAGGGCCGAACAATAGGCGAAGCGTGGGCGGTCACAGCACTGTGACGGCGAACTGGTCCCCTCGTCGCTGATACACCGCGCCGAACCGGGCATCGAGCCGGATCCACGTCGCGCTCGCACGCACGCGCACCGGCTCGTCGGCGGCGATGTCGTGCAGCGCCGACGATTCGCTGATCGACCGACCGCTCTTGTCGCGGGCAAAGCCCATCCCGGTGAGCGCGAACAACGTGCGCAGCGCGATTCCCACCGATGTTTGACCGTCGGACACCTCGAGCACCACCTGGTCGAGCAGCCCCGTCACCGGACCGTGGCCACCGACCGGCTCCCGGGCAAGGCCCGCGCCGCGCTGGGCGAGGTCGACGACGGTCCGCAGCGGGACGTCGTCGATCTGCTGGTAGCCGGTCTGGGGCGGCAGCGCACCGCGCCACGCGCTGTCGAGGGCGAACCCGGGGTCAATCGCCAGGTTCCCGGCACCCGCGGAATCAGCGAGCAGTCGAGCATCGCAGACGACGTCGGCGGGGGTCAGCGATCCGAACACCGCGCGCGTTGCCAACACCTCGAATCCCGTTGTGCCCCACAATCCGACGAGACCGTCGTCGCGCTGCTGTAGGCGAATGACCGCCGCCTCGTCGAGGCGCAACAGCCGGCTGGCGAACGCGGCGGTATCCGCAGCGTCGGCGGGTGAGGCCAGTGTCAGAGCCCGGTCGCCCACCTCAGGCCTGCCGGAGGAACTCGCGCAGATAGTCCTTCTCTGCATCGGTCATCCGCCGTGGGCGCTGGGTGGAGATGTCGAACGACGCGAGCTGCGTCGACGCGACGACCGCGGGCTTGGAAGCCGGATCGGCACCGGCCGCGCGGACTTCGTAGCCGACGACGAAGTCGACGGACCGCAGCTTCTCCAGGTACATCAGCACCTCGATCGGCCCCTGGTCGTGGCGCAGCTGCGCCTGGTACTTGACGTGCAGGTCGACGACAACGCACCCGTCGCGCAGAGGAGCGGTCGGCCGCTCGTCGTAGAAGAGCCACGGGATCCGGGCCTCCTCGATCAGCGTCACCATCCGCGCGTGGTTGATGTGCTGGAACACGTCCATGTCCGACCACCGCACTGGCACCTTGACCAGGTAGCCGGTGTCGATCCGCACCCCGTCGTCGGGAATCTCCATCTGCACGCGCCTCTCGTTTCGAGTCGATCGGGTCATCGCCATTGTTTCACCGGGTTCACTCGGCGCAAGATCGGGCTCGCTCGGCGCAAGAATGGGCTCGCTCGGCGCGAGAATGGGCTCGCTCGGCGCGAGATCGGGCTCGCTCGGCGGGAGAATGGGCTCAGCCGGCGATGCTCCGCAACGCCCGGGCGGCGACCGAGAGGGAGGCGAAATCGATCTCGCCCCGCTCGCGGACCTGCGCGATTGTCGTCGCGACGCGGGCCAGCCGCGCGGTATTGTGCATCTCCCAATCGGAGATCTGCGCTTCCGGCGACTCGCCCGGCTCCCCCAGGTCGAGGATCGTCTGCGTCAGCGTGCGCAGCACGCCGTGCAGGTCGTCGCGAATCGCCAGGCGCGCCTGCACCTGCCACCGGTCCTGCGCCGACAGCCCGGTCACCGCGGTGAGCAACTGTTCGATGTGAAGGCGCTCGCACAGGGCCCAGTACACGCTGCCCACCTCGTCGGCGGCACGGTCGGAAATCTCGGCGACGTCGATGATGTCGAGCAGCGCATAGTCGTGCAGGCTGCGTGCCACATCGCGGGCCAGTTCGGGGTCGACGCCCTCGGCGATCCAACGCCGCGCACGCTCGTCCACGTCGGCCCGCGACGCCGCCCCGAGCCACCCGTCCACCTCACCGCGCAGCCCGGCCACGCGATCGCGGTAGCGCGCTACTTCGGCGGCCAGCGCCAGCGGCTGCGGCCGCGCGGCCAGGAACCAGCGCGACGCCCGGAACAGCAACCGCCGCGAGTAGTAGAGCATCTCGTCGATGACCGGCGTCGCCACCTTCGACGACATGACCCGCGACCACAGCGGCAGCAGGTCGTAAACCTCGGTCGCGACGACGAACGCGCGTACCGTGTCGACCGGGCCGACCCCGCTGCCCTCCTCGATCCGGAACACGTGCGACAGCCCGCCCAGGTCGACGACGTCGTTGACCACACTGGTCGAGATGATCTCCCGGCGCAGACGGTGCGCATCCACCTCCGCAGGGAAACGCTCCGCGAGCGCGGCCGGGAAATACTCCCGCAGCCGAGCGCCGAAGAGATCGTTCTCGGGAAGGTCGGAGTCGAGCAGATCCGCTTTCAACCCCAGTTTGACGTGCGCCATCAGGGTGGCCAGCTCGGGCGAGGTGAGACCTCGCGCCCGCCCGCGCGCCTGTGTGGAGTCGAAGCGCTCCTGCAGTTGCGTCGGCGTCGGCAGCCCCTCCAGGGCCAGGTCGACGCCGCGGTGCTCGGCCAGTTCGGCCAGCATCCGCTCGTGGGTGGCGACGTACCCGACCGCCTGCGTGCGCTCGAAGCCGAGTTCGTTGTTCTGCGCGACGTTGTCTGCGAGCACCGCTGTGCCGACGTCGTCGGTCAGTGACGCGAGCAGGGCGTTGCGCTCGGCCACGGGCAATGCCCCCGACGCGACTGCCGCCTGCAACGCGATCTTCACGTTGACCTCGTGGTCAGAGCAGTCGACGCCGGCCGAGTTGTCCAACGCATCGGTGTTGATCGCCACCCCGTTCAGGTCGGCCTCGATGCGGCCGGCCTCGGTGACGCCGAGGTTGCCGCCCTCGCCGACGACGGTGACGCGCAACCGGTTCGCGTCGACTCGCACCGCGTCGTTGGCCTTGTCGCCCACCTCGGCGTCGGTCTGGGTCGACGCTTTGATGTAGGTCCCAATGCCGCCGTTCCACAGCAGGTCGACGGGCGCGAGCAGGATCGCCCGGATCAGATCGGGCGGGGACAGTTCGACGACGTCATCGTCGATCCCAAGCACCGCACGGACCTCCGGCGAGAGCGGGATCGATTTGCGGTCGCGGCTGAACACGCCGCCACCGGCGCTGATCAACTCCTTGTCGTAGTCCTCCCACGACGAGCGCGGCAGATCGAACAGCCGCTGCCGCTCGGCAAACGACGCCGCTGCGTCGGGATCGGGGTCGAGGAAGATGTGCCGGTGGTCGAAGGCACCGACGAGCCGGATGTGGTCCGAGCACAGCATGCCGTTGCCGAAGACGTCGCCGCTCATGTCCCCGACGCCGACGACGGTGATGTCCTGGGTCTGCGGGTCGATCCCGAGCTCGGCGAAATGGCGCTGCACCGAGATCCAGGCGCCCTTGGCGGTGATGCCCATGGCCTTGTGGTCGTAGCCGACCGATCCGCCCGACGCGAAGGCGTCGCCGAGCCAGAAGTCGTAGTCGGCGGCGACGGCGTTGGCCTCGTCGGAGAACGAGGCGGTGCCCTTGTCGGCGGCGACGACGAGGTAGGGGTCGTCGCCGTCGCGGTGGACCACCCGCTCCGGAGCGATGACCGCACCGGTGGCCGCGTCGATGTCGTCGGTGACGTCGAGCAGAGCGGCGATGAACTCCCGGTAACGCCCGACGACGGTCTCCCGCGACGGTCCGGTGGCGTCCTTCACGACGAAACCGCCCTTCGCACCGAGCGGCACGATCACGGCGTTCTTGACCGCCTGCGCCTTCACCAGGCCCAGAATCTCGGTGCGATAGTCCTCGGGCCGGTCCGACCAGCGCAGCCCACCGCGCGCGACGAGACCGAAGCGCAGATGCACACCCTCCACCCGGGGTGAGTGCACGAACACCTCGAATCGCGGCCGCGGCGAAGGGGCGAGTGGGATCTGTTGAGTGGCGAGCTTGATCGCAAGGGCCCGTCGCACGCCAGGCGAATAGTCCCGCGTCACATACGCATTCGTCCGCAGCGTGGCATGCACCAAAGACCGCAGCGCCGAAACCACCCGGTCGGCGTCGAGGCTGAGGACCTTGGCCGCCTCCTCGTCGAGGCGGGCCGACGCGGCGGCGCGACGATCCTCGTCGACGAGGTCGGGGTCGAACGTCGCGGCGAAGAGGTCGAGCAGGGCGCGCGTCACCCCGGCATGCCCGGCGAGGACGTCGGCGACGTAGGCGGCACGGTAGGCGAACCCGCACTGACGCAGGTAGCGGTGGTAGGCGCGCAGCACCGCCACCTCGCGCCACGTCAGACCAGTGCTGAGCACCAGCCCGTTGAAAGCGTCGAGCTCGGCATTGCCGCGCCAAATCGCCTCGAACGCGTCGATGAGGCGCCCGGTCCGCTCGTCGGAGTCGGCGGCGGCGCCATCGGCGTCACCGCCGTGCGAGTCGTTCGGCAGAGCGACGGCGAATTCGTATGCCCAGCAGGTCACCCCGTCGGGTCGGTCGATCCGGAACGCCTGCTCCTCTGACACCCGCACACCCAGGCTGTCGAAGACCGGGAGCAGGTCGGTGAGATCGGCCGATCCGTCGCACAGATACAACACGACGGTGTTCGCGTCGGGTGCGGTGACCGCGAGCTCGCCGGGTGCCATCGGCGCCAGGATGCGCAAGTCGTCGTAGGCACGGTGCGGGTCGCGGACCTCCTGGTATGCCGGTGAGACCGAGCCGACAAAGGCCATCAACTCGCTGGCCACCTCGTCGTCGACGTCGGTGCCGATGCTGGCGGCGAGCCGCTCGTCCCAGGTCCGGATCAACCGTGCGAGTTTGGCCTGCAGCTCCTGCTGCGCGGGACCGCCGGTGGCGTACGACGGGAGGTCGCCGTCGGCGTCGACGCGCATGAGCACCTGCAATAGCGCGCGCGGGCCATCGCCGACGTGCCCGGTGTACTCGACATCGGTCCCGCCCAGCTCCTGGGCCAGCAACTCCTGCAGCTGCAGGCGGATCGTCGTGGTGTACCGGTCGCGCGGCAGGTAGACCAGCGCCGCGGCCGTCCCCGTCGACGGGCTGACCCGGACGAAAGCATCGAGATCGGTGGCCGCCGACGCGGCGAGCAATGCGTGCAGTCGTCGCGAGTCCTCGTCGGTGGACGTGGCGAACAACTCCGCCAACGGATACGCCTGCAATGCCGCCACCATCGTCGCGCCGACGAAGGAGTCCAGGTCGACGCCGGTCTCGTCGAACACACCACCGGCGGCACGGCGCACGATCGGGACGTCGAACACCGATTGGTTCAATCCCGCCGTGCTCAGCGACCCGACCCAGCGGTGCTGCGGTCCGCTGACGACGATCGGATAGTCCGACCGTGATACCCCCGTCTGGAGGTAGCAGCGCGCCACGTGGGCCCACGAGTCGGAATCGGCGCCCCACTCTGCGGCATCGGGGCCCCAGTCATCGGTGTTCGTCCACTCGACCAGGCCCGTGCGGCACACGCCGCGCCGCGCATCGTCGGACCACTCGCCCAACGCGATGAAGTTGCCGTCGGCCAGCCACCGCAGCAGGGCGGCCGACTCGACGTCGCCGCCCGGCTCGTCGATCTCGTCGGCGGTCAACCGCAACGACTCGATCATCGCCGAGCGGTCGGCGTGGACCGCGGCGACGCAGTCCAGCGACCGCACAATCGCCGCGCGCAGCCGGTCGCCGGCCGCATCGCCGTCGTCGCCGGTTCGCACGCGCGCACTCAAGCAAATCCAGGACTCGTCGTCGGCACCGGCGCGCGGCCCGATGCCGAGCAGTTCGCCCCCGGGGCCGCGCTGCACCGAGACGACGGGGTGTTCGACCGATTCGACGCGCACGCCGGCGTCACGCGAGGCCGCGAGCACCGCTTCGACGATCATCGGCATGTCGTCATTGACGACGTAGACGACGATCTTGCCGGCGCGTTCGCGAATACTTATCGTCGGTGCACCGTCGGGTCTGTCCGCGGCGACCGAGGCGAATTCGTCGAGCTCGGCGTCGGGCAGTTCCACCCCCGCCGTGCGTAGTTGGGACCGGATTTCTGAGGGCACCGACGTCGACGTGGTCACACCGTCGATGCTAGGCGTGACATGCCCGAATCGTTGGCGGTTACGCCGGGACTTTCGACGACGGTCAGTCGCGGGTGAGCTTGCGGTGCGTCACGCGGTGCGGACGGGCCGCCTCGGCGCCCAGGCGCTCGATCTTGTTCGCCTCGTAGGCCTCGAAGTTGCCCTCGAACCAGAACCAATTGCCCTCTTCGACGTTGCCCTCCCACGCGAGGATGTGGGTACACGTGCGGTCGAGGAACCAGCGGTCGTGCGAGATGACGACGGCACAGCCGGGGAAGGTCTCCAGCGCGTTTTCCAGCGACGAGAGCGTCTCGACGTCGAGGTCGTTGGTCGGCTCGTCCAGCAGGATCAGGTTGCCGCCCTCTTTGAGGGTCAGCGCAAGGTTGAGGCGGTTGCGCTCACCGCCGGAAAGCACCTCCGACGGCTTCTGCTGATCGGCGCCCTTGAAGCCGAACGCGCTGACGTAGGCGCGCGACGGCATTTCATTCTGACCGACCTCGATGTAGTCGAGGCCGTCGGAGACGACCTCCCACACAGTCTTCTTGGGATCGATGTTGGCTCGGGTCTGGTCGACGTAGGACAGCTTGACCGTCTCACCGACCTTGACGTTGCCCGAGTCCGGCTCCTCGAGACCGACGATGGTCTTGAAGAGCGTCGTCTTGCCGACGCCGTTGGGGCCGATGACGCCGACGATGCCGTTGCGCGGCAGGCTGAACGACAGGTCCTTGATGAGCACGCGTCCGTCGAAGCCCTTGTCCAGGTTGTTCACCTCGACGACGATGTCGCCCAACCGCGGCGGGGTCGGGATCTGGATCTCCTCGAAGTCGAGCTTGCGCGTCTTCTCCGCCTCCGCGGCCATCTCCTCGTAGCGGGCCAGGCGCGCCTTGTTCTTGGTCTGGCGAGCCTTGGCGCCCGACCGCACCCAGGCGAGCTCTTCCTTGAGACGCTTCTGCAGCTTCTGGTCCTTCTTGCCCTGGACCTCCAGGCGCTCGGCCTTCTTCTCCAGGTAGGTCGAGTAGTTGCCCTCGTAGGGGTGCAACTTGCCGCGGTCGACCTCACAGATCCACTGCGCGACGTGGTCGAGGAAGTAGCGGTCGTGGGTGACGGCGAGGACGGCGCCGGGGTAGTTGGCCAGGAACTGTTCGAGCCACAGCACCGACTCGGCGTCGAGGTGGTTGGTGGGCTCGTCGAGCAGCAGCAGGTCGGGCTTGCTCAGGAGCAGCTTGCACAGGGCGACACGGCGGCGCTCACCGCCGGAGAGGTGGGTGACCGGCGAGTCGCCGGGCGGGCAGCGCAGGGCGTCCATCGCCTGTTCGAGCTGGCTGTCGAGGTCCCAGGCGTCGGCGGCGTCGAGGGCCTCCTGCAGCTGCCCCATCTCCTCCATCAGCTCGTCGGAGTAGTCGGTGGCCATCAGTTCGGCAACCTCGTTGTAGCGCTTGAGCTTGACCATGATGTCGCCCATGCCCTCTTCGACGTTCTCCTTGACCGTCTTGTCCTCGCTCAGCGGCGGCTCCTGCAGCAGGATGCCGACAGTGGCTCCGGGGTCGAGGAAGGCCTCGCCGTTGGACGGCTGGTCGATCCCGGCCATGATCTTGAGGATCGACGACTTGCCCGCGCCGTTGGGGCCGACGACGCCGATCTTGGCGCCCGGGTAGAACGACATCGTGACGTTGTCGAGAATGACCTTGTCACCGTGCGCCTTTCGCACATTCTTCATGGTGTAGATGAATTCGGCCACGCCCTAAACCTCTTCTTCGACGAGAATCGCGCACGGCGATCGACTCCGCGCGCACAACAGCATCCCAGTGTAGAGGTCGGGCGCTGTGTGACATCCGAGACATCGCGCGACGGTTGGGAACAAGCTCTCTCCGCGGCCCGTTGAACCTGTCAGTGCGCCGACGAGCCCGTCGGCGCCAGCCATCGGAGGAGGATCGGCCATGCGTTTGCGACTGAAGGTCTGGCACCGCAAGCAGCGCTACGCGATCCGCCAGCAACCGGCGATGAACTCTGCCTACCGCGTCGCTGTCGGGGTCGTCGGCGGCCTGATGGTCCTCGCCGGCATGGTGATGATCCCCCTGCCGATCCCCGGCCCCGGCTGGGTGACGTTCTTCCTCGGCCTGGGCGTCCTGTCCACGGAATTCGCGTGGGCCCACCGCATCACGACGTTCATGCGGACCATGCTGCGCCGCGCCGGTCAGTTGACCACGCGGGCAACGGCCTACGTCGCCGATCACGTCATTACCCCTGTCCTGCTGTTCGTGGCCTCGTCGGTCTACGCGCCCCGCCCCGTCCCGGTCCGCGTCGCCGCCAGAATCTGACCCCCGTCGAGCTCGGGGCCAAGGTCCCGACTGTGGTCGAAGAGCCCCCCAAGTAACTGACATCGAGCGTTTTCACAATTAGGCTGACGCGGTGTCCACCCCGACCACGCATCCCGACTGTGCCGACCAGCGCCGCCGCGTCCCGATGCCGCTGGTCTACCGCTACCTCGGTGACAAGCGGTTCGCCTACGCCCTCCCCCGCGCGCTCACGTTGCAGATCCTGCAACCGGGCAACGCCGCCAGCCTGGTGCAGCACGTCCACGGCGGCGTGTGGGCGCACAAGAGCCGGGCGATCGGGCAGATGGTCTACATCGCCTACAGCAACCGTGACCTGACCTCGGTGATGCGCACCGCCCACGCCCACGTCAAGGGCACCGACAGCACCGGACACCGCTACCACTCGCTCAACCCGGAGCTCTTCTACTTCCAGCACGCGACCTACGTCGACACGCTGTTCGCGTCCATCGACATCTTCCACGGTGGCCTCTCACGCGACGAGAAGGAACAGCTGTACCGCGAATGCTGCCTGTGGTACGCGAAGTACGACATTTCCGACCGCGCCCAGCCGGCGACGTACGGCGAGTTCACCGAGTACTTCGACGACTACTGCGCCACGCAGCTCACCCGGACCCCCGACGCCGATTCGTTGCGCCACGAGGCCCTGCACCCGCCCACCTGGTACCCGCGCAAGGTTCCGGCAGCAGCCATCCGCGCCATGCTCAATCCGCGCGCGGCGCAGCTGCTCGACGTCGACGTCAGCGTCGCCGACCGGGCTGCACTACGCGCGTTCGCGACGACGACGAACCTTCGGTTGGCCATGCTGCCCCAAAAGTTCCGACTCATCCCTTCAGCGCGGCACGATCCCGACGACTGAGGGTGCCTCGACCAAGCTGCCAACGTCAGACAGCTGTGTGATCAGCGAGTTGGGCAATCGCCGCTTCAATGTCTTCGGCGAGGTCAGCATCGACGACGAGACGACGTGCTTCGGCGATCAATTCCGGTTCAACGGTCTTCCCGTTCTCTACCGCGTATTCGAGACCATCCAGGACTGCCAGATCGTATTCGCGCACTTTGAAAGTCGACTCCGAAAAGATCCACCCACGATCCACAAACGTCCGCGCCAGCTCTTCGATCGTCATCGCCGCCATGGCCCCCACCGTACCCGCTGTCTCGCCTGACCTGCAGCGATGCGACCGACGTCCTCAACGGCCGGGTACGCGGTCCGCAACGGTTGCCTCTTGCGGTCCATCACCCTAACCTCAACCGGAACACAGTCGACGATCCGGCGAAAATAGTGTTGGCTGCCGCGAAGCTCGATTGAGAACGGGCATGCCAGCGCCAAGTCGAGGGCTTGCATCACGTCGCGTTCGGTCCATCTCGGCTTGAGCTTCCGAAAGTCGTCGAGGTGATTCCCTGCCGATCGTCGACCCGGACCGTCGCCGTACAAGATGTGCACGGCACGACTTCTGGGATCAGGCCGGTCGGCAGGCACAAACCTCAAAGCGCGGCCGCCGTCCAGGACGTCGGGATAGGTAGAAGGAACGGCGTCGGCCGGTACGCGCCACGACGTGTCACGCCGTAGCGATTCGATGATCGCCGCACGCTCCGGCCCAAGCCAGTAGTCGTGATCTCGCGCCCCGACCGACTCATCCGACTGCGCGCTCAGAACGTCGGCGACAACTCGTCGTCGCGCGGAGCGATGCCGTTGATCTCATCGTCGACGTCGGTGATGATGACAGCCGGAACCACGCCGTCCCCGCCGCCGCCCTCGATCGCCGGCGTCGATTCAGCCTCCACCTCCGCGGGCGACTCGGCGGACGCAGGCGTAGCCGGAAAGCCGACTGTCCGGGCGATGCAGCGGGCCAGGTCGAGGCCGACCGAGGTCGCCGTCATCTCCAGCGAAGTGCGCATCTGACCGTCGGCACCCACGTACTCGGAGGTGTGCACGTGGCCGGTGACGATGATCGGGCGCCCCTTCTCCACCGATGCCGCCACCCCCATGGCGAGTTTCCGCCAGCACGACACCGTCAGGTACAGCGTCTTGTCGTTGGCCCAGTCGCCGGTCTCCGAGTCACGGCGGCGTGAATTGCTCGCCATCCGGAACGAGGTGACATCTCCCGCCGATGTCGGACGCATCACCGGCTCGGTGATGCAGTTTCCAACGACGGTCATTGCTGTTTCAAACATGGTGGCCCCCCAGCCGTGAAATTGATTGGTCCGTCCACACTTGCCCATCGCATCCGCCGGGCGCTACCCCCTCAGCGGCCATCTGTGGATAACTCGACCCCTGTGGAAAACTCCCGTCGTCCGGGACAAATCCGGCGCCCATCCGCCAGCCATGGCATCGTCATTGGGGCAACCCCCGCCCGAAAGGACCCGCCGTGCTCAGCGCGATCGGTGCAATCGTTCCTCCGGCCCTCGCCATCGCGTTGAGCCCCTTCCCGATCGTGGCGATCATCCTGCTGCTCCTATCGCCGAAACCCAGAGAGTCTGGAGCCGCCTTCTGCTTGGGCTGGATAGTCGGCCTGCTGGTACCGCTCGTGATCGCGATGGCCATCGCCGAGGCCGCTGACATCGGTGGGCCGGAATCCTCGCCGAGCCGGGGTGCCGCCATCGTCCGGATCGTGATCGGGATCGCCCTCATCCTGCTGGGAGTTCGGCGGTGGCTGCAGCGACCCAAACACGGCGAGTCAGCCGAAGAACCCAAATGGCTCGCGCACGTCGACGCGCTCACCCCCGTGAAAGCGTTGGGCCTGGGCCTTCTCCTGTCCGCGGTCAACCCGAAAGAGCTGCTGGTCACCATTGCCGCGGCCCTCGCACTGGCCAAAACAGAGCTCAGCGCCACCGCGCTTATCGTCCCGTCTGCGGTCTTCGTCATCGTCGCGAGCCTGCCGGTGATCGCACCACTGGTGGCCTACATGCTGGTGTCCGACCGCATCGATCCACCACTGGCAAAGGCCAAGAAATGGCTGATCGCCAACGACTCGGTGATCATGGCGGTCGTCTTGTGGCTGATCGGCGCAGCCGTGCTCGCGAAGGGGCTGCACGCCTTCTGATGCGACCGCCCTACCGACCGCCCTTGTTGAGCGTTGCGAGCATCTCGTTGTACTCGCGCAGCTGCGCGTCGTCGTCGCGCTCGGCGTTGCGGTCGTAGCGCCGTGCCTCCTTGACGTCCTCGCGCCGCCATTGGAACAGCAGCGCGACCATCACGAGGACCAGCGGGATCTCGCCGGCCGCCCACGCGATCCCCCCGCCGACACGCTGATCCGCGGCGAGGTCGGTGTTCCACGGCAGCATGAGCCCGCGGTAGTACGTCTCGGCGATGATCCCCGACGTCATCATCAGTGCTACCCCGAAGAACGCATGCAGCGGCAGCGTGCCCCACACGACGCCGAGCTTGCCCAGCGGCGACAGCCGGTACGGCGCATGGTCGACGCCGATGACGGTCCAATAGAACAGATAGCCCGCCAGCAGGAAATGGAAGTTCATCAGCAGGTGGGCGCCGTGGTACTTGACGACGGTGCCGAAGAGACCGCCGAGGTACAGCACATAGAAGCTGCCGACGAACATGACGATGGCGACCGCAGGGAATCCGAGGGCGCGGGCCACCGGGCTGTTCACGCCGTACTGCACCCACTCGCGCGGTCCCGGCGGGTTGTCGCGCCCGGCGACCGGCAATGCCCGAAGCGCCAGCGTGATCGGCCCGCCGAGCACCAGCAGCACCGGCACCAGCATCGAGAGCATCATGTGGTTGATCATGTGGATGGAGAACATCGCCGGCGCATAGCGTCCGAGCCCCGACGAGGTCGCGACCAGCAGCGCGGCACACCCCAGCACCCACGACACCGTCCGGCCGACCGGCCATGCGTCGCCGCGCTTGTGCAGCCGCCACACCCCGCGCAGGTAGACGACACACGCGACGATGGCCGCCGTGCCGAAGATCAGGTCGAAGCGCCAATCGAATGCGAGGCGGGCCAGCGTCGGCGGGCCGTCAAGGCGATATCCGAGCGCCTCCTCCATCGGCGTGATATCGGTCGGGCTGCTCCCCGGCGGCGGTGGAGTGTGCGACAGCGCCACCGCGATCCCGTAGGTGATCGCGAAGACGAGCAACTCGACGAGCCCGAAGCGCACGAACAACGACCGCGGCGGATCATCGTCGTCGGCGATCTGGGCGACGGTGCGCCGCCGGTGCAACGCGCCCAGCACGCCCAACACGACCAACGCGACGACCTTGGCGACGACGATGAGGCCGTAGGTGCTGGTGAACAGATCGGCGACGGGCACGCGCACGGCCGCGTTGATCACCCCGGACACGCCGACGACGAGGATCAGCCAGAACGCCGTCCGGGAGAAACGGCGCACCGCCAGCGCGCGCCACCGCCCGCCCGCGAGCGCGTAGACGACGACGGCGAACAGTCCGCCGAACCACGCCACCGCGGCGACGATGTGCAAGATCAGGCTGTTGGCCGCGATGTCGTGTGAGCCGCCGGCCGCGGAATGACCGGCCAGTGCCAGCGGCATCAGCGAGAGCACACCGAATAGCATCGCGCCGAACACATAGCCCCAGTGCATGCTGAACCGCGCGAACAGCATCGCCACGAGCGCGAACACGGCGGTCACCGTCCAGGTACGCGCGTCGGAGACCGTCGAATAGGCGGTGAAGAAGTCCCCCGAGGTCAGCAGTTCACGGACCGGCTTGCCGACCAGGTTGGATACCGAGAGCACGATCATCGCGACCGAGCACACGACCCACACGCCGAAGAACGTCGCCGCCCACCGCAATGCGCGATAGCCGCCGATGTCGAGCAGGCCGTCGGTCTGCGGCGGCACGAAGAACGCCGCGAACAGCACCGACCCGACCGCCAGCGCCACCACGATGTACCCGACCGCGGTGACGGCCGGTCCGCCAAAGGTGGTGATGTCGCCGGGGTCGCGCAGGCCCAGCAGTGCACGGGCGGTCGGCGCCGACGGTGCGAACACCGCGACGGCGACACCGGCGGCGACGACGCCGAGGATCGTCGCGAGTGCACGGACGACCGGGCTGCGGTCGTCCATCTCGTCGTGGGCCGTCATGCCCTCAGCCTAGTGAGCGCCGGAACCATCACCTCTGCCGGATATACTCGCCACGGCCCTCGTGCCGTCAGCCTCCGTAGCTCAGTTGGATAGAGCAGCCGACTTCTAATCGGCAGGCCGCAGGTTCGAGTCCTGCCGGGGGCGCCGTGACATCCTTGCCGGCCTCGGGCCGGTGCACAGCCGCCTCGACCTACCGACACAGCCCGGCATGGTCGATACTGGAGTACGTGGCCCACATCACCGTTCGACGACGTGTGACGCGCGTGCGGGTCGGGCACCTCCCCGCCGAGCGTGCCGACTTCGTCGCCGCCGAGGAACCGCTGGAGATCCGCGTCGACGGCCGACCGCTGACCGTCACGATGCGCACCCCCGGCCACGACGTCGAGCTCGCCGCCGGGTTCCTCGTCTCCGAAGGCGTGGTCCATGACGCCGCCGACATCCGCACGGCCCGCCACTGCCCCGGCTCTGACGGACCTGACTCCGGCAATGTGGTCGATGTCTTCCTCGCCGATCACGTCGCACCCCCGAGCCCCGGAATCGAGCGCAATTTCACCACGACCAGCTCGTGCGGGGTGTGCGGCAAGACCAGCATCGACGCGGTGGCCACCGAGTCGCACTTCGGCGTCGACGACGATCCGCTGCGCCTGTCCCCGGAGGCTCTGGCGGGTTTCCCCGATGTCCTGCGCTCGGCGCAGACCGCGTTCGACCGCACCGGCGGGCTGCACGCCGCCGCGCTCTTCGACGGCGAGACCGGCGCGATGCTGGTGATCCGCGAGGACATCGGCCGCCACAACGCCGTCGACAAGGTCGTCGGCTGGGCCGTACTGAACGGCCGCCTCCCTCTCCACGGCGCCGTGCTCCTCGTATCGGGACGCGCCGGTTTCGAACTCGCCCAGAAAGCCGTCATGGCCGGGATCCCACTGCTCGCGGCGGTATCGGCCCCCTCGTCGCTGGCCGTCGAATTGGCCGAGGCCGCCGGGCTCACCCTCGTCGGCTTCCTGCGCGGCGATTCCATGGTCGCCTACAGCCGACCCGACCGGCTCGAGACCGTCGACAGTATCGTCGCCGCACCCGGGGACGACCCGCGCGATCTGGTTGCGGAGCGTCCGAGGCGGCCGTGATGCGTCTCACTCCCGCGCAAGCAGCGTAACGATGCAGGTCAGAGCCACCCTCACAGCGTCGTCTACGCCGTTGTGAGAACCAGTTGACGACCGCGTTACACCGGGCCGACCACCGTGAAACGCGGTATCGCGACCATGGTTGCCATGAGCGCGCCCGCCCTGCCGTCGACCGTGGACACCGTCTGCGGTTATTGCGGCGTTGGTTGCGGCCTCACCCTGAGCCTCAAGGACGGCGACCCCGACACCGTCGCAAGCACCAAGGGCAACCCCAAGCACCCGGCCAATTTCGGTCGCCTGTGCACCAAGGGCAACACCACTGCGGACATGCTCAACGCACCCGGACGGCTCACCACTGCCCTGTGGCGCCCAACCCGCGACGAGGAGCAGCGCCCGATCGACGTCGACGACGCTATCGCCGAAGTCGCCAAGCACTTCGTTGAACTGCGGGAGCGCCACGGCGACGACGCCGTGGCGTTCTACGTGTCGGGACAGATGTCACTGGAGGCCCAGTACCTGTCGAACAAGCTGTGCAAGGGCTACTTCCGCACCAACCTCATCGAGTCCAACTCGCGCCTGTGCATGGCCAGTGCGGGCACCGGTTACAAGCAGTCCCTGGGTGCCGACGGCCCCCCCGGCAGCTACGAGGACCTCGACCATGCCGACGTGTTCCTGGTGACCGGCGCCAACATGGCCGACTGCCACCCGATCCTGTTCCTGCGGATGATGGACCGGGTCAAGGAGGGGGCCAAGCTCATCGTCGTCGACCCTCGTCGCACGGCAACCGCCGCCAAAGCCGACCTCTACCTGCCCGTGCGCCCGGGCACCGATATGGCGCTGCTCAACGGCCTGCTCAAGCTGATCGTCGACGCCGGACAGATCGACGAGGAGTTCATCGCCGAGCACACCAACGGCTGGGACGTGATGACCGACCACCTCGCCGACTACACCGCCGATCGCGTCGCGGCGATCACCGGCGTCGACGAGGCCGATCTGCGGCAGGCAGCGGAGTGGATCGGCGCCGCCCAGAACTGGGTGACGCTGTGGACGATGGGCCTCAACCAGTCCATCCACGGCACCTGGCACACCAACGCGATCTGCAACCTGCATCTGGCGACCGGCGCGATCTGCCGGACCGGCAGCGGCCCCTTCTCACTCACCGGCCAGCCCAACGCGATGGGCGGGCGCGAGATGGGCTATATGGGACCGGGCCTGCCCGGCCAACGAGCAGTGCTCGATCCCGCTCAGCGCGCCGAGGTCGAACAGATCTGGGGCGTACCGGAGGGCACCCTGCACACCAATCTCGGCGGCGGCACCGTCGACATGTTCGAGTCGCTGGCCGACGGCCGGATCAAAGCCGTGTGGGTGATCTGCACCAATCCGGTCGCGTCGATGGCCAACCGCACCAACGTGATCAGCGGTTTGGAAAATGCGGAGTTCGTCGTCGTGCAGGACGCGTTCAGCGGGGTCGAGACAGCGGAGTACGCCGACGTCGTCCTGCCCGCGTCGCTGTGGTCGGAGTCCGAGGGCGTGATGATCAACTCCGAGCGCAACCTCACCCTCACCGCCCCGCTGCTGCGCTCACCCGGCCAGGCGATGCCCGACTGGTTGCTGATCTGCAAGATCGCCCAGGCGATGGGATTCACCGAGGGGTTCGACTTCCCCGATGCGGCCGCCGTCTTCGACGAGATCACCCGCTTCCACAACCCACGCACCGGCTGGGACTTGCGCGGCGTCGACTACAAGCGCCTGCGCAACGGACCGGTCCAGTGGCCGGTCCCGCCCGGAGGCGACGACCGCAATCCGATCCGCTACCTCAACGACGGCATCAGCCAGACGCTGTTCACCGACGAGAACGGCCACACCCCGCGGCTGGCCTTCGCGACGCCGTCGCGGCGCGCCCAGTTCTTCGCCCGGCCCTACCTGCCGCCGGCCGAGCTCCCCGACGACGACTTCCCACTGACACTGACCACCGGGCGCCTCCCCCACCAGTGGCACACGATGACCAAGACCCGCAAGGTCGCCAAGCTCATGAAGCTCAACCCGTCGACGTTCATCGAGATCAACCCCGTCGACGCCGAGAACCTCGGCATCACCGACGGTGATCGGGTCGAGATCGTCTCGCGCCGCGGCAAGGCCTTCGCGCCCGCCGTGGTCACAGACCGCATCACGGTCGGAACCTGCTTCGTCCCCATGCATTTCGCCGACGCCTCCGGTGCCGACCTGGCGATCAACGCCGTCACCAACGACGCCGTCGACCCCGACTCACTCCAACCGGAGTTCAAGGCCTGCGCGGTGGCACTGTCACCCGCACCGGTCGCCGACCAACCAGGAGACCCTGTGTCCACTGATTCCGTCGCCCTTCTCGCCTCCGCCTTCGGTGACCAAGCGCACGCCCCCGTCACCCTCGCCGAGTCCGAGCGCGCCTACCTCACCGGCCTACTCGCCGGGCTGCGGACCAGCCCGCCCGACGGAGATGTCCCGACGGTGCCGTCGCACGCACCGCTTTCGCCGTCATCGCGGGCCTGGATCGACGGCGTGCTGGCCGGGGTCTACTCGCGCGTTCCCCTGGCTGCGGGCACCGCGGTCACAGCAACCACGGGCGGAACCGGCAACGACACCCCCGTCGGCATCGGCGCGGGGCAGCGCACCGTGCGCGTCGTGTGGTCGTCGCAGACCGGCACAGTCGAGGATTACATCCCGACACTGACCGCAGCGCTGGGTGCGGCGGGGTTCACCGTCGACGAGGCCAGCGCTGATCAGGTCTCGGTCGAATCGCTGACCGGTAACGTGCTGTTCGTCGTCGCCTCCACCGGCGACGGTGATGCCCCGGATTCCGGTGTGGCGCTGTGGGATTCGTTGGCCAAGGTCGAGCCCGATGACGCGCTGTCGGACCTGCGGTATTCGGTGCTGGGGTTCGGCGACTCCTCCTACGCCGACTTCTGCGGGTTCGCCCGCAAGCTCGACGCCCGTCTCCACGACCTCGGCGCCACTCGTCTCAGCGACCGCGTTTCGTGCGAACCCGACTACGAGGACCATGCCGCGCAGTGGCAGACCAAGGCGTTGGCAGCACTGGCGGCCGTCGGCGACGGGCCCGGCGAGCCGACCACTGGTGCTGCCGCGGCGGGCGCCCCGGAACCGTCGGATGAGCCGGTGCCAGTCACGTACTCGCGGAAGAATCCGCTGTCCACCGAACTCATCGACAACACCCGGCTCACAGCCGAGGAGTCCGACAAGGAGGTCCGCCGGTTCGCGTTCGCCCTGCCCGAGGGGACGTTGACCTACAACGCCGGCGATGCGCTGGGCGTGTGGCCGACCAACCGACCCGCGCTGGTCGAGGAATGGCTGGCGCGCACCGGACTCGACGCCGACGAACAGATCACCGTCAAAGGTGAGGCGCGCCCCCTCGTCGACGCCCTCACCGACCACTTCGACATCACCCGGATCACCCCGGACCTGCTGCGCTGGCTGCACCGCCACCATCCCGACCAGGGATTCGACAATCTGGCCGGCCACCCCGCGGACCTGCGTGCGTGGTCGTGGGGCCGCCAGGCGATCGACATCATCACCGAGTTCCCGGTGACCGGATCGGTGCAGGACTGGCTTGCGGTGCTCAAACCACTGGCGCCGCGGCTGTACTCGATCTCATCGTCGCCCCTGGTCGATCCGGGGCGAGTGGAAGTCACCGTGTCAGCGGTGCGGTTCCAGACGCAAGCGCAGCGCCACGGCGTCTGCTCGACCTTCCTCGCCGACGCGCAGCCCGGCGCGCCGATGCGGATCTTCATCGCACCCAATGCCCGGTTCGGACCGCCGGCCGACGGCACCGCACCAATGATCATGATCGGTCCCGGCACCGGCGTCGCCCCGTTCCGCGGCTTCCTCCATGACCGGTCACGCACCGGCGCGACCGGCGAGAACTGGCTGTTCTTCGGGGACCGCCACGAGGCAACCGATTTCCTCTACCGCGACGAGCTCACCGAGATGAACGAGTCCGGTGTGCTCACGCAGCTCGACCTCGCCTTCTCGCGCGACCAGGAGGAGAAGGTCTACGTCCAGGACCGGATGCGCGCCCACGCCGCCGAGATCTGGGCTTGGATCCACCGCGGTGCCCACGTCTATGTGTGCGGCGATGCCGAGAAGATGGCCGTCGACGTCGACGATGCGTTGCGCGAGATCGTCGCCGAGCAGGGCCGGATGTCGCCGCACATGGCGGAGTCATACCTGGCCGCGCTCGCCGCAGACGAGCGCTACGTCCGCGACGTCTATTAGTCACCGCCTCGTCCGGGTTCGGCCCCGCTCGCTACCACTCCCGGCGCCGCCGCGGCCTCGCTTGTACGGTGACACCGTGGACTTCGACGCCGTCATCCTCGCCGGCGGTCGGGCGCGACGCCTGGCCGGGGCCGACAAACCGTCGAGCCTGATCGGTGGGCGGCGCCTCATCGACATCGCACTGGCGGCGGTGGCGGGCGCGCAGCGGATAGTCGTCGTCGGCCCGGATCGCGACCTACCCGCACAGGTCATCACGGCCCGCGAGGATCCGCCGTTCGCCGGTCCGGTCGCGGCCGTCGACGCCGGACTCGCCGCGCTGGGAACCCTCCCCGACGGCCGCGAGATAGCGGTCCTTGCCGCCGATCTGCCGTTCGTCTCCGCCGAGCAGATCGGCGAGCTCGCAGCACGCCGACGCGCGGTGGACGCCCCGGTGGCACTGGCCGTCGACGAGGCCGGGCACACCCAGTACTTGCTCGGCGTGTGGCGCGCGGACGCACTGCGCGCTGCGTTGAGTACCGCGGACGCGTCCATGCGGTCACTGGTCCCCGCCGGTGTACTCACAGTCCCGCTGGCTGACACCGACGACATCGATACCGCCGAGGACCTCGCGTTGGCACGCCTGCGCACCACACCGCTGCAGCGCGTCGCCGATGCACTGGCACCGCTGCACTCGGTGGCATCACGCACCGTCGACGTCGACGACGCGCTGGGCGCCGTCTTGGCCGTCCCACTGGTGGCCGCCACCCCCTTCCCCGCCTTCGACACCGCGGCGATGGACGGCTACGCGGTGCGCGGCGCGGCGCCGTGGCAGATCGTCGGCGCACCGGTGCGCGCCGGGCATGCGGGCGATCCGTTGAATGTCACCGGGACCGCGGCGCTGATCGCGACAGGCGCCCCGCTACCGCCCGGCGCCGACCGCGTCATCCGCGTCGAGGAGACCACTGTGCTCGACGACGGGCTGATCACCGAGACGACCGTCGGACGCGACGACACCCGCCGACGGGGCGAGTCGTGGGCCGCCGGTGATGAACTCGCCGAGGCGGGGACGGTCGTGGACGCAGCCGTCATCGGCACCGCGAAGGCCGCCGGGGTAGCGCGACTCTCGGTGCGCGGCCCGCTGCGCGCCGTGGTCCACTCCTCCGGCGACGAGGTCGGCTCGACCGGATCGTCGGGGATCGTGGACACCGCCTCCCTGCCGGTGCGCGAAGTACTGGCTCGCCTCGGCGCGCAGGTGAGCCGCGGCGCCCATCTGCCCGACGCAACAGCGGCCCTGCGGACCGCCGTCGGGCCCGACCGCGCACCGGGCGAGGTGATCGTCGTCATCGGTGCGACCGGGCGCGGCAGCGCGGACCTGTTGCGCGCCGCACTACTCGACGTCGGCGCGACGGTCCTGCTCGACGGCATAGACGTGCGCCCGGGCGGTTCCCTGCTCATCGCGGCGCTACCCGACGGCGGTGTCTTGCTGGGTCTGGGTGGCAACCCGGTCGCCGCCCTCTGCGGTGCGGCGCTGTGCGCCCCAGTGATTCGCCGTTTGTTACTCCAGGCCCGCCCCGACGGGGTCGAACAGATCACAGTGACCAACGCCACCGAGCTGTCCCACCCACAGTTGTCGCGCATCGTCCCGGTCCGTTCCGACGGGGGCCGATGGGTCGGCAGCCCGGTCAAATCCACCGCTGACCTGCGGTCTCTCATCGGTGCGCACGCCTTGGCGCTACTCGCCCCAGCCGGGTACGACGGGGCTCTCCGCCTGCTTTAAACGCCTCACATCGCAACCGTGTCAGATGTGCGCTGTTGCGAACAGACGTGAAACTTAACCGCCAACGTCGCGCAACACCGCGTTTCTACCTTGGGATTCAACGTCGTCAAGGAGGAACCAGATGGCACCCCAGCCCACAGCACCCCAGACCGTAGTCGTCGTCGGCCACGGAATGGTGGGCCACCGTTTCGTCGAAGCGCTGCGCACCCGCGACACCGAGAACACCTGGCGCGTCATCGTGCTCGGCGAGGAGTCCGACGCCGCCTATGACCGCGTCGGCCTGTCCAGCTACGTCGGGACGTGGGAGCGCTCGTCGCTGGCCCTGACCGGCAACGACTACGCCGGTGACACCCAGGTGGAATTGCGCCTGGGCAACGCCGTCACCGCGATCGACCGCGACGCACGGACCGTCACCCTCGCCGACGGCGAGAGCGTCGCCTACGACGCCCTCGTCTTGGCGACCGGATCGTACGCCTTCGTACCGCCGGTCCCCGGCCATGACAGCGCCGGTTGCCACGTGTACCGCACGCTGGACGACCTTGACGACATCCGCGGCGACGCGCAGCGCGCCCTGGAGAAGGATCCCGGCGCCGTCGGCATCGTCGTCGGCGGCGGCCTGCTGGGCCTGGAGGCGGCCAACGCGCTGCGCCAGCTCGGCCTGCGCCCGCACGTCGTCGAGTACAACCCGCGACTCATGCCGCAACAGGTCGACGAGGCCGGTGGCGAACATCTTGCCCGCATGGTGGGCGAGCTCGGTATCGACGTGTCGCTGGGGGTCGGCACGTCGAACATCGAGGCGCTCGACGACGGTGTCCTCCGGGTCACGCTTGGCGAGGACACCGTCGTCGACGCCGCCCTGCTCGTCTTCGCCGCCGGCGTCCGGCCGCGCGACGAACTGGGCCGACTCGCCGAGTTGGAGCTCGCCGAGCGCGGCGGCATCCTGACCGACCTCGGCTGTGTGACGTCGGATCCCGCGATCTACGCGATCGGCGAGGTCGCGGCCATCGAAGGCGTCTGCTACGGCCTTGTCGGACCGGGCTATGCGACCGCCGAGGTGGTCGCCGACCGCCTGCTGGCAGGCGACGCGGAGTTCCCCGGGGCCGACCTGTCGACGAAGCTGAAGCTGCTCGGCGTCGACGTCGCCAGCTTCGGCGACGCGCACGGCCGCACCCCGGGCGCGCTCAACGTCGTCGTGTCCGACCCGATCAACGGCACCTACTCCAAGCTGGTCCTCTCCGACGACGCCTCGACCCTGCTGGGCGGCATCCTCGTCGGTGACGCCAGCTCCTACGGACTGCTGCGCCCCCTCGTCGGGCAGTCACTGCCCGGTGACCCGGTCAGCCTCATCTCGCCGGCCACCGACGGCGCCCCCGCGATCGGCGTGGGTGCACTCGGCGACGACGCACAGATCTGCTCCTGCAACGACGTCTCCAAGGGCACGTTGTGCTCGGCGATCGAGAACGGCGCCTGCACGGTGGCCGATCTGAAGAAGTGCACCGGCGCGGGCACCGCGTGTGGTTCCTGTGTGCCGCTGCTGTCGCAGGTGCTCGACGCCTCGGGCGTGGAGCTCAGCACGGCGCTGTGCGAGCACTTCGAGGCCTCACGCGCCGAGCTGTTCGAACTCGTCCAGGCCAGTGGCATCCGGACCTTCACGGGCCTGATTGCCCGCTTCGGCACCGGTACCGGCTGCGACATCTGCAAGCCGACCGTCGCGTCGATCCTGGCCTCGACCAGCTCCGACCACATCCTGTCGGGCGAACAGGCGTCGCTGCAGGACAGCAACGACCACTTCCTGGCCAACATCCAACGCAACGGCACCTACTCGGTGGTGCCGCGCGTGCCCGGCGGTGACATCACCCCCGAGCACCTGATCCTGATCGGCCAGATCGCCAAGGACTTCGGCCTCTACACGAAGATCACCGGTGGTCAACGCATCGACATGTTCGGTGCCACGGTCGACCAGTTGCCGGAGATCTGGCGGCGCCTCGTCGACGGCGGCATGGAATCCGGCCAGGCCTACGGCAAGTCGCTGCGCACCGTGAAGAGCTGCGTCGGGTCGGACTGGTGCCGCTACGGCCAGCAGGACTCGGTCCAGCTCGCTATCGACCTAGAGCTGCGCTACCGCGGGCTGCGCTCGCCCCACAAGATCAAGATGGGTGTCTCGGGCTGTGCCCGTGAGTGCGCTGAGGCCCGTGGCAAGGACGTCGGCGTGATCGCCACCGACAAGGGGTGGAACCTCTACGTCAGCGGCAACGGCGGTATGACCCCGCGCCACGCGCAGTTGCTGGCCGGCGACCTCGACACCGAGACGCTGATCCGCTATATCGACCGCTACCTCATGTACTACATCCGCACCGCCGAGCGCCTCGAGCGCACCGCGCCGTGGATGGAGCGCATCGAGGGTGGGCTCGACCACATCCGCGAGGTCGTCGTCGACGACAGCCTCGGCCTGGCCCACGATTTCGAGGAGGCGATGGCCCGCCACGTCGAGGGCTACTCGTGCGAGTGGAAGGGCGTCCTGGACGACCCGGACAAGCTGTCGCGCTTCGTGTCCTTCGTCAACGCCCCCGGCACCCCGGACCCGACGGTGAGCTTCGGCGAGAACAACGGCCGCAAGGTCCCCGTGCTGCTGGGCACCCCCGCGATGCCCGTCAGCCAGAAGTAGATCCGCAAAGCCAGGAAGTAACAGGAGAACAGCCCATGACTCTCAACTTCGACCTCCACCGCTGGACCCGCGATTGGACGGCGGCGTGCCCGCTCGAGCGGTTGATGCCGCTGCGCGGCGTGGCCGTCCTGCTGCCCGACAACGCGCAGGTGGCCCTGTTCCGACTCGCCGACGACAGCATCCGCGCCATCGGCAACATCGACCCGATCGGCCGAGCCGCAGTGATGTCGCGCGGCATCGTTGGCGACCGCCACGGCTTCCCGACCGTGCAGAGCCCGCTGAAGAAGCAGGCATTCAGCCTGATCGACGGGCGCTGCCTCGACGCCGAGGGCGTCAGCATCCCGGTGTACGCCACCCGCATCGGCCTCGACGGCACCGTCTTCGTCGCCAACTCGCCGGAGATCTCGTTCGGCTACCGTCCCGACGGTTTCGGGCGCAGGGTCGCGAGCGCGTCATGACCACGCTGCTCGTCGCCCACGGCACCCGCAACCCGCGCGGCGTCGCCATGATCGGCGACCTCGCGCACGCCATGTCACAGCGGCTGCGCGACGAGGTGCGCGTCGGCTTTGTCGACGTCCTGGGGCCCGATCCGGCAGAGGCGATCAGCGGTATCCGCGGTACCGATCCGGTCCGCGTCGTCCCCGCCTTCCTTGCCAGCGGCTACCACGTCCACTCCGACCTTCCCCGCTACCTGCACCAGACGCCGCGGCCCACGCTCCTGTCGGCGCCCCTGGGACCAGACGCCGCGCTGGCGGACGCGATGGTCGCCCGCCTGCTGGTGGCCGGCTGGCAGCCCGGCGACGAGGTCGTGATGGCAGCCGCCGGATCGCGCGACCTGCGGGCACAGGGCGACGTCGCAGCCATGGGGCGGTTGCTCTCGCAGCGCGTCGGCGCGCCGGTCCGCATCGGCTTCGTGATCCCCGCCGTCGACGGTTCGGGCTATCCCCCGGTCGCCGACGTCGTCGCGGCAGCGCGCGCCCAGTCGCGGCCGGGCAGCCGGGTTGCCGTGGCCGCCTACCTGTTGGCCGACGGTCTGTTCGCGCGACGCCTGCACGACGTAGGCGCCGATATCGTCGCCGCGCCGCTCGGGCTGCACCGGGGCGTCGTCGAGCTGGCGTGCCGTCGGGCGGAGTCCGCGGTTATGTCGCCGGATCCGCTGTCGCAGCCGGGATCGCATCGGAGCGTCGTACCCGCCAGGTGATGAGGGTCAGCGCGACCAGTGCCGACAATGCCGGCCACAGTGCGGGCATGCCGCCCATCGCCGAGTAGAGCGCACCGCCCAGCAGGGCCCCGCAGGCCAGCGCCGCCCAGATCAACGCCGGACGCACCCAATCCCACCGCGGGCCGCCGAGCAGCGCGTTGGCCACCTGGTGGCCGGCTTTCACGATTGACCCGGTCACGTACGTCACGGGCACCGAGACCTGTCCGTCGTGCACGAAGGTCGCGTTCAGCATTCCCATCGCGACGGCCGCGATCAGTACCGCGGGCACCGGGAGCCAGGGTTGGGTCGAGGCGACGGCCGCGATTCCGACGAGCGTCGAGGTCCCCACCAGCACGCTGACCCGGCCGTCGCGGTAGTGCGCCAACAGCCCGCCCGCGACAGTGCCCACGAAAAACAGTCCGATGAGCCCGAGCGCTTTGCCCGCACCCGCGATGTGCGAGGTCGTGGTCTCGGCCGCCATCCGCGTCGTGTTGCCGCTCATGAAGGACACGAAGAAGCCGCCCAGATCGAGGAAGCCGACGGCGTCGACGTAGCCGGCCGTGGCCGCCAATAGGCAGGCGAGAAGCAACTCACGCTGACTCTTCAGTGGCATGCGCCCGATTCTAAGGGTCAGTCGACGGCGAGTCGGTAGCCACGCTTGACGACGGTGACGATGAGTTCACGTGCGCCCAATGCCGAGCGCAGGCGGCCGATAGCCACCTCCACCGCATGGGCATCGGCCCCCGCTACGGGCAGCAGCCGCAGCAGCTGCTCCCGGGACACCACCTCGCCCGGGTTGGCGGCGAGCGCGTGCATCAGGGCCATCCCCGACGGGGACACATCGCGTACCTCCCCGTCGACGACGATCGAGTTGGCACGCACGCCGACGGAGTGCCCGGCAACGGCGAGATCGGGCCGCCGCGCGGGCAGATCGTCACCGATCAGCCTGGCCAGCGCGCCCAGCCGCATCCGCTCCGGGGCGACACTGGGCACGCCGACGTCGTCGAGCGGACGCGCGGTGACCGGCCCGACGCAATAGGGCACGACCGGGCCGCGCAGGGCCGCGATCAGGTTGTCGTAACTGCCGACCTCTTTGGCCCGCTCCAGCATGGCCGCGACCGCAGGGGCCGACGTGAACGCAGCAGCGTCGACGCGGACGGCTGCGATCTCGGCCAGCAACTGATCGAAGCGGTCCTGGTCGGCCGGACCGGTCCAGCGGTAGACGGGGACGCCGACGACATCGGCCCCGCGACGGTGCAGCTCGGCAAGGAAACCGGGGTTGGGATCCCAATCGTCGGTTGCGCCATGCAGCTGCACGGCCACACGCTGGCCCGACAGGTCCTCGGGCAAGTGGGCGAGAACTTCGACGCTCGACTCCGACTCCGGCGACCACTCCTCACGCAGTCCGGCGGCGCGCAGCGCGCCGGTGGCCTTCGGGCCCCGCGAGATGACCCGTGTCGTGGCGAGCTGGTCCATCAGGGCCGGGGTGAGGCCCCATTCCTCGGTGGCCTCCACCCAGCCGCGGAACCCGATGCCGGTGGTGGCGATCAGCAGATCCGGGGCGGTAGCGATCAGGTCGTCGGTGGCGGCTCGCAGGGCCACGTCGTCGGCGAGTGGGATGATCGCCATCGCCGGGGCGCTCAGCGTGTGAGCGCCCCGGCGTTGGAGGAGCATGGCGAACTCGTCTGCGCGACGGGCCGCGGTGATCGCAACGGTGAACCCGGTCAGGCCCTCGGACCTGGTGGTTGCGTTGGCGATCATTACCCCATTCTCTCAGAAACCTTCGCCGAAGCGGCGTTGGGCGACTCGGGCACGTCGGCGACGGCCGTCATGGGTGCCGCAGATCGCGGCATCCGGATGTACACCGCCCAGGTCGTGATGGCAGCGAGGACGTACACCACTCCGAACACCATGAACGCCGAGGTGGCAGCACCGGAGCTGAGGTAGGACTGCCGAAGGACCAGGTTGATCCCCACGCCGCCCAGGCCGCCGACGGCGCCGGCGATGCCGATGACCGCACCGGTCAGCTGGCGCGAGTAGTCGGCGCGCTCGGTCGCGGTGGCGAAGCCCTTGGACTGCGCGGCGGCGTCGAACACCGACGGGATCATCTTGTACACCGAGCCATTGCCCAGGCCCGACAGGATGAACAAGAGGATGAAGCCGACGATGTAGAGGGCCAGCGAACCCTCACTGAAAATGAGGATCGTCGAGGACGCCGTCATCCCGATGAACACGCCAAAGGTGACCTTGCTGCCGCCGATGCGGTCGGCGAGCTTACCCCCGTAGACCCGGCTGATCGAACCCAACAGAGGGCCGATGAAGGCGATCTGTGCGGCGTGCAGCGCCGCCTGTGGCGCCGTGTCCCCGTGGTCCTTGAAGTAGCCGACCAGCACTTGGCCGAAGGCGAACGAGTAGCCGATGAACGAGCCGAAGGTGGCGATGTAGAGCGCCGCGATGATCCACGTGTTGCGGTTGCCGCAGGCGCGGCCCATGGCCTTGACGTCGACGCCCAGTTCGAGGTTGTCCATCTTGAGGGCTGCGCCGATACCGGCGAGCACGAGCAGGCAGAGGTAGATCGCGCAGACCCAGTACGGCGCTACGTCGCCGAGCCAGGCCACCATCATGAGACCGATCAACTGGACCGCGGGCACGCCCAGGTTGCCACCGCCGGCGTTGAGGCCCAGCGCCCAGCCCTTGAGGCGTTGCGGGTAGAAGGCGTTGATGTTGGTCATCGACGACGCGAAGTTTCCGCCGCCGAAGCCGCAGAGCGCTGCGCACAGGAGGTACAGCCAGAGGGGCTGGCCGGGGTTGGCCAGGATCCAGATCGTCGCGCCCACCGGGATGCACAGCACGAAAGCGGAGAACACCGTCCAGTTGCGTCCACCGAAGCGGCTCGTCGCCATCGTGTAGGGGAAGCGCAGCAACGATCCCACGAGCGTTGCCGTCGCGCCGATCAGGAACTTGTCCCCCACCGACAGGCCGTAGACGTCGGCGGGCATGAACAGCACCATCACCGACCACAGCGACCACACCGAGAACCCGACGTGCTCGGCGGCCACCGACCAGATGAGGTTGCGCTTGGCGATGGCCGACCCGCCGTTGTCCCACTGGGCCACGTTCTCCGGGTCCCACTCCGCCAGGATCTGTTTGTCCGTGTACTCGCGTATCTCTTTCACGTTGCCTCCCACCACGTAGCTGTTTGGTTGGGGGCGACGCTATGGATTTGTTGTTGCGAACTGCGGCACCGGTAGTCACCGAAACGTAACTAGAACCTCACGCGCTGCGATTTCGCGTTGTGCGGTCCGGCCAGAGTCCCGGCACCCATCGACCGCGCAACCCGACGAGGATGACCACGCTCACCACGACCAGGCCCACCGACATCGCCACGGCGGACTGGTCGTCGCGCACTAATGCCAGGTAGATGGCCAATGGAAGGGTCTGCGTGACCCCTTCAACGTTGCCGGCGAAAGTCACCGTCGCACCGAATTCCCCCAGACACCGCGCGAAACACAACAGGGCTCCGGCACCGATTCCGGTGCGGATCATGGGCAAGGTCACATGCCAAAAGGTGGTGAGACGCCCGGCACCGAGGGTGTAGGCCACCTCCTCGGCCTCCACGTCGCGGGCGCGCAGCGCGGATTCGACGCTGATGACCAAGAACGGCATGGCGACGACGAGTTGGGCCATCACAACGGCGACGAAGGTGTAGGTCGGGGTCCATCCGAACCACGAGTCGAGCAACGATCCGATCGGCGCCCGCCGCCCGAACGCCGCCAGCAGGCCCGCACCGATGACGACCGGGGGCAGCACCATCGGGACCAGGACCGCCAGACGGACGGTCGCCCGGAGCCGATCCGAGGAGATGCCGCCGGCCAGCAGTGCGGCCAACGGGACGCCCAGCGCCGTCGCGATGAGGGTGGCCAGTGTCGCCGAGGCCAGCGACAGCCAGAGCGCCGACCGCGCCGACGGTGAGGTGAGCAATCCGACCATGCGGCCCCACGGCGCGGTGAGGACCAGGGCCAGCAGCGGCGTGAGGAGAACGAGGAGGCCGACAACGCCGACGGCGGTCAGAGCCGGTGACGGTCGGCCGGTCTGCCCGACCGACGAGCGTCTGTTGATCCGTCGTCGGCCCGGGGTCACGCGGGCCCGAATCCGGCTTCCTGGAAGATCCGCTGGCCTTCTGGCCCGGCCAGCAGATCGACGAACAACTGCCCCTGCTCGGTCAACGCCGAGGCCGGGTACTTGTTGACCGGGGCGTCAGGGATCGGGATCGTCTCCACCTTGTCGCCCGCCGATTTCGCGTCGGTGGCGTAGACCAGGGCGGCATCAGCCTCACCGGAGGTGACTGAACCGAGCGCTGCGCGCACGTCGACGGCCCGGCTGATCGGGTGCGGCGTACCGCCGATCGCGGCGATCGCCTTCTCCGCGGCCCGTCCGCAGGGGACTTCGCTCGCGCACACGACCGAGCGGTTGCCCGGGACGGTGAAGTAGCGCACGTCGGTCACCTTGCCGGGGTTGCCCTTCGGCACGACGATGACCAGACGGTTGGTGGCAACGACGTGGGGGTTCTTCGCCACCCCCGCGTCGACGGCCTTGGTCATCGTCGCCTCGTCGGCGGTCACCAGTACGTCGCCCTTAGCCCCCGACGTCAGCTTCTGTACGAGCGCCGAGGAGGCTCCGGTGTCGACCTGGACCTTCGCACCCGGGTTGTTGTGCTCGTAGGCGGCGACCATCGGCTTCAGGACGTCCACCAGCGACGCCGCCGCCAGCACGCGAATGGACCCGGGCGAGGAGTCGTCATTCGAGCAGCCGCTCAACGGCAACACGACCGTCATCGCAGCCACCGCCACCACCGCCAGCTTCTTCATCATTGCGCTCCTAGCCGCCGGCAAACGGGGGAAGCAGGTCGACGTCGGTGCCGATCGCCGCACCGTCTTCCCGGACCATATCGTCGCCGGTGAGGACCGACGACAGTCGTGCCAACTCTTCCACGTCGGGGCCGTGCCGGCGTCCGACTGCGTCGCGCAGACCGCCAACGGTCGCCTCGACGAGTTCGAGGGTCTCGCGTCGGCAGCCGGTGCGGTCGGCCAGCGCCGCGAAGTAGGTGACGGTGACCCGCGGTCGTGGCTCAGCCACCGATCGCCCCCATGCTGCGCTGCGGCGCGACCACCTCGTCGAGCCCGGCGTGCCCGGCACGTTTGCGCCAGGTCACCGCGCGCCACGCGTCGGCGATCTCGTCGTCGGAGCCTCCGGCGCGCACAATGCCGACGAGGTCGATCTCGTCGTCGGAGAACAGGCACGGCCGGACCGTGCCCTGCGGGGTGATGCGCGTCCGGTCGCAGGTCCCGCAGAACGAGCGGGTCATCGACGCGATCACCCCCAAGCGGTACGGCTGCGGCGGACCGTCGGGATCGTCGACGAGCCACAGCGCGGCCGGCGCGCTGGGATCGTCGCGGCCGATCGGGGTGAGCGTCATCGTCGTACCGAGTTCGTCGAGCAGGTCCTGGCAGGAGACCAGGGTCTCCGGGGTCCAGGTGCGCTCGGCGTCCAGCGGCATCGATTCGATGAACCGCAGGGCCAAGCCCCGGTCGCGGCACCACCGCAGGAGTTGCGCGGCCCGCGACAGCGTCTCCGGCAACAGGACCGCGTTGACCTTCACCGGGGTGAGTCCGGCAGCGAGCGCGGCATCGATGCCGGCGATGACGTCGGGCAACCGGTCGCGACGGGTCACCTGGGCGAACAGCTGCGCGTCGACGGTGTCGAGCGACACGTTGATCCGGCTCAGGCCGGCGTGCGCGAGGCCCTCCGCACGGCGGGCCAGGCCGATGCCGTTGGTGGTGAGTGCGATGGGCAAGCCCGGGTGGCGCGAGCGGATCGTCGCGACGATGAGTTCGAGATCACCTCGTACCAAGGGCTCGCCCCCGGTCAGGCGCACCTCCTCGATGCCCAGTTGCGACACCGCCACATCGACCAGCCGCGACACCTCAGCGACGCTGAGCAACTCCTCGCGCGGCATCAATGGCAACCCCTGCTCGGGCATGCAGTAGCGGCAGCGCAGCGTGCAGGCCTGCGACAGCGAGACGCGCAAGTCGCGGGCCCGCCGGCCCAACCCGTCCACCAGAAACGGCGACGGCGCGGGAAGCTCTGACGCGGTCACGCCCCTGAGGCTACCCGTGTCCCTAAGCTGATGGGGTGTCCCGTCGCCCTGTCCAGCAGCACCGCCAGGCCATCGCAGTGCTGCTGGCCGATATCGGCGGCCCCGAACGCATGCGCGTCAGCGAGGCCTTGGGCAGCGTATTGCTCGAACCGGCCCGCGCCGCGACCCCGCTTCCAGTATTCGACAACTCCCAGATGGACGGCTTCGCCGTGCGGGCCGCCGACGTCTCCCCCGGCGTAGCGCTGCCCGTCGTCGCGCGCATCTACGCCGGGTCACCGGCCGCTCCTCTCGCACCGGGGACCACCACGGCGATCATGACCGGCGCACCGATCCCGGCGGGTGCCAACGCAGTGATCCCCGTCGAGGAGTCCGACGAGCAGCCCGTTGCCGACGGGACGGTCGTCACGTTCACCACCGTGCCCCAGGTCGGCACGTTCGTCCGCCGTGCCGGTTCGGATGCGCAGGCCGGCGAACTGATCGTCGAAGCGGGTACCGCACTGGCACCGCACCACCTCGGCGCGCTCGCCGCGGCCGGGGTCACCGACGTCGTCGTGTACCGCCGACCTCGCGTCGCCGTCATCTCGACCGGGTCCGAACTCGTCGCACCGGGCCTGCCCTTGGCACCCGGACAGATCCACGAATCCAACTCGGTGGCGCTGGCCGCGCTGGTAAGCGCCAACGGCGGCGCGGTGATCAGTCAAGCGGTGGCCGGCGACGGCGACGGCGAGTTCGCCGCCCGCCTCGACGAGGCGGTCGCCGCGGGGGCCGACCTGGTCCTCACTTCCGGCGGCGTGTCGGCCGGCGAGCGCGAACCGGTGCGGGACCTGCTGAGCGGGCCCGACAGCGGCGCAACCGAGTCGTGGTTCGGCGCGGTGGCCATGCAGCCGGGCGGGCCGCAGGGGTTGTCGCGGTGGCGCGCGGTCCCGGTGATCAGCCTGCCGGGCAACCCGGTCAGCGTGCTGGTCTCCTTCGACGTGCTGGTGCGTGACGCCGTGCGCGCCATCGGCGGGCTCGCGCCGGTCCCCGTCGAACGCGGCCGTCTCACCACCGGGGTCGCCTCCTCCCCGCCCGGCAAGACGCAGTACCTGCGCGCCCGGCGCTGCGACGGTACGGACGGACGCGTCGAGATCATCGGCGGCCCCAGCAGCCACCTCATCGCCACCGCGGCACGGGCCGACGTCCTCGTCGAGATCGACGCCGCGGCAACCGAACTCGCCCCCGACACGGAGGTGCCACTGTGGCCGCTGACGCATTGACCCCCGCCCCGCTGAACCCGGATGACGCCCCACGGCTCACCCATGTCGATGCGAAGGGTGCAGCACGCATGGTCGATGTATCCACCAAGGCCGTCACCACGCGCACCGCCGTGGCGCGCGGGACGTTCTGCACCACCGAGGCCGTCGTCGAGCTCATCGATTCCGGCGGGCACCGCAAGGGTGATGTGCTGGCCGTGGCCCGGATCGCCGCGATCATGGGTGCGAAGAAGACCTCCGAGCTGATCCCGCTCTGTCACCCGCTGCCGCTGGACGCGGTCGACGTCGAGTTCGAGGTGGGCACCGACAGCGTCGGGGTCACCGCCACCGCGACGACGACCGGGCGCACCGGGGTCGAGATGGAGGCCCTCACCGCGGTCGCCGTCGCCGGCCTCACCCTGCACGACATGGTCAAGGCGATCGACCCGACCGCCACCATGACCGACGTCGGACTGCTGTCGAAGACCGGCGGGCGCAGCGGCGAGTGGACACGTGACGCGCAGCCACCGCAGTCGGCACCGCCGGCCGCCGGCTCGCCCACGCCCGCCTTCGTCGACGTCTACCCGGGCAAGCGGGCCACGGTCCTGGTGTCGTCGACCCGAGTGGCAGCCGGCGAGCGCACCGACGCGACGGGGCCGATCCTGCGCGACTGGTTGGCCGAGCAGGGCTTCGACGTCGCCGAGCCGGTCGTCGTGGCCGACGCCGACATAGCCGGGGCGATCGCCACCGCACTGGCCGGGGAACCGTCGCTACTCATCACGACCGGCGGGACCGGGCCGACCTCCGACGACCACACGCCCGAAGCGACCGCGCCGCACCTGACCACGTCGCTGCCGGGCATCGCCGAGGCCCTGCGCGAGACGGGCCGGTCGTCGACGCCGTATTCGTCGCTCTCACGGGGGCTGGCCGGTTTCGCGGGCCGCACCCTCGTCGTCAACCTGCCGGGTTCCAAGGGCGGGGTGCGCGACGGAATCGCCGTTCTGCAGCCACTCATCACCCACCTGTTCGACCTGGCGCGAGGCAGTGGTCATGAATAGCGGGGTCATGGATAACGAGGCCATGGATAGCTGCCCGCCCGCGATCCTCGACACAGCGCTCGACCCACGGGTGTGCGAGGCAGCGGTACGCACTGATGCCGACGGCGCGGTGGTCACCTTCACCGGAATGGTCCGTGACCACCACGACGGACGCACGGTCACCGCGCTGCGCTACGAGGCCCATCCCCGCGCCGCCGAGTTCGTCGACCGGGTCTGCGCGGCACACCGTCGCGCAGACGTGCGTGTGGCGGCCCAACACCGCGTCGGCGACCTGGCGATCGGCGACCTCGCCGTCGTCGTCGCGGTCAGCGCACCGCACCGCCGTGAGGCATTCGCCGTCTGCGCCGCTGTCATCGACGAGATCAAGGCCACCGTGCCCATCTGGAAGTACGAGACCTACGCCGACGGCGACCGGTCGTGGCAGGTCCCCCACTGCTGAGGCACGAACCTCGACCGGGGACCTTGGTCCGCGGGCCTTCGGTTTCGCGGCCCGAACTGGATATGTTGGGCCACAACGATCTGAAACGAAGCGATCTGTAACGAAAGGCATCGGAGATGAGTTCGTTCGGCGTCGGCCTGACGGTGGCGGCAGTCCTGGTGTGGTTGGGCATGGTCCTGGCGATCTCGTTCATCGAGGCGCCGCTGAAGTTCACCGCGCCGGGGGTGACACTGGCCATCGGCCTCGGGATCGGGCGCAAGGTCTTCCGCGCGCTCAACTCGGTCGAATGCCTGCTGGCAGTGATCGCGATCGTCGGCGCCTTCCTCGCCGTCCGCTCGGACTCCGGCCTCCCCACGGCGGCGGGGGTCGGTGTCATCGCCGCGACCGGCTGTCTACTGGTTCAGATCGTCGCGGTCCGCCCCGCGCTGACGCGGCGGTCGAACGAGGTGTTGGCCGGCGACGGAACTACCGCGGAGGACCGGCGCAGCTCGGCACACCTGTATTACGTGGGTCTCGAGGTGGCCAAGGTGATCGCGCTCGTCATCGCCGCAGCGGCGCTGCTACTCCACGGCTGACTTCTGTCCCCTGATCCGCTGGTTGAGCGCCTGGAGCGGGCCGGGGATCAGCAGCAGGGCGAGCGGCGCGCTGCCCAGGCCGGGCCACACGAGCGTCATGACCAGCGCGATCAGAAGTGCGATGATGCTGCCCACCCCGGTCCAGTCGGCCACGCTGCGCCGCGCCCGAGCGTCGTCGACGACGAGCTCCGGGCACCGGACACCCTCCCGTGTGATGCCGATCAGGGCGAGAATCGACACGGCCAGGAGCAGGATGTAGAAGCAATCCGCCCAATGCACGTGCTCGTTGGAGATCAGCGCCGTCGCGAGAGGCAGCAGCACGATCGTGAGCAACCAGACGAAATGCATGTTCATCATGGGCGAGTTGTACTCGCAGTAGTTCTCCATGATGGCGTGGTGGTTGCGCCACAGCACCCAGGTCACGATGAAGCTGATCAAGAAGCCGATGAGGACGTCGCCGTGATCGCTCATGATCTCGGGCAGCGTGCGCCGCGTCTCCACCTCGCTGGCCAGGTCGACCAGCGGCAGCACCAGCAGCGTGAGCGCGATGGCGACGACGGCGTCGGCGAAGGCGATGAGCCGCTTGAGCCCGTCGGCTGTATGTCGCTTGTCGGGTTTGACCATGGGCAAAGCGTAGGGCGTCGGCCCGCTCTGTCAGTTGGTGGGTTGCAGACGTCATGCTCCGCGAAGATGGAAAGCCCCATCTCGAAGTTGCGCATGAATCGCGCGGGATCGCGCTGAAAGGCGCCGTGATCGCGCCAGTGGAATCCCCACTTCGACCGGTCGATCGGCCACGAGTGCGCTGGTAGATTCCAGACATGCACAGCGCTGCACCGGCGCACATGGTCCGGCGGCCAGCAGCCTGGGAACCCGCCGAGCCGACAACGCCCGACCCCGACCCACAGGGCCGGGCGCGCGACCTGGCCGGTTTCCTCTCGGGTCGGCGCACACTGGCGCTCACCGGGGCTGGACTCTCGACCCCGTCGGGGATCCCCGACTACCGCAGTCCCGGATCACCACGGCGCACGCCGATGACGATCCAGATGTTCCTATCCTCCCCTGACTACCGACGCCACTACTGGGCGCGCAACCACCTGGGGTGGCGGCACATGGACGCGGCCCGGCCAAACCCGGCCCATCGCGCGCTGGCGGCGCTCGAAGACGGCGGCATCGTGTCCGGGGTGCTCACGCAGAACGTGGACATGCTGCACTTGAAGGCCGGGTCGCGTCGGATCGTCGACTTGCACGGCTCCTACGGGCGCGTGATCTGCCTCGACTGTGGACACCGACTGTCGCGGTACACGCTGCACCGCTCATTGGAGGCGATGAACCCGGGGTTCGCCGACCGCGTCGCCGGGCGAGGTGCGATCGAGGTGGCCCCCGACGCCGACGCCATGGTGGCCGACACCGCGTCGTTCGTCGTTGCCGACTGCCCACAGTGCGGCGGAACACTCAAGCCCGACATCGTCTATTTCGGCGAGTCGGTGGCCAAAGATGTGGTGGCGCAGGCATTTTCGATGGTCGACGATGCTGACGCCCTCCTCGTCGCGGGCAGTTCGCTCACCGTCATGTCGGGTTTGCGGTTCGTCCGGCATGCGGCGGCACACGGCAAACCGGTCGCCATCGTGAACCGGGGTACGACGCGCGGAGATCGCCTGGCCGAGCTGAAGATCGACCATCGGTGCGAGGTGGTCCTCCCCCTCGCTGCCGTGCTACTTCGCGACGCCGCAGGACACCGGGATAGCGCCGGTCATCAGCGGTTGCAAGGCGGCACTATGCACACTGTTGCATAGCAACTAGGCGCACTGCTACCGTGCGACTATGGCATTGGAGCACGCGATCATGGTCTCCCTGGGCGAGCGCCCGGGCACCGGCTATGAGATCGCGCAGCAGTTCGACCGGTCGATCGGCCATTTCTGGTCGGCGACCCACCAGCAGGTGTACCGGACGCTGAAGAAACTCCATGCCGACGGATTCGTCGCCTTCGAAACCGTCGAACAGGACGGCCGCCCGGACAAGAAGGTCTACCAGCTCTCCGACGCCGGGCGCGAGGCGCTGGCGAAGTGGGTCATCACCCCAACACCTCTGACGCCCCTGCGCGACGAGCTGGGCGTCAAACTGCGAGGCGCCGAGCACGGGGACCTGGGCACGATCATCACCGAGCTCGAGGCGCACCGCGACCTGTACCGACGACAGTTGGCTATGTACGAGGGTTTCGCGCTGGACTACCCCGACCCGGAAAGCCTCACCGGCCGTCGCCTGCACCAGTACCTCGTCCTGCGCGGCGGAATCCGGGGCGCGCAGAGCGCTATCGACTGGTGCGATGAAGTCGTCGACGGACTAGGCCGCGAGTACCGCGCGACCCACATCTGACCCTGCCCACCCCATCCACAGCCCACCCCATCCACAGCCCAACCAAGTCACAGCCCAACCAGCCATCAACCGAAGGATTCCACCGTGGCCGCTCCTACCGTGTCGCTCGAGCCGAACCCCTACTACCCCAAGCTCTTCGAGCCCCTCACGATCAACGGGCTCACCCTGCCCAACCGCATCATCATGGGATCGATGCACACCGGCCTGGAAGACCGGGCCTGGGACACCGACAAACTCGCCGAGTACTACGCCACCCGCGCGCGCGGCGGCGTCGGCCTGATCATCACCGGCGGCTACGCGACCAGCCGCACCGGACAGCTGGTCACCCTGGGCGGCAAGATGACCAACCGCCTCGACGTGGCCCGCCACCGGACCATCACCCGCGCGGTTCACGAGGGCGGCGGCCGCATCGCCATGCAGCTGATCCACGCCGGGCGCTACGGCTACAACCCGTTCAAGGTGGCCGCCGGCTCCGAGCCGTCGCCGATCCACCCGTTCAAGCACCTCAAGATGACCAACCAGATCATCTGGCACGTCATCCGCAGCTTCGGCCAGTCCGCCAAGTTGGCCGAGAAGGCCGGCTACGACGCGATCGAGCTCATGGGCGGCGAGGGCTACCTCATCAACCAATTCCTCTGCCCGCACACCAACGACCGCACCGACAAGTGGGGTGGCAACGCCGAGAACCGGCAGCGTTTCCTCGTCGAGGTCATCAAGGAAGTCCGCAAGCAGGTCTCCCCCGGCTTCCCCATCATCCTGCGCCAATCGGTCGCCGACTTCGTCAAGAAGGGACAGACCTGGGACGAGATCGCCCTGATGGCGCGCAAGGCCCAGGAGCACGGCGTCGACGCGATCAACACCGACATCGGCTGGCACGAGGCCGGCGTCCCCACCATCGTCACCTCGGTGCCGCGCGCAGCGTTCGTCAAGTTCACCGAACGGCTGCGCGACGAGGTGTCGATCCCGCTGATCGCGTCCAACCGCATCAACACCCCGGAGGTCGCCGAGGACATCCTCGAGCGCGGCCGCGTCGACGCCGTGTCGATGGCCCGTCCGCTGTTGGCCGACCCGGAGTTCGCCGACAAGGCCCGCGAAGGCCGCGCCGACGAGATCAACACGTGCATCGGCTGCAATCAGGCCTGCCTCGACCACGCGTTCGTCGGCAAGAAGGTGTCCTGCCTGCTCAACCCGCGCGCCGGACGCGAGACCACGCTGAAGCTCGGCGCAACGCGCCTGGCCCGCCACGTCGCCGTCATCGGCGCCGGCCCGGCCGGCCTCGCCGCAGCTGTCTCCGCTGCCCAGCGCGGCCACCGTGTCGAGCTCTTCGAAGCCGGCGAGAGCGTCGGCGGTCAGTTCTCGATCGCCGCCCGCATCCCGGGCAAGGAGGAGTTCAACGAAACACTGCGCTACTTCACCCGACAGCTCGAGATCACCAACGTCATCGTGCACTTGGGCAAGCGCGTGACCGCGGAAGAGATCCTCGACGGCAGCGCCAGTGCCGCCGACGGTGACGCCGCGAAGTTCACCGACGTCGTGATCGCCACCGGTGTCGTGCCGCGCATCCCCGACATCCCCGGCATCGACCACCCGATGGTGATGTCGTACGCCGAGGCCGTTCTCGGGCACCGCGAGATCGGCAAGCGTGTCGCGGTCATCGGCGCCGGCGGCATCGGCTTCGACGTGTCGGAGTTCCTCACCACCGACGAGTCGCCGACGCTCAACCTCAAGGAATGGGAGCAGGAATGGGGCGTCTCCGAGGACCTATCGGTCCCCGGTTTCGTCACCAAGCCGCGCCCCCTGCCCGCGACCCGGCAGGTCTACATGGTCCAGCGCAAGCCTGGCGGCCAGGGCAAGACCTTGGGCAAGACCACCGGCTGGGTGCACCGGGCGACGGTCAAGATGAAGGGCGTCGAACAGATCTCCGGCGCGACCTACGACTTGATCGACGACGAGGGCCTGCACCTGACCCTGCACGACAAAGAGGGCAACGAGACCGGCAAGCGAGTCCTCGAAGTCGACAACATCGTCGTGTGCGCGGGCCAGGAATCGGTGCGCGACCTCGTCGACCCGCTCACCGTCGCCGGTGTCACGACCCACGTGATCGGTGGCGCCGACCTCGCCTCGGAGCTCGACGCGAAGCGGGCCATCCGTCAAGGGACCGAGGTCGCCGCCTCCCTGCCCTGACGCCACCACCGGCCGACTACGATCGGGGGCATGGGAATCCCACACCCCTCCCCCCAGTCGCGAGCCGTCGTCACCGGCGCGTCGTCGGGAATCGGGATGGCACTCGCGCGTGAACTCGCTTCGCGCGGTTATGGCCTGATCCTCGTCGCCCGCCGTGGTGAGGTCCTCGAGGAGCTCGCCGGTGAGCTGCGTGCGCAGCACGGCACCGCCGTCGAGGTGCGCGCCGTCGACCTGTCCGATCCGACAGCGGTCACCGTGCTGTGCGGCGAACTGTCCGGGCGGGAAATCTCAATCCTGGCCAACAACGCCGGGGTGGCGACGTTCGGGCCGCTCGCCGAACTCGACGCGGCCTACGAGCAGGCCCAGGTGCGGTTGAACGTCAACGCCGTCCACGACCTGACACTGGCGGTCTTGCCGCAGATGGTCGCCCGTGGCGGTGGCGGCATCCTGATGGTCGGTTCGGCGGCGGGCAACATGCCCATCCCCAACAACGCGACCTACGCGGCGACCAAGGCCTTCGTTAACACGTTCAGCGAGTCGCTGCGCGTCGAGGTCGCCGACGCCGGTGTACACATCACGTTGCTGGCCCCCGGACCGGTTCGCACCCACACCCCCGACGCCGACGAGGCGTCCACGGTCGACGCGGCAGTGCCCGACTTCCTCTGGCACGACACGACCAAGGTCGCGAAGATGAGCCTGGATGCGTTGGGGCGCAACAAGATGCGGGTTGTTCCCGGCATCCTGTCGAAGGCGATGTCAGTGGCCGGCGGGTACTCGCCGCGCAAGATCACCGCCCCCATCGTCGGCGCCTTCTACCGCAAGCTCGGCGACTGACCGCGGCTGTCACTAGGGTTGACCGCGTGCAAGACAAACTGGTGTGGATCGACTGCGAGATGACCGGTCTCGACACGACGAACGACAAGCTGATCGAAATCGCGGCGCTGGTGACTGACAGCGATCTCAACGTCCTCGGCGAGGGTGTGGACATCGTCATCCACGCCGACGATGAGGCGCTGGCGAACATGCCCGACGTCGTCACCAAGATGCACGCCGCATCCGGGCTCACCGAGGAAGTCCGCGCGTCGACGGTGACCCTCGCCGAGGCGGAGGAGCAGGTCCTCGACTACATCCGGCGCCACGTCACCACGGCTGGACAGGTTCCACTGGCCGGCAACTCGATCGCCACCGACCGCGCCTTCCTGGCCCGCGACATGCCGAAGCTCGACACCTACCTGCACTACCGGATGGTCGACGTGAGTTCCATCAAGGAGCTGTGCCGGCGCTGGTACCCGAAGATCTACTTCGGGCAACCGGCGAAGGGCCTCTCCCACCGTGCGCTCGCCGATATCCGCGAGTCGATCCAGGAGTTGAAGTACTACCGCGCGGCGGCGTTCGTGCCGCAACCAGGGCCCGACGCCGACGAGCTCACCACCATCGTCGAGGGTCTGGGCCCGGCGTAGGGAACCGATTGGTCTTCTCCGCGGGTCACCCGCTAGAGTAGGACCCTGGCTCTGGACGACGGCGATCCTGTCGGTCAGCGCCGATGGTGGCTGTAGTTCAGTTGGTAGAGCACCAGGTTGTGATCCTGGCTGTCGCGGGTTCGAGTCCCGTCAGCCACCCCCACCAGAAACGGCGTCTGACTTGCACTTATGCGGGTTAGGCGCCGCTTCGTTTTGGCCGTATGCAATGAGCCATGCAATAGCGGTCTCATTTTCCGCCCCCAACCGCGTCGGCGAAGCGGTCCGCCGCCGCCCGTTGCATCGTCGGCGTCACGTGGGCGTAGGTGTCCATCGTCGTCGTGATCGTCGAGTGTCCAAGCCGTTCTTGGACGACCTTCGGGGACACGCCCGCCTCTAACAGCAGTGACGCGTGAGTGTGGCGCATACCGTGCAAGGTCAGCGCGGGCAGACCGTCGAGCACCTGCCGCGCCTTGCTGACGCGCCGGGTGAACATCTCCGACACCGACATGGGGTTACGCGGTGAACCGTCGAGCGTGCCGAACACGTAGGCGTCAGCGGTCGCCAAGTCCAACGAGAGAGCCGCGCGCGTCTTGCGCCATGCCCGTAGTACGGCGATGGTGGCTGGGTCGATATCGACGACGCGCGCCCGACCGGACTTCGTGGACTTCACAGCGCCCGGGGTGGCGGTGTCCAGTGCCCGCCGAACCTGCACCCGCGCGCCGGTCAGGTCGACGTCGGCCCACCGCAGCGCCAACAGTTCCGAACGCCGCATACCGGTGTAGGCCGCCAGCCACCACAACGCCGCGACGTCGTCGTCGTAGTCGTCGCGGTCCCATGTGAGGAACGCCCGCAGCTGGGTACCGGACCACGTGACCATCTCGTCTTTCTCCCGTGCGATCGCCTTCGCGCGCGGTGCCCGTACCGACTTCCGGCGGGCCGGGTTGTCGACGATCAGACGATCCTCTTTCGCGGCGTCGAGCATCGCGCCGACAGCAACGTGCACCTTGTGGACGGTGTTCGTGCCGAGTCCTTCGGGTGCGCGGGTGCGCGACTGGTCGGGCTGACCGAGTTCGCGGTAGAGCCGGGCCAGGTGGGTTGTGGTCACCTTGTCCAGACGCAGGCGTCCGATCGTCGGGTTGACGTGGCGGGTGAAGATGCGCCGGTATCCGGCGACGGTGGCAGGCGCCAAGTCGAGCCCGTCGAGCCACGTTGCCGAGTAGTCGGCGACGGTGGGAACAGTGGCGGTCAGGTCACGCCCGGCCGCGTGGTCGGCGCGCGCCTTCTGTAGTGCCTTCTCCGCTTCGGCTGCTGTGAGAAGGCCGCCCTTGCCGACGTATTTGCCGCTGCCCGGCACGGTCGGGTCGTAGCCGACCAACAGCTGATAGCGCCAGCGGATGGCACCTGACTGCACCTTGTACTTTGTGACGCTGCCGCCTACGCGTCGGCTACGCCCCTTCTTCTTGGTCATCGATCTTTCTCCTTCTTCCGTGGTGGTGGTGGCAGGAGTTCGGCGTCCTGCGCTTGCCGGATCACACGCGCGGCCGTGGACGGATCGCGGTCCAAGTAGAGCCCGACAGCGTGCCTTGGTGCCGCGAGGGCGACTATCTTTAGCTTCTCGTCTTTCACGTTCGGCCGTGCCTCGCGGATCATCGCCTTCACCTCCTCCACTCGCCCGTTCCTGACGAGTAGGACGAGCTTCGCGACGTCGCGGAGTTCCTCGATGCTTCGCCCCTTCGGGCCGCGCCGCTGCTGAGCGGTCTCAGGCTTCGTTCGCAACTCGACGGCGCCGAGCGTGGATAGATCGACAGGAGGACCGTTGCTGTCGCAGTCGTTGACGTGGATACTGGCCGCGATCGTTGCCAGCCGCTTGACCGGTATGCGCCGCAAGTCTGCCGTTGCCAGTGCGGCACCGTCGTCGGGGACAAGCATGATGCCGAGGAGCGTCGGCCCACTTTCGTCGAGCCCGGCGCGCACGTAGTAGGTCACGCGTCGGCCAACTAGGCGGATTCCGACGTACTTGCCGCCAGGTCTGACTAGGCCGGGGGCGGGGTCACGGTTGGCGAGGCGGTTGGGGAAGACCGCGACGCTCTCGACGGCCCCCGGTGTCTTGCGCGCCTCCCGCTCCGCTGCCGCCGCATAGTCGATGAATCGCCGCGTGCGCTCACCTATCGCGGTCTGCCAATATTGCACGCCCGTCATCCTATGCATCGGTCGGTAATTCCGCTAGGCATGAGAGTGCAAGCCCAAACCAACCGACACCAAGGAGGCGCATTAGATGGCAACCACAGAACTTGACCCCGGGGTGAAGATCGATCTCGCGTGGCTTCGTGAGGCCACTGTCACGGCCCTCACCATTCGCCAGACCGGGCAAGTGCTCGGGATCGATCCGCACCGTGAGCGCGGCCGTCAAGCGTGGCGAACTGCCCGCCGTGAAGGTTGGGCGCCGGGTGCTGGTGCCGCGTACTCAACTGTTGGCGCTGTTCGACGTTGCACCCTCGCCGCGTGACTAGCCGTCTACCGCTGCCTCACCCGATGTTTGGACAGGAGTCCTACCAACCATGCCCACCACCACAGAGAGAAGCCGCCCCCGCGTGAACGAGGACGGTTCCCGGGTAGTCATGACCCAACCCCGAGACTACGCCGCTCTGCTGCCCGATGAGGCCGCCGTCACCAGGTGGGCCGCCGGTCTGGTCCTGCCCGGCACGCCACTGTTCGGGTCGCCGGAGTGGGTAGCCCTCGACGACGAAGAACTACGAGTGTCCTCAGCGGTGCGCGCCGGAGTCGCCTACGTCGCCGAAACCGTGAGGCTGCCGTACCGGCTGGCTGCCGAGTTGGTGGATGCCGACCTCGACGTGGTGGCGCGGGTGCGTGCCGCTGCACTCGACGTCGCCGACGGCACCGCGTGGGGAACTGTGGGCCGCCAGATCAGGGACCGCCGGGCCTGGCAGGAATCAAACCCGTGGGCCGTGCGGCAGGTGACCGCATGAGTAAGAACTTCCGTGTTAGCGCTGCCGCGCACGACCGTGAGAAGCGTGAAGAACGCGAAGAAGGTGATGCGCTTGACGATGCCGCCAGCGCCGACGAGTACGCCGCCAAGCGCGTGCTGTTGGTCGCCAAGGTCGCCGCCGCCGTCGCTGGTCAGCCGGGGTTGACATTGGTCAGCGCCGAGCCCGAGTCGCAGGAGGACGAGACGGTCGACCACCTCGACGACGCGCCCGAGCAGACCGCACCCGAGGACCTTGACGAGGTGCCCGCACCCGAGGACGACCGCCCCGACGAGGACCAGGCACCACCACCGCACGAGCCCGACGAGGACGAGCTCGGCGCGGAGGTAGTGGAGACCGACGACGGCCCCTCACCCGAGGGACCCACAAGCGCAGGCGCCACGCGCACCGAGGTGGAGGTGATCGACGCCACCCGTGGGACCGCTGCCGAGGAAGTCAAGCGCCAAATACTCGACGGCTGGTCGTTCATCCACGATGAGCCTGATGCCATTCCCGCGCTGTGGGGAGACGGCGACCGCGTGGTGTGGCCCGAGGGTGAGTCACTGGTAATCGCTGGCGGGCAGGGAGTCGGCAAAACGACCCTGGCCGGCCAAGTAGTCACCGCGCTGATCGGTGCCGGTGACTCGGAGGTACTAGACCTGCCAGTCAGCCGCGTCAACCGTGTGCTGTACCTGGCGATGGACCGGCCCCGACAAGCCGCACGGTCCCTACGGCGTCAGCTTGGTTCGGCCGGTCAGGATCAGATGGCCCGGCTTGCAGTGTGGAAGGGTCCACCGCCAGTGGACCTGGCGAAGCACACAAGCGCACTTGCCGGACTGGCCGAGTTGGCGAATGCCGACGTGGTGGTGGTCGATAGCCTCAAGGACGCCGCGCTTGGGTTGACTGACGACGAGGTGGGCGCCGGATGGAACCGCGCCCGCCAGTTACTCCTAGCCGACGGCCGCAACCTGATGGAGTTGCACCACATTCGGAAGGCTCCCACAGGGAGGGGGCCGGACAAGGCGCCGAGCATCGGCGACATCTACGGCTCAACGTGGATCACGTCGGGTGCCGGGTCGGTGCTGTTGCTGTCCGGTGACCCCGATGACGCGGTCGTTCGCCTGCACCACGTGAAGCAACCGATGGAGGAAGTCGGGCCCTGGAATGTGGCGCACCACCAGACCGAGGGGCGCCTAGAGATCGTGGATCAGGTCGACGTTGCCGAACTGGTCGCCCGACGCGGCCGAGTCACCGTGAAGGACTTGGCGACGGTGCTGTTTGATACTCCCGTACCTAACCGCAACCAGGTGGAGAAGGCACGGCGCAAACTCGATCGGTTGACGGCGCGCGGTGTCCTGACGCGCACGGAAATGCTGCCCGGAAACCCGACCGAGTACGCGTGTTCGGGAGGTGTGGAATGAGGCGTCTCTTGCGCAACTCGGTGGGTCACGGAGGGGGTCACGCGCCCGTTTTGGTCATGCACTCACGCCAGGGTCACGCTGTTTGTGTTTGTGCTGGTCACAGGGTCACGTTTGGGGTCACGGGGGTCACGCGCCTAGGGGGTCACGCTAGGGGGGGTCTCTATAAGAGACCCCTAGCGGCCCCCACCCCCGGAACGGCCCTGCTCTCGGCGATGAGATTGGGGGTCAGCGATGAGTGACGACGACCTCGACGGCCGGAGCTATCCGCGCGCTGAACCGCCCATCGGGCTGGACCGTGACGACGCGCTACTACTCGACCTAGTCACCGACGGATTCAGCTACCGACTCAGCGCGATCGGCGCCGACGCTGACCGCTACCAGATCGCCGAGTTCGTCGACCGCAACGGCGTTCGGCAGTACGTGAGTGTGGACACTGACCGTCTCGGCTACCGAGGCCAGTTGTCAGCCGCCCTCGACGACCCGCCTCCGCATGAGCGTCTCGACGCCCTCGACGCTGCGCGCGTGGTGCCGCTGCACTGTGGTGCCACCACCCGATCAGGTTGGCCGTGCAGTCGCACAGTCACCACCCCCGGAGCCCGCTGCCACCAACACACCACCGCCCGATAACCAAACCCGAGGAGGACCCCGTCATGCGCCGCAAACAACGCACCACCATCGACACCTTGCCCACCGCCGAAACAGCGCCCACGAAGCTCACAGCCCCGGCACGGCCTAGCCTGTTCGACCCGCAGGCGTGCGCCTCCGAATGGCTGCACGGGCAAGCCGACGAGGACGACGTCCTCCCCTTCTCGTGGCTCGCCGGCCGCTGGTACCGCCACACCCGCAGCGGCTGGGAGCAGATCGACGACGGAGCCCTCCGCCACTCCCTCGACGAGTACGGCCGCCAACACCACCAGTTCGATGAGCACCTTGGCCGCCGTGACGCGACATGGAACGCAGTCGTCCACCAGGTCCGCCAACTAGCCGCCAACACCGCCCCGCCGGAGCCGCCCGCCGACCGCTTCGGCCGCGCCCCGCAGTCGTGGCACACCCGCCGCGACGGTCACCTACCCGGCGTGCCGGTGCAGATCGCCCGCTGCTACGTCGCTGAGCGCTGGTACCCGAGCCCCGGCCGCGACTTGGGCGGTAGGCAACTCATCTACGCCTATGGCCGGTGGCGGGTATGGAACCGAGGGCAGTGGACCGAACCGGCATCGACGACCGCCCGCCCTGACGAACTGGCCGACCCGATCGCCGAGGACATCGCCGAATGGATCAGTGACGCCCACGTGTGGCAGGGAGACCAGCTGATCCCGTGGCGCTCAATCCTCGATATCGGCAACCTCACCCGCGCAGTACGGGAGGTGAGTGCGATACCGGTCGGTGCAGACGGGAAGCTGCCCGACCCCGTGGCGGTGTGCGACCACGACCAAGCCCAAGCCCGCCGCGAAGCCGCCGACACCCGCCAACCCCGACCCCTGAAAGTGAAGTGACGACATGGCAGAACTAGCCGACCACCGGATCACCGTCGAGAACTGGGAAGTGTTCGCCAGCCGCGACACCGCGCTCGCCCTCCGCGACTACCTCACCGACGCAGGCATCGAGTCCTACGTGTGGCGCGACACGTCGGGCTATGGGACGTGGGTGCTGGTCGCCTAAGGGCCAGCCCTGTACCGGCCAAACAAACAAGGGAAACAGCGATGACATGGACAGGTCGACCCGGCACGCGCCCGCAACAACTCGCCGACCGTGACCGCGCCGTGCGTGCCCTCGACCTACGCCGCGACGGCCTGCAATGGCAACAGATCGCCGACGAGTTGGGATATCACGACGACGCCACCGCCTACCGCGCCGTCAAGCGCGTCCTCGACCGTGTCGAATCAGAATCGGCCACCGAGTACCGGGCTGTGATGGCCGCCCGCTACGAACAGTTGTGGAGGGACGCGCGGTCATCGTTGGACGCCCTACCTGCCGACCACGCTGGCCGTGCCGCGCTCCTGACGTCGGCACGCGGCGTCCTCGACTCACTGGCACGATTGCACGGCATCACGGCGGCCGAGGTCACCGTCGTCACGCCCGAGGTCCGGGCCCGCGACCGCATCGACGAGGAGATTGCGCGCCTGGTCACCAAACTGAAAACAGCGGCCGGACCCGACGTCGAAACCCCCGTACTCGACGGCATCGTCGCCGAGGTCGAAGCCATGCCCGACCCGGCCGACTAGCCGCCGAGGGGAACGCACCTATATGGGCGCGCTGACACTGAAATAGCGCGCAGCTATGACCGGTCAGCCGAGGACGTCGCCCACCAGGTCGACACGCCCCGCCGGGGTGCGCCACCGCAACGGGTCAAGATCGTCGACCGCCTGCCGCCGCCGCTCATCGGACACCTTCGTATAGACCTGCGTCGTCGCCAATGACTTATGCCTCAGTAGTTCCTGCACCGTCCGCAGATCAGCCCCATTCGCCAGCAACGTCGTTGCATACCAGTGCCGCAACGCGTGCGGCGTCGCGTTGACACCAGCACGGCGCATCGTCCGCCCAACCACATCGCTGACTGACTTCCCATGCATCGGGGCACCCGGTGTGCCGCGCATCGGAAACCACCAGCCCTTGACGGGCATCGTGGAAGCGACCTCAACCAAGATCGGATGCAACGGGATCGAACGCAGCTTGCGCCCCTTGCCCTTGACCCAGATCAGCCGCGCCCCCAGGTCGACGTCCTCACCACGGACCCGCGCAATCTCACTGACCCGCAGGCCGGCCAACGCCGCCAACAAAATCATGATCCGCGTCGACCGCCACATACGCGCCCCCATGAGCCGGGCCATGTCCTCATCGCTGATCGGCCTAGGTTCCCGGTCGGGATAGTGTGCGGTGCCAACTTTCACCATGGGGTTGTCGGGTCGGTGGTCGACCAGCTGCAACCACTTGAACCACGCGCCGACGTAAGACTGATAGGTGGCGGCCGTCGAATCCGACCACTCCGGGTGCGAGTGCAACCACTCGATGATCTGCGCCGGCGTCATGCCCGCAGGCTGCACCCCGGACTCGGCCGCCATGGCCGCGATAACCCGGCACCGTTCGGTGATCGTGACGTGCGAGAGCCGCGCCGCCGTCTGCCACACCTGCCAGTCGTCGAGCTTGAGAACGTGAGTCATGAGGTAGTCCCTTCGGGGTTGTGGTAGTCGAGCATCACGGCGACGGCGTGCCGCAGCACACCCGCCAACATGTCGGCCTCCGCCGGAGTGAGGGAGAACGTCCAACCGTCGCCGGGTATCCCGGGGATCGTGTCCTGTCGGAACACGAGGTACGGCCGCCAATGGTCGGCGATCGGTTGCCGCAGCTGCACCCGCAACCGCCCCCGGACGTGCCCGAGGTCGGCGACCCGCTCACACGCCCCGTCCGGGTGGATCAATTCATGCGACCACCACAGCCCGCCGGGCTCCTGCTGCCCGCTCACAGGGCCGACTCACAGACGTGTGATTCGGCGATGAAACCGGCCGCCATGCAATGAGCCATGCAATAGCGGTATTGCATGGCGGTGTATCTCAATGTGCCGTCAACAAGTGCCCGTCGACGTTTACCGAGGTCAGAGGCACCGCCGAGGTATCTCGATGCACCCATATCCCCACCGGTGACGAGAGTTCGAGTCCCGTCAGCCACCCCGACGACGACGCCCGCCCGCACACGCAGGCGGGCGTCGTTTTATCTTGTCGAGGGACCTCACTAGGCTGGATCCGTGGAGATCCAGGGACGCCGAATCCTCGTCACCGGCGCGTCCAGCGGGATCGGACACGCGCTCGCCCTGGAGTTGGCGTCGCGCGGGGCACGACTCGTGGTCACCGCGCGCAGTGTCGACAAACTCGAGGAATTGGCCGCTGCCACGGACGCCGAGGTCTTTCCCGCCGACCTCTCGATCTGCGGGGCGGCGGCCGATCTGGCCGCTCGCGTCGGCCCGGTCGACATCCTCGTCAACAATGCTGGCGCCGGACTCGCCGCACCCGTCGCGACGATCGGCGACGACGAGCAGGCCCGCGCCGCCTTCGAACTCAACTATTGGAGCCCGCTCGCGCTGATCGGTGCGCTGACGCCACCGGTGATCGTCAACGTCACCTCGCTGGCGCCGGTCACCCCGTGGCCGCTGTCGGGCGGATACGCCGCCGCCAAAGCCGCACTATCGGTCGCCACCGAGACGCTGCGGATGGAGCTGCCCGACACCCATGTCATCGAGGTCGTCCCCGGTCCAGTCGATACCCCGGTGCAGGCCGAAGTACGTCTGATCCCGGGTAGCGCCCGCGTTCTCGACAAGTTGCCGACAGGCAGCGCCGAGCGACTGGCACGGCGCATCGCGACGGCGATCGAGCGCGACCGCACCCGAGTCGTCTTCCCCCGGATCTACTACCCCGCGCTCGCTCTGCCCACCATCGGCCGTCGAATCCTGCGAGTCCTGGCACGCAACGTTCGAACCGACGACACGGTGTTCCGGACGGGCTCGCAGGGGGATGCGGCGTCGATCGCCGCGCGCGCGAGTTGGCGCCCGCGCCGTTGATCGCTTGGCTCCGAGACTCGTCCGGAGCCTCCATGCAACGAACCATGCAAAAGCGGCGTGAGATGTGATGTGGCTCACACTTTCCATGGGTTTACAACCTTTTTACCCGTTTCGGGACCAAGGCCCATTCTTCGTCGGGACCAACGCCCCGACGATTTGATCGGCAAACCTGCAGGCCTCGCGCGGTCCTACCGTTATTGGCGCAGCTCCACAGCCCACCGGAGAGGTCAGCCCAGCCATGTCCGTCACCGCCACAGAGCCAGAATCCGCCCCACTCGAACCCATCGATCCGACCGAGGAGAAAGACCCGGTCATCAGCCGGGGCTGGGTCCAGGGCGTCGCCCTGGTCATGCTCTTCGGCTTCTTCGTGATGGGGATCCTCGCGTACCGCACCTACACCGCCTCGATGCCGCTACCTGACAAGGTGGTGACGCAATCGGGCGAACCGCTGTTCAGTGGTGCCGACATCACCCGCGGCCAAGAGATCTTCCAGGCCCGCGGCCTGATGCAGTACGGCTCGATCAACGGCCACGGCGCCTACCTGGGTCCCGACTTCACCGCCGACTACCTGCGCCGGTCGACCGAGAACGTCGGCGAACAGATGAAGGCCAAGGGGGTGCCGCAGGTCCACGACGCCGTGGTCAAGGAATTCCGGACCAATCGCTACAACAGCTCGACCAAAACACTCACCTACACCGACTACCAGGTCAACGCCTTCAACGCCCTGACCAAGCACTACGCCCAATTCCTCGGTCCCGACTCCCGGGCCAACGGACTGCCCGCCGATTTCATCACCGATCCCGGTGATATCCGCGACCTCACCGCCTTCTTCTCCTGGAGTGCGTGGGCCGCGGCCGCCGACCGCCCCGGGCACGACTACTCCTACACCAACAACTGGCCGGCCGAGCCGCGCGTCGACAATGGTCCCACCGCCGATCTCATCGTCTGGTCGGCCTTGTCGCTGATCGCCCTGCTCGGCGGCACCGGCATCATGTTCGCGGTGTATGGCCGGTGGAGCCAGCGCATCGGCTGGCATTCCAACACCCAGCAACCACTGGTGTCCTACAAGCAGCCTGGCGAGGTCAAACTCACTTCCTCGCAGCGGGCAACGGTCTTCTTCTTCCTGATCATCGCGGTGCTCTTCTTGATGCAGGCGCTGCTGGGCGCACTCACCGAGCACTATCGCGCCGACCTATCAAGCTTCTTCGGCCTGAATCTCAACGCGCTGTTGCCCTACAACCTCGCGCGCACCTGGCACGTCCAGCTCTCCTTGTTCTGGACGGCGGCGTCGTTCCTGGCCGCGGGCATCTTCATCACCCCGTTCATCACCAGGCGCGAGCCAAGCCGCCAGCACTGGCTGGCCTATGCACTTCTGGGTGCATTGGCCGTAGTGGTCTTCGGCTCGCTGATCAGCGAGGGTCTGTCGACCTTCGGAATCATCAAAGAGGGCACCCTGTTCTCCCAACAGTGGGAGTACCTCGACCTCCCCCGGTTCTGGCAAATCCTGCTGGTCATCGGGTTGTTCTTCTGGATCGTCATCCTGTGGCGCGGGTTGCGCACCACGTTGCGGAGCTCGGCCAAGACGGGCATGCCGTGGCTGTTCTTCCTGGCCGGCCTGGCCATCCCGGCCTTCTACGCGGTCGGCCTGCTGGCCAACAGTGACACCCACTTCTCAGTCGCCGATTTCTGGCGGTTCTGGGTGGTGCACCTGTGGGTCGAGGACTTCCTCGAACTGTTCACGACGGTGATGGTGGCCTACCTGTTCGTCCTACTCGGCGTCGTGCGCCAACGGATCGCCATCGGCATCATCTTCTTGGACATCATCCTGTACTCCGCCGGCGGTGTGATCGGCACGATGCACCACCTCTACTTCTCGGGCACTCCGGTCGAGCACATGGCTTTGGGCGCGTTCTTCTCCGCGGCCGAGGTGATCCCGCTGACCCTGCTGACCGTCGAGGCATGGACCTTCCTGCACCTGGGCTCGCGGCAGCAATCGGGCGACACCAAGCCCTTCCCGCACCGCTGGGCGGTGATGTTCCTGGTGGCGGTCGGCTTCTGGAACTTCCTGGGCGCCGGCATCTTCGGTTTCCTAATCAACCTGCCGGTGGTCTCCTACTACCAAATCGGCACCGCGCTGACCGCCAACCACGGCCACGCGGCAATGATGGGCGTCTACGGCATGCTCGCCGTCGGGATGGCCATGTTCGCGCTGCGGTATGCGATACCGGCCGACAAGTGGCCGGAGCGGGCCGCCAAGACCAGCTTCTGGTGTTTGAACATCGGTCTGGCGTGGATGGTGTTCGCGACGTTGCTCCCGCTGGGCATCCTGCAGCTCTACCACTCGGTGGACGAGGGCTACTACGAGGCCCGCTCGCTGGGCTACATCACCCAGCCCGACAACGTCCTGCTCGAATGGGCGCGCATGCCTGGTGATCTGGTGTTCATCATCGGCGGCATCCTGCCCTTCCTCTACATCGCCTACGTGGCGGTGCGACACTTCTTCAAGTCCGAACCGACTGAGCAGTTCACCGAGAACCCGTTGTTCGAGGTGCTGCCGTCCGACGGGAAGGTTGCGACTAAGGTCGGGGCGGGGGGCACGGCCGGCGCGACCATATCGGGGGCCGCCACGGCGGACACCGGCTCCGACGCCGACTCGTCATGAGTGCACCGTCGATCAGCACCTGGATGGTCGCGACCTATGCACTGGTCCTGGTGGGCGTCGCCTGGGCCTTCGACCAGATGGCAAAGCGCACCTCTCGCCGGGCCGCGCAGTGGCAAACCGGCGACTTCGTCTACCACGAGGACCACGACGCCTGGAAGTGCCCGGAAGACCAGTGGCTCTGGCCGACCTCCTTCGATCCGGAAAACCGGGTGATGCGCTACCGCGCCAAGCCGTCGGTCTGCAACGGATGCCCGGTAAAGGACACTTGCACGACCTCCACGACCGGCCGGGAAGTCAGCCGGGCGGTCGACCCGTGGCCACACTCGGAGGCCGGCCGCTTCCATCGCGGAATCGCCTGCGTGATCGCCGGGTTGGCTGGCATGCTGATCGTCGGCCAGGCCTTGATCTCCCACGCCGTGCCGGACCTGCTGGTTCTGGGCTCCGCCCTCATCGGGCTCGCTGCGTTGGCCGCGCCGTTGTTCAAACACCTGCTCGCCACCCCGGCCCACGCGCCCGACCACCTTCCGGCCCGCACCGCACACGAGGACTCGGTGGCGGCCGCAATCGACAAGTACTCGACGCGCTGGGGCACGGGCATGCGCAGCAAGGAGCCGAAGAATTCATGACGACCGCCTGGTTGTTGGTAGCTCTGCTCGTCGCCGTCACCCTAGGAGTCCTCGCCTGGATGGGCATCACCGTGCTGCGCGAATACGAGCGTGGCGTCGTCTTCCGCGCGGGTCGGCTGCGCCCCCTGTACGAACCCGGCGTGAAGTTCCTCATCCCCCTGGTCGACCGGATCGAACGGGTGGATCTGCGCGTGGTGACACTGACCATCCCGCCGCAGGAAGTCATCACCAAGGACAACGTCCCCGCCCGCGTGAACGCGGTGGTCATGTTCCGCGTCGTCGATCCGGTGCTGGCGATCATGGCCGTCGAGAACTACGCGGTGGCCACCTCGCAGATCGCCCAGACCACACTGCGCTCGCTATTGGGACGGGTCGATCTGGACACCCTGCTGGCGCATCGGGAGGACCTCAACGCCGATCTGCGCACTGTGATCGAAGCGCAGACCAGCGCTTGGGGGGTCCAGGTGCAGGTGGTGGAAATCAAAGACGTCGAGATCCCTGAATCCATGCAGCGGGCAATGGCACGCGAGGCCGAGGCCGAACGCGAACGCCGCGCCAAGGTCATCAACGCCCGCGGCGAGTTGCAAGCCTCCGAGGAGCTCAAACAGGCCTCTGACACTCTGTCGCAGAGCCCGGCCTCACTGCAGTTGCGCTACTTGCAGACCCTGCTGGAGTTGGGTGCCGACCAGAACTCGACGGTCGTGTTCCCACTACCCGTCGACATCATCACGCCCTTCCTCAATGCCGCCCGCGACGCCAAGCGCGACCGGTAACGCAGCGATGTATCCTGCGCCTGTGGGCTCCCCTTCCTTCGAATCCGCAGTCCGACGTCTCGGTGCGACCAGTTGGGCGGCACTCGGGATCATCGGACTGGTAGTGGTTGCGGCACTGGGTCTCAGCGCGGTCAGCGGCATCCTTATCCCGCTGATCGTCGCGGTGATCCTGGGGATGGTTCTCGAACCGGTCGCCGGGTTCTTCCGTCGCCACGGCCTGTCGCCGGCGGGCGCCACGGCCGTGACGCTGCTGCTGTCCATCCTCGCGCTCGCGGTCGTGCTCACCGTCGTGATCCAGGGGTTCGTCCGGCAGGTGCCCGAGATTTCGCGCCAGCTCACCACCGGGTGGAATTCACTGGTCGATTGGGTCCACAGCCACGACCTCGACCCGGAGCTGCTCGAGCGTGCCCGCTCCGCTTTCGACACCTATTCGGGCCAAGTGGGCCAGGGCGCGCTCGGGGCGCTGACGCACACCTTCTACGGTGCGATCTCGCTCTTCATCGGCATCTTTTTCTCGGTGTTCTTCCTCTTCTTCACCATTCGCGACGGCTACAAGTTCTCCGGGTGGATCGCGCGGTCCACGGGTCTCGACCACGACACGGTCAACGACGTTGTGCGCATCTCCCGAGACTCCGTGCGCGGTTACTTCCGCGGAACGGCGATCACCGCCATCCTGACCGCACCGATCTTCATTATCCCGCTGCTGATCCTGCGGATCCCGTTGGTCCTGCCCATTTTCGTCCTCTACTTCTTCCTCTCGTTCCTGCCGTTCGTCGGGGCCTGGATCACCGGGATCTTCGCGGTGCTGATCGCATTCGGCGCGGGCGGCCTGCCCGCCGCGCTCATCATCGGGATCACATTCCTCATCTCCAACGGCACCATCCAGAGTGCGGTCAGCTCCTGGGCGTTGGGTAACTCATTGCAGCTGCACCCGGTCTCGGTCCTGCTGGCGACGATCATCGGCGGAACCATCGCGGGCCTGCTCGGCATGGTTCTCGGCGCACCGGTCCTGGCCGCAACCATGAAGTCGATCAACGTCGTGAGGGCGCGCCAGGTAGCGCCCCCAGACTCAGAAGTCACCCCCGCCTGACCTCCCAGACTGCGACCTGAGGGGAACGATTCCAGGAGGTCGACGTTCCTCCTTACTCAGCGGTCACCCACCTGACCTGCGACGATGCGTATCTGACTCCCAAAGTTGCTCGAAATGCGACATACTGGAGACCTAACCAACAGGAGCCGCGCCATGACTGATCAGAGCCATACCGTTGCCGCAACCCGCTGCCCGTCCGAGTGGCACGGACGGCACCGCACGCGGCACAGCCCCCGTTGCGCTCTGCCCCTCGGTCATGACGGCCAGCATCGCGCGGAGACCCGCGCGGACGACAACACCAACGACCTATACGTCTGGTGACACCTGCGTCGGGGGGCGACGCACCGACGGGTGATGATTACCCGTTCAACGACACCCAGGATTTCGACGACGCTAACCGGGGGCTGATCGCGACGCTTGACGTCGGCGCTATCAAGAACGCCGCCGGAGACACGATCTGGGACCTGAACGCCTACGAGTTCCTCGACGGCGAGGCACCCGACACGGTCAACCCGAGCCTCTGGCGCCAATCTCAATTGTGCGCCAAGCACGGGCTTTACGAAGTCACCGACGGTATCTACCAGATCCGCGGATTCGACCTGTCCAATATGACGGTCATCGAGGGTGAGCGCGGGATCATCATCATCGACCCGCTGATCAGCACCGAGACCGCCGCGGCATCCCTGGCCCTCTACCACGCTCATCGGGGTGATCGGCCCGTCAAGGCGGTGATCTACACCCACTGCCACGTCGACCACTTCGGCGGCGTCAAAGGCGTCACCACCCAGGAAGACGTGGATGCCGGGCGCGTACAGATCATCGCGCCGACGGGCTTCATGGAACCGGCCATCGCCGAGAACCTGTACGCGGGCACCGCGATGGGCCGCCGTGCCGGCTACATGTACGGCGCCGCCCTCCCCCGCGACCCCCGTGGCGGCGTCGGTGCCGGCCTCGGGCAGACGACGTCGACGGGCACCGTCACGGTCATCGAGCCGACCGTCGATATCACCGAGACCGGGCAGGAACTGACCGTCGACGGAGTGCGCATGGTCTTCCAACTCGCGCCCGGTACCGAGGCGCCCGCCGAGATGCACTTCCACTTCCCCGACCGCCGAGCGCTGTGCATCGCCGAGAACGCAACGCACACGATGCACAACATCCTGACGCTGCGCGGCGCCGTCGTGCGCGACCCGCGCGCCTGGGCACACTACCTCGGTGAGGCCATCGAGATGTTCGGCGATGACACCGACGTCGTGTTCGCCAGCCACCACTGGCCGACGTGGGGACGTGAGCAGATCTTGACGTTCCTGCAGACGCAGCGGGAAATGTACGCCTACCTGCACGACCAGACGCTGCGCCTGCTCAACCGCGGCTACACGGGCATCGAGATCGCCGAACAGTTCCAGATGCCGCCGGGTCTCGAGCAGGCCTGGAACACCCACGGCTATTACGGCTCGGTCAACCACAATGTGAAGGCCGTCTACCAACGCTATCTCGGCTGGTTCGACGGAAATCCCGCGAACCTCTGGCAGCACCCGCCCGAGGCTTCTGCGCCGCGCTACGTCGAGTTCATGGGCGGTGCGGACACCGTTGTCGCCAAGGCGCGCAAGTCATTCGAAGACGGTGACTACCGCTGGGCCGCAGAGGTTCTCAACCACGTGATCTTCGCGCAGCCAGACCACGCGGAGGCCCTCGCACTGCAGGCCGACACCTTCGAGAAACTGGGCTTCGCCGCCGAGAGCGGGCCGTGGCGCAATTTCTACCTCTCCGGCGCGATGGAGTTGCGCAGCGGCAACTTCGGCACGCCCACCGCAGCCAGCGGCAAAGACATAGCCGCCAACCTGCAGCCCGAGATGTTCCTGGACGCCCTGGCCATCCAGCTCGACGCACAGAAGGTGTGGGACCTCGACATCACGCTGCGCTGGGTGTTCGGCGACGAGCGATTCCTCACCCGGCTGCACAACGGCGTCCTGCTGCGCGATCACGACAAGCCCGACGTGGCTGCCGCCGCGACCGTCACCGTCCCCGACGGAGTACTCGTGTACCTTGCCACCGGCGATCTCCCGGGTGCACAGGCAGCGGGACTCGCCGTAGACGGTGATCCGGGTGCACTGATCGGGGTGTTGGGCGCGCTTTCACCTCCCGATCCGAACTTCAACATCGTCACGCCGTAGCAATTGCAGATAGCACTCGACCCGCCGACTTTTGTCGACGGGTCGAGTGGCTGTGGCCCGGAGACCCTAGCTGCCGAAGGGTGAGGCAGGCGGCGGCGCCTTCTTCTGCTGTGGCGCATCGCCGCCGATCTTGCAGACCCACTGGTTGGTGCTCGGGCTCCAGATGTAGGTGCCCTTCGCGCCGTTCTGGTCGGTGCAGGGCGAACCGCCCGGGTCACCGCTCTTCGGCACGGCCTGCGCCGCGCCCGCACCGAGTCCAATCGCCACGGCGACCAAAGGTGCACACATCATTGCCTTACGGGAAATCGACACTCGCCACTCCCTTCTTCCTTGGACTGCAGGTCGGCGAACCGACTGCAGTTGGGGACCATCCCCGGAAACTCATTGAACTGATCAGCTGCCGAAGGGATCCGGCGGTGGCGGCGGCTTCTTGCGGCCCACGCGGGGAGCGTCACCGGTGATGTTGCAGATCAGGTTGTTGTTATAGGCCGTCTTGTCGTCGTTCTCCCAGACGTAGTAGCCCGGGGCCCCGTCCTGGTTGGTACACGGGGCGCCGTACCTGGGCTCCGCCGATGCGGCGCCAGCCGTCAGGCTTCCAATCCCCAGGCTGCCGACTCCTACGGCCATGCCGACTGCGGCAGCGGCGATACCGGCCTTCGTGAAATGTGTACGTGCCATCGTCATCTCCTTGCTTCGCTCAGCGCTTGGGCAGGCAGTGCCAGTGGTTGTGGGCTTTGTCGTAGGTGTAGGTCCCCTTGCCGCCATTCTTCAAGATGCAACCGTGACCGCTCGGGTCGTCTTCGTGCCAACCGCCGGCCGACGCAACTCCACCTCCAAGCCCAATCGCCACCGCGACGAGCGGCGCACACACCAAAGCCTTTCGGGTCATCGACATCCCCGTCGTCCCGCCTTTCTCCTTGATCTGCGGAGCGGCGAACCGGCCGCAATGGGACTGTTCCACATCGCAGAATAATCGATACTGATGTCTCACTCCGGAAAATCGACCGATTGGCACGGGATACGCAGAAACCCTGATTCGGCCTGTTCAGTACACGTGCGCGCGCATGAGGCTGACGTTGTAGGTCGACCACTGACTGAGTGTGAAGTACAGTTCGTCCCCGGTCGACCACGGATGCATGAAACCGCCGTACAGCTCCGTACGTGAGCCGGCGTCAACGAGGCGCGCCGGCTCCGACCATGCCCCCTGCGGTGTGCGGGACGTACGGATCATGATCGCGCTGCGCACCGGGTCGAGGTAGGTCATCTCCCACCGATCGGCGGCAGCGTTGTGGCGGACGGAGAGCTCTCCGGTCGGACCGCCGAAGAGCACCGAAGCGGCGTTGGCGTCCCGCGTCGGGGTCCAGCGGCCGTCCCGCCAATACTGGTAGGCCGTCTTGTTGAGCACGTCCTCCTTGCGAACGCGCGCCAAGCCGACCGAGCCGTAGCGCGAATTGGGTGTGCCGAACATGTAGACGTAGTCACCGTCGGGGACCATCGACGACACCTGAAACTGTGACGTCCCGAAGACGTTGTCCCACCGCATGTAGGGGTCCCTCGTCCAGATCGAGCCACCATCGTCGGAATAGGCCAGACCGCCGTAGTTGGTCAGCCACGTGTTCGCCAGCTGCCCCCACATGCGCACCGACATGTACGTCATGAACTGCCGGCCGCCGATCGCGAAGCCCGACGTCGGGATCGTCGTCAGCTCGTAATTGTTGATGTGGCGCGAGTCGACGACCTGCACCGCGTGGCAGCGGCTGTCCTGGATCATCGTGTCGATCGCCATGCCGTCGGAGAGCTTCTTGTCGGAACTGACGCCGATGACGTTGGAGCGCCAGTCGCCGCCGTTGGCCCCCGGCGGCCGGAAGCCCTTACCGAACGTGTCGCCGAAGGCCACCGCGATCTGGCCCGGCTTGCTCTCCCACATAATGCCCAAGTCGGTGCCCATCACCTGCCAGCGCTTGTCGGTGCGGCTTGTCGACCCCTGACCGGTCAGTGTCGACACCCACCGCACCAGCCCGACTCGCGGCGCGCGCGGCGCCCTCTCCAGCGGTGCACGGTCCCAGCCCGGATCAACCTTGGGCGGCGGTGGCGGAAGCTTCGGTGGATTGGGGTTGGGCACCGAGAAGGGAATGGTGATCGGCGACGGCTTGAGGGTCACCTTGGGTGCCTCGAGACTGCCCAGTGATCCGTTCCCCGAGGGCGCGGGTTTCTTGGGATCGGTGATGTCCGGGCACGGGTCGACGCACCGCTTCTTCTTCGACGGCGGTGGCTGCGACTTGATCCGGACCGGATTGGGCTGCGGCGCCGGCTCGGGAACCGGGAGGAACCGCAAATACGGCAAGTCAAGGCGGTATTCCTTGGGGATCATGTCACCCGGCCCGAACGGATGCGGTTGAGGCTTGGGCGGCAGATCGTTGATACAGCCCGAACTCGGCAGGACCGGTGCTGCGTGCACAGCCTGAGCAGAGGACAACACTGCCCCGGTGGCAAGCGCAGCCGACAGCGCGACTAGTGCTGCACGTCTACCTCCTTCGCCCATGGGGCGCAAGGTTACCGCGTCAGATTCTGGTGGACTCTCCGCGACGCGAGGCGAGACCCAACCGTGACGGGACCGGGAGAAGGCTTAGGCGTTGCCCTTCTTCCACACCGACCACGGGATGTTCCAGTCGCCGAGACCGTCGACGCCCGACAGTCGCGGACCCTGGGTGTACTTCACCGTGACCGGGTCGCCGCGCAGCGTGTTTGCATGACCCACAGAGCATTGTCGGGGCTCAGGTTGAGGCAGCCGTGACTGGTGTTGGTGTTGCCCTGGGCCCACACCGACCACGGGGCGGAGTGAAAGTAAATGCCGCTGTAGGACATCTGCGTGGCGTAGTCGACCGGGGTGCGGTACCCGTCTGCCGAGTTCACCGGCACACCGTAGGTGGACGAGTCCATGACGAGTCGCGCGTGCTTGTCGCCGACGATGTAGATGCCGTTGTCGGTCGGGGTGCCGGGCTTGCCCATCGAGGTGGGCATCCGCCGGATGACCTTGCCGTCGCGCTCGAAGGTCACCATCTTGGTGCGATCATCGGCGGTGATGAGCATCTGCCGGCCGATGCGGAACGTCGACCTCACGTTCTTCTGGCCGTACACGCCGTCGCCGAGGTCCTTGCCGAACACGTTGACGGCGACGCTCACCTTGGTGCCGGGCTTCCAGAACTCCGCCGGGCGCCAGCGCACGTCCTGCGGGCTGACCCAGTAGAACGCGCCCTCGACCTTGGGCTCCGTGGTGATGGTGATCGCGTCCTGGACCGCCTTGCGATTGGTGATCGGCTCGTCGAACTTCACCGAGATCGGTTGACCGACGCCCACGACCTCACCGTTGCGCGGGACGAGGTAGGGCATCGTGAAGTTGTTCGCGGTGCTCGTCGTGAAGGAGCGCGAAACGTCAGCCGTGCCGCCGACGCCCTTGGCCTGTGCCGTCAGCGTGTACCGGCTCGCGAAGTCCATCGGCACGCTGTTGGTCCAGGTCGCACCGTTGTCGGTGATCTCACCCGGGATTACTTTTCCGCCGCTGGTGACCTTCACATCGGTCAGCGAGCCCTGCTCGACCTTCACCGTGACCGGCGAGCCCGGCTGGACGCCGATGGCGTTCTCCTTCAGCACGGCACCACCGTCGGTGATGGTCATCTCGGGAGCCGCAAGGTCGGAGAACCGCGACGCGTCACTGACAGCGTCGGAGTACGTCGGCGACTTGGTGCATGCGCTGAGGAGCCCCACCAGTGCCATCAGCACCGCCAAGACCGCCACGGGCAGGCGTCGAGTCTGACTCAAGCTATGGGGGTAACCCATCATTCTCCAACCATCGATTTCTTCACGATTCGAGCGCAGGTCGGTCAACCGGGTGCGGACACCGGGACAACCTGCGGTCTTGTGTCCAATTGTAGGCGAATCCGGCGAACTTGACACATCGCGCAGGTCGGGCCGGGTGTCGCCGATCGCGACGCGACTAGACTCGCCAAACATGACCCCTGACCCGCCGCGGCGTCCCGTCGGACGAACGGTCTTGACCGTGGTGACGATCGTGGTGGTGGGCTATCTCGCCCTCGTCGCGGCGCGGCCGTCGATTCTCGAAGGCCTGCCCGCGGCGGTGTCGTGGTTCGGCAGCCCGTACTCGGTGTGGTCCATCGTGATCGCCCTGGTACTCGTCCTGTCGCTGACGTACGTCTACACGCGCGGTCACGGTACGTCCGCAGCACCCATTGCGCTGGTCGCCGGTCTGGCAGCGCTGAGCGCGGTGCTCGGAATGGCGTCGTACATGCGTTGCCACGACGGTCAGCACCCCGCCTTCTTCACCGCGGTCATCGCGACGGCCAAACTGATGCGCGGCGACGCCGGCTACGGCAGCGAGTGCATCGCCCAAGCGTCGATCGAGACACCGGTGGCGGTCTATGTCGCGCAGTTGACCGCGCTGACCGCGGTCGTCCTGTCCCTGGTCGGTGTGGCCATCGTTCTCATGCGCTCCCGCTTCGACCGGCTCGCGATCTTCATCAAGACCCGCCTCAATCGGTCGGTCACCGCGGTGGTCGGAATCGACGACGACAGCGCCCCGCTGGTCGCGGCGATCGCCGGCGCACTGTCCCGCCGGTCGATACTCGTCGTGGTCACCGGCTCGCCCGAGCGCCCCTGCATCGTGGCGGCCCGCGCCCATGGAGCGCGCGTGGTGACCGTCGACTTCGCCCGCACCGACTCCTGGGCATCACTGCGGCTGTTCCGCAAGCTCGACGCGCTGTACCTGCTCGATGCGAACGCCACCCTCAACCTCACCAGACTCGAGGTTCTCTCCGAGGTCGGCGCGACGAACAGCCGCACGCGACTGCCGGTCGTCGTGCGCATCGACGACCCGTGGCAGGCGGCGGCCTGGCGCGCCGAGCAGTTCGACCGGGCACGGTCGGAGGCCGTCCCCGCCGGGGATCGCTGGGCCCGCGACACCGTCGGAATCTACGAGGTGACCGCCCGCAAGCTGGTGGACGAGATCACCGACGAGGGCGTCGAGAAGATCGTCATCTGTGGCACCTCTCAGCTGACTCTCGCGCTGTGCGCCGAACTCGCCGCCCGTCAGCTCGACGCCGACTACCACGGAAACACGCCATTGCCCGAGGCCGTTCTCGTCGACACCGGTGCCGACGAGGTCGTTGCCGATCATCATCGCTCCAGGACCGAGATGGGGTTGCCCGCCGAGCGCCCGCCGGTCACCGCCGTCGACGAACCTCCGACCGTGTCGACGATGTCGGGGTTGATCACCGGCGATCCCGGCAAGACCGCTGTGGTGCTGGTCGACACCGACCTCGACCCGACGCTGGCGACACGCATCGCGATGCGCTACCCGAAGACACCGGTCTTCGCACACACCGCCGCGCATGCGGTCGGTACGGCGCCGGTCGGCTACGCGCAGGCCCGTCCGGTCGTTGGCCGGTTGCACATGTTCGAGACGACCATGGAGATCCCCGACGGTCAGGCACACGATTCGTGGGAGGTCGCCGCGCGATCGATCCACGAGCGCTACGTCAATCCCGACGGCGGCGCGGCCGCGCAGCCCTGGGACCGACTCGACGAGTTCTACCGCGAGTCCAATCGGCGTCAGGTCGCCAACGCGCTGTGGATCGTGGAGACGCTGAGCGATCGGACCTGGCGCAGCACCGCCGACGCGCAGCCGTGGGTTCCGGGGCACTCCGATGCGCAACCATTGGACCAGCTCGCCGCCCTCGGCTTCGACGAGGCGACCGTACTGCGCATGGCCCAGGCCGAACACGAGGACTGGTGCCGCTTCTACCGTGCCAATGGCTGGACCCACGGGAAGCGCGACAATGGGCGCAAGCACCACGACTATCTGGTTCCCTGGTCGGAGATCGAGGCTGATCCGGCGAAGGTCACACGCGCGCTGACGAGCCTGGCAGGGACCCTGACGAAATTGCGCGAACTCGGCTACCAGACCGCGCGCAAGAACGACGACGACGTCAGCGCCATCGACGATTGGCAAACGTTCGAGCGCGTCGGCGAGGTCGTCGCGCGACAGCGGTTCGAGGATTGGACGTGGACGACGTCCGGTGGCGACGCGATGACCGCCGGCCCTGGCGACTGGGAGGTGCGCACGTCACCCGATGACCCGGTGCGGTCGGTGCGCGACGACGTCTTCACGGCGACCTACGAGCTCGTCGACGGCGATCGCTACCGCCGGATCGGCGAGGTGCGCGCTCGCCCCGCTCACGACGGCGAGATCATCGATACCCTCGAGGGCCCGGTGCCCGCCCAGCCCGGCGACTGGGTCGTCGAGGGCGGGGGCGGCGAGCAGTGGCCGGTGCCGGCCGATGAGTTCGCTTTGAACTACCGGCCGATCACCCGATAGGCCGAGCTGCGCTCAGGCGACGGGCACCCGTTCCCGCAAGAGTTCCAGCACGCGATCCGGATCATCCGGCGTGACGCAGGGCTTGACCCGCTTACCGACGCCGAAGACCAGCAACGTGGACTTCTTGTGCCGACGCTTGTCCAGCGGAAGCCAGAACCGGGGGTCGGTCGCGCCCCAGACCCGACCTTTACCGGTGGCCCAGTTCATCGTCTCCACAGCCACGCCCTTGATGTCGGCGTACTCGATCCGCTTGGCCGAGCCCAGTGGGAAATAATACTTGCTCAGGGTGAGGCCGCCGTCGTCCAGCGTGATGACATCGTCGCTGTAAATCTCGCCGCTCATGGTGGGGATGGTACCGGTACGACCGTCGGCCGGACGGAACTCAAAAGGTTCACGTCAGGGCGAGGACCCGCGCCGGGCCGCCGGTACCCCCGGCGAACTTCGGAGCCCCGACGACGACCCTCGCGCCCAGCGGCGGCACCGACGTCAGGTTCGCCAGCGTTTCGACGGCATAGCGGCCCGAACCCAGGATCGCGGCGTGCGCGCCTACCGCATCGCGGATGTCGACCGACATCGTGTCGGTCCCGATCGCGACGACCGCCCTCTCGACGATGAGCATGCGCACCGCGTCCGGGTCGAACCCGGCGGCGTCGGGACCGCCGGTGCTTGGCTGCCACCCGGTGTGCAGCGCCACCAGCGACCCACGCGGAATCCGTCCGTGGCGGTTCTCGAAGTCGGCGATGTCGCGTTCGGTCAGCAGCGCACGGGGGTTGCGGCGGGCCTTGCCCGCAATGCTGATGACGACCAGCGGCGCCACCAGATTGGCCGGCGCGATCCGATCGACGGTGATGCCGTTGCCGATCTTGTGCGCGGGCGCGTCGACGTGGGTTCCCGAGTGCTCGGCAAAGCCCAGCCACCGCGTGGCGTAACCCGAGTTCCTAGGGCCCACCGTCGACGTCTGAACGGCGGTGAATGGCGGGTTGCCCGGCCACATCGGGAAGTTCGGCGAAAGAGCGTGCGTGAGGTCGACGACCCGGCCCGACGGCGACGCCGAAGCCACCGCCGCACCTCCCACACCGGTCAGCACCAGCCCCGACGCGACGGCGGTCGCGCGCAACGCATCACGGCGCGAGAGACGGCGCGCCTCGGCGTGGGCGTGGCGCACGATCTCGTCGTCGCACATCTCAGCCGGTCCAGCGAACGCGCAGAACCTTGTCGGCGTGCTCGCCGTTGCTCGTCGTAACCAGCAACGCCCCGTCGGGGGTCACCGCCAACCCGCGCAACCGACCCTCGGAGTCCTTGAGCGCCTCGGCGGTCTCCACGACGTGGCGGCCGTCGGGCGACAGGCGCATGAAGACCAACCGCTTGCCCTTCAGCGTCGAGACGACTAGTCCGCCACTGAACCGGCCCCAACCGCTACGCGGCAAGAACGCCAGGGCGGCGGTGGCGAGAGTCGAGTTGCCGGTCCGCCACACCGGGAAGATCGCGCCCGGCACACGGTCGGGATCGGTCATCGGCACCGACTCGTCATAGATCAGCGGCGCCCGGTTGGGGCTGTAGCCATAGTTACCGCCGGCCCGCAGCAGGTTCAGCTCGTCGTCCTTGTCGGTGCCGTGCTCGATCACGTACACCTGGCCGGTCTCTGGCCGCACCGCAACGTCCTGCGGGTTGCGATGTCCCATCGTGTAGACCGGGCTCGCCGGATTGGGGTTCCCCGCAGCAGGCGTGCCGTCGAGGTTGATGTGCAGCACCTTGCCCTCGAACGTTGCAGGGTTCTGCGCACCGCCGGGACTCACGTTGTCACCGGTCGAGATCCACAGCGTGGAACCCCAAGCCGCGATCCCACACCCGGCATGGCGCCCCGACGCATTGGTGGGAATCCCCGACAGCACGGTGCGCTCACGCGTGAGTCCGGTCCAGTCGTCGGCGACCTTCCAGGCGACGATCTTGATCTCCTGACCGGTGTTCGGCCACGGCACCGGTAGGTCGGAGCTGCCCATCGGAATGGTCGGCGCGCCGGGCCGGGTGTACTCGGCCTGGCATGTGTATGCCCGACGATTGTCGGCGAACCCGGTGTCGAGCGTGACGCCCATCAACCCGGCTTCCTTGACGGCGAACAGCTTCGACAGGTCGGCGCGCATCACCTGCGTGCGACCGTTCGCGTGGACCGCGACGAACGGCCCGGCCCGCTGCGTCACCAGTGCCGTGCCGTCGGGTGCCACCGCGACACCCCACGGGATCTCCAGACCCCGGGACAACGCTGTGACGTCGAGCCGGGGTGCGGCGAGCGCCTCCGGCGGGACGGTCAAGAGGCTGGTAGCCAATAGCGATGCACCAATGGCGACAGCGGCGGACAGCGTGCGAATGGCCATTAGTCCCCTTCGATCGGCAGGTCAGGACAGCCTTTCACATAGTCGAACGACTTGCCGACGACCCGGTTCCACGTGTCCCGGCTCATGTTCGAATCGAGCAGGCCACAGACATCGTCGCGCGTCACCTTCACGCGGAACACCTTGTCGCCGACGTCGAGTCCCCTGCCGCCGGCCAAGAACTGCAAGCCCGAACGCCCGAGCGACTCGGGTAGTCGGACCGAGAAGACCTCCTGGCCGTCGGCGAGGCGCCACACGCGAATCGTGTTGCCCGCCTCCGCATTTCCCGACGAGCGGGCGGCGACCGTGGCACCGTCGGCACTCAGCGCTACGGCATCACCCTGACGCACGGGGAACATCGCCTGCTGCCTGGCCTTCCCCGCGTCGAACGCGCCGGAATAGACGTGCAGATTGCCCGCCTTCCACGAGACGGTGGCGAAGCGGCCGCCGACGATGGTGGCGGCCGACTGGCGCTCGACGAAGTCCTCGCGCGACCGCTCAGTACCGGTCAACCCGTCGACGACGGTCCGCGCGCTCGTCGCGATCATCGCCATCGTCAGTCCGCCGCGCCCTTCGTCGAGCGCGATAGCGAGCACATACTCGTCGTCGTCCTGCTCCCCGTGGTACTCGGCGACCATGCGGCGCTGATCGAGGTCCCAGATCTGGGCGTCGCTGCTGCAGTAGCCGATGGCGACGTAGCGCCCCGACGGACTGAACGCGGCCTTCGCCGACGCGGCGACCGGACAGCCGCGCGGCTCGGTGATCGTGGTTTCGACGATCGGCTGCTCCGCCCCCTGCAGCGCGAAGACCGCCACCTTGGTCTCGCCGGTCAATCCCTCGGTCATCGCAACGCGCATGCGGGTCGGATCGAAGGCGGTCACCGTCGACGGTGCTCCCGCGGGCAGGTCGCGCTCGAACTCGGTGCGCAGCGCACCGTCGGTGAACTTCGCGACGGTCACCCCGCTGCCGCTGGAGCGAGCACTCAAACCGCCCTGGTCATCGTCGACGCCGAGTCCGTCGACGGGCTGCGCGGGCCGCGACAGCACGACGGCACTGTCGGTGGACAGGACCAGGGTGCCGTCCTTGGTGTAGACGAGGTGTCGCACGGCGCCGGGGGCCGGCAGGAGGCTCGGCTTCTCCGAGAGCCACGCCCTGCGATCCGTTCCCTTGACCGGGATCAGCCGGATCCCGTCCGCCGTGGCGAGCGCCACGCGGGTTCCGTCGGAATTGATCGCGATGGCTGGATCTGGCCGACTGCCGCCGACCACCGGGTCGGTCACGATCGAGGTCGATGTGAACACATCCCCGGAGCGATCGCTGCCGTGGAAGATCCGGGCGCCGAACTTGCCCGCGGCGAGAAGCGACTTCTGGTCACCACTGAAAACGAAGGCCGTGCCGTACTGCTTGACGGGCAGGTCGAGGCGCCCGAGACGTCGGCGCTTGAGGACGTCCCACAGGGCGTAGGTCTGGTCGGGCTCCTCGACCACCGTTACCCCCGAGACCATGGTGACCACCGGGTCACCCGTCCCGACCTCAACCCTGGTGTCGGGGCCGTCGGAGTACAGCGACATCCGCCGCTCCTGCGGGCGGCCCGGGACCTGACGGACGACCAACAGCTTGTCGTCGGTCAGCGTCGCGAACCCGACGAGCAGCGGATCGTCGTCGGTCCAACGTCGCGCACCGGTCGTGACATCCCAGTTCTGGATCTGCGGCTTGGTCTCGTCGGGGGCGAAGAGGACAAGGCGGTTGCCACTGCTGGAGAAGTTCCCCTGGGGTGCCTTCTCGAACGTGCCGATCTTCCCGCCGAGCGGCTTTCCGGCGGCGTCGACGAAGGTGATCGTCTCCGTCGACGGATGCCACAGTGCGATCCGGGCGCCGTCGTCGCTGATCGCGACGACAACGGCATCGTCGCTGGTGGTGGTCTTGGCCGTCGTCGCATCGGTGATCCCGGTGCGATTCCCGACGGTGCTCACGACGGTGTTGCCGCCGACGAAGACGCGACCCGACCGCTGACCGCCACCCAGCTCGGCGACGTAGCGGTCGGCCGGACGGACAGCGACGGCACCGGGCAGTTGGTCGAGGAACAGGTCGTTGCGCGCCCGCTGCGTCGCGTCGGACCGCAGCGCCGAGGCGACGGTGATCTTCTGCACGCCCTCGACGGCGTTGGTGTCGATGGCCGAGGCCCCCTCGCCGGCGAGCAGTCGTGCCAGGCTCAGCTGTGACTGCTGCTGCGCTTCATTGCGCTGCATGAGGGCCAGCACGCCGGCACCGAGCGCCAGCACCAGGAGGAATGACAGGCCGACGATGGCGGCCCGGGCCATGCGCATCGTCTTGCGGTGCTGCGCGACGTTCTCCCCGACGAGCACATCGCGATCGATCCCGCGCACCGCCGACGACAGGTCGGCCACCGCGTTGGTGAACCGCGGGTCGTCGGGGTTGACGGTGCTACTCGACGATGTCAGATCGACCCAGCGTGGCTCCTCGGCATATGCACCTCGCAGAGCCTGGGGCACTGTGCTCTGTGCGGTGAAGTCGTTGCGGCTACGGTCCCACTCCAACGAGCCGTGCTGGAGGACCAGCAGGATGGTCTGCGAACCCTTGTTGGCGATCCACCACCCGATCTCCTTGCCGACGTATTCCGAGGCGGCCGACTCGGGCGTCACCAGCAGGATCAGGTGCGATGATTCGCGCAAGCCCCGCTCGATCGTCGACCACAGCGCGGTGTTCGCCGCCATCGACTGGTCGTCGCGGAACACCCGCACCGCCCGCATCTTGTTCCATGGCTTGGCGAAACGCTCCAACGACGTTTGCAGTTGCGAGGCCAGCGCCGTCGACGGTGCTCGGGCATAACTGATGAACGCCTCGTAGGCCTCCGGTGTCGGCACTACTCCCCCTCGATCGGCAGACCGGGGCACGCCTTCACGTACTTGTAGGCCTTCCCGACGGTGCGATCCCACGTCTCGTGGCTCATGTTCGCGTCGAGCAGACGGCACACATCCTCGACACTGGTCTTCAGGCGGTAGACCCGAGCACCGCTGGCCTTGAGGGTCACGCCCCGTCCGTCGTCGACGAACTCCGGGTTGGCGCCCGAACCATCGGCCACCGCGGCGGCGAGGAGCTCTTCGCCGCTGCCGACGGACCAGGCGTACAGCCTGTTGGCCGCCCCGCCGAGACCGACATAGCCGGCTGCCACCGTGTTCCCGTCACCACTGAGTGCGATCCCGCCCACGCGGTCCAGGCCCGTCTCGAAAAGCGCTCGTCCCAAGCGTGATGCCGCGGCGTTGCCGTAGACGCGGATCCGGGAATCGGAGGGGGTGTACAGGGCGATCCGACCACCGGCCAAGGAGGCATTGGCAATCGGATCGTCGAAGGTGTCTTCCACCTCGGTCTTGCCGGTTGCGATGTTGACGACGCTGCGCATCGCGCCGGTCACCACGATCAGCTTCGCATCACGACCAGACTCGTCGAATCCGCCGGTGACGACTTCACCGGTCGACGGCTGGAACTCGCGGACCCGCTGGCCCGAATCGAGGTCCCAGACCGTCGCCCGGTTTCCACAATTCGCGGTCGCGAGATAGCGGCCGGAGTCGCTGAACCAATACGAGATGGGCGACCTTGACGAGCATGCTGGCGGGTCGAGCAGGGTCAGTGTGCGGTTGGGCGCATCACCGCGGAGGGTGACCACCGAGATCTTCAGCCGGCCGGTGGAATCCGCGCTTGCGGACATGGCGATCTGCATCCGCTTGGGATTGAACGCCCGGATCGTCTCGTACGCCGGCGTGCCCTCCTTGCGGAACCAGGGCACGGCGACGCCGTTCTCGTACCGGTACACCTGCACACTGCCGTAGTCGTTGGACACGCCCAACCCCGCCCGGTCGGCGATCATCTCGGGGGCGACGGGGGTTTTGGGGATCTCGAACAGCAATACCCCGCCCTCGGTGGAGAGCAGCGCGCGGCCGCCCCGGCTGAACGAGACGTTGCGCACCCCGCCGGGAGCGGGCAGGGACTGCGGATCCCAACCGTTGGTCGGAACCATGAGCACGCCGTCACGGGTCGTGACGATCGCCTGCTGACCGTCGTGGCTCAGTGCTGCGTTGTTCTGGTCGAACATGGGAATCGACGCCGGGTCGTTGACGATCAGCTTGGCCGACGGTTGCTGCCCGTCGTCGGCGGGAATCGTGAAGACGATCGCCCCGAAACCGCCGGTCGCGAGCATGCTGCCCCCGTCGCCACTGAAGGCGAACTCCGAGAACGACGCCGATCCTGCCGGAGGTTTGACCGGCGCGATACGGCGCGCGGCAAGCAGGTCCCACAACGCGTACGAGCCGTCGACGGCCCTGATCACGGCACGCCCCCGCGGCCCGGTCCAGCTGTCGACTCCCCTGGTCACGTCCCGACGCGTCTGCGGCCCGTCGCCGTAGACCGCGAAGACCATCTCTCTCGTCCGCGCGTCCGGGGAGGCACTGGCCAGGTGCATGACGAGGAGTTTGTCGTCGGCCATCGTGGCGGCGCCCACAATCGTCGGAGTCGTGTCCTGCCACCGCAGAGTCCCCGACTGCACGTCCCACGCCTGGACTCGACGGCGGCTCTCGGAGAGCCCCAGGTTGAACAGAGTTTTACCGCTCGACGAGAAGGCCGCCTTGGGTGCCGCGGTGAACGGCCCCACCGGTGCACCCACGCGCTTGCCGTCGAGGTCGAGGACCTCCAGCATCTGCGTCGACGGACGCCACAGCGCGATCCGACTCCCGTCGGCGCCCACCGCCACGCCGACGGCGTCGGGGTGGCGGCTCACCTTCAGCGTGTCGGCGTCGGTGACGACAGCCACGCCGCCCACCGTCGACAGCAGTGTGTTGCCCGAGCTGAACACGCGGCCCGTCCCCACACCGCTGGCCTCGAGCCCCGACGCACGGTCGCCCTGCAGGATCCGCGCGACGCCGAACAGGTCCTGCTCCATCAGGTCGGTACGGGTGCGCTGCGTCGCGGCCGGCTCAAGCACCGATGCGACGGTGATCTTCTGCACCGCCTCGCGCAACGAGTTGCCGTCCAGCGCGGCGGTGCCCTCGACGGCAAGCCGCTGGGCCAGGCTCAGATTGGCCTGGCGCTGCGCCTCGTTGCCCCGGACGAACGCCAGCACACCGGCTCCCAGAGCGGCAACGAGGAGTATCGACAGTCCGATGATCGCCCCGCGTGCCATCCGCATGGTCTTGCGGTGCTGGGCCACGTTCTCGCCGACGAGCCGGTCGCGATCGATCCCGCGCACGGCCGAAGACAGGTCCGCCACCGCGTCGGTGAGCTTGTCACCGTCGGCCAGCTCGGCGTCGGTGAACGAGCTCAGATTCGTCCAACGGGGCTCCTCGGGGTACGCGCCGCGCAAGGCAATCGGTACCGCGCTGTCGAAGGTGAAATCATTGGTCGACCGGTCCCACGCCAGCGGGCCGCGCTGATGAACGAGAAGGATGGTTTGCGACCCCTTGTTGGTGACCCACCATTCGACTTCTTTGTTCACGTACGGTGACGCCGCCGCCTGGGGAGTGACCAGCAGGATCAGGTGCGAGGACTCCCGCAGCCCGCGTTCGATCGTCGACCACAACGCGGTGTTCGCCGCCATCGACTGGTCGTCGCGGAACACGCGCATCGCACGCAACTTGTTCCACGGCTTCGCGAAGCGCTCCATGGACGTCTGCAGCTGCGACGCCAGCGCCGTCGACGGTTCGCGTGCATAGCTGATAAAGGCGTCGAACCCGTCCGACGAGCCGCCAACGACTGCTGGCCCGCCGCTGGTTGATACCGCCTCGCTGGTGCCCCCGGTCATCCCGACAGTCTAAATTGCGCTTCGCCGTCGTCGATCCGACGCCTCAGCGCTCGAGCTTGCCCTCTTCCCGCAACAGGTAGCCGCCCATCATGCGTTTGAGCTCGGCGACCGTACTAGCGCGATCCTGCCCCTCCTGCACCGAGAAGCTCAGCGCCGAGAAGACGGTGTGCACCAACAGCCGGGCCATCGTCTTGCGGCGCTCCCGCTGGTGCGGGGTCAGCGGGGCCAGGATGTGCTCGACCTGCTCGGCCAACGCCTGCTCGTTGAGCGCTGCCGTCGCACGGGTCGCCGGGGTCGATTGCACCGCCAGCCAGACTGCTCGTCGGGACGGGTCGTGCTGCCACAGCGCGGCGAGATGGTCGAGGAAGCGCTCCAACAGTGCCGGCCAGTCCAGCGAGGGGATCGCCGAGCCCAGTTCGACCAGTTCGGCCTGCACCGCGACGGTGTCCTGGCGGTCGAGTTCGCAGACGATGACGTATTTGTTGGCGAAGAACTGGTACAGCGTGCCAATCGGGACGTCAGCGCGCGCCGCAATCTCCTCACACGTCATCGACTCGAACCCGACTTCGATGAGCAGATCGCGGGCGACGGCGAGCATGGTGTCGAACTTGCGCCGACTCCGCTCCTGGCTGGGCCGCCGCCGCGGTACCAGCGGGCTCGTCGTCGCGCGATTGACCACCGCTACGAACCGGTCTAGACGCCCAGGTCGCGACGCAGCTTGGCGACGTGGCCGGTAGCGCGCACGTTGTACTGCGCGACCTCGATCCGGCCGTCGGGGCCGACGACGAAGGTCGAGCGGATGACGCCGGTGACGGTCTTGCCATAGAGCTTCTTCTCACCGAATGCGCCCCAGGCGGTCAGCACCTTTTTGTCCGGGTCGGACAGCAGCGGAAAGTCGAGGCCGTCGGCGTCGGCGAATTTGGCCAGCTTCTCCGGTTTGTCCGGTGAGATCCCGACGACATCGAGTCCGGCGCCGTTCAACTCGTGGAGGTTGTCGCGAAAATCACACGCCTGCTTGGTGCACCCGGGGGTCATCGCGGCCGGGTAAAAGTACACGATCACGCGACGCCCAGCGTAATCGGAGAGCGATACCGACTTACCGGTCGAGTCGGGCAGGGTGAAACCGGGGGCCTCGTCGCCGACGGCCAGGCGCTGGTTGGCAGACATGCCTTGCAGGCTAACTGATTGGCGTGGGCCGGTGGGCCGCCCGCGGGTAGGCTCGAAGACCGAGTGCACCGACCATCCCGAAGGAGACCCCCGTGGCCGACGACACCGAGCGCATCGAGCAGGAGATCGCGCAGGCACGCGAGAACCTCGCCGCCACGCTCGACCAGCTGTCCGACCGCGTCAGCCCGCAGCGGCTGGCCGACGACGCCAAGACCCGCGCCGTCGACACGCTCAACAAGCCGGCCGTGAAGTACACACTCATCGGCGTCGGCTCGCTGACCGTCGTGGTGCTCGTTCGGAAAGTGACGCGGCGCCGACGGTGATGCAGACACGTAAAGCCCTCGCCCCCGCGCTTGTGGTGCTCGGGGTCGGCCTCGCCGTCACCGGTTGCACCAACGGACCGAGCTACCCCGACAACGTCGGTTCGGTCGGCACGTTCGGGAACCTGGCCAAGCCGGCACTGTCGGTGTCCGGTTGGCAGGGCCGCGCGTTGCGCGATTCGGCCGTCGGCGTGATGCCCGGGGCCCCGATCACGGTGAACACCCGCGACGGCCTGCTGTCCGACGTGGACATGGAAGGACCCGACGGCCGCGTGCCGGGGCGGATGATCGATGGCGGGCAGCGCTGGCAGTCGAATGGGACGTTGTCCTTTGGCGCCCACTACTCGCTGACCGCAGCGGCGCGCGGCGTCGCGGGCGAGCGTGCACAGAAGGTCGGCTTCACGACCAGCTCGGCGTCGAGCTTCGCCTCGCCGTCGACGGTGATCGGCGACGGCGAGACCGTCGGCGTCGGGCAGAGCGTGCCCATCAACTTCGACGCGCCGGTCGCCAACCGGCTCAATGCCCAGCGGGCCATCACGGTGACCACGGATCCGCCGGTCGAGGGTGCCTTCTACTGGCTCAACGACTCGATGGTCCGGTGGCGGCCCGAGCACTTCTTCGCGCCCGGCACAAAGGTGTCGGTCTCGGTGAAGGTGAAGGGCATCGACCTGGGCAACGGGGTGTTCGGCGAGAACAACCTCACCTCGCACTTCACCATCGGCCGCCGGCTGGTAGCGATCGCCGACGACAAAACCAAGCAGATCGTCGTCTACATCAACAACAAGCCGGTCCGCACGATGGCCACGTCGATGGGCAAGGACTCGACCCCGACGAACACCGGCGTCTACATCGTCGCCGAGCGCGTACCGCAGGTGATCATGGATTCGTCGACCTACGGTGTCCCGGTGAAATCGGCCGAGGGCTACCGCGAGGTGGTCTTCGACGCGTCACGGATCTCGTTCAGCGGAATCTATGTGCACTCGGCACCGTGGTCGGTGGGCCAGCAGGGCTACTCCGACGTCAGCAACGGCTGCCTGAACGTCAGCCCCGACAACGCTCGGTGGTTCCGCCAGAACACGCTGCGAGGCGACGTGGTGATCGTCAAGAACACCGTCGGACCGCCTCTCCCGGGCGACGACGGCCTGGGCGACTGGAACATCCCGTGGTCGGTCTGGAAGAAGGGCAACGCCTGAAATCTGGCTCTAACCTGGCCCGAGATCGGGTGGCCGGGAATGGATTTCGCGCCTGCGGCCGACGGTGATAATGTCTTGGAGTCGCATTCGCGAGCGCCATTAGCTCAATTGGCAGAGCAGCTGACTCTTAATCAGCGGGTTCGGGGTTCGAGTCCCTGATGGCGCACAGTTCATGCAGGTGAGGCGGGGTAAGCTACCCCGCCTCTTCCTGTTTCTGGGGCTCAGCGACAGACTTACGACAGGAATACTCCGCGAGAGCGGCGCGGTTATCGGGTGCAACGTCGCTGGGGTTCACGTAGTGACGACGCGTGGTTTCCGGCGTCGCGTGCCCGAGCTGACGCTGAGCTGCTTCGAGCCCCTTCGCCTCGTACACCGCCGTCGAGACCGTCTTGCGCATGGTCTTCGGGACCACCCACTCCATCTCCGCGCCCCGTGCAGCGCGGAGGTCGCGGCGAACGTTCGCCTCGGAGTGGGGTGTCCCGTTGCGGGTCGGGAACACCAGTGGGTACGGGATGCCTACCGACCGCTGTTCCTGTAGGGCTTCGACCGCGAGCGGGGTCAGACTCACCGTGTATGGGCGTCCCCCGCTCTTGCGTCCCTCCACCCTCCGCGCGGCCTTGTCCAGGTGCCAGCCGATGTACGCCGTCGGGTGGTCCGAGTCGAGGTCGTGGATGTCGTCCCAGGCGAGGGATAGCACCTCGCCGATCCTGATGCCCGTACCCAGGAGCACGTCCACGATCCGCAGGCGGTCGTAGCCGCGCTGGGCGGTGTCCTGCATTACTCCCCCGCGCCCACGGTGCTGCCACTCGCGGACCAGGCGACGAAACTCCACGGCGGCGTCGGGAGTGAGAGTGCGACGGTCCACCTCGGCGCGAGGCGGGACGTACCCGCGCAGAGTGGGGTTGATGTCCAGGGCTTCGTACTGCACCCCGAGGTCGCACATCTGGCTCAGCACGGTCTTCGCCATGCGCACGTTCGACGGCAGCGCCCGCAGGAATCGGTCCACCCGCTGCGGACGCAGCTCGCGGAGCCGCACCTTCGCCAAATCGGGCAGGATCACCTTCTCGATGCAGCGCGCGTACTGATCGAGCGAGTCCTGATTCGGCTTGGGCCGCGCGCCGATCTTGACCGCCTGGTCATGGGCGAGCTGCATGTGCGCGATCCACAGCGTCCCGAGGTCGGCGACCGTGCTCTCCGGTGTCAGCTCCCCCGTGCCGCCGTGACGCTTCTGGCGGTCCCTGAGCTTCGCACGGAGCTTCGCCTCGGCCTTGGCCTTGGTCGGCGCAAAGGCTCCGACGGGGCGAGTCACACCGTCGTAGTCGCGGTACTGCGCCGTGGCCCGCCACGCCCCGTTCGGCTGCTCCTTGCACGCAATCGTTCCATACGTGCCGAGGTCGAGTGTGGGTCTACCCATCGGACGGTCCCTCCTCATCTCTCTTTCGCTGGCGCTCGATCTGCTCCTCGCGCGTCCGTTGCTGCACGGCTTCCTCCATCGAGCCAGACTCGGCGGGGTCGGGGAACATCATCGCGATGTCCGCCTTCGCGGCGCTGCGCATAGGTGTCGCGGGGCCACTGTGGGCCTCACGGAGGTCCGCCGATCCACTGGGCAGCGGGAACCGCACCTCACCGAGGTCACCGTACGTGACAGGTCCGACATACCCAGGCAGGAAAACATCCAATGAGAACCCCAGGGAGGCAGCGATTCCCGCAGCCTCCCATAGCTTCGGCTCTCTCCCCGCCTCGATCTTGCTGATGGTCGTGCGCGTTAGCGCACGACCACCCGCAGCCGTCGCCTCGTCGGCGAGCGTGGCCTGATTCCACCCTCGTATCCCGCGTCCAGCGCGCATCACATCTCCGAAGTCCACGCCCGAGGACTGTACCGGATCGGCGACTATTGCGCTAGATCGGCGCAATCGCTACTATCGAGATATGCGCTAGATTGGCGCAGTCGTCGCCAGTATGGCGCGATAGGCGTCAAGGAGGCGCAACATGGGAATACCCACCATCGACGCCGCACTCGCGGCGATCCGCACCAAGCCAGCAGTCCCGCTGTCCACCGCGAGCGTGGCCCTCGGGATCGCATCGTCCACGGCGTCCGCCGCCGTGGCCCGCGACGACTTCCCCGTGCCGTTCGTGCGCATGGGCGCGAGGGTGATCGTTCCGACCCCTGCACTTAGGACACTGCTACAGCTTCCGTCGGACCCGCTCCCCGTGAGCACCCCGACCGTTCCCATGCCCACTCGCTCGGCGAGCAAGGCGCGAGAGGCGGTCGGAGCGTGATCCTCGACCGCAGCGACAACACACGGCCCGCGACCATCGACGGGCGCAAGCTCACGGAAACCGCCACCGACATCCTCTGGCAGACGCTGGGCCTTCTCGCACCCGCGACAGAAGAGATGCATGACGTACCCGAGGGCGCGTTGACCATCACAGTCCGCGCGCCTGGGCTCAAGTCCCTCACGCTCACGCCCCACCAGATCAGGGATGTGTGGGAGTGGATTTCGTCGTGGGACATGACGGGTCACACCGACCCCCTTGAACCCGACCCGCTGCCGACCTCCGTCGGCGAACTGGACCGCCTGCTCGTGCTGGTCGATGCGACGTACATGCCCGTCAGCGACTACGCCGCCCTGCTCGACATCCCGCTGGAACGCGCAGCGGCGGATGTCCGTGCCGCCGCTGCGAAGGGGCTCACGAGCGTGGAATCGACCGCACGCGAAGGACTGTGGGTCGAAGCACGCAGCGCTCTGTACCGCTTGCAGCACGCGGAATGGCCGCAGCCGCGAGTCCCGCGCACTGACTGACCCCAGAAAGCACGAAAGCCACCCCCGCCAGGGTGGCAATCGTTCCCAACAAGCCCCCGATCAGGAGCCCAACATGTCAACCCAGGTTAACACATTCACTTCGCTCGATGACGGCTACACCGCCGCCGAGTGGGAGGCCGAGCAGGCCGAGGTCGCGGCGAACATCGCCCAGACCTCCGAGGTGCCCGCGATGTGCGGCGACCCCTGTTTCGCCCCGCGCTCCCTACGCCCACGTCGTACTGGTCGTGCCCAGGCCGTGCCCACGGTCCCGACGGTGGACCAGATCATCGGCGGTGGACTACCGAGCGGCGGCTGGACCCCTGGCATCGGCATCCCCGACCCTGTGCGGCCTGCTGACCACTTGCCCGACCCCGACGTGATCCTGACGCCGCCCGATGAGCAGCCCGTGTACCGCGAGGAAGCCCGTGTCCGCGAACACGGTCGCCGTCCGTGCCACAAGGTGCCCGACCACCGTCCCTCGTGGGAAGTCCGTTGGCGGACTCCGCAGTCCTTGGGGCTGCCCTGGTGCGGGCAGGAGTTCGTGTTGGTCGGCCCGCCCGACGAGATGGTCCCCGGCACGCACGTGACCGTGACGCACAAGAACGGCGCGACCTCGCTCGCTTACGTCGCAAGCCTTGGCCCGCGAACCACGTGCGGTGGGCGAGTCGGATTCACGCGATAGCGAATAGTTAAGGAAAGAATAGATATGACGCAGGACACCCCGACAACACCGAGCACGGACGATCCCGCTCAGAACGGCGTTCTCACGGCGGATACAGGGGCGCAGACCCCTGATTCGCCAGAGGAGGCGCTCACAGGTGAGACCACGGACACGGACAAGCCCGACGACGCCCTGCCCGACGATGGGGCTCGGATCAGTCCGAAGCACCGTGCGTACCTGGTCGGAGAAGGAATCAGCGCCGCGTACCTCGACCGCTACGCCACTCTCATCCGCACGTCACGCGTGCTATCGGACCTGCCCGAGGAGCTGCGTTGGGTCGGAGACCCACGTGGCATTCTGTTCGGCTGGAAGGGCCTGGACGGCTCACTCACATGGCAGTTCCGCCCTGACACTCCGCCGGTGGACGATGAGGGCCGCGAGATGAAGTACCTGTTCCCTAAGGGGAGCGTGGTTCGTGGTGGTGTCCTGATTCGCGGCGAGGTCGAGGAGGTTCCCGGGGGCAGCGTGTTCGCCCCCGCGCCCCGTCCGTTGATCATCGTGGAAGGCACGAAGCAGGGGCACGCCGCCTCGTCGGCGATCCTCACGGAGGGGGCGACGGGTCGCCGCCGCCACACCCTCGACCGTGCGGACGTTCTGGGCATTCCCGGCTGCTGGGGGTGGTCCGAAGGTAAGTCGGCACCCTCGGTGCTTCGTGACTTCGCCCGTGGTCGCAAGGTATTCGTTGTCCTCGACGCCGACGCGGCGACCAATCGCAGGGTGTACGACGCCGGTATTGCCCTTTCCCGCGAGCTGGGCGAGGCCGAGAGCACCCGCTTCATCCACGTCCCCGGCGCGGGTAAGAGCGGCCTGGACGACTGGATCAAGACGGTGCCGTCTGACGAGCGCCTCGGTGCCCTTGAGGAGTTGGCCGCAGATGCCTCCCCACGCCCAGCGCAGAAGCGGCCTCATCCGAAGTCCTCGCTCATGGGCGCGGCGATGCTCGATGGAGTCGAGTTCGACCCGTTCACGCCCGACGGCCAGTTCCGCCCGACCAGCACGGCGCGTTTCCTGATCAAGCGGCGGCACTACGCGCTGATGCCGGGAGGAATGCTGGCGACTTACCGCGACGGATATTACGCGCCGTCGGATAAGCAACTCGCCGCCGACCTCGTGGATTTGCTCGGGGATATGTACACGACGGGTCACTACAACAACGTCGAGTCGATCATCTCCGCGCTCTGCCATAAGCATGATCGGCGCGTGCGGGATTCCCTCAGCGAGCCTCTCGTCAACTGCCAGAACGGGATGCTGGATATGCGCACGGGCGAGCTGCTGCCGCACGATCCTTCCTACCTGCTGCTGCGCCAGGTCGCGGTCGAGTGGAACCCCGACGCGGATACCTCGGCGTGGGATTCCTGGTGTGCAGAGCGTGTCGGTGCTGCCCAGCAGCCCGTCATGGAGGAGGCGCTCAGCCAGATGCTCGACCCGAGCCGTGCGCCGAACAAGGCTCTGTTCCTGTTCGGCCCCACGCGGTCGGGTAAAAGCACCATCGGGAATATCGCCACGGCCCTGTGTGGCGGTGATGAGTTCGTTTCCGCCGTCGGGCTGGAAGCCCTCGGGGAGCAGTTCGCTGCGGCTGACCTTTTCGGTAAGGCGCTGAACGCGGCGATGGACTTGCCTGACGGCTACATTCCCGACTTGTCGATGTTCAAGAAGCTGCTGGGCAACGACCTGATTTACGCCAACGAGAAGTACGGGAAGACGTTCAACTTCCACAACCGCGCTCTTCCGCTGTTCTCGGCGAACACGCTGCCGACCGTGGGCGACATGTCGGGCGCGTACGAGGCCCGTGTGATCCCCGTGGCGTTTCCACGTAGCTACCTCGGCAACGAGAACCCCGAGGTCGAGGCGGCGCTCATGGCCTCGCTCGACGGCATCCTCCTGCGCATCGTGCAGGGATGGCAGCGCCGCTACCAGCGGGGTATGGGCGGACAGAGCTGGTCGCCCATACACCCGGAGGTGTCCGCGCGCTTCCGTGAGGACTCTGACCGCGTGTCCCGCTACATCGCGGCGGCGACCGTGACCGACTTCCGCGCCCCTGCTGAGCCCGCCAAGCTCATGAACGCGGGAGCGGGCGGTGTCCAGGGGCCTGCCACGAAGTCCCAGACCTACGAGCACTTCAAGGCATGGGTCGCCTCCGAGAACGGGAAGGCCATGGGGCGGAAGAAGTTCATCGAGCGCCTGCTGTCCACGCCGGGGGTTTCCGACATGCGCCACCCCGTCACCTCGGCGCGTGTGCTGAGCATCGGGCTGCTCCCCGAGGACGAGTGGCGGGACGTTCCCCCGTACTCCGACCTGGCCGACCTTCTGCTGCCGCCGCTGGGCAACAGCGATCCAAAAACTGCCCAGAACATCAATGCAGGTCAGGCGGTGTTTTCGGGGGTCGATGGGCAGAATGGGCAGAAATCCCCAGAAACTCCGCGTGACCTCTCTGTCTCGGACTCAGCTTCTCCCAAAGAGGTATCTCTAGGAGGTTTCCCGACCGAACCTGCCTATTCTGCCCAGGCAGGGGTGAAAACTGCCTCTGACCAGGTATTTCCCTCTGGGCAGTTTTTGAGCAGCCCTCGCCAGCCCCTCCCCGAGCCCTTCCACCTGCTTTCGACCGACACCCTGGCCTTGCTCGATGCCCGTGGTCACCACGCGACCCAGTGGGGCGGATCGCCCGAACAGGTGCGGGAGATGGGCCGTGATCAGGGACCGTGCTTCACCTTGGACGAGCTGCGTACAACCGCAGTTGACCCCGATATCCACCCTGATCGCCTGCGGGCGATGGTCCAGCTCCTCTTCCCTGTCTTCGCTCAGCACGGGGTGGTGCTGGCCGAGCGCCGCCTGGCGCTCCCCACAGACGAGAAGGGCACCACGGCATACCTCGGGGAGTACGACCCCGAGCGCAAGACGCCGCAGACGCTCGACGCAGCCCATACCGCCTATGCCTCCTGGCTCATGCCGGGATGGCAGCTCCCACTACCTACCACCTCCCAGGAGAACTGACATGACTGAGACCTTGATCGACAAACCGACCCCAACGATCACGTTCGTGCCTGTTGGCGACGACCCGACACCGGCACTCGACGCCCTCGTCCCGACCGTACGACGGTTCCTCGCCGTCGATGTTGAGACCAATGCCTTGCGGCTGTCAGACCCGCGATATGCGGTGAAGACAGTCCAGCTCGGAAGTCCGAGCGCAGCCGTGATCCTGTCCGCAGACGACGCCGTTCATCGCGCAGCCGCGCGACGGATGATGGTGGAGGAAGCCGGTACTCGGGGATGGTTCCTCACTGCTCACAACGCGAGCTTCGACACGCAAGCCCTCGTGAAGATCGGCGTGTTCTCAGACCTCGACGAGGCGTGGAGCCGCATGGTGGACACCCTCGTGCTGGCGTCAATGATCGAGCCCCCAATGCTTGGGAACGACGCGCCTCCGTCGGCGCGCGCCTATCGCGGACTCAAGCACCAGGCGGCGACCTGGTGCCCTTCCACTGCGCGTTCCGAGGATGCGAAGTCCGCCCTCAAGAAGCTGTTCACCAGCAAGAAGTGGAAGGGGTTGGCGACCACATTCGACGTCTACAAGACACCCATCGAGCAGAACGGATGGGCACAAGTCGATCCCGCCGATGCCACGATGATCGAATACGCCGCCGATGACGTGATCGACGGCGCTCAGCTCGCGGAAACCCTGTACCCCATTGTCTTCTCCGCTCAGCCCTCTACTGCGCAGCGTGAGCATCGCATCGCGCGACTCTGCGCAGGTATGGAGATGCGCGGTATGCGCCTGGATCGTGAGTACACACAGCAGCGTCTCGATGAGGTGACCGAGGAGTCCCGTACCGCCGAGGAAAAGCTCGCCGAGCTGGGATTGGTGAACCCGTCGCGCGGTCTCGGAGAGTGGCTCGTCTCCAAGGGGGTACAGGTCCAGTACGGGAAGTCGCGCACGCTCAAGAACGGCACCGTGAAGCGCACGGTACTCACCGAGGGAACTCTGCTCGCGCAGTATGCCCAGCAGGACGCTGACGTAGCCGCCGCTGTGCCCCTACTGGAACAGTGGCGTCTCGCCGGAAAGCTCGCAAGCACGTACTTCGGGCGCTACCTCGCCCAGCCTGCGGATCGTCTACACCCGGACATCAAGACGGCGGAGGCGGCGACAGGTCGCATGAGCATCGCCAATCCGTCGATCCAGAATGCGCCCCGCAAGGGCGGCGTCCGCGAGTGCTTCATTGCGGACGAAGGCAAGGTCTTGGTCACAGCCGACTTTTCATCGGTGGAGATGCGTGTCGCTGGCGCGCTGGCGCAGGATCGCGCGCTCTACGACGTGTTCGCCTCGGGCGATGATCCGTACTGGGTGGTCGCGCGCCAACTGCACGGTTCCGGTGCATCCAAGGACCAGCGTGATAGCTGCAAAGCGGTGGCGCTCGGACGCCTCTACGGCCAGGGCATCGCGGGACTATCCCGTACGCACGGGATTCCCGAGGACACCGCACGGACCATTACCGAGGCGTTCGACAACGCCTACCCCGATCTGGGGAAGCTGCGGTATCGCATCGAGGATAAGCTTCTCGCGCATGGGGTTCCCTGCTGGACGAACGCCTTGGGGCGGCATCAGCGCTTGGACCCGACGATGAAATACAAGGCGGTCAACTACCTCGCACAAGGGCTCTCTCGCGACGTACTCGCGGAGGCTATGTGCCGCGCGGAGGACGCAGGGTTGGGACACCTCCTGTGGGTGCCGATCCACGACGAGATTGTGGTGCAGGCTCCCGAAGATCAGTCCGAAGAGTACAAGAACAAGCTGGTCGAAATCATGTCCACCACCTTGTTGGGCTGGACCATCCCCGCTGAGGGCATCGTCCTGGGCAAGCGCTGGCGGAAGGCGTGATGACAATGGCTCTCGCGCACTCCCGACCAGCCCGTGCCCGTCGGCATCTGACCCTGGTCCCGCCCCTGTCCGAGACCGAGACCGAGACCGAGACGGCGACCGAGTCCGCGCCCTACGGACAGCCCACGTACGCGGGATGCCCTCCGTACGTGCACTCGATCCCGACCACCGCACCCACGCCCGACTGGTCCGACCACCCTCCGCGCAAGCGGGTGGTCTGGGTTCGCCCGTACACCGACCAGGAGACCCCTGACGAGGAGGACACACAACCATGACCGAGACCGCACCTTCTCCCTGGTACCCGCGCGCGGTCCTGGCGGGCTGCATGGCACTCAGCCTCGCGGGCAACCTGATGCACGCCTGGCACACCTACAACGGTGCGCTGTTCGTGTGGTTCGCTGTCGCATGGGCTGGTATCCCGCCAGTCGCGGTTCCCGTGCTGATCGAACTCGTCGGGCGTGAAGCCCGACGTGGAGGGACGACCGCTGCGTTCCGATGGGCGGTCGGGCTGTCGGTGATGCTGACCGTGATCGCGTTCGCGATGAGCCTCTGGTCGCTGACCGAGCTGGGCGTGTCGATGGGTATCCCGTGGCTCATCGCAGTCGGATTCCCCGTGGTCTTGGACTTGGGCGCGGGCACGGCGACGTTGTTCCTCCTCGACCGCGCGGTGGCTGACGCACGGTCCGTGAGCCAGGGCGAGACAGGCGAGTCGGAGCCCGAGTCACCCGTGATCCAGTCCGACTCAGCCGACTCACGCCCTGCTGCACTCCCCGAGCCGGCCACGAACATGGTCATGTCCGATGACTCTACCGCGACCCGCGCGACGCAGCCCGCTACCTGCGGTGATGCACCCGCGAGTCAGCCCGATGATCCAGCCGTGACGCGGGACATCGGCGTGAGTCAGGTCGGCGGCGCGCCCGCTGAGTCAGGTGATTCACCCGACCCACTCCTCGCCCTGGCGGAGCATCTCGTGACGCAGCGTCGCACGACCCTCAGCGTCGAGGTGACGCACGATGTTCTCGTGCGTCACGCCCGTGGCGCATCGACTCGGGCTATCGCGGGGGAGGTAGGAGAGGTGTCCCCGGCGACAGTTGGGCGGCTCGTGCGCACTGCTCGTGAGCTGACTGCTGACGATGCCGTGTCTGCCAACCTGAGCCTGGTCGGGTGATGCCTGCGCCCGACCCCAGCACACGCGAGAGCCCCACTCCGAGATGCTCGGAGTGGGGCTCTCCTCTGCCCGACTACGCCTCCTCGTCGCCTTGCTGCTGTTCGCGCGCGGTTCGGCGCTCCATGTACTCGCGACGCGATGCGGGGGTGACAACTTGAGTGGCGTCGTCACCGCCTCCGACCGCAGCTTCGTCGGCTACATCGACTTCAGGTTCGGCGTCTGACTTCGGTGCAGGTGCAGGTGCACGCACGGGTGCGGGCGGTGTAGAGCGGGGGACAGGGCGAGGTCCAGTTGAAGGTGCCGACCGCCGCAGTTGCGCAGGTGCAGGTGCTCCCGCGCCGCTCGACCACTTCTCAGCCAGGGCGCGAAGGGGCGCGACCCGCAGCGTCGTCGGATCGGTCACGACGGGCATTCTCGGCACGGGTAGATCGCTGGGGTGTGAGTGAACACGGATACCGTCGTCGATCAACGTGAGCAGTTTGGTCGCCTTCTGCGCGGTGTCCACAGGCGTCCACTTCTCGACGGGCGCATCGTGGTCGAGCGGGTCGAATCCGAGGCGGGTGACTCGAACTCGTTGCGTCTCCTGAGCGTCGATCAGGTCTTCCCTAAGTTCACTGAGACGTGCATTCCGTCGCTTGGTAGCCCAGACGTAGTAGGCGAGCGCGCCGAGAACGACGGGGATGAGGATCGTGCCTACGCTCGCCACGATGGCGGACACGACCGCAATGCCTATAATCCACCAGACGTATCGCTTGAGGGTGGGCAGTTTGAATTTGAGTACCGAGCGGGATAACTCAGCACTGATCTGCTCCGGCAGCTCGGTCAGTGCTCGGTGCGCCGTTACCTCGGCGTCGGAGACCTCGCTCTTGATCCATTCGTTCCACGCCGCGAGCCATTGCTGGTTACGGTCCTCGATTGTCTGGACCACTCCGTCGGCTGCGGTTGCCCACTGCATGAAGGCGCGCCCGTCGGGGGTCTGTCGCCACTGTGCGAAGCTCTGCATATCGACGCGTGCTTGATGCTCCGCCGCCTGCTCGAACTGCTGCTTCTGGCCTTCGAGCTGCATGATCTGTAGATCGAGCTGTTGCTTCTGCATCTGTAGCGACGCGAGGGCGATCTGGTTGCCCTCCTCCTGCGCCGCGTGAATCTGCGTCTGTAGTGCGACCTGCGAGGCGGAGAGCATGTTCTGTTGGGAAAGGAGCCTGTTCGACTTCTCCTGCAAGCGGTTCTGAATCCGCCACTGCTGGCGCTCCAAGAATCGCTGTTCGTCCTGCTGAGCCCACTGGACGCGCTCGCCCTTGCGCTGCTGCGACTGCCGATCCCACTGCTGCTCCTCGCGCGCAGCGTGCTGGTTGACCTCGCCCCACTGCTCGCGCTCGAACTGGCGATGCTCGCGCGCGGACCACGGGCGGTCAGGGTTCTCCGGGTACGTGCGGGGCATCTTCCATCTCCGTTCAGTGCTTGCGGGGGGTGTCCCGCAGTGACAGTAAGCCATGATCCCGTACGCGTCTTACGAAGCCCTTGTCGATTGCCAATGCAGGCGTACCCCTCAACGCCCAGAGCCCGCCCTCCAATTACGGAGAGCGGGCTCGGTTGGTGTCCGTTGTGAATCAGCGGCACTCGTACTGGGTCCACATCCTCTTGCCGCCGACCGTCGAGAGACCGTGAGCCTTCGCCTTGCTGTAGGCGTTCTGGGTTGCTGCCTGCGGGCCTCCGCCGTAACCATCCACGATGTTGTTCCCGAACATCATGCGCGTGTGGTACGTGCAGCTCGACGCCGATGCAGCTCCCGCCGCGACCGTGCTCACTGCTCCGACGCCCGTGAGCACCGCCGCGCCCGCGATCAGCCCTGCCATCGTCCGCTTCATCTTCGTCATCGTGATCCCCTCTCGGTTGGCTGCACGCGGAGGTGTCCCGCGTCGTCGGAAACCAGGCTCTCGATCTTCGCCAAACGGGCGCTTGGCGGGCGCTTGCAGGTGCGCGCGAAGAGGACGGTCCCCCATGTAGCGTGCTCCGCATGGGGAGAAAAAGGGCACCTCTCGTCGCGCTGTGCACGGGCCTGATCATCGCGCTCACGGGCTGCGGCACCGTCGCGGGAACCGCCGTGCCAGACCCGTCGGTGGAAGCTCGATTCAAGCTCGACACGGGCAACTACCCGACGACGCCGAGGGTGATCGAGGCGGGGAACGCGTACGACGCCTGGCAGCAGGAGGGGTGGCGGATCGCCACTGCGGTGACCGCACCGTGGAGCGTGCTCCCCTCCCTGAAAGATGTGTGCCATGGCGAGGGTGACGACCCTGCTCCCGCCTTCTCGGTGCCCATGCTCGCGCGGAGCACCAACGGACTGACTTCCGATCAGAAGAATGCGATAGGCGGGAGTGGGTTCCAAACGGGCTTCCTCGCCTGCGGCACCGACGGTGTGCAGACTCGCTTGCGCGGGGGCATTCTCCGATTCACCGACGAGGCGTCCGCGAAGCGTGCAGTGTCCGCTGTAGCTGCGCTGAACCCATCTGCGGCACCCGCTCTCCCTGGCGACTTCCCTGTCAAAGACGCCACTATCGTGATGTACGGTGCCAATCCCGCGAAGGGGCTCCTAGCGTTGACGGCGATGGTCGCTCGGGGCAACCTAGTGGTCATGTCGGGAATGTCAGCGCCCACCAGTGCGGCACCGACCATGCTTGACCCGGTGGGCAAGTTCATGGCGGCACAGGTCGCGAAGCTCGGCGAATACCAGCAGACCCCATTCGACCCTACGAAGACCGCGTACCCGATGGTCCCCATGGACGACGGTGGAATCTTGGGGCTGACAACGCCAGCCACCGAGGGACGCGGAGCGACAGGATTGTCCGCCAACAACGCGCCGCTGAATGGATGGGGGACGGGGCACGCCTACGAGTTGCGAACCGCCGAGGCGGTGGCGGGTCTCGAACGCTTCGCCGTGAGTGAGCTGAACTGGGTGTTCCGCTTCACCGACGAACAGGCGGCAGCGAGAACGCTCGAATCGTGGAAGGGGGACAAGTCCGAGCCAATCACGGGGCTGTCAGCTCAATTCAGTGGGTGCACAGCGGCGACGAAGCAGACGCTGTGCCTGGTCCGTGTAGGCAGGTACCTCGGACAGGCGGCGTCCACCACTCCGGCTATCGCCAAACAGCAAGCAGCAGCGATGTACGTGCGGCTCAGGTCTGCGAAGTAGGTTCACGTTCCGCACCGTGTACCTGATCACGCGGGACGTGACACGTTCCGCCCCTGCACTTGTCGGTGCTCGCAGGCAGGCTCGGGTCATGGACACACGCTCGCTCATAGCCCTTGCCCGCGCGGAAGGATGGGCCTTGGATCAATCGCGGCGGCACCTGCGCCTAGTCCCGCCGAGCGGATCGGAGTACCCCGCGATCTTCCTGCCGAGAACCCCCTCCGACTGGCGCGGGTGCCGTAATGCGGCGGCGCTCCTACGCCGTTGCGGCGTGCCTGTGCCGCACCGAGGCGGGCGGCTGTAGCGCGTGCGCAAGCCCGCGACTGGCGACGCACAAGGGTGTCCCCGCACGATGTGGGCATGACTGAGAACATCACCGCGAACATCATCACCGACAGCTCGAAGGCGGAGTTGGACTGGCAACTCGACCGTGGCGCAGTGGCCCTGATGATGGGCGTGAGCCCCGACATGGTGGACACGCGGTACGCGATCAAGTCGGGCCAAGAGGTGCGCCAGCGGTATGTGAAGCGCCTCGGCCCCGATGTCGGCATGTACGACGTGATCTTCGCGGAAGCGGTTCGGCGGAAGGCCACGCTCACGATGGATGGTGTGCCCGTGGTGGCTGCGGGGAAGGTCGTGGAGCTGTCCGACGACGTGTCCGTACCCGACAGTCCCGCCGACCTCGACAGCTAGATCGAGGACAGGCGCCGGTACAGCGTCGCCTTGTTCACGCCCATATCGCTGGCGATCACCGACACACTCTCGCCGTGGTCGCGGCGCTCGCGCGCGGCCTCGATCTGGTCCTCGGACAGCTTCGGGCGGCGACCAGGAACGGACCCGCGCTGACGCGCAGCGGCAATACCGGCACGCGTCCTCTCCGACAGCAGCTCACGCTCGAAGGCCGCGAGGACAGCGAAGATGTGGAGCACGAGCCTCCCCGACGCCGAGCTGGTGTCGATCTGTTCCGTGAGCGAGCGCAACGCGATTCCGCGTCCCGTCAGCTCCTCCACGATCCCGAGCAGGTGGGTCAAGTTGCGCCCGAGACGAGAGAGCGAATACACCACCACGGTGTCACCCTCGACCAGCTCGGCGAGCATCCGATCAAGCTCGGGCCGCGAGGTGCGCGCACCGCTCACGCCATGATCCACGTACACCTCCTCGACGCGGAACATCGCGAGCGCGTCCAACTGCATGGACTCGTCCTGGGCTTGTGTGCTCACTCGCGCGTACCCGACGGTGCGGGGCTCGCGGGGCATCGTTGGTGCATCGAGGGCGACGGGAAAGAGTTCGAGTTCGCTCATGTCCCCACATTCGCGCAACCGTCCGACAGGTCTGCGACATCGTGTGTCACGTCCCGCGCTCGGACCTGTTCCGCGACAGCGAACAAGTGCGCGAGGAGACCGTTTCGCATCACGGTTATGCGACTCGAACAAACCGCGCTGTTGCGTATCTGGTCGGTTGCGCGACGACGATCCCGTCCGCGACGACGTTTGTGCATCAAGCGCGGAGGACCGCGCTCGGTAGGTGCGTAGGAACGTGGAAGCCCGTCGAGCGCGAGTGCACGCTCTCCGCGCACCCTCCACTCCCTCCATCCGACCGCCTCCCGACTCCACCCCTGACCACGCCCACGCGCACTGCTCGGATCGTGCCCACGGATCAGCCCTACGGATAGCGCCGTGGATCAGACCGTCGGACACCCCCTGTTCGGCACCGAACAGGGCGTCCTCCCATCCGAGCAGCGGGCGAAACGGACAGATGTGCCCTCTCGCAGCGATCCGTGATCCGCGATTCCTGATCTGCACAGCCATCCATCGGGCTGATCCTGCGCGCGGACGCGGGCGGGGCGAAAACGAGGTCGTGTTTCTCTCCAATAGGGGTGTTCAACTGCTGCGTTTATGAACGCGCGCACGTTCTCGCAGCACCCTCTCGCAGCTATCCGACCCGCTATCCGAGCGCGGTCCGCCTTCACCGTCGCAATCATCCGCAGCGTGATCCGTGGGATGATCCGTGCGCTGGGGCTGATCGGGCGCGAAAGCGGGCGGATTGGGCGGGATCAAGCCCGATTGGGCGATGCCAAGCGGCGTGCAAGGGCATTGACGGATACTGCGACCGCAACGCATCGCACGGGTGGGACTGTCCCGCGCGTTGATCCGAGGGTGTATCGGGCGGGATGGGGTGAGCAGGGGATGGGGATGTTCGGGGTCATGCACAGGGGTCTGATCGCGGGGGACGTGACATGAAACTGGGCTTGGCACAGGGCTGTTCGCGTGCCGTCGGTGGACGTCAACATTGGTTGACGTTACTGTGAGGAGAACGAAGGAGATGGACATGCGCAAGACAGTGAGCACGGTCGCCGCACTCGCCGTTGCGGGTGTGGTGCTGTCGGGCTGCGCGCGTGAAGTCGCGGGCGCACCCGTCACGGATGTGGGCGCCGCTGGGGCCGTGACCATCACGGGCGGCGGTACGCAGATCACGCCCGCGAAGGTGTCGAGCGTGACGTGCGCTCCTGTCCGCCCGCTCACTGACGATGCCTGGTGCGACACCTCCTCGGTCACCGCGCGCGATATCCCCGCAGGCTCCACGATCACCGTGAAGCCTGGTGACGCGATCCGTTTCGTTGGAGGCGTTCCGTCATGGACTCGGAGCGCTAGCGCGACGGATCGTATCTGCACCATCGCAGCGTTCGCCAGCGACGGGCGCGATACGTGGGCACTCAGCGGGGACCACTGCACGGACGCGGACAGTGACGGGCGAAAGGGCTGGAAGCCGAAGTCGGGAGCCACCGCCTCTACCGTCGATGGCTACCGCCTGGGCGATGTCACCGCGATCCTCAACGACCCGAACGGAGTGAGTGCGGGGCCGGGGAACATGTGGACGGTGCCCGCAGTGAAGCTCGGCGCGAACGTCAGGATCGCCGCGACTTTCACGGGCGTGACCGCACCGGAGGCGGGCTCGCCCGTCGATGTGCGTGGTGCGGCGTCGGGGCCGATCACAGGGCTCTCCGCTTCGATGGTCTCCGGCGGATTGACGTGGAAAGGTGAGGGCGCAGAGCCGAAGATCGCACTCGGTGACCTCGGCGCGCCCGCGACGCAGGGCGGAAAGTTCGTGGGTATTACGAGCGGACAGGCCGCAGTGTCGATGTCGCTGCTGACCCCCGACAAGCTCACCCCGGCGCTCGCGAAGCTCGGTGCGAACGCCAAGATCGCCACTCAGTAACCCTCTCCGCGAGGAACCTCCGCTCGGCCATCGAGCGGAGGTTCCTTCGTTCTGTTCTCCGAACGTGTCGGGAGTGGACGGCTATGCCTGTGCCCGAGAACGATTGAAGGGAATCGGACACGCACATGAACAGGAGACCGCCGTGGCACCAGGCGACCCACCAGAAGATCAGCTCACGATCAAGCCATCGTCCGCGCCGCAAGTGACAGCGGACTACGCAAAGATCGCGGCGACCATCAATCGCCTCGGCGTCGAAGTGGCGACACTGAAAACACAGAGCGAAGGGCGGTTCCCCGATCTGATCAACGCCGCGCTCCCGAAGATCGGTCGCGCTTTGACTGACATCGGCCTGCGTGCGCACGGGATTTCGGCGTCGGCGCAGCAGCAGGTGGACCTCGAAGCGCAGTACCTTCCTGATCACACTCGCGGCGTACAGGACTTGAACGCCGCGAAGCTCGCCGCTATTGCGGCGGCGAAGAACCTCAGCGACGGAAACGTAGCCCCGCAGGCGGGGGCGAACCAGCTCACCTCGGCGACTCAGGGAGTAGAAGCAGCCCGCGCGCGTCTACAGGGAACCTGGGACACCGCGCAGGGCAATGCCGCTCAATACGCGGCTCCGATCCCTGGACACACTTCAGCGGCGAAGACGGCGGCGCAGGACGCGGTGAACGCGCAGATCGTACAGAGCGGGCCTGCCCCCGCGAGCGCGCCAGAGTCGCCGAGCACGGTGGCACCGTCGCAGCCGATGCCGAGCGTGCTCAATCAGGTCAAGCCCTCGGGCAACAAGCCGACAGAGAACAAGTCCAGTTCGCCGAACAAGCCGTCGGAGAACAAGAACTCGGTCGATGACCCGACCGCGAACAAGAACACCCCGCCGAACGCTCAGACCCCGCAAGGGCAGCTCCCGCAGAGCGCGGGAGCGCAGCAGGGGCAGCCCCAACAGGGCGGTGCCGCAGGTGCGCCGACAGCGGGTGGAGCGGGTGCACCGCAAGGGCAGCAGCCGCGTACAAACGTCGCCCCCGTGGTCTCCCCGGTACGCGCCGGGGACATCGGCGGCGGTCGTGGGTCGAACCCGAGCGTCCGCCCCACGCCTTCGACTCCGAAGCTCACGCCCGCGCAACAAGCGGGACTCAGTGGTCGCACCGCTCCGCTTGGCAGCGGAACGGGAGCTACTGGCGGTGGAGGCATCAGCCAGAACCCCGCCGCCGCGAACAAGGGCGGCATCACCCCATCAGGCACGGGATCGAGCACGAGCAACGGCACGTCGGGTGCTCGCGGACCTATGGGCACGATGATGGGTGCGGGCGCAGGTCATGGTGCAGGCGGGCAGGGCACCGTACGCCCGAAGGGGGAAGTGAAGTCACGCGATCCACGGATGCAGGGAGAAGACATCGCCTCGCAGGCCATCGGTGGCGTGTACCGCGACGGCCCCGCCGACGGAGCGCCAACGCCGCCCGCCGTACCAGGCGCACCGACACCGCCCACCCCGCCAACACCCACGGCCCGATAGGAGACGACCGATGGGAAACGACTACACGAGGGCGGATTTCAACGCCCTCAAGGCGGTCGCTGCACAGCTCCGCGCCGTCAATGCACAGCTCGCCCAAGTCCAGATCGCGGAACCGGCTGCATCGCCCGACAGCCGCGCGACCAACACAGCGCATACCGCGTACAAGGCTGCGAAGGGCGAGTTCGCCCAGGCGCTCGCCACCGCCCAGCCTGTCCTCCTCCGCGAGGCGGAGGTGCTCGAAAAGTGGATCACGGAAACGGAAGCCCGCGATGCCGAGACCGCCGCGAAGGTGAAGAAGCTCGCTGGTGAACTCCCGAATATCCCGACTCCGACGAACAAGACGCTCGCGGGCGGAGCTGTTCTCAGCGACGGGACGGTGCGGACTTGACCATGCCCGTGTCGTCGCTCGCGGACATCACCGTCGGACGGAGACACTGAAAGAGCGGGAGAGCCCGCCCAATTCCGAAGCCCCTTGCGCGCGTGTCCGAAGCTCCCGCGCAAGGGGCTTCGACGTTGCGTGTCGGAAGTCGCGCCGAGACCCCTTGTGCGGGTGTGATGGAGAAGTAATTCGGACACGACGCTAGGAGCATTCCATGTCCAGCAACACTTCTCTCACCACTCCCACCGACCTCGCCCGCCTGCGCGCTCTGCTCGACGAGGCCGACGCCGCCGCGAACGATGCGAGCGCGGAATGCCAGGCGTACGACAGCCAGGGCGTGGCGATCCCGCCGTTCGTGCGCGACCGCGCGCACCTTCTCCACCGCGTCGTGGGGCAGGCTGCCGTCGGGGCGATGACTGCACGCTCGGCACCTCGTGAGGAGACCCTCGGCCTGATCGCTCGCCTGCACAACGTTCTCGTGTACGGGGTGGACAGCCCGCAGTGCGCCCCTGAGCCGCTGCGGGCAGCGGCTCCCGACGCGCGGCCCGTCATCGGATCGGGAGCGCGCGCATGACCACGAACAAGAGCAGCGTCATCGACCACGCGCGCCTCGAAAAAGCCGCGCGGGACATCCGCGCTCACGCAACAGATTTCAACGTGGACGCGGAGTGTGCCGCAGTGCTCGAAGCCTTCGACCGTGAAATCAAGGAGGGCACGGACTGCGATATCTCGGCGAGCATCTGGCAAGAGCCTCGGGAGAACCTCGTGCGCTGGCTCGGCCTGATCCGCGAGAAGGTGGCAGAAATCCAGGGCGGGATGAACGACGATGCCGCGTGGCTCGAAGAGTTCAGTCGCAAGGCCCGCGCGATCCAGGACGACGCCGCGACGAAAACGCAGAGTCTCGGGCAGGAGCTGGGCGGGCTTGGCATCGGCGGAGGATCGCCCACGTCGAGCAAGCCGAGCACCTTCGACCCGTCGCGGTTCCATGACGTGACCCCGAGCATCACCGTCCCGACCCCGAGCGCGCCTGCGGCACCGGAGAGCACGACGCCGCCGACGGGGCCGACGGGCAACACCACGGAGGTCGCGCCGCCGAGCCCGCCCAAGAGCACGAACACGGCGGAGTCCACGCCCACTCCGCAGAGCGTGCAGCGCGCGCCGACGCCCGCGCCACAGAGCAACGTCGAGGAGACCGCGCCCACCGCTCCGACTCCGCAGGGCGGCAACGCCGTCGAGACGTAGGCGTCACGTTCACTGCCCCGCACCTGTGCAGGTGCGGGGCAGTTCCATGTCCGAGGGTGTCAATCGTGGTTGACACCCATCAATCGTCGTCGAGCACAGCGCTCGCGGGCAGCAGGGTGATAGTGAGCAGACCGCCGTCCAGGATGATCGTGACGACAGGACTCTCGGCAATGCGGTCAGTGACCTCCTCCATGACGACGGGCGCGACCGCCGCAGGTATCCCGAGCTGGCCCAACACAGCGGGGAAATCGCAGGGGGTCCAGACGCTCCACGCGTCCACGTCGTCCAGCCACTCCGCCGCGAGGGTGGCGTAGACCCTGCCCGCCCGTTCTCGGGTGATGAGTGCGACGTGCGCAGCGACGGTGGGCTCACCGTGGCAGAAGAAGATGAACTCGCTGAGGCAGTACGGCTGATCGAAGCACATCCTCAGTCCCGTCCACTCTCGTCGTACCAGGACTGAAAGCTGCACTCATCCAACTCCGCCCACTCCCACGGCGGGTAGGCATCGGGGCCGCCGTGCTGGTCCACCGCCTCGCGCAGCGCCGAGGGCGGGAAATGCTCGTCGGACCTCCGCAGCGATGCCGTGCCTCCGAGCCAGAGGAAGAATGCACCCGCCCATCGGACATCGCGGGCGTTCGTACCTCCGGGTACGAAGATCGCCGCCTTGGCGTGATCCGCTGACGGCGGCATCAGCATGTGCGCTGGGCTGGTCCCGAGAGCGATGCACAGCGTGAGGAACCCATCCAACGACAGCGCGTCCCCGTCGCCCTCTTCCCAGTTTTCCAACTCGTAGGGCTCGACTCGGATCGCATCCGCGACGGCGGCGATGGACAGTCCGAGCGCCCTGCGGCGACGACCGCAGTTCACGCCCGCGACCGCGCCGTACTTGGGTGGATCACCGACGGGTTCCATGATCCATCGCCTGCCCTTGGGCAGGGGTGGACGTTCGCCCTGTGCGAGAGCAGCGGCGTTCTCTCGCAGGTACTGATTCATGTCGGTCACACCCCTGATCATGGTTGCGACCACCGACATGCGCAGGTCCGCGCGGTCACGTCCCGCGTCTTACGATCACTTCATGCACACGCTCATCGCGCGTCTCGACGCCGCTCTCGCCGCGAGCTGTCCGACCCTGTACGAGATGCTCGGACCTGGTTCGCCGAAGGAAGACCTTGACGAGCTGGAACAGCTATTCGGGATGCCGTTGCCTGAGCTGTACCGCGAGTTCCTCGCGTGGAGGGGGCCGAATCGCGCAGAGGATTCAGAGGGAGACATCCACGTCAGCATTTTCACCCTCACGACGGCACGGCGGGCCATCGGGAAGTTGCAGATGATGCGGGACCTGTGGGCGGGTGAGCCAGGGTGGCGCGAGTCTGGGTGGTGGGGCGAGTTCTACCTGCCGTTAATGGAGCACGGCGGACCTGAGTTGGTGATCGACGTGGCGGGTGAGACGCGCCTGAAAGATGACGAGGACTCGTCCGAGCCGTTTCACAGCATTCCGGGGCAGGTGATGGAGTTCCACCACGCAGACGAGTTCCGTGACGTTCACGCGCCAAGTTTGGACGTGTGGCTCGAAGCCCTTGCGATCACTTTCGAGCGCAAGCTGGTCGAGGAGTACACCTGGGACGACGAAAGCGGGCGGGGAGCCGAGGTGGAAGTCGATGAGCCGTTCGACAAGGTTCTCGGCGAACTCGCCCCCTCGTACCCGCGCTACCTCCCTGTGCTGCATCAACCCGAAGAGTTCTGGTGAGGTGGACGGTATGAACCTCGACGAACTGATCGAACGTGGCATCGCGCGGGGGCAACTAGATGGACTCCGATCACTGCGCGCTGCGGTGGAAGATGATCTCAGTGACGTTCCCGCATGGTGGTCTGATCTGGTCGGGGTTGAGCCTCGTGTAGGCGCTCAGATCGCCGCAGAGGCATGGGCGACCGCGTATCCAGATCACCTCGGTGAGTTGCGCCGATTGCTTCGGGAGACGGGGTTCGCCACAGCGGGGTGGCTTGAGAACGAGAATTACTCGGGACCACTGGTACTGTATTTCATTCCCGACGGCGGCGAGTACGGGGTGAAAGACGGAATCGACGGGCAGATCATGGCCGGGTACCCGCCCGTGAGCGACTCGGCTGCGGTGGAGCGGCTGCAACAGTCCGTGCGCTCGTTCTACGAAAACCTCCACGACGGCCTCAACATCACGTTCGTCGGGCGCAGCGGATCGAGCATCGTTCGCTCCGCAGCGCTGGAAGACATGGAGACCGTCACAGGCGTGGGACAGGAAGCGATCACCGACGACTTACCGCTGCCAATCTCCGCCGAAGATTTGCTCGTGCTCTGGACCGACCCGAACGGCTCCAAGGTGTTCGTCGATGTCGGGAAGACGCAGGATGAGCGGATCGCCTACGACTGGTCCGAAGGCTATGTCGATTGGCACCCGAAAGACCTCCCTGGGTGCCCTGCCGCCGTGAACCCTATGCAGCTCGTGGAGGACAACATTCTCGGGATTCTCGGTTACGAAACCGAGCTGATCCTGTAGCCGTGGTTGGCACGCTCAATGCTCCGCGTCGAGCAAGTACAGAGCGTGCAGCAGATCAGCCCTCACCGCCGAGCGCACGTCCGAGGTGATCGGCTGCCCGCGCTGCACCGTCGAGGGGCTCACGACCACGGCGACGGCCTGCCCGTTGCGCGTGAGCGTGACCGGGTACGTAGCTGCGCACTCGATGATCCAGCTCAGGCTGGCTCTCGCGCGGTGGAGGGGCACGCTGGTCATGCCCTGATCATGCTCGCGGACACCGACACGGGCGGGCGGGCGTGGTCACGTCCCAGGTACGTGGACGGTGCCCTCGGCCAGGCTGCGCATGATTTGCGCGGTATTGGCTCGCACGAAGTCGATGCGGTCATGGCACTTGAGTGCCGCCTGCAACAGTTCTCCATCAATCTCCGCCCGCAGCAGCAGAAGCACTCGGAGCATCCACGGCACCACCTCGGTGATCGCGATGTGTTCCTGCACGCGCTCTGGCAGGGATGACTTGTCCAGCACCGCGTGGTGCACGAGGGCGTTGCGGGTGCGGGTGAGTAGAGCTGGGAGGTTCTCGATGGACTCGGCCAACTCGGGTACTGCTGCAAGCACTTCGTTCGCGATGTCCTGTACTCGGTCCCGATAGGACACCTGCTCGAAGAACGCGACCGACTCACCCACGGCTGTGCCAACCGCAGGGGGATCGAGGTCTCGCTGTCCGGCCGCTTCTCGTGCTGCGCGACGCGCCGCCTGCTTGATCTTGTCGAGGCTGTTGCGCGTGGCCTCGGGGAATCGGCTCTGGGAGGTTGGATACAGCCTTCGGTGCAGCCCTTCCACCAGTGACAGGTACAAGAGCACCTTCGCCTGTGTTGCCCCGCGCACGCCTTCGACAACAGCCCAGCCGAGCTGGTCCAGGGTGTCATTGAGGGCAATCCAGTTAGCGAACCTCTGGATTGTGAGCTGTTCGGTCGGGAGCATCGACTCATCGGCGTGCAGGTCGTCTGCGTTGAAGCCGTGAGCATAGACACGGAGCCACTTGTCGTCGCTCGCGAGGCGGACTTCCGTTTCCCGAACGTCGAGTTCGACGCCTGTTATGAGGCGGGCGAACAGGAGGCACCCCAGGACCACTCGGGCCTTTAGCACGCGAAGTGGTAGCGGTCGAGGAGTCTCGTATACGAGCCACGCGCCGTCGGATTCCGCGACGACCGACAGTGAGGCTCCGTCGTCGGGGACCGTGGCGGACTCGCCCTCCGTCAGGTGCGCGAGCCACATATGGTCGTCGATACGAAAGCGTACGGAGGCGTACCGTGCGCTGCTCTCGACGTGGGCTCCCACCACGACCGCCCACGGTTCGTAGCGCGGCATTCCCGAGCTGCCGTATCCAGGTCCGCCGTGGTTCTGGGCACCGATCAGGCTCACGGCCTCACCCGAGTCCAGCATCCCCAGCAGCGTGCGCGGAAGGAACGACTCGACGTGTTTCGCTGCATCGGCGACCAGCGAAGTGACGGTGTACTGCCCCTCCGTCCGAGTTGGGAACCGCGCGTCGCGCTCAGCCCACCCGTCGAGAGTCAGGCGTGAGCGATCCTTCGATCCGAGCGTCAGTTCGCCCCGCACCCGTCGTTCTAGTCCTTCGACCCAGAACTCGCCCAGATAGTTCACGTCGCCCATGCGCAGATCGTAGGTGAAGCTACCGACAGGTCGGCGTTCGCGCGCCGAGCCGGCGACACAGTGTTGTTCCTGGTCAGCGCTTGTTTTCATGCGGACAATGGGAGGTATGAGCCGCCAATCCCTACCCGCCCCGTACGTGCCGACCGCCTACCGACCACGGACACCCTCGCGCAGAAGATCGAGCGCGAGAACGAGGAGTCGCGCAAGCGTATGGCGCGCGAGGCTGCACGCCCCAAGGGGCACCCCGTGAGCACCGACGCACTGCGCGGGTACTTCGACACGCCCGACGCCCGCCGTCATCCCGAGAAGGCGGCAAGGGTCCGCGCTCGGATCGCGGAGCTGGACGCCGAGGAGGCCAAGGGCCAGTGCGGCGAGAAGGCCGAGGCCGAGCAGAGCGGTCCCCGCCGTCGCCAACGTCGGCCTGGGCAAGCTCCGCGCCTCGGGCCGTGGATCAGGGTCTACGGGATCGTCTGCCCGCGTTGCCATGCCGTGAGCGGGGAGCTGTGCCACCGGATCGTGGGGTTCGGCCCCACTTCGAGGTCGCGCTGACCGCCTGGGAGAACGGGATGAGTGCGAAGGCGGCTGGCCTGGTCAATCAGCTACCCGGGGACGAACCGCAGCGTCAGCGGCAGGGCGCAGGGACTCGACAACAGCAGGCCCGAGGGGTTATCGGAGGGGGTAAGCAGGTCACGCGGGCCGCACCCAAGGACAGGGTCCAGAGCAAGAGCACGAGCGGGTCAGGGGTCGCGGGGATCGCCCGAGCTTGGCTCGGGAGCTGGGTGTCCGCGTTCTCCACGGCCTACCGCGATTTGGGCGTGGCCTACGAGGAGGGGAAGCGACGGTGACGGCGTGATTCGAGCAGATAGGCGATGTGGTCCTGCTCGATTTGTCGCACTCGGACAGTGGCGAAACAGGCAAGCCGGTAGGTTCCTCACGTGGGAGATTTCGAGAACGCAGTAGCTGAGTACGGCGCACGCGCGAAGGCGAAGCTTTCGGGTCCAGGCGAGCGGGAGGCACTGCTCAGCGGTCCTGTGTCCGAGTTCATCACCGCTGTCGGCGCGCTATCGTCCAAGAAGGTCGTCGCGCACGACGAGGTACGCGAACTTGACGGGACGGTGCGTCCTGATTTCGGGGTTCGGGTGAACGGGCTGCTGGTCGGGCACATCGAGTTGAAGGCCCCTGGCGTCTCGCTCGATCCGACGACGTACGCGCCGAACTCGCACAACGGTAAGCAGTGGAAGAAGCTGGAACTACTGCCGAACCTTCTGCACACGAACGGCATTGAGTGGCGGCTGTGGCGATTCGGCGAACTCGTGGACGAGCCCGTGCATATGCACACCCCCGACCTTACGAAGACGAAGGGGACACTGACCGCCCCGTCCCGTCTAGAGCTGATACTCAGCGCATTCCTCGGGTGGACGCCGACGCCCATCTCCTCGCTGACCAAGCTCGTGGACACCCTCGCGCCCCTCGCCGCCATGCTCCGCGAGGAAGTAGCCGCTGCGCTTCGAGCCGAAAAGCGAGCGGTGAAGGCGGGCGCGGACCGCGACTCTCAGCCATTCATTGGTCTTGCCAAAGACTGGAAGCTGATGCTGTTCCCCCACTCCACGGACGGCGAGTTCGCCGACAGGTACGCGCAGACTGTGGTGTTCGCGCTCGTACTCGCGATATCCGATGGCACTGACATCGCGACGCAAAGCCTCCACGAGGTCTCGAAGCAGCTCGAAGGGCACCGCCACACCTTGATGGGGCGGGCTCTGAACCTCCTCACGGAACACATCGCGAACTCTCCCGCTGGACTTGCTGTGGAGATGATCACCCGCGCGCTCGGCGCGGTCGATTGGGCGAAGGTCTCCGCTGGTTCATCCGACATCTACCTCCACCTGTACGAGCACTTCCTCGGCAAGTACGACCCCGCGTTGCGCAAGAAGTCAGGTTCTTACTACACACCGGTCGAGGTGGTGGACGGGATGGTCCGCTTGACCGATCTGGCGTTGTCCGAGTTCTTCAACAAGCCCGAGGGGCTGCGCAGTCCAACGGTGTCAGTGGTCGATCCGGCGATGGGAACTGGCACTTACCCCCTGTCCGTGCTGCGGCGGATAGGCGACAGTGCCGCAGCGCTGTACGGGGATGGAGCGACCGCCGACGCGGTGACCTCGGCCATCAACCGCCTATACGGGATCGAATTGCAGTCAGGACCGTTCTCGGTGGCGGAGCTGCGCGTCGCTGGAGCTGTTGAGAAGTTCGGCGCGCAGGTACCGAGTCAGGGGATGAACTTGTTCGTCGCCGACACCCTCGAAGACCCCGACGAAGGCAGCGATACCCGTCTGTCGTACACCCTCCAACTGATCGCTCAGCAGCGCCGTCGTGCGAACGACATGAAGCGTAAGACCAACGTTCAGGTGGTCATTGGGAACCCGCCGTACATGGAGCGAGCAGGCGGTCGCGGCGGGTGGATCGAGTCGGGTATCGACACGAACACTGGTGTAGCGCCGCTGGATGCCTTCCGCACGGAAGGTAATGGGCGCAATGAGTTCCCGCTGTCGAACCTCTACATCTACTTCTGGCGTTGGGCGACTTGGAAGGTGTTCGAGTCCACTGCGAAGTCCGCAGACGAGGGCGATACGGGGATCGTCTGCTTCATCACCGCTACGGGTTACCTCACGGGACCAGGATTCAAAGGAATGCGGGAATACCTGCGACGTAAGGCGTCGCACGGTTGGATCATCAATCTCACCCCCGAAGGCAAGAAGCCACCCGCGAAGAGCGCTGTGTTCAACATCGAGACCCCTGTCTGCATCGGCATCTTCGCTCGGACACCCGACACCGATGAAGATGTTCCCGCCGACATCAGGTACATCGAGTTTGACGGTTTGCGTGAGGAGAAGTTTGAGAACCTCAAAGCGTTGGTGTTCGACGATCAGAGATGGCGATCAGCTCGGACGGGGTGGCAGACGACGTTCACGCCCGCTGCTGCGGGAAACTGGGACTCCTTCCCTGCCCTCTTTGACCTGATGCCCTGGGCAAGTACAGGGGTGACCCCGAACCGCAACTGGGTGATCGGTCCATCGAAGGCATCGTTGGAGCTGCGGCTGCGGACGCTGCTCTCCGAGAACGACCCGCAGGTGCGGGACGCCATGTTCAAGGTGACACGGGACCGACGGATCGACAAGCGGTCCAAGGCACTGCCCGGTGCGGATGTCGAGACCGATACGACACCACTGTCGTCGGTTCCGCTGATCGCGAAGCCGAAGCTTGTGCAGACAATGTTTCGGTCGTTCGACCGCCAGTGGGTACTCGCGGACAACCGATTGATGGACATGGCGCGCCCACCGTTATGGGAGTCCCGTGTTCCCGGGCAGGTGTTCGTCGTGGAGCAGCACTCGATCCACCCTGGCGCTGGTCCAGGGCTGCACTTCTCCGCCCTCATGCCAGACATCAATGCGTTCAACAACCGTGGCGGGCGCACCTTGCCACGGCTCCATCCGAACGGGTCGCCCAACGTCACGCCAGGGCTCGACGCCGCCTTGAAGAAGGAAATCGGACCGTCCGCCTCCGCAGCAGACATCATGTTCTACGTCGCGGCGATCACCGGACATCCAGCTTTCGTGGAGCAGTTCGCCGATGAGTTGTCTACACCTGGGATTCGTATCCCGATCACCGCCGAGCCCTCTCTGTGGGACACCGCTGTGCGGCTCGGCAAGCACGTAGTGTGGCTGACCACGTACGGGGCGGAAGGCGAGAGGTCCGAGGACCTTGGCGACACCGCTCCCGAGGAGCTGCCGCAGTACGTGAAGTCGGTGGGCTCGGTCCGCCCTGAATCCTACGAGTTCCACTCCGACGAGGGTGTCCTCACTCTCGGGAGTGGACGGTGGGAGAACATAGCCCCAGAGGTGTTCGGGTACACGGTGGGCAACGTCGCCGTTGTCCAGTCGTGGCTCAAATACCGCATGGCGAAGCCGACAGGGAAGGTGTCCTCACCTCTCGACGAGCTTCACGACCCCAACTGGGCACCTGAGTGGTCTATCGAGCTGACGGAACTGCTGCGTGTATTGACGAACCTGGTGGCTATGGAGGGTGACCTAGACCAGCTCCTCGGAGATGTGCTAGCGGGTCCGCTCGTGTCCATGGAGCAGTTGGTCGCGGCAGGGATGCGAACGGGGCTGGATGCGGACGACCGTAAGCCGAAGCGCACACCGTACACCGTCGGGATGTTCGCTGAAACGAATGAGCCGTGAGCGACTCTGCCGACGACACTGCCGTCCCCGCACTGCCCACATGGGTGGAGCAGATCATGTCCGATGAGCGGACGTACTGGCGCACACTCCGCGCCGGGCGCGCAGCGCCGGAAGCTGAGCTGTGGGAGTCATGCAAGAAGCAGTGGGGAGTTGCTGAATGACGCCCTGGGCCTCGCTGCTGGGGTCACTGATGATCGGGAACGCGACAAACAAGTGCGCGAAATGATCGTCGCTCGGGCTTCCGCCCTCGTCGGCATCGCGAGCGAAGCCATCGGCGTGCTGAACGGTTCGTTCACATGGTCCGAGGAGGACCGCGTTCAGGAGTTCGTGAAGGCGTCGAACCTGATCCAAGGCGAACTCGCAAGAGAGGTCCATGCGCTGATGGTGGTGACCGAGAAGTTGGAGCAACCAGCGATGAAGGTCTCCAACGCAATGGGGCGGCTCCTCAAGCAAGCCCACGCGACCGTGTTCATCCGAGCCGACGCAACCGAGCGAGAGCGAGCTGATGAACGAGCGAACCTGTCCCGCACTGCCACGGGGGCTACTCAGAACGTGAGCGAGTTCGCCATCGCCGTGCGTCGGGTCACGCAGGAGCTTCCAAAGCGGAGAGGCTTCCGAAGGCGCGGACGCGGTACTCGGACCTGATATCACGTGCTCGCATCGGCGCTGGTCGCGCCTCTCCCCCGACGACACGGAAACCCCGCCAGCGTCATGGAAACGACAGGAAAACTATGCCCACCCGCCGCTACTATCGGAACTTCGAACGCGGGGCTAGCTCGCTGACCAGCACCCGAGCGGCGCTATCGAACACTATCGAACGTGCAGCTTACGATGAACCATTATCAGCGGGTTCGGGGTTCGAGTCCCTGATGGCGCACTAGAAGACCCCGCCCATCGGCGGGGTTTTCTCGTTGCGGGGCTAGGGTTTCAGGCATGACTGTCGTGTCGCGCAACGGTGATCGGCTGACTGCGCGCGAGGTGTACGAAATCTGGCGCATCCGAGATGTGGTGTTCTCGGTCGAGCAACAGTGCACCGAACCCGACGTCGACGACATTGACCTGAGACTCGATTGCACCCACCTCTGGATCGCCGACGACGGCGGCACAATCCAGTCGTACCTACGCACCTATCTCAGCGACGGCGTCCGGAAGATCGGCCGGGTCGCCACGCTGCGCGAAGCGCGTGGACGCGGACTGTCGGGAACCCTCCTGCGGGAGGTCATCGACCGGTGGGGCGACGACGAGCTCCGCCTCGGCGCCCAGGCCCACCTCGAAGACTGGTACGCGTCATTCGGTTTCGGAGCGTGCGGCGAACCGTACATCGAAGCCGGAATCGATCACCTGCCGATGGCCCGGCCGGCGCGCGCGATGTAGGCGCGCCGGGCTCACTCGGCAACGGAACGGGCTCGCTCGGCGACAGTTCGGGCTCGGTCGGCGGCGGGCGGGAGCTCCTCGAGGATCGCCACGGCGGCGGCGGTATCACCGTCGTGGGTCAGCGAGACATGCACGCGGGCCTGCGCGAGGAACTCGCCGATCGCACCGGACAACCGGATCGCCGGGCGGCCCCAATTGTCGGTCACCACCTCGATGTCGGAGTGCACGATCATCGGCAGCGCCGGGCGCCGCGCGAAGCGGCTCACCGACCAGGCCTTGATGACCGCTTCCTTAGCCGCCCAGCGGGCCGCCAGGTGGCGCTCGGGTCCACCGGTCCCCGACCGTGCGTCCCGGCGCTCACCGGCGGTGAACGCCTCGGCGAACCGCGTCCCCGGCTGTTTCCATTGCTCGGCGAACTCGGGGATCGACACGATGTCGAGCCCCACGCCCACCACGCTCACAGCTGACAACCCTGGCGGTAAGCGCCCTGTGCATCCAGGCGTGCATCGGCGTCGAGCAGCAGCGCCGCTTCCTGCGCCGTCTCGGTCTGCGCGGCCTCGTCGTCGAACCGGCGTCCCGATGGGCGGGCGTAGGCCGGGTCGCCACCGCACATGGCGGCGAGGATGCGCTGCTGGCCGTCACGCAGCCGCTCGCCACGGCGGGCGCGGTAGGCCTCCCGCTCATCAGCCGGCAGCGATGCGATGAACGCCTCCGGGTGCACGACGGCGATCAGACCCGACACGTGGCCGAAGCCCAGTGACGTCAGCAGGCCCGCCTTCAGCTCGAAATTGCCGCCCATTTCCAGGGTGCTCGTGGGCCACACCAGGTGGTCGTAGACCGCCAAGGCGTCATCGACGCAGTCCAGGCTCCGGTTGGGCGGAATGCTGCCCGACGCGAGGACCTGGCACAGGCCGATGAGCTGGAAGGCCGCGGCACCGCCCTTGGCGTGGCCGGTCAGCGCCTTCTGCGAGACGACGAACAGCGGGGCGCCGTCGCCGCGCCCGATCGCACCGGCGAGGTGCTCGTGCAGCTTGGACTCGTTGGGGTCGTTCGCCTTGGTCGAGGTGTCGTGCTTGGACACCACCGCGACGTCGTCGGGACTGACGCCCAGCTCGCGCAACGACCGGGCCAGCGGGGACTGCTCCGCGCCGCGCGCCGCGCCCAGCGCACCGATGCCCGGTGCCGGGATGGACGTGTGCACACCGTCGCCGAAGCTCTGCGCGAACGCGACCACACCGAGGACCGGCAGGCCCATCTGCGCTGCGACGTCCCCGCGGGCCAGCAGCACCGTGCCGCCGCCCTGCGACTCGACGAACCCGCCGCGCCGGCGGTCGTTGGCGCGGGAGTAGCGGCGCTCGTCGATGCCGCGCGCGGCCATCGCAGCGGAGTCCGCGGTGGCCGACATGTCGCCGAACCCGACGATGCCCTCGATGCCCAGGTCGTCGAACCCGCCGGCGACCGCGAACAGCGCCTTGCCCAGGCGGATCTTGTCCGCGCCCTCCTCCACCGAGACGGCGGCGGTGGCGCAGGCGGCGACCGGGTGGATCATCGACCCGTAGCTGCCGATGTAGGACTGCACGACGTGGGCCGCGACGACGTTGGGCAGGGCCTCCTGCAGGATGTCGTTGGCCTTCGATTCGCCCAGCAGGGTGTCGACGTAGAGCGAGCGCATCGACATCATGCCACCCATACCGGTGCCTTGTGTGTTGGCGACCAGCGTCGGGTGCACCCAGCTCATCAGTTCCTCGGGGGTGAACCCGCTGGAGAGGAAGGCGTCGACGGTGGCCACCAGGTTCCACAGGGCGACACGGTCGATCGAGCTGGCCATGTCCGGCGTGACGCCCCAGCGGACGGGGTCGAACCCGGTCGGGATCTGCCCGCCGACGGTGCGGCTCAGTTCGAAGCGCCGCGGGACGCGGATCTCGGTGCCGGCCAGGCGGGTCACGGTGAACTCGCCGGTGTCGGGCACCTCGGCGATCCGGGTGTGCTCGGGATCGGAGGCGACGAATGCGCGCGCGGTCTCCTCCGACGACACCGTGAAGGTCAGGTCCTCGTCGAGGAACACCGACTCGAGCAGCGGCGACGAATTGTCGATCATCGCCCCGTCGTCGGCGTAGCGGCGGATGCCGCAGCGCGCCACGACCTCGTCGTGGTAGCGCTCCCAGATCTCCGACTCGGCCACCGGGTCACCACTGGCGGTGTCGTACCAACCCGGCTTCGGGTTCTCCTCCCACGTGATGAGTCCGGTGCTCCAGGCCAATTCGGCGACACCGGCGGCCGACAGCTCACCGGAGACCTCCATCTCGAAGCGGGTGCGCGCCGAGCCGTACGGCCCGACCTCGCCCGCGCCGACGATGACCACGAGGTCCTCTGGCTTCACGCCGATCTCCGGCCAGGCCACCGGCGCGTCCTGAGGGGCGCGCGCCGGGTGCGGCAGGGCCGGGATCCCGGCGTCGGCCGCCTTCGCCGACGGGGCCTCGGCCGACTCTGCGTCGGCCTGGGCGGCCTTTGCCAGAGCCTTCAGGTCGATCGACGGGTCGAGCCCGGCGGTCAGATCGGCCGACAGCGGTGCCTGCAGCGCAGCGGTCCGCTGCTGCGGCGTGCACAGCGCGAGCAGTTCGGCGGCCATCTCGTCGGTGCTCCACGTGCGGACGCCGGCAGCCTCGACGGCGGCGACCATCGGATCGTTGCCGCCCATCAGCCCGGTGCCGCGGACCCAGCCGATAAGGGCATGGGCCAGCGTGGTCCGCGAGCCCCACGACGACTCGGCCGACCAGCGGGTGACGACGGCGTCCAGGGCGGCCTTCGCCTCGCCGTAGGCCCCGTCTCCGCCGAACATGCCGCGGTTGGGCGAACCCGGCAGCACGACGTGCAGGCGGGCGTCGAGGTTGTGGTCGGCGTGCAGACCGGACAGACCACCGATCATGCGCTCCACCGACCACAGCAGGACCTTCATCTCCGCTTCGGCCCGCGCACCGGCGTCGGTCAAATCACCGGCCACGCGAGGTGCGGCGAAGGGGAACAGCAGCGTCGGGCGCATCGCCGGCTTCACGACCTCCGTCGCGCCGCCGAGCGTCTGGCTCTGCTCGTCGCCGATCCACTCGACCAGCGCGTCGACGTCGGTGTAGGACGCCAGGTTCGCCGGGACGACCCACAACGCCGCACCATAGCGCGCATTGCCGCGGTAGAGCCGCTTGAAGAATTCCAATCGGTCGGCGTTCAGGCGCGAGGTCGTCGCGATGACGGTCGCGCCGCCGCGCAGCAACCCGGCCGCGACAGCACCGGCGATGGATCCGTCGGCGGCACCGGTGACGACGGCGATGTCATCGGCGTAGATCCCGGGAGCGGGATCGGTGGCCAGCGAGGCGATCTCGGCGAACACCCGCGCGTGCACATCGCGGCCACGGGCCAGGGCCTTGCCCTGCCACCAGGTGGCGTGCTGCGCGACCGTCTCCCCCGCACCGCGGAAAGCCTCGGTCTGCTGCGTGAACTCCGCGTCCAGGTCGTCGGCGTCGGTCAGCCACAGTCCGGCCAGGTCGGCGCGCGCACCGGCCCAACGGTCGTCGAGCAGCACGGCGCGACGGTCGTCGAAGGCCGGGGCCACGGCGCGCACCCAGTCGGCGCCCAGTTCGGCGGCAACCCGGTCGGCGAGCACGGCCGCCTCGTCGTCGACGTCGAGGTCGAAGACGGCAGCGTCGTCGAGGCCGAGCTGGCGCAGGACGGTCCGCGCGGCCGTGGCGAGCACGCCGGTGCGGCCGGTCAGCTGTTCGGTGAATTCGCCGAGCGCGGCGACGTCGACGGTGCCGCCGGCCTCACCACCGCTGGCCGGCAGCGCCACGGCGATGCCGCGGGCGGCGCCGACGGCGGTCACTGCGCGGTCGATGACGGCATCGAGGGCGGCGAGGTTGGCGATCGGGCCGTCGGCCAGATCGCCGAGGCTCCCGCCGCGCACGCTGTCACCGTCGCGGGTGCCCAGCGCCACGGCCACCGAGGCGTGCGTGGCCCATCCCGGCCCCAGCTGCCACACATCGGTGATGCGCTCGGTCAGGTAGTTCGGCCGCTTGCCCAGCGGGCCGACGATGCGCCGCAGCGCCTCGCCTACGGCATCGGAGAGCACCGGGCCCAGCGGACGGTATCCGCGGGCGAGGGTGTTGACCGACTCGCCCAACGCGGTCAGTGGGGCCTCGGCGGCGCCGTCGATGGCACCCAATCCGAGCTCGCCGCCGACGTCGAGCAGCAACTGGTTGCGGCGGGAGGAAACGCCGTCGCACAGCGCCTCGATGGTGTCGGCAGCACCGATCTGCTCGACGCGGATCTTGGTCCACTGGGCGATGACGGCGCGCACCGCATCGGCCGGCGCGAAGGCCAGGTCGTCGGGCCGCGGGCCCGCCGCGGCAGCAGGGGCCGGTGCGGCAGCCACGGCGGCTACTGCCGGCGCGTCGGCTGCGAGTGCGGCCTCGGCGGCCCCACCATCGGCTTCGGCAGCCTCCTCGGCTTCCGGCTCGGCGCCCTCATCGGTCGCGAGAAGGACGGCCTCGTCGCGCTCGGCGTTGAGCACCTCGGCGTCGGCGGCGGCGAACATGTCCAGCTTGAGGGTGTTGGTGGCCAGACCCGCCAGCGTCGGAGCGGACTTCAGGCCGACCTCGACAAAACGTCCGACGTTGAGGCCACCCCGGCTGGGCGGGCCGAACAGCAGGTCCTGGGTCTCGATCCAGCGCACCGGGCTGGCGAACTGCCAGGCCAGCAACTCGATGAGCACGACACGGGTGAGCTCGGCGGGCCGGGCGGCCCACGAGTCGAAGTCGGCGAGCACCGCGTTGAGCGGTTCCGAGGGCACCAGGTCGGCGATTTCGGCGACGAACTCACGGCTCAGGTTGAACAGCCGCGGCACGAGGTTGGGGATGTAGTGCCCGACGAGGATCGACGGATCGATGTGCGCGGGCAGCAGCTCGTCGAGCCGCTCGCGGAACGCCGGCACACCGGCGCGCAGGACGGTCGAGTGGAAGGGCACGTCGATGCCGGGGACAAGGATGAACGCGCGCTTGCCGCCGAACTCGGCGACGCGGCGCTCGATCTCCTTCTCCAGCGCCTTGAGCCCGGCGACGGTGCCGGCGATCGCATACTGCGAACCGCGCAGGTTCAGGTTCACAACCTCCAGGAACTCGCCGACCTGTGCGCCGACACCGCCCACGAAGTCGTCGACGTCGTCGTCGGCGAGACCGAACTGACTGGGACGGATCGCCGCCATGCGGTAGTCGCTGTTGCCCTTGGCATCGCGCGGCACCAGATGGTGCATCGCCTCGCCGCGCTGGAACACGACCTCCAGGACCGCCTCCAGCGGCAGCACGCCGGCGCATGCGGCGAGCGCGTTGTACTCACCGACGGAGTGGCCCGCCGTGATGGCATCGTCGACGAAGGCGCCGGACTCGCGGAGCTCGGCGACCTGCGCCACGCCCAGGGTCGCCATGGCGACCTGGGTGAACTGCGTCAGGAACAGCACCCCGTCGGGATGGTGGTAGGTGGTCCCGTTGGCGACCAGGGTCGTCGGGTTGTCGCGGACCACGGCGAGAATGGAGAACCCGAGGGCCTCGCGGGTGTGGGCGTCGGCCCGGTCCCACACGTCGCGGGCAGCGGCGCTGCGCGACCGCGCGTCCAGGCCCATCCCCTTGCGCTGGATGCCCTGTCCCGGGAACGCGTAGACGGTCAACGGTGCGGCGAGCAACGCGGTGGCGGCCGCGACGAGCTCGCCGTCGACCTTCATCGTCGCCTCGACGACCTCGCGGCCACGGTCAAGCCCGACGCGGTCGACGCGGACGTCGACGCTGTCACCGAGACGGACCATGCCCAGGAAGCGGATGGTCCAGCCCTCGATGGCTCGGGGCGCACCGCCGCGGCGGGTGTCGCGGGCGGAGACAACCTGTTGCGCGGCGGCCGACAGCCACATGCCGTGCACGATCGGTTCGCCGAGCCCGGCCAGCGCCGCGGCATTCGCGTCGGTGTGGATGGGGTTGTGGTCGCCGGAGACCAGTGCGAAGCCGGTCATGGCGCGCGGCGCGACGATTGTCGCCGACCGCAGGAACTTGCGCGTGGCGTCGCGCTCATCGTCAGCGGCTCCCCCCGCCCGCACCGGGTCGGCGAGTTCGCCGGCGCCGAGGCGGCCGCGGATCGCGAACCGCTCGGCCAGCGTCGCGACGACGGTGTCGCCGTCGTTGATCTCCACGTCGACGGCCAGGACACGGCCCACACCGGTGTCGGTGACGCTGCGCAGCACGGCGGTGGCAGTCAGGTCAGCCTGCTGCGCCGGGATCGGCGCGTCGATCGCGATCGCATGGTCGAGGTGCACCAGGTCCAGCAGACCCTCGACGACCGGTCGGCCCTCATCGGTGCGCGCGGCCCCGATCAGCGCGAACACCGACGGCCAGGTCGCTCCGACCAGGGCGTCAGGGACGATGATGCCGGGCTCGGGTGCCAGGCCGGTGGGCAGCGAGGCGGTGGTGACGCCGCGGTGATCGGCGGCGAGGTCGGGATCCCAGGCGATCGACACGCGGGCGGTCAGCTCGCCCGACGGCGAGAGCGAGGTGGTCGCGAGGTCGCCACCGGCGGCAACCGTCACGATCCCGGTCATCGCCTCACCGGCACCGTCGATGCCGACCAGCGGCGCGCCGCCGTCGAGAATCGCCGGGGTCAGCGTCATCGGGATGGTGGTCGTGGTCGCGGCGATCGGCACGACCAGGTCGAAGCGGTCCTGCCCGACGGCACGACGCAACAGGGCACCGGAAGGTGCGTGCTCGGCGAGATCGCCGTCGACGATCTCCCACAGACCCGGGTTGCCCAGCGCGCGCACCGGGCTGGCCACGATACGGTCGGCCCAGCAGACGTCCGTGGACGCCAGGATGGTGGCGATCGGGCCGGCGGTGCCGGCCAATTCACGGCGTCGCGCGTCGATCTCGAGCGCGGGCTCGCCCGCGGCGGTCAGCTCGTCGACGAGGCCCGACTCGAAGCGGTCGAGCAGTGCGCCAACGGGCTCGTCGACTCGGGTGATGCCCGCGACCGCAACCGGGCCGGGGATGATGCACACCTCGTCGGCGCCGTAGCGCGCATCGTGGGCCTGCCACAGCGAGTCACTGCGCCACCAGCGGCGAACATCGCCGTCGACGACCGGCACGAAGTTGACCGGCTTGCCGGGGGTCTTGCACAGGTCGAGGAAGAAGGCGACGTCGGCCGGGTGCAGGATGTCCACGGTCGCGGCCGGGTACGCCGACACCAGGGCGTCGGTGGCGGCGTGCGGGTCGGTGACGGCGCCGTCGGCGAAGATGCTCACGATTTCGCCGGTGTCGGCGTCGTGCAGGCGTGCCTCGGCGCGCTGCAGCATCTCGGTGAAGCGCTGCTCCCAGGTGATGTCTGCCCAGTCCGCAGCGGTGTCGCGCTCCCCGACGGCCAGTTCGGCGTAGCGGCGCAGCCACTGCTCGTAGGTCATGGTCGTGACGTCGCCGAAGTAGGGCTTGGCGGTGCCGGCCAGCGCCGCGATGATCTCGTCGCGGCGGGCGGCCACGGCATCGGCATCGCCAGCGACCTCGTCGAGGAGGCGCCCGCACCGCGACGCGGTGTTGTCGACCTCGTGGATGTCGGCGCCGAGCTGGCTACGGCCCGAGGCCATGCCGGCCTCCGCGTGTCCGGCGCCGATCCACTCGTCGCATCCGACGGTGTCGACGAGCAGCTGCTTGACCTCGGGGCTCGTGGTGGCCTCGAGGGTGGCCATGGCGGCAGTGCCGACGAGGATGCCGTCCAGCGGCATCAGCGGGTAGTCGTGGGCCAGTGACCAGCGCCCACTCAGGTACTCCGCGGCGCGCTCGGGTGTCCCGATGCCGCCGCCGACGCAGATCACGACATTGGCGCGGGCGCGCAGTTCGGCATAGGTGGCCAGCAGCAGGTCGTCGAGGTCCTCCCACGAGTGGTGCCCACCGGCGCGGCCGCCCTCGATCTGGACGATGACGGGGTGATGGGGCACTTCGGCGGCAATGCGCACGACGTCGCGGATCTGGCTGACCGTGCCCGGCTTAAACGCGACGTAGTGCAGGCCGGCCTCGACGAGCTCGTCGACGAGTGCGACCGCGTCCTCGAGCTCGGGGATGCCAGCCGAAACGATGACGCCGTCGATCGGCGCCCCCTGGGCACGGGCCTTTTGCACCAGTCGCTTGCCGCCCAGCTGGAGCTTCCACAGGTACGGGTCGAGATAGAGCGCATTGAACTGCGCCTGACGGCCCGGCTCGAGCAGTGCGGTGAGCCGCTCGACGTTGTCGGCGAAGATCTCCTCGGTGACCTGCCCACCGCCGGCGAGCTCGGCCCAGTGCCCGGCGTTGGCGGCCGCGGCGACGATCGCCGGGTCCACAGTCGTGGGCGTCATGCCTGCGAGCAGCATCGGCGAGCGCCCGGTCAGGCGCGTGAAGGCGGTATCGATGACCGAGCGGCCGTCGGGCAGCACTGCCAGTCGCGGTGCGTAACGGTCCCAGGCGCGGGCCACGTCGGGCACGCCGCCGGGTGCGAACAGGTTGCGCTGACCGCCGCGCAGCGCCGCGGGGATGACCCCCACGCCGGTACCGCGGACCAGAGACGACGACAGCCGGGTGACAGTGTCACTCGGGCCGAGGTCGAGGATCCACTTGGCGCCGTCGGCGACGACCTCGCCGACGATCGACACCCAGTCGACCGGATCGACGAGAACGGCAGCAGCCTGCCGGCGGGCCCAGGACGCGTCCAGGCCGCAGCGCTGCGCCCACTGCTCGACGAGGTCGACGGCGTCGGCCATCTCGGGGTGATGGAACGCCACCGAGACGGTCAGCGGGTCGAACGTCGGCGCGAACGGGGCACCGCCGACCAGCTTGCGCTTGCGGTCGTCGGCCTCCTGCGCGGCGATCTGCTCGCAGCGCGCCTGGACCGCGGCCAGGTGCACCGGCGCGCCGGAGAGGACCACTCCGCGGCGGCTGTTGCGCAGCGCGACGACGGGCAGCCCGCGCTCACCGTCGACGGCGTCGGCACGGTAGGCGGCCAACACCTCGTCGATGCGGGCGGGGACGACGTTGGTGACCGAGAGCATCGGCGACCCGTCGGCCGCCGAGTGCAGGCCGCGACGGGCGGCGACCACGCTGCCGGCGGCGCCGATCAGGCGGGCCAGCGCCAGAAGGGCGCCGTCGCCGGGAGCATCGGCGAGGTTCTCGCCCACGCGCACCGCGTCGACGGCGAGGCATCCCTGGGAGTGGCCGACGACGCTGCACGGCGGGAACTCGTCGGTGTCGAGGCCCTGCTTGCGCAGCGACGCCACGGCGGCGAGCTGGGCGAGCAACACACCGGGGACCGACGCGGTGGCGGCGCTCAGGGCAGTCTCGTCGGGCAACCCACTGACGGCACCGGCCCCCTCGTCGAGGGCGTCGCCGGCCTCGTACAGCTCGACCCAGTGCAGCGGGTCGAAGCCGTCGGGTGCGGCCATCGACAGCTCGGCGGCCACGGGCTCTAGGAGCCGCTGCGAGGCGACGACGGTCTGGGCGAAGCTGCGCTGGAGCTCCGCGTCGACCACCAGCTCGGCCAGCGTGGGGAGCCACGGGGTGCCTTGCCCGCCGAACCCGACCGCGTACGCCTCGCCGTTGGCGATCCGGTCGATCAGGGACTCCGGTGCGTTGTACGAGTCGGTACGGGCGGTGACGATGCGGTCCTGGTCGATGGTCACAGGTTCTCCTAGATACGTGCGCGTGGCGGGATTCGACGACCATCGTCGCACGCCAAAATGAGGGAACCCTCATGTTTTGGGGTGACCCGTCGGTATACCCGCGAGTAGTCTGGCGAGTAACTTTTCCGGCCGCGTGACCTGCTTCACATGTGCCAGTCAAAGTTCCTGCTCACGCGCCAGCCGACCGCGGACGACGCCCTCACCTGCAGCGATGGGCAATCGTTATCAAATCGTTATCAACCGCGGTCGCGGCGAATCCGGTATGGTCCCGGCCATGTCCGACTGCATCTTCTGCGATATCACCACCGGCAAGGCGCCTGCCCGCCAGGTCTACTCCGACGATGACGTCGTCGGCTTCCTCGACATCCGGCCGGTCATGCGCGGGCACACGCTGATCGTCCCGCGGACCCACTCCTCCGGGCTCGCCGACCTCGAGCCCGACGCCGGCGCCAAGGTGTTCGCCGTCGGCCAGCGCGTGGGCATCGCGATGCGCAAGGCGCTCGGCGCCGACGGCGTCAACCTGCTCGTCAACGACGGTCGTGCCGCAATGCAGACGGTGTTCCACACCCACCTGCACGTCGTGCCGCGCCACCACGGCGACAAATTGTCGTTCGCCAAGGGGCTCGTGGTCCGTCGCGACCCGAACCCCGACGAGACCGCGGCGCTGATCCGGCGCGCACTGGCCGACTGACGCACACAACCGCTACAAAAACCAACAGTCGCTACCGTTGCGACGGTAGCGACTGCGAGGACTTGTAGCGGTTGCGTCAGGCGCGCTCACGCATTGCGCGGAAACCGCCGGCAATGCGGACCAACTTGGTGAAGCCGAGGCGCGACAAACGAGTTTCGATCTCGTCGGCCTGGGCGTTGAGCGCCACGACCGCCACCTCGGCGTCGTGGCGGACAGCCGGGTTCAGCCGGAGTCGACCGGTCAGCTCGCCGGGCTCGACCACAAGCGCGCCGGGCACACTCCCCTGGTGCCGCACGACCTGGGGCCGCACGTCCAGGATCACCGCATCACCGCATGCGGCGTGCTCAAACGCCTGTTCCGCTGTGATCTCCCGCATCATGGCCAACTCCCGGTTTCGTCTCGTGTTCGCGCTGTCACATCGTCTCGTGAAATTCCCTGGGTGCAACGACACTTATCGCGCGCCGGGTTCCCATTGTTACGGATATCACATCGCGTTAACGCCCACGAAATCGCAAAGGTTCGGTCTCAGTGTCGACCGCGGCGCGGCTTCAGTACTTGCCGCGACGGCCCGCGACCTTGGGATTCGACCGCCGGTTGCCGTCTCGCGGACCACCCTTTCCGTCGCGCGGGCCGCCTTTGCGGCCCCCACGGGAGCGCGGCGGGCCCATGTCTCGCCGCAGGTCGATGGCGTTGCGTCCGATGCGGGTGTGCTTGAGCTGGGCCAGTGTCTCGGCGTCGAGGTCGGCGGGCAACTCGACGAGCGAGAAGTCGTCGCGGATGCTGATGTTGCCGAAGTCCCCGCGCGAGAGTCCGCCCTCGTTGGCGATCGCCCCGACAATCGCCCCCGGGGTGACCTTCTGCTTGCGCCCAACGGCGATCCGGTAGGTCGCGAACGAACCGCCCCCGCGCGGTGCGCGCTCGGAGCGGGGTTCGCGCGGCGGGCGCTCGCCGGGGGGCGGATCGGGTGCCATCAGGAAGCCACCGTCGCGCGTCTCGAGCGCCAGCGCTGCAGCGATGTCGGCCATCGCCACGTCGTTGTCGCGCGCATAGCTCTCCACGAGCCCGCGGAACAGGTCCAGGTTGTCCGAACCGAGGTTCTCGGTGATCGAGTCGGCGAAACGCGCCACGCGCTGAGCGTTGACGTCCTCGGCCGAGGGCAGGTCGATCTCGGTCAGCGGCTGCCGCGTCGCCTTCTCGATCGCACGGAGCAAGTGGCGCTCCCGCGGCGAGACGAACAGCAGCGCGGTTCCCGACCGTCCTGCGCGGCCGGTGCGGCCGATGCGGTGGACATACGACTCGGTGTCATGCGGGATGTCGTAATTCACGACGTGGCTGATGCGGTCGACGTCGAGTCCGCGAGCGGCGACGTCAGTGGCGACGAGGATGTCCAGCGAGCCGTCCTTGAGCTGGTTGATGGTCCGCTCGCGCTGGGCCTGCACCATGTCGCCGTTGATCGCCATCGCCGAGTGACCGCGGGCGCGCAGCTTCTCGGCGAGTTCCTCGGTCGCCTGCTTGGTACGGACGAAGACGATCATCCCGTCGAACTGCTCGACCTCCAGGACGCGGGTCAGCGCGTCGAGTTTGCGCTGGTGGGAGACCTGCAAGAACTTCTGCGTGATGTTCTGCGCCGTCGACGTCTTCGACTTGACGGTCACCTCGACGGGATCGTGGAGGTACTTCTGTGCCAGGCGGCCGATTGCCTTGGGCATCGTCGCCGAGAAGAGTGCGACCTGCTTGGTGTCGGGGGTGTCGGCGAGTATGCGCTCGACGTCCTCGGCGAACCCCATAGTCAGCATCTCGTCGGCCTCATCGAGGACCAGGAACTCCAGCTCGGAGATGTCGAGGGTGCCCTTGTCGAGATGGTCGATCACGCGTCCGGGCGTCCCGACGATGACCTGCGCGCCCCGGCGTAGGCCCGACAACTGAACGCCGTAGCTCTGCCCGCCGTAGATGGGCAGCACGCGCAGCTCGGGGATGTGGGTCGCATACCGCCCGAACGCCTCGGCGACCTGCAGAGCCAGCTCCCGCGTCGGTGCCAGCACGAGAGCCTGCGGCTTGCGGGCCGACGTGTCGATGCGCGACAGGATGGGGATGGCGAACGCAGCGGTCTTGCCGGTGCCCGTCTGGGCCAGGCCCACGACGTCGCGCCCGGCCATCAGAGGTGGAATGGTCGCGGCCTGGATCGGCGACGGCGTCTCATAGCCGACGTCGTTGAGAGCGCGGCGCACCCGGTCGTCGATACCGAGGTCGTCGAAAGAATCTGCGTGATCGGTGGTCATTATGGACGCCAACTCTATCGCCGATCGGCTCCATCACGCGCATCCGTCGAAATCTGACCAACCCGGATGTGACGCCCAGCACAGGCTTGCTACCGTGACAGCGTCAAATCAGACACGCCGAGTTGACCACCACTGGGAGCGACACCATGCAGGAATCGACCAAGCCCGCCAATTTCACGATCGATGAGAACGCAACGTGTGTGGATACCGTGCTGCGCTACCGCGCCGAGAATCCCACCATGCCGCTGTTCCGTCGCCATGTGAACGGCGCGTGGGTCAACGTCACGGCTGCACAGTTCGCCGACGAGGTCGACGCCGTCGCCAAGGGCCTCATCGCCTCGGGCGTGGCGGCCGGTGATCGCGTCGCACTGTTGTCCTCGACGCGCTACGAGTGGACCGTCATCGACTACGCCATCTGGCGCGCCGGCGCGACCACCGTCGCCATCTTCGACACCTCCTCACCCGACCAGGTCGACTGGATCCTCACCAACTCGGGCGCCTCGCTGGTCATCCTGGAGACCCAGAAGAACCTCGCCTACCACGGCGAGGTCATCAAGAACTGCCCCGAGGTCCGCGAGACGCTCATCATCGACGACGGTGCGATCGCCGAACTGGCCCGCCGCGGTGCCGCAGTGACCGATGCCGACCTCGATGCCCGCCACGCTGGCAGCAATGCCGCCGACGCCGCGACTCTGATCTACACCTCGGGCACGACCGGCCGACCCAAGGGCGTCGTCCTGACGCATGCGAACTTCCTCGCCGAGGCCGCCGCGGTTCGCGCAGGGTTGGGCTCGATGATGACGCCGGGTAAGTCGACGCTGCTATTCCTCCCCCTGGCCCACGTGTTCGCCCGCGTCATCGCGATCACCGCCCTGGAGAACAAGGTCATCGTCGGACACACCAGTGACATCCCCAACCTGGTGGCCCACTTCGCGGTCTTCTCCCCCGACTTCGTCCTGTCGGTGCCGCGCGTGTTCGAGAAGGTGTACAACTCTGCCGAGCAGAAGGCGATCGACGGCGGCAAGGGCAAGATCTTCGCCAAGGCCGCCGCGACCGCCGTCGAGTGGAGCAAGGCCCAAGACACCGGTGGCGCCGGCCTGGGCCTGAAGCTGCGCCACGCGGTGTTCAACAAGCTGGTCTACGGCAAGTTGCGCGACGCGCTGGGCGGGCGATGCGAGGCGGCGGTGTCCGGCGGCGGCCCGCTCGGCGCGCGACTGGGCCACTTCTTCCGCGGCGCCGGCGTCCCGATCTACGAGGGCTACGGCCTCACCGAGACCACTGCGGCGGTCACCGCCAACCAGCCCGGCCAGCAGAAGGTCGGTAGCGTCGGACGCCCCGTCGAGGGCGTCAGCGTGGCCATCGCCGAGGACGGCGAGGTGCTGCTCAAGGGCCCGGTCGTCTTCGGCGGGTACTGGAAGAACGAAGTGGCCACCGCCGATGCGATCGTCGACGGCTGGTTCCACACCGGCGACCTCGGATCGCTCGACGACGGCTACCTCTCGATCACCGGCCGCAAGAAGGAGATCATCGTCACCGCAGGTGGCAAGAACGTCTCGCCGGCCCAGCTCGAGGACACCATCCGCGCGAATGCGCTGGTCAGCCAGTGCCTCGTCGTCGGTGACGCCCAACCGTTCATCGCCGCGCTGGTCACGATCGACCCGGAGGCCTACCCCGGCTGGCTCGAGCGCAACGGCCTGCCCGCCGATACGCCTCTCTCGCAAGTGACCGAGAACGCCGCCCTGCGGGCGGAGATCCAGACCGCGATCGACGCCGCGAACGCGACGGTGTCCAAGGCCGAGGCGATCAAGAAGTTCGCGATTCTCGACAGTGACTTCACCGTGGAGAACGGCGGGCTGACCCCGACGCTCAAGCTGAAGCGCAACGTCATCCACGACGCGTACAAGCAGGCAATTGCCGACCTCTACACCTAAGAGTTCGGCCACACCCGGCACCGGGGCCGTGGGTCGCGATTGGGCAATCGACGCGACCCGCGGCCTCGCCATCTGGAGCATGGTCGCCGCCCATTTCGCGGGCCCCAAGTCCATGCTCGGGCGCCCCACGCATTCCTATCCGTACGTCGACGGGATGGCGGCCTTCGTCCTACTGTCGGGATTGGTGTTCGGGATCGTCTACGGCGGGTGGATCGTGCGACGCGGCGGTCCGTTCACCTACCGACGGCTGGGCAAGCGGCTCGTCGTGCTCTACCTGTGCCAGCTGGTGATTTGCCTGGTCGCCGTCGCCGCGGGGATGGCCGGCTACTACTCCCTGGTCCGGTTGCGCCCAGTCGGCGACGCCGGGACCGGCATCGGGCTGTCGTTGCTGCTGCGCTACCTCCCCTCCGGCGGCGACATTCTGCTCATGTACCTGGTCTTCCTGGCCGTGGCAGGACTCTTGCTGCCGCTGCTGCGACGAGGATTCGGGTGGCTGATCCTGGTCACCTCAATCGCGCTGTACGCGTACTCGCAGTTCCACAGCCCGGACTGGTTCTTCATCACGAGCTCGCCCGGACGCAAGTGGATCGCGGCACCGGACTGGTCGCAGTGGTGGACCATCGCCTTCGGCGGCTTGGAAATCCAGAACTGGGCGGCCTGGCAGGTCATGTTCTTCCCTGCGCTCGTCCTGGGCTGGTACTGGCGCCGCTGGCGGGCCGACGAGTGGTTGATCGCCCGGCTGCCGTGGTTGCTGCTCGCTGCGGTCGCGGGCTGGTGCTTCCTGTACTTCGGTTTCAAGACCGGGCCGTGGCACCACATTGAACCGTCGATCGCCGACAAGGTCGACTTCCGCGTCGCCCGGGTCTTCGCCTCGTGGCTGCTCGTGATGACGCTGTACGCGCTATTCGGCTGGCTGATCCCCCACCTGCAGCGGCGCAACCTCTTGCGGCCGTTGATCATGACCGGCGCGCGCAGCCTGGACTCCTACGTCCTGCAGGCGCTGCTGCTGGTGGTCATCCCGATCTTCGTCGTCGCGCGACCCTGGTCGCCGATGGTCACCGCAGCGGTCACCCTCGGCGTCTTCGGACTGTGCTGGGCGTGGGCGGAGTTCCGGCGCACCCTCGGCGTCGACAAGCTCCACCGGCTACCGGTGATCCTGTTCCGCAGGTTGTCGTCTCACACCGCCTGATAGGCGATTCCACGGGCGATGGCCTCGCGCACGACGGGCATGGCAGCCTGTGCGAGCGCATCGGCATCGACGTCGTGGTGGGCGGCGAGCAGGGCGATCAGGTCGGCGAGCGCCACCTGCCCCCGACAACCGGCGAACAAGGCACGCGACACCTCGTCGAGCGGAATCGCTGCACCGGGGCCGCCGGGACGGCGCAGCACCGACCCCACGCATTGCCAGCCGTCATCGCCGGGCAGCAAGTGCTCCTCGAGCATGACCGGCGAGGTCGACAGGCGCATCGCCAGCAGATCCTCATCGGAGTTCTCGGCCAGGAAGTCCTGCCGGGCCAGGAATGCCTGTGCCTCGTCGCCGGTCACCTCCTCGCCTGCACCGGTGATCTCTTCGACGATCTGAAAGCGAACCGCACCACCGACTGACGGGCGGCGCAGCGTCAACACGCCCATCCCGACCGCCACGATGCCGGCATCGGCGAAGTAGTCGAGCCACTCGCGGCCGCGCGTCGCAATGCGCTCCGGGGACTCTCCGGCATCGGCGAGCCAGAGGCTCACGTAACTGATGGGGTCGGCCAGCTCACGCTGCACCACCCAGGCGTCGAGGCCGGTGTTCGCCAACCACCGGCGCGGTCGGGCCGACCAGTCGTCGACGTCGGTGACCGCCCAGTTGGCCAAGACACTCGCGACGCCGCCGGGGTTGAGGTGCTCCGGTAGCTGCGCGATCAACTGTTCGCACAGCCCGTCGGCCGGCACCCCCGAGTCGCGGTAGATGTAGTCCTGGTCGCCGCGGCTGATGACGAACGGCGGATTGGACACGATCAGGTCGAAACGCTCCCCGGCCACCGGCTCGAACAGGCTCCCTCGACGCAGGTCCCACGACTGCCCGCTCGCTCGTGCCGTTGCTGCAGCCAGCGCGAGCGCGCGGTCGTTCGTATCGGTGGCGACGATGTCGGCGCAGTGCGCCCCCAGGTGCAACGCCTGCACGCCGCAGCCGGTGCCGACGTCGAGCGCGCGACGCACGGGTGCTCGGATCACCGCCCGCGCCAACGAGACCGATGCCCCTCCGATACCCAACACGTGGTCATGGGCGAGCGTCCCCGAGCGTCGACCCGAGTCCTGGTCGGCGAAGACGAGGTACTCCCCCGCATCGTCGGCGTAGGGCCGCACGTCGAGGATCGGCCGCACCGTCGCACCGCCGTCGGCGACGGCAACGATCCCCTGCCCGGCCAATTCATCGACGCCGACACCGCTCAAAGCCCCTTCCAGCGCAGCGACCGCCCGCTCCTCGCCGAGCAAGAACAACGCGATGAGCGTCGACAGACGACGATCGTCGGCGAGGACTGCCGCAGCCGGCCAACTGACACCGCCGGTGAGCGCTGCCGATACCTCGGCGCCCAGATGCGCCTCGATACCGTCGGTGGTGAAACCGGCACGGCGCAGCGCCGCGGCGAACCGGTCAACGACGCCGAGGTCGGCACACGGGTGGCCCATCACGCCGGCTTCGGACATGCCAGCAGCACCGCCCGCATCGCATTCGCCTCTTTCTGTGTGACCCAGAGTCCGTAGGCGAGCTTGACGTCGAGCTGGCGGTTCACATAGGTGCACCGGTAGGCGGGGTCGGGCGGCAGGAATCCCTCGGCGTCGTAGGGGCCTTTGGTCTGGTTGATCGCGCGGGACACCGCCTGCAGGTTGCGCGGATCGTTGGCGAGGTTGCGCCGCTTCTCGTCGTCGAAGAAGCGGGCACCGGTCGTCCAGGCGTTCGCCAATGACACGAGGTGGTCGATCTCGACGTCGCCGGAAGTGTTCGGACCGCGCACGAACCGCACCGTCTTGCCCGTGTACCGATCCACCAGGGTGCCCGTCGAGACGAAGCAGCCCCCCGGCCGCATCACGACGTCGGTGAGGTCGCGGCGCAGGATGTCGTCTCGGGTGTTGCAGCCGTTGTGCCCGAACTCCACATTCACGTTGTCGTCCCACAACGGACCGAACGCCCCTCGCCCGTACCCCTTCATCGACACGCGCTTGCGCACCGGGAGCTTCGCCACCTTCCCCAGCCCCACGGTATCGATATAGGTGCCGGACCCGCCGACGTCGATCGTTGACGGAATGCCCGATTTTTCGATCGACTCGACCTGGTTGCGGACGTATTCCTGCAGGCCACAGCCAGAAACCATCACCACCAGTACACCGAGCAGCACCGTCAGCGCGGTCCGCAACCTGAGAATCACCTCCGAATTATGCGTCAAGAAGGTGTCAGTTTGGCTTACGAATTGCCCGGGGCTGCCGACGAAACTAGCGTAGACGGGACTTGTTCAGCTCCTTTATCGATCGAGGTTCATCACCCATGCGTGCATCCGTTCTGATGACCGCTGCCCTGGCACCGGCGGCGATCGCACTGTCCATCGGCGTGGCCGCGCCCGCCATGGCGGCGCCGACCACCGACTCGACGGTTATCGCCTCGGGAATGGAGATCCGCCGCCCGACGACGATCATCACCGAGGCCAAGTGCACCCTCGGAGCCGTGATCAACTCGACCCGCGCCCTGACTGCCGGACACTGCGGCAAGAAGGGTGAGGACCTCTTCAACACCAACGGCGACAAGATCGGCACCATCACCACCAACCTGATCAGCCGGCACGCCGACATCGCGGTCGTCACGCTCCTGCCCGGCCAGCGCGTCAAGGTCGACCGGATCGACTGGGGCGCCAAGGTCAAGCAGGGTGAGCCGGTGAGCAAGTACGGCGCCACCACCGGGTTGTCCCGCGGCGTTGTCGTGACCCCGAAGCCGCAACTGATCCAGGCTGTGGAGTGCCCGCTGCCCGGACCGTTGACCATCGCCTGCGCCTTCGCGCCGCCGAGCCTGCTGGTGAACCAGTCGACGCTTGTCGTCGAGGCGACGTTCCGCTCGGAGGGCGGCGACAGTGGCGCGGGCATCCGAGCCAACGGCGGCCCGATCGTCGGCATCCTCTCCTCCAAGGCGCTCGCGGCGACCGACTCGGAGAACCGTGAGGTGACGCGCTCGTTCTACACCCCGGTCTCGCTGGTTCCGAAGAGCCTGCGGTAGACCCCAACACGCACAAGAGCGCCGGACCGTTTCAGGTCCGGCGCTCTTGGCGTATGTGCACGACTACCGTGCGCGAGACAGGACTTGAACCTGCACGTCCGAGGACACTGGAACCTAAATCCAGCGCGTCTGCCAATTCCGCCACTCGCGCGTATCGCGCCGCCCACACTACACCGAGGCGATTGGCCGGTCCGATCGCCCGGCGGGTACCGTCGGTGTCATGCCGTCTGAGCCCCGACCCCGGCGCCACCGTCCGGCGCTGATCGCGTTGACGCTGGTAGCGGCAGTGGCGTGCCTGGGACTGGCCTATTGGCAGTGGACCCGGTTCGAGTCCGCCTCGGGTACCTTCCAAAACCTCGGCTACGCCTTGCAATGGCCGGCGTTCGCCGTCGCGGTGATCTACGCCTATCGCCGATTCGTCATCCTGGAGAGCGACCCGCAGGAGCAGGCCAAGCTCACCGCCAAGCAGCGCAGCGTCGATGCTCAGATCCGCGCCGACCTGCTGCCCGAACGCCCCACGATCCCCAGCGCCGACGCCGCGCTCGACGGACCGGCCGACACCGACGATGATCTGGCCGGCTACAACGCCTACCTGAAACAGCTCAACAAGTCCGCACCCGATAGGAATCCGACGTGACCGACGCCGACCAGTCCGCACCCCCGACCGTCAGCGAGACCGCACGACCCAACGCCGCCGCGATTCCCGGGGCGCTGACGCGCTACCGGGTCCTGGCGTGGATCACCGGTATCTGGCTACTGGTCCTGGTCGGCGAGATGATCGCGAAGTACGGCTTCGGCGTCGACGATTTCAGCTGGATCGGCGTCGTCCACGGCTGGGTGTACTTCGTCTACCTGATCTTCTGCATCGACCTGGCGATCAAGGCGCGTTGGGGATTCGGCAAAACGCTGGGTACCGCCCTAGCCGGAACCATCCCGTTCCTGTCGTTCTACGTCGAGCACATCCGTACGCGCGACGTGAAGCAGGCCTACGGCCTCTGAGCTCGGCTCAACCCATCGCGGATCAGCTCAGCGCGCGCAGCAACGGGAGCAACTGCGCCAGCGCCTTGCCACGGTGGCTGAGCGCGTCCTTCTCCTCCGCAGCCAATTCCGCCGAAGTGCGCCCACCGGCAGCCTCGTCGTCGGGGACGAACAGCGGGTCGTAGCCGAAACCGGCCGCACCACGGGGCTCGGTCACAATCGAGCCGCGCCACTCGCCGCGCACCACCGCGGTTTCGCCTTCTGGATCCACCAGAGCGCACGCAGAGACAAAGGCCGCCCCCCGACGATCAGCGGGCACGTCGGCGAGCTGGCCCAGCAGCAGCGCGTTGTTGGCCTCGTCGTCGCCGTGTCGGCCCGACCAGCGGGCCGACAACACGCCGGGCATGCCGTTCAATGCGTCGACGGCCAGACCCGAGTCGTCGGCGACGCACGGGAGTCCAGTGGAACGGGCCCCGGCGCGCGCCTTGATCAGGGCGTTCTCCTCGAACGTCGCGCCGGTCTCCGGCTCCTCGGGGAACGGTGGCACATCGTCGAGTCCGACGACCTCGACGCCGGTCAACCCGGCGGCGGCCACGACGCGGCGCAATTCGGCGAGCTTCTTCGCATTTCGGCTCGCCAGCAACAACCGGCTCATGTCGGTGGGCTTCAGGACGACAGTCCGGGCAGCGAACCCGGGTATTCGCCGGCGAGGGCCTCTTGCTGCGCGGCGCACAGTTGTGCCGTGCCGGCCTGGGCGAGATCGAGCAGCCGATCCAGCGTTGCGCGGGAGAACGTGGCGCCCTCGGCGGTGCCCTGCACCTCGACGAGGGTCCCGGCGTCGGTGGCCACGACGTTCATGTCGACCTCGGCGCGCGAATCCTCCTCGTACGGCAGATCCAGGCGCACACGGCCGTCGACGATCCCGACACTGACCGCGGCGATCGCACACGACAGGGGTTGAGGGTCGGCCAGCTTGTCGTGGGCGCGCAAGTAGGTCACCGCGTCGACGAGGGCGACGTAGGCACCGGTGATGGCCGCCGTCCTGGTCCCGCCGTCGGCCTCCAAGACGTCGCAGTCCAGCGCGATGGTGTTCTCGCCGATGGCCGCCAGATCGATGCACGCCCGCAGCGACCGCCCGATCAGTCGGCTGATCTCATGGGTGCGACCGCCCACGCGGCCCTTCACCGACTCACGGGCTGAGCGCTCATGTGTGGCGGCGGGCAGCATCGCGTATTCGGCGGTCAGCCAACCCCGCCCCGATCCGCGCCGCCACGGCGGGACCCCGTCGGTGACGCTGGCGGTGCACAGCACCCTGGTATGTCCGAATTCGACCAGCACCGAACCGGCCGGGTTGCTGGTGAATCCGCGGGTGAACTTGATGGGCCGGAGCTCGTCATCGGCTCGGCCGTCTGCACGTGTCGTCACGGGCTTCACTCTAGTGCGCGGGGCCTTACGCGCGTGACGACACCGCGGAGACGTCCAACTCCTGGCCCTGTTGGACCAGCTCGATGTGGCCGGAGAAGCTGGAGCGGACCTCGGCGAGGATATCGGCGGTCGACGTCCACGGCGGGATGTGCGTGACCGCGAGGACGCCGACACCGGCTGCGGTGGCGGCCTCGCCGGCCTCGACGCCGGACATGTGCAGGTGCGGCGGACGGCTCGCGGGATCGTGGGTCCACGACGCCTCGCAGAGAAACACATCCGCGCCGCGCGCCAACTCGACGAGCTCGTCGCACGGGGCGGTGTCACCGCTGTAGGCCAGCACCTCCCCGTTGGGGCCCGTGACACGCAGGCCGTAGGTCGCCGGCGGGTGGTCCATCCGGTAGGGGGTAAAGGACAGTCCGCGCAGTTCAACGGCCTGACCTTCGACCCACTCGGAGACCTCGAACGTGTCGCTGATGTCGTCGACTTCGCCGGGGAACTCCGACGATCCGGCGCCGATGCGCCCAGCGGTGCCCTCGGGCCCCCAGAGCGGTACCCGGCCGATGGCAGGAACAGGCGCCCACCGGCGCCACACCAACATCGCGGGCAGATCCATGCAGTGATCGGCGTGCAGATGGCTCAGCACGACAGCGACGTCGTTGGGATCGGCGACGGCCTGCAGCTCGCCGAACACGCCCGGGCCGCAGTCGATCAGGACCGGTAGCTCACCGGGTACGGACACGAGGTATCCCGAACATGCCGCCCCGGGGCCGTTCACGCTGCCCGAGCATCCAAGAACCGTCAGATGCATGGGGACCACTCTGCCACGCCGCTCGCGAGGGACAACGTCGAATCGGCGTGTTGGGACGCATCCGTGATGCGGGCGAACCGCCTCACAGGTGCTGGACCTCCCCGACCGCCGGGCCGAGGAACCGCCTGGCGAGCTTCGCGAACGATTCCGGGTCACCGGTGGCGGTGAACACGCGGTGCGCCTCGCGATCAGAGTGCGGGTGCAGCAGGTCGAGCTCAGTCAAGACGCGCACCACATCCTTGGCGGTCTCCTCCGCGCTCGACACGAGCGTCACCTCGTCGCCGACGGCGAGCTGCACTATCCCCGACAGCAACGGGTAGTGGGTACAGCCGAGGACGACGGCGTCGACCCCGGCGTCGCGCAACGGCTCGAGATAGCCTTCGGCCAGGCCGAGGATCTGGCGGCCGCTGGTGATCCCCCGCTCGACGAAATCGACGAACTTGGGGCAGGCCGCCGAGGTGATCTCCACGTCGGGGGCCGCGGCGAACGAATCGTCGTAGGCACGGGAGGCGATGGTGGCCTCAGTGCCGATCACGCCGATCCGGCCCGACTTCGTCGCCGCGACGGCTCGCCGCACCGCGGGCAGGATGACTTCGACGACGGGGATCGGCGCGTAGCGCTCCCGGGCATCGCGCAAACAGGCTGCCGACGCGGTGTTGCACGCGATCACGATCGCCTTGACGCCGCGGGAGGCGAGTTCGTCGCCGATCGCCAACGCGTGGCGGCGCACCTCCGGGATGGTCAGCGGGCCGTACGGTCCGTTCGCGGTGTCGCCGATGTAGACGATGTCCTCGTCGGGCAGCTGGTCGATGATGGCGCGTGCGACGGTGAGGCCGCCAACGCCGGAATCGAAAATTCCGATCGGCGCCCGTTGATCGATGCTGATCGCACTGCCCTCACTGACTGGAGACGACTCGCACGGCCGGAGTCCGGCAAGGATTTCCCGGCAAGTTTACGCTCAGGCCCACAACTGCCCTTCGACCGCGGCCACCGCCTCGTCGGGGTCGGTGCTGTAGACACCCGTCGAGAGGTACTTCCAGCCGGCATCGGGCATCACCATCGCGATGTCGGCCCGTTCACCGTTGCGGGCCGCAGTGCTCGCCAGGCGCATCGCGGCATGGAGAACGGCCCCGGTGGACACACCCGCGAAGATCCCCTCGGCATCGATGAGCTGGCGCACCCGCGCCACCGCGTCCTCGCCGGTCACCGAGAACCGTCGGGTCAGGACAGACTCGTCGTACAGCTCAGGCACGAACCCCTCGTCGACGTTGCGCAGGCCGTACACCTCATCGCCGTACCGCGGCTCGGCAGCGACGATCGCGATGTCGTCACGCTGCTCGCGTAGAAACCGGCCGACGCCCATCAGCGTTCCGGTCGTCCCCAACCCGGCGACGAAAGCCGTGATCTCGGGCAGGTCGGCCCACAGCTCGGGTCCGGTGCCCTCGTAATGTGCGCGGGCGTTGGCCTCGTTGCCGTACTGGTAGAGCATGGTCCAGTCGGGGTTGGTCGCCGCCAATTCCTTGGCCATCGCCACGGCCGTGTTCGACCCACCGGCTGCGGGTGAGGAGATCACGCGCGCGCCGTACATCTCGAGCAGTGCCCGGCGCTCGGCAGACGTATTCTCCGGCATCACGCAGATCAACGAATAGCCCTTGAGCTTGCACGCCATCGCCAACGAGATGCCGGTATTGCCGCTGGTCGGCTCCAACACCGTGGCCCCCGGCACCAACGTGCCGTCGCGCTCGGCCGCCTCGACCATCGCCAGCGCAGCGCGGTCCTTGATCGACCCGGTCGGGTTGCGGTCCTCCAACTTCAGCCACAGGCGCACGTGCGGCTGGTCCTCGTCGCCCCACTGCGGCGACAGCCGCTGCAACCCGACGAGCGGGGTGTGCCCCACCGACTCGATCAGCGAGTCGAATCGCGCCACCGCTCAGCCTCCGGCGACAGGTGCCGACTTGTCGCCTCCGGCGACGGTTGCCGACTTGTCGCCTCCGGCGACGGCCGGCAGCACAGTGACATCGTCGCCGTCACCCACCTCGGTGTCGAGACCGCCGGTGAAGCGGACGTCCTCGTCGTTGACGTAGATATTGACGAATCGTAGTAGCGCGCCGTTCTCATCGCGCAGGCGTCCGGCGAGCCCGGGGTGATTCGTCTCGAGGTCGGTGATCACCGCGCCCAGGGTCGCGCCGGTCGCCGGCACCCGCTTCTCGCCGCCGGTGTGGGCGCGCAGGATCGTCGGGATCGATACGGAGACTGCCATGGTCACTCCTTGTCGTTGGTCGAGTGGTTGTGAGCCGGGTGGGCCGGGGATGAGGGGTCGGGCACGTCGAATCGACTCTGTGCCGCGCCGTCACCGGAATCGACGACGGTGATGGGCTCAGCGGTGATCACCCCGTCGACGATGCGATAGCTGCACACCAGGGCGACGTCTGGGTCGGCTGTCCCGACGAGCACGTAATGGGCGTCGGGCTCGGCGGCCAACCCGGAATCGGTTCGCGACGGATAGGGGTCGGTCGCCGTGTGACTGTGATAGATGACGACCGGCACCTCGTCGGCGTCGTCCATCGCCCGCCACACCTTCAGCTGCTCGCCGGAGTCGAACCGGTAGAACGTGGGCGAGCGCTCGGCGTTCATCATCTCCACGATGCGCGTCGGCTCGTCGGATCCCTCCGGCCCGGGCAGCACGCCACACGCTTCGTCGGGGTGGTCGGTGCGCGCATGGGCCACCATCGCCTCTACCAGGCGTCGATCGATTCGCAGCAAGTCCGATTCCCCGCTCAGCCGTCTGTCCGGTGCACCACCGCCGACGGCAGCAGCGAGCGCAGCGACGCGATGTCGGCGACCGGGGTGGCCGCCAGCACCGCGTTGACGATGGCCCGTTGGGTGACCGTCGCCGCAGCCGCACTGACTTCGGCAACAATCGCAACGTCGCGATGCATTCCAACCGGCGTGAATTCGCGCACCGCGTCACGCGCCGCACCGGGCACCGCACCGGTCGCAACGGCGAAGATGGTGTCGCCGTCGAGCGGGGAATGCGCGGGCACGATGGCCCGTGCCAATCCATCGTGGGCGGCCATGGCGATGCGCTTGGTGCAGGCCTGGTCGAGGTCGGCGTCGGTCGCGACGACGCCAATCGTCGTGTTCAACGGCGTCGTCGACGCGGCGCGCGCCTGTGCCAGCGCGTCCAGATCCGTAGCCGACGGCGGCCGCAGCCCGTAGTACTCCAGATCGGCGGTGCCGGCCCCCCACGGCAGACCCGTCGTCGGGTCGAGGACATCGCCGACCGGATTGGCGACGATCAGCGCCCCGACGGTGATCCCCGCGGCCGCACCGTCAGCGAGGGTGAGGCTGGCCGTGCCGATACCGCCTTTGAGCGCCCCGGCGCGCGCACCGGTCCCCGCTCCGACCGTGCCGATGGCGAAGTCGGCTGCCGCGGCGGCCAGGGCCTGCGCCCCGAAACCGGCGTCGGGGCGCGCCAGCCAGTCGCCGACGAGCAGGTCGAAGATGACCGCCCCGGCCACGATCGGCACGACGTGTCCCAAGGCATCCATGGGCAGCCCGACACCGCGCTCCTCGAGCGCCAGCATCACGCCGTCGGCGGCGGCCAGGCCGAATGCGCTCCCGCCACCCAGAACGATGGCGTGCGTGGTCTGGACGGTGTTGGCCGGATCCAGCAGGTCGGTTTCCCGCGTCCCAGGCCCACCGCCGCGCACATCGACGGCGGTCACGGCGCCTTCGGGAACGGTGAGGACCGTCGTCCCGGTGGCCCATCCGGTGCCGGGCGATTCCGGCGTCCCCACGGTGACCACGTCGTCCAACCTGCTGTGATGCCCGACGGCGATCCCGGCGACGTCGGTGATCCGATCACCCGCCACCGCGCTCACTCCGCCCATCAGCGCATCAGCTCCTCGACCAGGATCCACTGCTGCTCGGTCAGCCACCGGTACACGTGCAAGTGCGCGGCGTAAGGGTGGTCGGGATCGAGCTCTTCGGGGGTGTCCTCGTCGATGCCGAGCATGGCGCCGAGTGAAAGCCGCACGTCGTTTATCGCGGTCAGCCACTGCTCGGCTTGCGCGGCAGTCAGCGTGATCTCGCCCCCGCCCACCGGAACCGTATCGAGCAGGCACTGTGCGGCCGCGAGCTTATCGTCGATGATCAGTGGTTCGTTGATACTGCGCAGGGCGCCGTTGAGGTCGCCGCTGACCGTGTCGCAGCCGAGCTCTTCGTCCTGATCGGGCCGGTGGAAGTCCGGGAGCAACCGGCCCAGCGTCGCATCACGGGGCGCCGTCGAATGCCCCGACCGGATCCCGGTGATCGCCGCCAGCTCGTCGACGGGAGCCGATCCTGACCGTTCGACGAGGAGTTCGCGCATCGACGACACGATGGAGTGCAGCAATTCGGACTCGTGTTCGCTGCAGCGGGCCGACAGCGTGACCTGCGATCCGGATCCGCGTCGCTTCCAACCCGTGAGATGGCGGCGCGTCATGAATCCCCCTCCATCATGAATCGCGCTGCATCGTCGCCCACAGTCCCGCGGTGTGCAGCCGCCGCACATCGGACTCCATCTTGTCCCGCGACCCCGACGACACCACGGCCCTGCCCTCGTTGTGGACCTGCATCATCAACTCGTGCGCCTTGGCACGGGTGTAGCCGAACAACTTCTGGAAAACGAAGGTGACGTAGGGCATGAGGTTGACCGGGTCGTCCCAGACGACCGCGACCCACGGACTGTCGACGTTCTCGTCGACGATGGTCTCGGGCTCTACGACGGTGGTGCCTGCTGGCACGGCCGCGCTGCCGTCTGTCTCGAGGGACATAAGACTAGGGTAACGAGAGTGACCCGCCGTAGCACAGCCTTGCTCACCGATCATTACGAACTGACCATGATCGCGGCTGCGCGGACCCACCCGGCAGCGGCCCGACCATGCGTTTTCGAGGTGTTCGCGCGGCGACTCCCCGACGGGCGGCGCTACGGCGTCGTGGCTGGCACCGGGCGGCTCCTCGATGCGTTGGCCGACTTCCGCTTCGGCGACGAGGAGCTGGCCGCAGTGGGCGAATTCCTCGACGGCGAGACACTGCAATGGCTCGCCGATTACCGCTTCACCGGGGACATCGACGGTTACCGCGAGGGCGAGCTGTACTTCCCCGGCTCCCCTATCCTCACCGTGCGCGCATCCTTCGCCGACGCGGTGGTGCTCGAGACGCTGATCCTGTCGATCCTCAACCATGACAGCGCGATCGCCTCGGCGGCCGCCCGGATGGTGACTGCCGCGGCATCGCGGCCGATCATCGAGATGGGCTCGCGACGGACCCACGAGTATGCCGCCGTCGCGAGTTCGCGGGCCGCCTACCTGGCGGGCGTGACCGCGACCTCGAACCTGGAGGCCGCCCGCAGCTACGGCGTCCCCAGTGCGGGCACCGCGGCGCATGCGTTCACCCTGCTGTTCACCGACGAGAACGGTCCCAACGAGCTGGCGGCGTTCCGGACCCAGGTTGAGCGGTTGGGGCTGGGAACGACCCTGCTCGTCGACACCTACGACATCACCCGCGGCGTTGCCAACGCGATCGAAGCGGCAGGCCCGGAACTGGGCGCGGTGCGGATCGACTCTGGCGACCTGGGGATCCTGGCCCGTCAGGTCCGCGAGCAACTCGACTCCCTGGGCGCGCACCGCACCAAGATCGTCGTATCCGGCGATCTCGACGAGTACGCGATCGCCTCGCTGCGCGCCGAGCCCGTCGACATCTACGGCGTGGGAACGTCGCTGGTCACCGGCAGCGGCGCGCCGACAGCGGGAATGGTCTACAAGCTCGTCGAGATCGACGGCATCCCGGTCGCGAAGCGCTCGAGCCACAAGGAGTCGCACGGCGGCGCCAAGGCGGCGGCCCGCATCGCGCGGCGCAGCGGCACGGTCACCGAAGAAGTGCTGTACCCGTGGGACGCACCGGCACCGGCCGTCGACGGTCACACCACCACCGGCCTCCAGACTCCGCTGGTGCGCGGCGGCGACCCCGTCGACGCGCTTCCGTCATTGCACGGCGCGCGCGATCACCTGCGCGACGCCCTCATCACGCTGCCGTGGGAGGGCCTCGGGCTGTCGCACGGCGAACCGGCCATCCCGACCCGCCATGCCTTCTGAGGACACCGCCGACACCACCGATCTGCTCGCCACCGCCGTCGAGGCACTCGGCGGGTCGACGCGCGACGGGCAGGTCCGCATGGCCAACGCCGTCGCCCACGCCATCGACACCGGTGAACACCTGGCCGTGCAGGCCGGCACCGGCACCGGCAAGTCGCTGGCCTACCTCGTCCCCGCTTTCGCCCATGCCACCGAGTCCGGGAAGACGGTGGTCGTATCGACGGCCACCATCGCGCTGCAACGCCAACTGGTCGAGCGCGACCTGCCGCGCTTGGCGCAGGCGTTGGCCGGACCGCTGGGTACCGAGCCGACGTTCGCGATCCTCAAGGGACGGTCGAACTACCTGTGCCTCAACAAAATCCACGGCGGCATCGCCGACGAGCCCGACGCCGAGCTGTTCGACGCCTTCGAGACCTCGCGCACCGGCCGTGAGGTCACTCGTCTGCGCGAGTGGTCGTCGGACACCGAAACCGGCGACCGCGACGACTTGGTCCCCGGTGTCTCCGACCGTGCGTGGCGCCAAGTCAGCGTGACCGCCCGCGAATGCCTCGGTGCGAACAACTGCAGCTATGCCCAGGACTGCTTCGCCGAGCACGCCCGCACGCAGGCGGCCCACTCCGACGTGGTGGTGACCAACCACGCGATGCTCGCAATCGACGCTCTGTCGCCGGCCTCGATCCTTCCCGAGCACGACGTCGTGATCATCGACGAGGCGCACGAGCTCACCGACCGCATCACCGCCGTCGCCACCGACGAGCTGTCGGCAGCTTCGGTCACCCTCGCCGCCCGCCGCGCGGCAAAGCTCATCGACGAGGAACTGGTCGACGACGTCATCGGCGGCGGTGAACTCATCGGGTCACTGCTCGACGACGCTGCGCCGCGACTGCTCACGTCGCTGCCCACCGGATGGGATTCGGCGCTCGCGAGCCTGCGGGACCGGCTGTGGCGGGCGCGCAGCGGGATCGGACCGGTACGTTCCTCCGGCGACACCGACGGCGATGCCGCGGCCGCCCGGTCGGCGGCGATCACCTCTTTGGAAGAACTGCACGACGCGGCGGTCCGCGTCCTGACCGCCTTCAACGAGTCCGACCCGGCCAAGCGCCGCGACGTCGTGTGGCTCGCCGAGGAGTCGCAGCGTTCGGGTACGCGCCGGGTCCTGCGGATCGCTCCGCTGTCGGTCGGGGGTCTGCTGCGGGCGTCGCTGTTCGTCGACGCCACCGTGATCCTCACCTCGGCCACCCTCGTCGTCGGCGGGTCGTTCGACGCCCTGGCCACCACCTGGGGCCTACCCGTCGCCGGCAATAGCGCCCGCGGCGAAGCGCCCGGTGTGGGCGACGTGACGGCCAGCGGCAAGGCCCTACCCGGCGGTGACAGCGACACCGAGACGCTGCGCTGGCGCGGCCTCGACGCGGGCTCCCCCTTCGACTATCCGCGCGCGGCCATCCTCTACGTCGCCCGGCATCTACCGCCGCCGGGTCGCGGCGGACTGTCGGAGGAGATGCTCGCCGAGCTCGACGGCCTGATCAGCGCCGCGCGGGGACGCACGCTGGGCCTGTTCTCGTCGATGCGCGCCGCGCGCGAGGCCGCCGACGCCCTGCGCGAACGCACCGACCACACCATCCTGTGCCAGGGTGAGGATTCGACGTCGGCCCTGGTGCGCCGCTTCAGCGAGGAGCCGCAGACCTGCCTGTTCGGCACACTGTCGCTGTGGCAGGGGGTCGACGTCCCCGGCGATTCGCTCTCGCTGGTGGTCATCGACCGTATCCCGTTCCCGCGACCCGACGACCCGCTGGCCAGTGCTCGCGCTCGCGCAATCGAGGCGTCCGGCGGCAACGGCTTCATGGCGGTCTCGGCGAACCACGCGGCACTGCTGCTCGCCCAGGGCGCCGGGCGGCTTCTGCGCGCCACTACCGATCGCGGGGTCGTCGCCGTGCTCGACTCCCGGCTCGCAACGGCACGCTACGGCGGCTACCTGACCGCATCACTCCCCCCGTTTTGGCGCACGACCGAACGCGCCACCGTGCTGGCCGCGCTCGACCGGCTCACCGCATGACCGGCCCGGTCGTCGACCCGCGGCTGCCCGCACGGCTGGCCGACGACCTATTCGGCGGACGTCATTCCAACCCGCACGCGCTCCTCGGCGCCCATCGCCTCAGTGAGCGGACCGTCGCCTTTCGAGTCCTCCGACCTCAAGCCGACGGCGTGACCGTCGTGCTCGGCGGCAACGATGGGACGCCAACGTCGGAGCACCCGATGGCCGAGCAGGCCCCTGGTCTGTGGGTCGTCGCAGTCGCCATCCCAAGCGCCGCCACCATCCCCGACTACCGGTATCGCGTCCGTTACCCCGCCGACCGAGCCCACAATCGCGCCGACCGAGCCCAAGAATCCGTCGACCGAGCCTTCACCGTCGCCGACCCGTACCGATTCGGGCCATCGATCGGCGACGACGAGCTGGCACTCGTGACAGCGGGGCAGCATCGTCGACTGTGGGAGGTACTGGGCGCCCACGTGCGCACTCGCGACACCCCGTCGGGACCGGTCACCGGCGTCGCGTTCAGCGTGTGGGCGCCGCAGGCCCGCGGAGTCACCGTCATCGGTGATTTCGAGGGCTGGGAGGGCCGGCTCGCACCTATGCGCAAGCTGCCCAACAGTGGGGTGTGGGAGGTCTTCCTGCCCGAGGTGCGGGCCGGCGAGCTGTACAAGTATCGCGTCCATGGCGCCGACGGCACCGTCGTCGACAAGGCCGACCCGATGGCGCGCGCCACCGAAACGCCACCGGCTACCGCGTCGGTCATCGTCGACGACGGGCAGTATCCGTGGGGTGACGCGGCATGGCTGCGACACCGCGGGCGCGCGGCAGCACTGTCCGAGCCGATGAGCATCTACGAGGTCCACCTGGCGTCGTGGCGGCCCGGCCTGGGGTACCGCGAACTAGCCGTCGAACTCGCCGACTATGTCACCGCGATGGGGTTCACCCATGTCGAATTGCTCCCCGTCGCCGAGCACCCGTATGGCGGTTCGTGGGGCTACCAGGTGTCGTCGTACTTCGCGCCGACGGCGCGGCTCGGCGGACCCGACGACTTCCGCTTCCTCGTCGATTCCCTGCACCGGCGCGGCATCGGCGTGCTGGTGGACTGGGTGCCAGCGCACTTCCCGCGCGACGCCTGGGCGCTCGCCCGGTTCGACGGCACGCCCACCTATGAACACCCGGACCCACAGCGCGCCGACCACCCCGATTGGGGAACTCTGATCTTCGACTACGGGCGGCGGGAGGTGGCGGGCTTCCTGATCTCCAACGCCCTGTACTGGCTCGATGAGTTTCACCTCGACGGCCTCCGTGTCGATGCGGTCGCGTCGATGTTGTACCTGGACTATTCACGCGGCCCCGGCCAGTGGACGCCCAACATCCACGGCGGACTGGAGAATCTGGAGGCAATGGCGCTTCTGCGCGAACTCAACTCCACGGTCCACGACGCACACCCGGGGGTCCTGACGATCGCCGAGGAGTCGACGTCGTGGCCGGGCGTCACGCGCGACATCGCCGCCAGCGGGCTGGGATTCTCACTCAAGTGGAACATGGGGTGGATGCACGACACCCTGGGGTTTCTGCAGCGCGACATCGCCGACCGGGCCTTCCACCACCACCAGATCACCTTCTCGCTGATGTACGCGTTCAACGAGCAGTTCGTGCTGCCGCTATCGCATGACGAGGTGGTCCACGAGAAGGGCACGCTGTGGACGCGGATGCCCGGCGACGCCGACGAGAAGGCCCGCGCGGTCCGCCTATTCCTCGCCTACCAGTGGTGCCATCCGGGGAAGCCGCTGCTGTTCATGGGCCAGGAGTTCGGGCAGACCGCTGAGTGGGCCGACAACCGCGGGGTCGATTGGCACGAACTCGACGATGGTCCCGACGCCGACCTGCACCAGGGCATCGCGCAGCTGGTCGTCGACCTGAATGCCCTTACTCGCACCCGCCCCGCGCTCTACGCCCGGGACACGACACCCGACGGATACGAGTGGATCTCCGTCGGCGATGCCTCCTCGCCGGTCTTCGGCTTCTGTCGCCACGCCGACGGTGCGACGATGGTGTGCTTGTTCAACGTCGCCCCCGACCCGTTTGCCGAGTACCGGGTCGGGATGCCGGAGCGCGGGCGCTGGCGGGTCGTCCTGGACAGCGACGACGGTCGCTATACCGGTCGGACAACGACCGACGCTGGAAGCCCGGTTTACGAGACCGCTGAGATCCCGTGGCAGGGCCGGGCGAGTTCCATCGCGTTGCCGCTGGCAGCCAACACATCCATCTGGCTAGAACTCACCTGACCGCCGACTGGGCCATCCACCGTCGCCGACTGGGCCATCCACCGTCGCCGACTGGGCCATCCAGCGTCGCCGACTGGGCCATCCACCGTCGCCGACTGGGCAGTTGGCGCCGATACGATCATCTAGTGATAGCCGCTGTCCAACGACTCTTCGCCGCCTATGAGCGTCTGACCAACGCCGGCCTTGCCGGCGATCCCGACGCCGAGGCCCTAGCAGCCTGCTACGCCGAGGAGTTCATCGGTGCTGCACCGACGGGCGTTCGCACGGGCACCAACGACACCGAGTACCTGGAGGTCCTCGCGCAGGGACTCGCACAGTACCGAGCGATCGGCACCAAGAGGATGACAGTGAAGACGGTCGCAGTCACCACCATCGACGAACTCCACTGCATCGCCACGGTTTCGTGGTCTGCCGTGTACGACCGTGGCGAGTCGCCCGATGTCACGATCGACTTCGACGTGAACTACCTCGTCCAACTCCGAGGTGAGAACGCAGTCGTATTCGGCTGGATCACGGGCGACGAGCAGGCTGCTCTACAAGCGCACGGCATCATCTAGCGCCCAGTCGGCGGCCGACGACCCACTCGACGACCGACGACGACCCACTCGACGACGGGCGACGACCCACTCGACGGAGAAGGGGCTCTGGCGAGGCCGTTGCGCACACACGTCGGCCAGGCCGGAACTCGTCTGACCGCCAACCCGGCGAACTGCTGCCGTGGTTGGATCGACACATGGCGACACCACGCGCCCGCTGGTTGAAGTCCCTGCTCACCGCGCTGGCGGCGGCCCTGCTGGTGACGGCCTGCTCCTCGGTCCCGGCGCGGACGCCCGGCGTCCCGGGGCGACCGCCGATGCTGACCCCGCTGATCGGCGCCGCGCTGGCCGAACCAGTCCCGGTTCCCGCGACCGACGGGCGGACGCACCTGGCGTACGAGCTGCAGCTCACCAACACGCTGAGTGGCAATGTGACGCTGCAATCGCTGACCGTCGCCAACGGGAACCGTCCACTGCTGACGCTGGACGGCGTCAGCCTCAAGTACTGGACACGCGCGCTGGGCAACACCACCGTCGCGACGAATGTCCTTGGGCCTGGCCAGAGCGCCCTGGTGTGGCTGGATGTGGCGCTCACCGGCGATGCCGAGGTGCCAACCGACCTCACCCACTCGATTCATCTAAGCGTCGACAAGCCGCTCCCCGGACTGATCGGCAACGACGTCACCCAGGACGTCGCACCGGTACGGGTGTCCACGCACAAACCGGTGTCGATCTCGCCGCCGCTGGACGGCCCCAACTGGCTAGACGGCGACAGCTGTTGCGATATGACTGCGCACCGTATGGCCGTCAACCCGATCAACGGAAGGCTGTTCGCATCCGAACGGTTCGCCGTCGACTACGTGCAGTTGACCAACGATTTCCGGCTGTTCATCGGCGACCCGACACGGTTGGAGAGCTACCCGTACTACAACGCGCCTATTCACGCCGTCGGTGACGGCAAGGTGGTGTCGGTGCGGGACAACCTGCCCGATCAGATCCCTGGCAAGTCGCCCAGCGGGCTATCACTGGAACAGTACGCGGGCAATCACATCGTGCAGGATCTCGGCGACGGCAATTTCGTGCTCTATGCACATCTGCGGCCGGGCAGCATCACCGTCAAATCAGGCGACAATTTGACCGCCAAGCAAACCATCGCCGCCCTCGGTAATTCCGGCAACAGCGACGCCCCCCATCTGCACTTCCACGTTGTCGACGGACCAGATCCCTTGACGGCCAACGGATTGCCGTTTGTGATTGACTCGTTCCGGCTCGATCAGCGAGTGGCCTCGATGCTCGCTCTGGACAAGCTGTTCACCGGACAGCCCGCGCCGATGCGCCCCGGCTTTGTTTCGCGCGACGCCAACGGCGTCGGGCCGCTGGTACTCGATGTTATGAGTTACTCAGTCGGGCAATGAATTCACCAATGGGCCCAATCGGCGCCCTGCGATGACCACCCGGCGGGATTCTGGGCCCACTCGGCGGGATTCTGGGCCCACTCGGCGACCGACGACGACCCACTCGACGGTCAGAAGAGGGCGGTGGCCAACTTGCGACGGGCGGCCAGGACGACCGGCTCGTTCGGCTCGTACAGCTCGAACAACTCGAGTAGTCGAGCCCGTGCGCGCGCCCGGTCGTCGTCGGAGGTCACTCGGACCAGTTCGACGATCCGGTTGAATGCGGCCTCGGGCTGCTGATTGAGCAACTCCACGTCTGCGGCCGCCAGCTGTGCGTCGACATCACCGGCAGCTGCGCTCTGCGAAATCGACCCGGGATGCTTGGACGCCCGCGAGACGAACGTCAGGTTGCGCACCAACGACGCGGCTTCGACGTTGTTCGGCTCGGCCTCGGCGATGAGCCGATAGTCGGCGAGCGCACCGTCGATGTCACCGGCGTTGAGCTTGTCCTCGGCGGCCACCATGCGGGGATCCTCGGGTTCCTCGACGGGCGCAGGCGCGTCGCCGAGGTCCGGGTAAGCCCCGCCCACCTGCGCGAAGATCTCGTCGAGCCAGGCCTGGATCTCCGCACGGGGCTTCACCCCGGCAAACACCGAGACCGGCTGGCCGTGGGCCAGTGCGACGACCATCGGAATGGATTGTGCGCGGAACGCCTGGGCGATTCGCGGATTGGCGTCGACGTCGACCTTGGCCAACACCCAGCGCCCACCAGCGTCGGCAGCCATCGACTCCAACACCGGCGACAACTGCTTACAGGGCTCGCACCAGGTGGCCCACAGATCGACGACGACGAGCTGGCGCGTCGACCGATCGATGACCTCGGCCTCGAACGTCACCTCGGTGACGTCGATGACAGGACCGTCGGACACCGGTGCGTCCGACGCCGGGCCCGCCGGACCCGCGGTGCGGGGCGGTGCAGCCTGCGCGGCGCGGTTCGCCTCGGCACGCTCCTTCAGGACCGAGAGGTCGACGGCCCCCGACATGGCGGCGGCGGCCTGTTGCTGCGCAGCGGCCCGCTGACGATTAGTTGGTCTGCTCACACGTCTATTTTGTCATGGCCGTCAGCAGCGGCGGTCTCGCCGACCACCGGTACACCGGCGGCCTCCGACAGCTCCGCTAGATGACCGGCACGGCGCGCCCACCACTCGAAGACGAGGGTGCCGAATGGCGGGATCGACGACACCAGCGCCAGACCCAGCGTGAGGAGGTTCCACTTGAGCGCATACGCCGTGAGGAACGAGACGGCGACGAACGCCAGGAAGACGACGCCGTGCACCATGCCGGGGATCCGGACCGCAGCCTCGTGGCCCTGCACCCATTTGAAGTACATCGCAATAAGCAGGGCCGCCCAAGTGATTGCCTCGGCCACCGCGACGAACCGAAAGCGCTTGGCGGGCGTCGACAAATCGAAGAAGGAACTCATCGTGGGCGTACCTCAGGCCTTCGGAACCGAGACGATGAGCGCGTCGCCCTGCCCGCCCGCGCCGCACAGCGCCGCCGCGCCGATGCCGCCGCCACGACGCTTGAGCTCGAGCGCCAGATGCAGGACGATGCGGGCGCCCGAGGTCCCGATCGGGTGGCCGAGCGCGATCGCGCCGCCATTGACGTTGACCTTGTCCGCGTCGATCCCCAGGGACCGCGTCGAGGCGAGGCCGACGGCCGCGAACGCCTCGTTGATCTCGACCACGTCGAGGTCGGTAGGTGCGATCCCGGCCCGTGCACACGCCTTCGCGATGGCATTCGCCGGCTGCTCCTGCAGGGTCGAGTCCGGTCCGGCGACGACGCCGTGCGGCCCGATCTCGGCGAGCCAATCCAGACCGAGCTCTTCCGCCTTGGCCTTGCTCATGACGACGACGGCACATGCGCCGTCGGAGATCTGCGACGCATTGCCAGCGGTGATCGTCCCGTCCTTGCGGAACGCGGGCCGCAACTTCCCGAGGCTCTCGGCCGTCGTGTCCGCACGCACGCCCTCGTCGACGACGAACTCGATCGGGTCGCCCTTGCGCTGCGGGATCGGCACCCCGACGATCTCGTCGTCGAAAACTCCGTTCTCCGCGGCCGCCGCGGCGAGGCGGTGGCTTCGGACGGCCACCTCGTCCTGCTGCTCGCGGGTGAACCCGTCGGTGTCGTTGGAGTCTTCGGTGAGCGCGCCCATCGCCTGATCGGTGAACGCGTCGTGCAACCCGTCGAAGGCCATGTGGTCGACCAGCTCGGTCGGCCCGTACTTGAACCCGCTACGGCTGCCCGGCAGAAGATGCGGCGCCTGCGTCATCGACTCCTGGCCGCCGGCCACCACACACTCGAACTCGCCAGCCCGGATCAACTGGTCGGCCAGGGCGATCGCGTCGATGCCCGACAGACACATCTTGTTGATGGTCAAAGCCGGCACATCCCACCCGATACCGGCCTTGACCGACGTCTGACGCGCGGGCATCTGGCCGGCACCGGCGGTCAGCACCTGGCCCATGATCACGTAGTCCACGGCCGAGGCCGGCACGCCTGAACGCTCCAACGCACCTTTGATCGCGATGGCGCCCAAGTCGACGGCGCTGAAGTCCTTCAGTGCCCCGAGTAGGCGGCCGAACGGAGTGCGCGCTCCGGCGACGATGACAGATGGGTTCGACCCGGACGTGGACATGACGAGACTCCTGTGGGTGGTATTCGTTGGCGACCCAACCTGCGGATCGCTCCATCACAACGGTACCGTTAAACCATGAGCACCTCCCCCACCGCCCTCATCAGCGACCTCGTCGTCGGCGTCGACCACGTCGGAATCGCGGTGCCCGATCTCGATGCCGCGAAAGCCTGGTACGCCGAGCACCTCGGTTTCACCACGCTGCACGAAGAAGTCAACGACGAACAGGGCGTTCGTGAGGCAATGGTGGGACCGCAGGGCACCGATGGCGCGGTCATCCAGCTCCTCGCCCCATTGAACGAGGAGTCGACGATCGCCAAGTTCATCGACCGCAGCGGGCCCGGCCTGCAGCAACTCGCGGTCCGGGTGACCGACGTCGACGCCGTGATGGCGCGATTGACCGCGGCCGGGGTTCGTGTCCTGTATCCGCAGGCCAAGCGCGGCACCGCCGATTCGCGCATCAACTTCGTCCATCCCCGCGACGCCGGCGGGGTGCTGTTGGAACTCGTCGAGCCCAATCCGGACGCCCACTAGACTTGGCCCATGGCTGATTCCGCCGAACGTCCCCCGAGTTTTCCGCTCGCCCGCCGTGGCTACGATCGCGACGCGGTTGACCAGCAGCTCCGGCGGTTCAATACTGATCTGCACCTCGTTGCCACCGACCGTGACTCCGCTGTCTCACATGCGCGCGAACTGACCACCCACCTCGAGCAGGCGCGCGAGGAGATCGAGCGGCTGCGCCGCGAGGTCGACAAACTGGCAGTGCCGCCGACAACCGCTGCCGGGATGAGCGAGCGCCTCTCCCGAATGCTCCAGCTCGCCTCCGACGAGGCTTCAGAAATCCGCGCCACGGCCCAATCCGAGGCCGATGAGCTGCGTTCCGTCGCCCAACAGGCCGCCAAAACGGCCAAGGAGGAGGCGGCGGCAGCGCATTCTGCGGCCGCCGCAGATATCGACCGTCGCAACGCCGAGCTCGAGAAGGCCAAGAAGGCCGCCGAGACCGAGCGCGAGGAATTGCTCGCCGCGGCCAAGGCCGCCGCCGACAAGACCACCGCCGACGCCAAGGCCGCCGCGGAGAAGACGACGGCCGACGCCAAGACTGCCGCCGACAAACTCACCGCCGAAACCAAAACCGCCGCCGACAAGCTCACCGCCGAAGCCAAGGCCGCCGCGGAGAAGACGACGGCCGACGCCAAGGCCGCCGCCGACAAACTCACCGCCGAAACCAAAACTGCCGCCGACAAGCTCACCGCCGAAGCCAAAGCCGCCGCCGAGAAACTAACCTCCGACGCCGATGCGGCCGCAGCCAAGACCAAGAAGGCCGCAGACGAGGTCGCTGCCACGCGCCTGCAGAAGATCCGCGCCGTGGCGGGACAGACGCGTCAGGCCCACCAGGTGGTCCAGTCGCGCCTGCAGGAGCTGTCGGAGTTCCTGGCCAAGGCGCCCGAGATCTCTGCTGCCGAACTCGACGGTATCGCCGATGCGGCCGACGAGGATGATCGCGCCGCACTCGACGAGGCGCTCAATTCCAACGCGGACGCCCAACCGGCGTCGGCCCGCGGATCAGTCACCCCGACGAGGGAGCAGCCGGTGGGCCAGCCCATCGGACCGAGCACCGCGACGACCGGGCCGATGGCCGTCCGCCGCACCAACCCGGCCCGCCCGCCACAGGCCTGAGCCTGCGATATCCGGACGGCTAGAACAGCCGGAACTCGGTGCTCTCCATGCCCCGCAGCTCGTCATAGTCAAGGATCAGACAACGGATCCCACGATCGGTGGCCAAAGTGCGCGCCTGCGGTTTGATCTGCTGGGCCGCGAATACCCCGCTGACCGGCGCGATGCTGGCATCACGGTTCAACAGCTCCAGATAGCGCGTCAATTGCTCGACGCCGTCGATCTCTCCCCGGCGTTTGATCTCGACGGCCACCGTTGCACCACCGCTGTCACGACAGAGCAGGTCGACGGGACCGATCGCTGTCGGGTACTCGCGGCGCACCAGCGTGTACCCGGCGCCGAGCTTCTCCACGTGTTCGGCGAGGAGTTCCTGGAGGTGGGCCTCCACTCCGTCCTTCACGAGGCCTGGATCGACCCCCAATTCGTGGGAGGAATCGTGCTCGATCTCGGTAATCGTGATCCGCAGCTGTTCGCCGGCCTTGTTAGTGACGACCCAGACCGCCTCGGCCTCATCATCGTCGGACAGCGCTTCCTCGGTGAGCCAGCAGGGCGGGCTCATCCAGTTCAGTGGCTTGTAGGCGCGGTCGTCAGCGTGGACGCTCACCGAGCCATCGGACTTGATCAGGAGCAGCCGCCGCGCCATTGGGAGGTGGGCGGTCAACCGACCCGCATAATCGACCTGACATTCCGCTACGACCAGACGCACAACGGCTAGCTTAGACACATGAGAATCTTCGTCGCGTACTTGGCCAACGACGGCGGGGCGGACGCAGTCTGCCTGGGCGGCCGATTGGCCCGTTCGTTGCGCGCCGAACTCGATATCGGACTCATCGCGCCGGGTGAGCAACGCGATGAGGCGCTGGCAGAAGTCGTGCGTGAACAGGCCGCCGACTGGCTCGACGATGCCCAGGCCCTGGTTCCCGACGTACCATCCGAGGCGCACGTCGCGTTCCACGACTCCATTGCGCCCGGGATCATCACGGAGGCGCAGCGCGTCGGGGCATCAGCGATCGTGGTCGGCGGCTCCGGTGGCGGGATGGTCGGCAGTCACTCGCTGGGAAGTGTTGTCAACGACCTCCTGCGCGCCTCACCGCTGCCCGTCGTCCTTGCACCTCAGGGCTTGCGCAACTCGCCGGTCGACCGGATGACTCAGATCACGTGCGCGTTGGGGACCAGACCCAACGCCGCCGTGCTGCTCGACTTCGCTATCGCTTCGGCGCAGGCAGCCCACGTCCCGCTGCGGCTCATTTCGCTTGTCGCACTGGACCAATTGCCGACCGGCGAGCCAGTGCCCGATGCTCAAGAAAGGGCAATGGCGCACGCCCACCAGGTACTCCATACTGCGCGCGAGCGTCTGCCCAAGGACATCGAAGTCAATATCGCCATCGTGCACGGGCCCACCGTCGAGGACGCCGTGGAACGCCTGGACTGGCATGACGGCGATCTGCTGCTGGTCGGGTCCAGCCGGCTTGCGGCCCCGCAACGGATCTTCCTCGGCTCCACCGCCGCAAAGATGCTGCGCGTCTTGTCGGTGCCCGTTGCCGTCCTTCCGTCGGGGACGGACTAGAAGGGCAAGACCACCGCGCTACAAAAGACAGCAAAGCGCCCCCGGGGAATCCCCGGGGGCGCTTTGTAAATTGTGTTCGGCGGTGTCCTACTCTCCCACACTGGTTAGGGTGCAGTACCATTGGCGCTGGAGGGCTTAGCTTCCGGGTTCGGAATGGGGCCGGGCGTTTCCCCTCCGCTATTGCCGCCGTAACTCTGTGAAATTTTCACGTCCCACGTGTGTGGGGTGTGTTGTTTCAGAGTTGCATAGTGGATGCGTTGCGTTTTTCTTGTTGTTTTGCCCCGTTGTGTTGGGGTGTTGTTGTAAGTCCTCGGCCGATTAGTACCAGTCACCTGAACACATTGCTGTGCTTACAGTTCTGGCCTATCAACCCCATGGTCTGTGGGGGGCCTTACCCACGCTAGGTGGTGAGAAACCTCATCTTGGAACAGGCTTCCCGCTTAGATGCTTTCAGCGGTTATCCCTTCCGAACGTAGCTAACCAGCGGTGCTCCTGGTGGAACAACTGGCACACCAGAGGTTCGTCCGTCCCGGTCCTCTCGTACTAGGGACAGGTTTCCTCAAGTTTCTTACGCGCGCGGCGGATAGAGACCGAACTGTCTCACGACGTTCTAAACCCAGCTCGCGTGCCGCTTTAATGGGCGAACAGCCCAACCCTTGGGACCTACTCCAGCCCCAGGATGCGACGAGCCGACATCGAGGTGCCAAACCATCCCGTCGATATGGACTCTTGGGGAAGATCAGCCTGTTATCCCCGGGGTACCTTTTATCCGTTGAGCGACACCGCTTCCACTTGCCGGTGCCGGATCACTAGTCCCGACTTTCGTCCCTGCTCGACATGTACGTCTCACAGTCAAGCTCCCTTGTGCACTTACACTCAACACCTGATTGCCAACCAGGCTGAGGGAACCTTTGGGCGCCTCCGTTACTTTTTGGGAGGCAACCGCCCCAGTTAAACTACCCACCAGGCACTGTCCCTGAACCAGATCATGGTCCGAGGTTAGAGGTCCAATACGGTCAGAGTGGTATTTCAACAACGACTCCACGAGCACTGGCGTGCCCGCTTCACAGTCTCCCACCTATCCTACACAAACCGAACCGAACACCAATACCAAGCTATAGTGAAGGTCCCGGGGTCTTTTCGTCCTGCCGCGCGTAACGAGCATCTTTACTCGTACTGCAATTTCGCCGAGTCTGTGGTTGAGACAGCAGAGAAGTCGTTACGCCATTCGTGCAGGTCGGAACTTACCCGACAAGGAATTTCGCTACCTTAGGATGGTTATAGTTACCACCGCCGTTTACTGGGGCTTAAATTCTCAGCTTCGCCACCGAAGTGGCTGACCGGTCCTCTTAACCTTCCAGCACCGGGCAGGCGTCAGTCCGTATACATCGTCTTACGACTTCGCACGGACCTGTGTTTTTAGTAAACAGTCGCTTCTCTCTGGTCTCTGCGACCACCCCCAGCTCGGAAAGCAAGTTTCGTCACCAGGGCTGGTCCCCCTTCTCCCGAAGTTACGGGGGCATTTTGCCGAGTTCCTTAACCACAGTTCTCTCGATCGCCTTAGTATTCTCTACCTGACCACCTGTGTCGGTTTGGGGTACGGGCCGTGTACCAGCTCGCTAGAGGCTTTTCTCGGCAGCATAGGATCATGGATTTCGCCTCAACGGCTACGCATCACCTCTCAGGATATGTGGGACACGGATTTGCCTATGTCCCTCCCTACGGGCTTACACCAGCACTACCATCGACTGGCTCCACTACCTTCCTGCGTCACCCCATCGCTTGACTACTACAACCGAGGTCCCATGCAGCACCCGCCGGCCACCCGAAGGCGGTCCATAGGGATTTGGATGGTTAGTACAATTGATTCGCCACTGGGCGCGGATACACGGGTACGGGAATATCAACCCGTTGTCCATCGACTACGCCTGTCGGCCTCGCCTTAGGTCCCGACTCACCCTGGGCGGATTAACCTGGCCCAGGAACCCTTGGTCATTCGGCGGCAGAGTTTCTCACTCTGCTTTCGCTACTCATGCCTGCATTCTCACTCCCACACCCTCCACAGCTGGATCACTCCGCTGCTTCCACGGATGCAGGACGCTCCCCTACCCACCCACACCACTAGACAATCCCCCGCAGGGAAAAGCCGATGTATTGTGTGAGTGCCGCGGCTTCGGCGGTGTACTTGAGCCCCGCTACATTGTCGGCGCAGGACCACTTGACCAGTGAGCTATTACGCACTCTTTCAAGGGTGGCTGCTTCTAAGCCAACCTCCTGGTTGTCTTCGCGATCCCACATCCTTTTCCACTTAGTACACGCTTAGGGGCCTTAGCCGGCGATCTGGGCTGTTTCCCTCTCGACTACGAACCTTATCGCCCGCAGTCTCACTGCCCCGCTCTCACTTACCGGCATTCGGAGTTTGGCTGACGTCAGTAACCTAGTAGGGCCCATCGGCCATCCAGTAGCTCTACCTCCGGCAAGAAACACGGGACGCTGCACCTAAATGCATTTCGGGGAGAACCAGCTATCACGGAGTTTGATTGGCCTTTCACCCCTACCCACAGCTCATCCCCTCCATTTTCAACTGAAGTGGGTTCGGGCCTCCACGACGTCTTACCGTCGCTTCACCCTGGCCATGGGTAGATCACTCCGCTTCGGGTCCAGACCCAGCGACTCAAACGCCCTATTCAGACTCGCTTTCGCTACGGCTACCCCACACGGGTTAACCTTGCCACTGAGCACTGACTCGCAGGCTCATTCTTCAAAAGGCACGCCATCACCCACCCCCGAAGGGCGCAGGCTCTGACGGATTGTAAGCGTCCGGTTTCAGGTACTATTTCACTCCCCTCCCGGGGTACTTTTCACCTTTCCCTCACGGTACTTGTCCGCTATCGGTCACCAGGAAGTATTCAGGCTTACCGGGTGGTCCCGGCAGATTCACAGCAGATTTCACGGGCCCGCTGCTACTTGGGGACACGCTCCAAACGAGACCACACACTTTCGACTACCGGACTCTCACCGTCTACGGCAGACCATTCCAGGCCACTTCGCCTAGCATGCAGCTTTCTCACTCGCCTCCAGCACGGCAGCACCAGACAGAACGACCCCACGACCCCACACGCACAACCCCTGCCGAGTATCACATGCGCATGGTTTAGCCTAATCCGCTTTCGCTCGCCACTACTCACGGAATCACAATTGTTTTCTCTTCCTATGGGTACTGAGATGTTTCACTTCCCCACGTTCCCTCCACACCGCCTATACATTCAACGGTGGGTAACACGACATCACTCGTGCTGGGTTTCCCCATTCGGACACCCTCGGATCACAGCTCGGTTGACAGCTCCCCGAGGCTTATCGCAGCCTCCCACGTCCTTCATCGGCTCCTGGTACCAAGGCATCCACCGAACGCCCTTACACACTTACAACAACACCTACACCCACACCCCGACCAAACAGCCGACACATGAATGTAGACGCAAAAAACATAAATGCTTACAAAAACCATTTAGAAATTGCAGCACCACAACAAAGACAACGACACACGAATGTGCCACCATCTCCGCGTTGATGCTCGCATCCACTATGCAATTCTCAAACAACACACACCGACCAACCCCAACACCCCAGCAGCCGAAACTGCACAAACAGGCGGAAACCAGCCAGCACCAAGAGACAACCACGGGCACAAAGCACCACGCGTGTTCTCTCAGAACCCCGATAGTGTGCAACAAACCCCCACCCCCTCACGAGAATGGAGCATCCACCCAGCCGGCCATCAGACCAACCCGGGCATACAGACTGTTTGACGTTTCACCCATGAGCACCCGCCGCAGAACATCCGCCTGCGAAACGGGACACCACAACAACCCCGAACAGGGCCCATTGCGTGCTATAGCTCCTTAGAAAGGAGGTGATCCAGCCGCACCTTCCGGTACGGCTACCTTGTTACGACTTCGTCCCAATCGCCGATCCCACCTTCGACAGCTCCCTCCCACAAGGGGTTAGGCCACCGGCTTCGGGTGTTACCGACTTTCATGACGTGACGGGCGGTGTGTACAAGGCCCGGGAACGTATTCACCGCAGCGTTGCTGATCTGCGATTACTAGCGACTCCGACTTCATGGGGTCGAGTTGCAGACCCCAATCCGAACTGAGACGCGCTTTAAGGGATTCGCTCCACCTCACGGTATCGCAGCCCTCTGTACGCGCCATTGTAGCATGTGTGAAGCCCTGGACATAAGGGGCATGATGACTTGACGTCATCCCCACCTTCCTCCGAGTTGACCCCGGCAGTCTCCTGCAAGTCCCCGGCATAACCCGCTGGCAATACAGGACAAGGGTTGCGCTCGTTGCGGGACTTAACCCAACATCTCACGACACGAGCTGACGACAGCCATGCACCACCTGTACACCAACCACAAGGGAATGCCCATCTCTGGACACGTCTGGTGTATGTCAAACCCAGGTAAGGTTCTTCGCGTTGCATCGAATTAATCCACATGCTCCGCCGCTTGTGCGGGCCCCCGTCAATTCCTTTGAGTTTTAGCCTTGCGG